>Ga0207708_10000823_pt1 | contig 23384 bp, 21 predicted proteins | sample KBSK5101metaG_FD_184340 | JGI IMG/M metagenome (GOLD analysis project Ga0207708, IMG submission 184340) | Corn, switchgrass and miscanthus rhizosphere microbial communities from Kellogg Biological Station, Michigan, USA - KBS K5-10-1 metaG... | ecosystem: Host-associated > Plants > Roots >...
CCTTCGGGTACGGCACGACGCCGGTATCCGCCCAGGATTTCACGATCGCCGGATCCGCCATGATCTCCTGCAGGGCCGCATTGAGCTTCTCGACAACGGCGTCAGGCGTTCCCGCCGGGGCAAACAGGGCGTGCCAGTAGAGAATCTCGAGCTTCGGGCCAAGCTCCTGCACGAAGCTGGCCGCGGTTGGAAATTGCGGCGACGTGTCCTTCGCGGTGATGCCGTAAGCCTTCATCTGCCCGGACGCGACCTGCTCCACCACCGACTGCGGCGTGGCGAAGAACAGATCGACGTGGCCCCCCGCGATATCCTGCAGGGCCGGCGCGGCGCCGCGATACGGGATGTGGTCGACGGTGACTTTCGCCTCCTGCGCCAGAAGGGATGTGGCGAGGTGGCCGGTGGCGCCAACACCGGGATGCGCCATCTTGACCACCTTGGTCTTCATATAGGCGAGCAGCTCCTTGGCCGTGTTGGGCTCCAGCGTCTTGCGGCCGACCAGCACCAGCGGATTGTTGTTGATGAAGATGACGGGCGCGAGGTCCTTCTCAGTATCGAACGGCAGATTGTTGTAGAGCGCGACATTGGCCGATACCTGCAGATTGTGCAGGAGCAGCGTATGGCCATCCGGCGCGGCGCGTGCCACGCGACCGGTGGCGATGGTGGTGCCGCCGCCGCTCACATTCTCGACGATGAAATTCTGTCCGAGTTTCTCCGACAGCACCGGCGCCAGCACGCGCGCGAGTTGGTCGGTCGGGCCGCCCGCGGGATAGGGCACGATCAGAGTGACGACGCGGCTCGGATATTGCTGTGCCAAGCCGGGCAGCGCCCAGACGACAAGACCGATAACAGCCGCTGCTACACTGACGACACGCCGCATCGAACGCTCCTCCTGGTTTAATTTTGAGGGAGCTTACGACAGAAGCGCTTTCCGACGAAGTGAAACCGTTCGCCGCAGAAAACGCGTCAAACGTAATGCTCCCTAGGGGATGACCGGCAACAAGAGATAAGGCATCTTGCCGGGAACAAAGTGCAGGCTGTTCCGGCACGCAAAAACAGAGGCGGGCCGGTCGTCCGGATCGGTATGCGTGAACGGGCCCACGCCTTTCATCGGATAAGGCGCATTGGCAAGCCCCGCATCAGTGCCGTCATATTCATAATCCTTGCCGCGCACAGTGAGCGCGACGTGATAGCCCGGCGGCACCACGATCGAGGTTGGCCAAATTTCGATGTCAACCTCAACCGGCTCTCCCGGTGTCAGCGGCCATTCCTCATCGTGGGCGTGCCATGGCCGATAGGGCAGCGTTTGCTGCGGATCGAGCTTGCGATGGGAGGCGCGCAGCCAACCCAACCCCACCGGCACGCGCGGATCGTTGGAGCCGACGAACACCACCTCCTTGCCGTCGGGGTCGAACACCCGCAGCGCCAGGAAGACGTCTGCGTCGACCGTCTGCGACGACAGCCACAGCTTCGCCGCCACCGGGCCGGTGATCTCGATCGGTCTGCTCAGCGCCGGCGTGCGGAAGGTGACGCCGTCGCCGGGCGTCTCATAGCTCAACGTCGTCTCGCTCACGGGCGCCTCGGTGCCCATTGCGAGCCCCTCCGGCTGCAAGAAATATTTCGTCCATTGCGTTCGCGCGAGCGGCCATTCGTTCTCGGCCCGCAACACGAATTGCTCGCCGGGATGGCGGACATTGAGCGACACCGGCGGCTGCTGCTCCCAGCCGGTGCTCTCGCCCTTGAGGAAGTGGCCGAAGAACCGCTTCTGCAGCGTCTCGCCGTAGCTGCTGTAGAAATGCGTGAAGTGCGTATCGCCGTGCACCTCCAGCCATTTCTGCCGGGAGCCGGCGCGCCGCCAGCCTTCGAAATTGCCGCGGGGATGCAGACCCATGCCGCCCCAGTTCCCTGCCGACAGCAACGGCGCCGTGATGTTGGCGAACTCCGCCGTACGCGCGGTGTAGTAGTCATCAAGCAGGCGCCGTCGCATCGCTTCGCCGGGAATGTCGGCGCGCTCCCTCGCCAGTTCCTCTTCGCTCAACGTGGGCGGTCCGGCCACGAGATCGCCCGTGACCGCGCTTCTTGCGCCGCGTTCGCCCACGCCGTGCTGAACGCTCGCGACCTGGCGCGGATACCAGCTTGAGAGGAAGTCCGACAGGATGCCGCCGTGACGGCAGAGCTCGCGATAATAGTCGGACGAACCTTCCCAGATGCACAGGGCGGCGAGGTGCGGCGGATTGAGCGCGGCGACCTGCCACTGGTTCATGGCGTAGTAGGAGATGCCGTTGATGCCGACCTTGCCGTTGCTCCAGGGCTGCGTACCGGCCCATTCGACGCATTGATAGAGATCCTGCGCCTCGCGCGGCGACCACACGTCGAGGTGGCCCGGCGAGCGCCCGGCGCCCCGCGAGTCGACGCGCACGCAGGCATAACCGTCCGGCACCCATTTCTCCGGATCGACCAGCTCCCAGTTCTGATACTTGTTGCTCGAGCCTTCCAGCACCTCGGGCGCGGCCTTGGTCAGGCGCGCCCAGTTGCCCTTGTAGCCTTCCTGGAACGACAGCCCCTTGGCGTAGGGCCCATAGCTGAGAATGACCGGATGCTTCCCCGCGCCGGTCGGCCGGAACACATCGGCACGCAGGACGACTCCGTCGTCCATGGTGATCGGTGCGTCCCAATCGACCTGCATGCGCGCAGGGCTCCCGCTCCTCTCGTCCATTTTGATACTCCCCGTATATTCTCTTGCAGCTGGCGTCGAAGAAGCTGCCAGGCCGAACGCCAGATGTCTGTCCGTTGGGCGCCGTCAGGAGATTGGCCAACTCATAGGTGGCCCCAGAATCGCCCGCTGGCGCCGATCACAACGACGATCAGGCCGAGCGGCAGATTGACGGCGATGATCTGGCGGATGAGGTTGAGACGCCCGCCGGCGCCCGGCCAGTCCGCGGCGTCCACCGCGCGCTTGAACGCCAGCCAAGGTCCATGGAACAGCCAGAGGAATAACGCGATCATCACCCAGCCGATCGCCTGCATGATGTGGACATGCACGCCCACGCCGGCAAAGCCGCCGAAGGTCTTGAATACCATCCAGTAGCCGCTGACGAGCAGAAACAGGATCGCAATCCAGACCCAGGGAAAGAATTTCTGGAAGGTGACCCGCATGAGCCGCAGGCGTTGCGGTGGCTCGAGCGTGCCGAGCGCGGGACGCAGGCAGACATAGATCGCAAACATCCCGCCTACCCAGACGACGGCCCCCAGGATGTGCAAGGCGAGAGCAAGGGCGGTCATGGGCGAACTCCGCGGTTCGAGGCGCTACCGGGATTACATGCCGCCCTGCGCACACCCTGGCAAGCGCGGAAGCGCCACCGGCAAGACGCGACGGCAAGACACTCTATCTCTGCTCGATCGCGCACGCTTGCGCGACTTGCGCGCCCTATTTCGGCGCACCGGCGGCGCTCAGGCCCTCCAGCAGCGCCCTATGAAACGCCTCCGGCGCCTCCACCTGCGGCGAGTGACCGAGTTCCGGGAATTCGACCAGCGTGGCATCGGGGATGGCCCGGGCGGCCCGGCGGCCGAGCTCGGGATAGTTTCCGAGTCGGGCGGCAATCTCTGCCGGCGCCCGGTTCGCGCCTGGCGCGGTGCGGTCCTTGCCGCCGATCATCAGCAGGGTCTTCGACTTGATGAGCCCGAGCTCGTAGATCACGGGCTGGGTGTAGATCATGTCCGAGGTCAGCGCTTGATTCCAGGCGACACGCTCCTTGCCCGCTCCGGCATACATGCCGGAAAGCATTGCGACCCAGCGGTCGTATTCGGGTTTCCACTGGCCGTGGTAGTAGGACCTGAGCTGATCCGCCTTGATGCTGTCGAAGCTGGTCTTGAGCTGGGCTTGGTAGGTGGTGGCGACGGTTGCGTACGGCACACCCTCCGCCTTCCAGTCTTCGAGCCCGAGCGGATCGACCAGCACCAGCTGCTCGACGGCATCCGGATACATCAGGGAATAGCGCATGGCCAGCATTCCACCCATGGAATGGCCCATGATCGTCGCCCGCGCGATGCCGCGCGCGGCCAGCAGCGCATGGGTATTGTGGGCCAGTTGCTGGAAACTGTACTGGTAGCGCTCCGGCTTGGTGGATTTGCAGAAGCCGATCTGGTCGAGCGCCACGACGCGATAACCGGCGCCTGTCAATGCTTTGATGGTGGCTTCCCAGGTCGCTGCGCAGAAATTCTTCCCGTGCAACAGCACCACCGTGCGACCGTTTGGCGTGTCCGGAACAATGTCCATGAACCCCATGGACAGGCTCTGACCCTGCGAGGGAAAGTTGAACCGCTGGACCGTGAACGGATAGTCGAAGCCCTCGAGTTCCGGGCCGTAGACGGCCGCCGGCTCGGCCGCGGCCGCCCCCGCGACGCAGGCCGTCGCGAATATCGCAGAAGACAATCTGTGCATGATCCGCACCTCTTTCGCTCTGACAGGCGATGTCGCTCGCGGCGAGCAGCGCGAACGCACCTGACTCAAAGATATGCTCTACGCGCATCCGGGTTCCGTCAGCGACGAGATGGCGCCGCGGAACGAGCAGCGGCCCGGCCGTCGGTGCAAACGAGCGTCCGCGCTACCTCAGTCCCCATCGCGCCTTTGATGAGAGCAACCGGACGATTTCTGGCGACGCCTTTGCCAGCCGGTCTCGCCCATCACTTGCGCGCGATCTTGCGGTCGAGGAAATCGCGGATCAGCGGCACCATCTCGTCGGCCTTGTCTTCCAGAGCAAAGTGTCCGGTGTCGAGGAGGTGAAACTCCACATCGGGCAGATCGCGCTTGTACGGATGTGCGCCGTCGGCCGGAAAGATCTTGTCGTTCTTGCCCCACACCAGCAGCGTCGGCGGCCGGTGCTTACGAAAATAAGCCTGCACCGCGGGATAGAGCGGCAGATTGGTGCGGTAGTCGTAGAACAGGTCCATCTGGATCTCGGCGTTGCCGGGCCGATCGAGCAGCGTCTGATCATGCACCCAGTTGTCGGGATCGATACGGCTGACGTCGGCGACCCCGTCGGTATATTGAAACTTGGTCGTCTGCGGAGCGACCAGCGCGTATAGCGCGCGACGATGGGCGTCCGAGCCGTCGGACCAATAAGCTTTGATCGGGTCCCAGAATTCCTTGAGCCCTTCGTCATAGGCGTTGCCGTTCTGCACGATGAGGCCGGTGACGCGCTCGGGATGCTTCAGCGCCAGCCGCCAGCCCACCGGCGCGCCGTAGTCCATGACGTACATCGCGTAACGCCTCACCCCGAGCTGATCGAGCAGGCCGTCGACGAGTTCCCCGAAGCGATCGAAGGTGTAAGCAAACCTGGCGCGATCCGGCATGTCGCTCTGGCCGTAACCCGGATAATCCGGCGCGATGACGTGGTAACGATCCGCAAGCGCCGGGATCAGATTGCGGAACATGTGCGATGACGTCGGAAAGCCGTGCAGCAGCAACACGACCGGTGCCTGCGCGGGCCCGGCTTCGCGATAGAAGATGTTCACACCGTCGACCTCGGTGGTGCGGTGATGTGTGACGGGCGTGGACTGCGTCACCGCCGGGCTGCGTTCCAAGACGGACGTCGCCATTTCAGTGCTCCTTTAGTGGATTAAAGGGGGGAGGTTCTGTGCTGGCCGAGGCTGGCCGAGTTCAGCCGAGATCCTTGGCCCCGGTTGCGGTGTCTGTCCGTGGTCATGGGCGATCTTGCCACAGGTCAGCCCCGCCCAGCTTCGGTCATCGGCGCGGGAAAGGCTGTGCGTCCTTTGCCTCGAGTAGCGTGACCTTGCGGTGATCGTCGGGGCGTGCGCCCATTCCGCCAGCCCGGACAGGCGCGAGCGCAACATGCGTACGGTCCGGAGTGGTGCAAGAATAGGTGGAGGCGAGGTGGTCATGGCCGGCCCGAGCAATCGAAGCGAACCCGTGGGCACGCTGCGGCAGACGGAGCGCCGCGATTTCTCCGCCGTCGGCTACGCCGAGGCGATGCGGCGCGCGCGGGAGATCGTGCCCATCCTGCGTGAGCGCGCCGCGCGGTCCGAAGACGCCCGGACGCTGCTGCGCGAGAACGAGCAGCTGCTGCACGAGAGCGGGCTGTTCCGGTTTCATCAGCCCAAATCGTTCGGTGGAATGGAGCTCGACTTCGTGGCGGTCGTGGACATCCCGGCGGAGCTCGCCCGCGGCTGCCCTTCCACCGCCTGGAACACGGGCAACGTCGCCTGCCATCATTGGATCCTCGGATACTACGATCCCGAAACCCAGCGCGAAGTGTGGGACGCCAACCCGGACGCGCTGATCGCCTCGTCCATCGCGCTCGCCGCCGGCCGTGGCCGCAAGGCGGACGGCGGCTTCGTCATCAACGGCCGCTGGCCGTTCTCCTCGGCGGTGGACAATTCGGACTGGAACATGCTGGCCGTCTCCATCTATGCCGACGACGAAAAGACGCCGGTCGACTGGCGGCTGTGCCTGGTGCCCAAGTCCGACTACGAGATCGTCGATACCTGGTACGCCATGGGTATGGCGGCGACCGGCAGCAAGGACGTCGCGGTGTCGGAGCTGTTCGTGCCGGAGCGCCGGGCCTTGCCGCTCCTGCGCTGCCGCGGTGGGTCCGAGCATCCCGGCGCCGCCCTCAACCCCGGCGCCCTCTACCGCATTCCGATCGTCGCGGCCTCCAGCCACCCGCTCGCGCCGGCCGCACTCGGCGCCGCCGAGGGCGCCTATGAACTTTTCCTCGAAACCATGGCGAAGCGCGCGGGCACCTATACCGGCGCGCGCGTCGCCGACTTCCAGGCCGTGCAGATCAAGGTGGCCCGTGCGCGCTGCCTGATCGATTCCGCGCGCGACCTCCTGCGCCAATCCGCGATCGGATTGCAGGCCGCCGCGCAACGCGATGAAGCGCCTGATCTCGAGACCAAGCTGCGGTTCCGGGCGCACTCGGCTTTCGCCGTGAACCAGTCGCGCGAGGCGGTGGAGACGCTGTGGTCCTGCTACGGGGCGCAAGGCCTCTACCTCAGTGACCCATTGCAGCGGCACCTGCGCGATGTGCTCGCCATCAACCAGCACTTCTCCTTCAACTTCGACATAGCCGGCGCCGCCTACGGCCTGCACGCGCTCGGTGGCCGGTACGCCAATCCAACCATGTGAGCGCGACTGTGAGCCGGTATTGTCATTTCGAGGTTCGCTGTTTTCGCCTCCCTCCTGTAGCGCCGTGTGAGGTGTGATATCTTGGCGCGAACCTGAGGCTGCGGAGGTCATCCGCGGCTGGGGTCGTGAAATCCAGCAGAAGGAGGACGCCATGGCGACAAGCGTCAAGCAGATGATGGAAGCGGCCAACGCCGCGGTGCCGCGGATCACGCCAGCCGAGGCCCGCGAGATGATCGCCAAGGGCAACACGCTGGTGGTCGACGTGCGCGACGCGCCGGAAGTGGAAAAAAGCGGCAAGGCCGCCGGCGCCGTCCACGTCTCGCGCGGCATGCTGGAATTCCGCGCCGATCCGGAGTCACCCTATCACGACAAGAATTTCGCCAAGGACAAGACCGTGATCGTCTATTGCGCCTCGGGCGGTCGTTCGGCCTTGAGCGGCAAGGTGCTCAAGGACATGGGCTACGAGCGCGTCTACAACCTCGGCGCCTTCAAGGATTGGGCAGAAGGCGGCGGCGCCGTCGACAAGCCGACCTCACCCGGCGGATGAGCGCGCGCGGGACCTCGCCCGCTATTCCTCGAACAGCTTCTCCACCAGTCGCCGCGCCAATACGCCGGCGACGCGGCGGCGATAGTGGCCGGGGGTGAACGTGGTCTTCATCGACATGATCTGGTCGCGGCCGAGGTCGTCGAGTCCCTTGAACACGCGCGCATCGAGTGCGCCGCCACAGAGCGCGGCCGTGCCCTCGAGGAGCACCGGGCGCGGATTGGTGCCGGTGAAGGCGACGCGCAGCTCGGCGAGCGTGTCGCCCTCGCGCCGCAAGGCCACCGCCACGCCGGTTACGGGATATTCGATCGAACGGCGGATGCGGATCTTGTCATAGGCGGAGCGCAGGCCTGATGTGTTGCTCGCGCGCACGGCGGTCACCAATTCGCCCGGCCGCAGGGCGAGATAATATTTGCCGTCGCCCAGCGTCTCGGTGATCGGCTGGTCCTGGCGCGAGAAGCCGATATAGAGGCGATCGAGCGCGACGGTGCGTTTCCCCGCCGGCCCCGCGAGATCGACCTCGGCGTTCAACGTCAGCAAGGCCGGCGCGAGATCGCCGCTAAAAGTGGCGAAGCAGATGCCGCGGCTCTTCGGCGCGACATGGCAGATGTCGCCCGTGGTCTTGAGGCAGTGGTTGTTGGCGGAGCGCCACCATTCGCTCTGGTTATAGAACAGACAGCGGGTATCGAGGCAGAGATTGCCGCCCACCGTGCCCATGTTGCGATGGGTCGGCCCGGCGATGAACGCGGCCGCCTGCGCCACCACCGGATAATGCCTGATGACCTCCGCATGCGCGGCAAGCTCGCTCAGCGTGACCGCGGCGCCGATCTCGATCGCGTGCGCATCGGCCTTGATGGCGCGCAGCTCCGCGACGTGGTTGACGTCGATCAGCGTCGGCGGGGCGACGATGCCGCGCCGGATATTGACCACGAGATCGGTGCCGCCGCCGAGCAGTTGGCTGCCGGGATGATCGGCGCGCGCCTTGACCACCTCGTCGAGCGTGCGCGGACGCAGCAGATCGAACTGCGGCAGCGCATCCATCAGACGGCCCGGCCGTTGCCGCGGATCGGGCTGGCCCGCCGCCGCTTCTCCATCGCCGCGAACACGCGGTCAGGCGTCGCCGGCAGATCGTTGAGCCGGACGCCGGTCGCGTCGGCAATGGCGTTGGTCAGCGCCGGCAGGAACGCCGCCAGCGACCCCTCCCCCGCCTCCTTGGCACCGAACGGGCCGTGCGGATCGTTGCTCTCGACGATGCCGACCTCGATCGGCGGCGAATCCTGGATGGTGGGCACGCGGTAGTCGAGCATGTTGCCGGTGATGAGCAGGCCCTCGTGATAAGCGGTCTCCTCGCTCATGGCCTGGCCCAGGCCCATCCACACCGAGCCCTGCACCTGGCCCTCGACCGTGAGGCGGTTGAGGGCCTTGCCGCAGTCGTGCGCGACCCACACCTTGTCGACGGTGACGACGCCGGTGTCCTCGTCGACGCTCACTTCCACCACCTGCGCGGAATAGCTGTAGCCCATGGTGCCGCCGATCGCGGCGCCGCGATATTTCTTGCCGCCGTGCGATTCCGGGATGGTCGAATAGTTGCCGGTCACCGTGATGGTGCCGGTATCCTTGAGCGCCTCGGTCACCACCTCGTTGAAACTCAGACCCTTGTCCTGCGCGCCAGCGCGATAGAGCTCGCCCAGGCATTCGATCTCTTCCGGCTTGGCGTCGAGCTTGCGCGCGGCCGCCGCCACCAGCACGCGCTTGAGGTTCTGCGCCGCATCGATCGCGGCATTGCCGACCATGAAGGTCACGCGCGAGGAATAGGAGCCATTGTCCTTGGGCACCACCTCGCTGTCGCCGGTGACGATGCGTATGCGCGACAGATCGAGCCCGAGCACTTCGGCCACGGTCTGCACCAGGATGGTCGACGATCCCTGGCCGATCTCGGCGGCGCCGGACAGCACCACGATGGAGCCGTCGAAATCGAGCTTGATCTTCACCGTCGCATGCGGCTCGCCGGTCCAGTTGACCGGCCGCGACGCACCGCTGATGTAATGCGAGCAGGCAAATCCCAGGCCCTTGCCCTTGGGCAGCTTGCCCTTGCGCGCGGCCCAGCCGCTCGCCTGCTCGACCCAGTCCACGCATTCCGGCAGGCCGTAGCTGTTCACCATCAGGTCGTTGTCGGTGAAGGTGGGCGCCGTGAGGTAGTTCGCGCGCCGCACCGCCATCGGATCGAGGCCGAGCTCGCCGGCCATCTCGTCGAGCAGGCTCTCGAACGCGAAGCGGACGTCGACGGTCCCGTGGCCGCGGAAAGCCCCGCACGGCGGCGTATTGGTGAGCACGCGCTTGCCGATATATTTGACGTTGTGCAGGTCGTAGATCGCGTACAGCATCGAGCCGGCATACAGGATGGTGACAACGCCGTAGCCGGAATGGGCGCCGCCGCGCTGGTAGCATTCGCATTCCACCGCGGTGATCTTGCCGTCCTTGCGCATGCCGAGCTTGAGGCGGATGTCGGTCTGCGGCCGGCCGCGATGGGTGATGAACGTCTCCTCGCGGTTGATCATCATGCGCACGCTGCCGCCGGCGCGACGCGCGAGCAACGCGGTGATGAGCTCGACGTTGAGCGCTTCCGTGCGGCAGCCGAAGCCGCCGCCGACATGCGGCTTGATCACGCGGATCTTCGACATGTCCATGTCGAGGATCTGCGCGAGCATCAGGTGGACGTAATAGGGGACCTGCGTACTTGCATGGACGGTCATGCGCTCGCGCACGGCGTCGTATTCGGCGACCGCGGCGTGCATCTCCATCTGGTTCTGACAGACCTCGGCGCAATCGTAGCGGCCTTCGCGCACGAGATCGGCACCTTGGAAGCCCTGCTCCACGTTGCCGAGCTCGAACAGCACGTCGCGTTCGATATTGCCGGCCTTGCGCGCATGGATGGTGGTTGCGCCCTCGGCCATCGCCTCCTGCGAGGTGTAGTAGGCCGGCAATTCGCGCACGGTGAGCTTGATCAGCGCGATCGCGCGCTTGGCGGTGGCATCGTCGACGGCGGCGACCGCCGCGACCGGCTCGCCGCGGTAGCGCACCTTGTCGCGCGCCATGGGATGCTCGCTGCGCGCGATCGGCAGCACACCGAACGTCTTGTCGCAGTCGGCGCCGGTGACGATCGCCTTCACGCCCGGGAGTTGCAAGGCAGCGGACACATCGACGTCGATGATCTCAGCGTGCGAATAGGGGCTGCGGAAGATGCGCCCCGCCAGCATGCCGGGATTGATGAGATCGGCGGTGTATTTCGCTCGCCCCGAGACCTTCTCAGGTCCGTCGACCATCGGCACATAGCCGCCGATAGTGTGCGTCGGCACGATCTCGTTCACGGCGCCACCCCGGCAGCGTTGAGCTCGGCGGCGTACTTCACCGCTTCGATGATTTTGACGTAGCCGGTGCAACGGCAGATGTTGCTGCCCAGCGCCGACCGGATGTCGTCCTCGCTCGGGCGCGGGTTGCGGCGCAGCAGGCCGGCCGATGCCATGATGAAGCCGGGCGTGCAGTAGCCGCATTGGGCGCCGAGCTTTTCGTGAAACCCGCGTTGCACTGCGGAAAGGTGACCGTCCGCGCCGAGCGATTCGACGGTATCCACGCGCTGACCACGCACGCCGGCCGCAAGCGTGAGGCATGACAAGCGCGGCTGGTCATCGACGAGCACGGTGCAGGCGCCGCACTCGCCGCCGTCACAGCCTGTTTTTGTTCCAGTGAGGCCGACGACTTCCCGCAAATAGTCCAGCAGCAACAGATTATCGGGCACCGCGTCCACGCGCGGGCGGCCGTTGAGCGTGAGCTCGAGAATGCGTGCCAATGGGCGGGCCATGTGCCGCTTCCAATACCAATATTCGGCACCCCATTCAAATCGGGTGTCGCGCATCCCGGCGCAAGGGCCGTCGGCGCCGTGCCGGTCAGTCAGGATTGAGTGGTCGACGCGTCTGCGCTCGCGCGCTCGATGGGTGTCGGCGCTCGTCCCAGCGTGTCCCGGTCCAGCGCGACACTCTTGATCACGGCATAGACCTCACGGCCGGGCTCGAGTCGGAGCGTGGCGATGGATTTTCGCGTGAGGCGCGCCGCCAACCGAACGCCACCGCAGTCGAGACCGACTTCAACCAGGCCGTCCGCGGTCGCGTCCAGCGCGCGGACGACGCCGGACAGTACGTTGAGCGCGCTCAGGCCATCCGGACGCGTGGTGGCGATCATCACGTCTCGGGCGCGAACGCGTATGCGAACCGGCGTTCCGATCGGAAGATCGAGGTGCGGCGCCTGGAATAATCCTGCGCGCGATTGCAGCGCGGTCAGGCCGAAAGCGCGGTCGTGCCCGCAGACCGTCGCCTCGATCAAGACTCCGGCTTCGGACAATACATATGGCGCAAGCACGTCCGCTCGTCCCAGCACGTCGGTCGGCGATCCCGTAGCCATGATGCGGCCGTCTTGAAACACCACGACGGTCGTCGCCAGCCGCGCGACTTCTGGAAGCGAATGCGACACATAGACGATCGGCACGCGTGCCTCGTCTCGCAGGCGTTCGATGAACGGCAGGATCTCGTCCTTGCGGCTGTCGTCGAGGGACGCCAGCGGCTCGTCCATCAACAGCAGGCGCGGCGACGTGAGCAAGGCGCGACCGATGGCAACACGCTGCTTTTCGCCGCCCGACAGGCTGCCGGGGCGGCGATCCAGAAGTTGTCCGATGTCGAGCAGGTCGAGCACCTGGTCGAGAGTGACGTGACGCTCGCGCGGCGGCGTGAACCATCGTCCGAACAGCAGATTCTGCCGCACCGTGAGATGGGGGAAGAGACGCCCCTCCTGGAATACATAACCGACGCGCCTGCGGTATTTCGCAACGAACACTCCTCGGTCGGTGTCCACCAGCGTCGTGTCGTCCAGGACGATGCGGCCGCGGTCGGGGCGGACCACGCCGGCGATGATATTGATCAGCGAGGTCTTGCCCGATCCGGAGCGGCCGAAAAACGCCGTCAGCCGGCCATCGGAGACGAAGCGCGCCTCCAGCAGGAACGACCCGAACCGGTGCGTGACGTCGACCGCGAGGCTCATTGCGCGGATATTCTCTCGTCGACCCGCCGCGCCAGCAATTCTGAGATGAGGAGCGCTCCCATCGAGATGACGATCGACACCAGGGTGAGACGCAGCGCCCCGGTCTCGCCGCCAGGAATCTGGGTCAGGGTGTAGATCGCCGACGGCAACGTCTGGGTCTCGCCGGGAATGTTCGAGACGAAAGTGATGGTCGCGCCGAATTCACCCATCGCCTTGGCGAAGCACAGGATCATGCCGGCGATGATCCCCGGCAGGATCAGCGGCAAGGTGACGAACGTGAACACCCAGAGCGGGTTGGCGCCGAGCGTGCCGGCGGCGTCCTCCAGGCGGCGATCGACGGCTTCGATCGACAGGCGGATCGACCGGACCAGCAGCGGGAAGGCCATCACCGCGCAGGCGAGCGCCGCGCCGGTCCAGCGAAACGAAAACACGATCCCGAAGTGCTCGTACAGGAACGCGCCGATCGGGCCGCGCCGGCCGAAGCTGAGGAGGAGCAGATAGCCGGTGACGACCGGCGGCAGGATGAGCGGCAGCAGCACGATGCCGTTGACAACAGACTTTCCGGGGAAGCGAGCGCGCGCGAGCAGGTAGGCGACCGCGATGCCGACCGGCAGGCTGGCCAGCATCGCGACGGTTGCGACCCGAATGCTGAGACGGACCGCGGTCCATTCTTCCGGCGAGAGGTTGAGCAGATCGTTCATGCAATCCGCTCACCCCTGATCATGCCGGCCGCTCAAATCATCAAGAGCGCTGGCCGCCCGGCCCGAGCACCGTAAAGCCCTGACGCTCGAAGATCGGACGTGCAGCCGGAGATCGGGTGAAGTTCAGGAACGCCAGCGCGTCGGGGTTGGTCGAGTCTTTCGTCAGCGCGATCGGATAGATGATCGGCGGATGCGTGTTCTCGGGGAAGGTGCCGACGATCTTCACGGTCGGGTCGGCCGCTGCATCGGTCTGGTAGACGATCCCGAGCGGGGCCTCGCCACGCGCCACCAGAAGCAGCGCGGCGCGAACGCTTTCGGCCTGTGCGATCTTGTCCTTGACGCCATCCCAGGCGCCGAGCTTCTCCAGCGAGGCCTTGCCGTATTTGCCGGCGGGCACCGCGTCGACGTTGCCCATGGCAAGACGACCGCCCTTGAGCAGCGCCGCGAGGTCGAAGCCGGGCTGAATATTCGCGCTGATATTGGAATCCTTGGGCGCGATCAGAACGAGCCGGTTGCCGAGCAGGTTCGAACGCGTATCCGGCTTGATCAGGCCCTTCTGCTGGCCGTAATCCATCCAATCGAGATCGGCGGAGATGAACATGTCGGCGGGCGCGCCCTGCTCGATCTGCTTGATCAGCGTGTTGCTGGCCGCGTAGGAAATCACCACCTTCTTGCCGCTCTCGCGCTGCCATTGCGCGGCGGCCTCGTCGAGCGCGTTCTTCAGGCTGGCGGCCGCGAACACGAGAATGTCCCGGTTCTGGGCGGCAGCGGGCGCGGTTCCCGCCCCCAGGGTCAAAACCGTGGTCGCCAGCAGAGCCAGCCATGAACGCCGTGATGCCATCATTCGCCGATCTCCGATAGCGCTATGTCCCACTGAGCATATCGGTGCACCATAGCCGAAATGCCGGCGGGTTCAATGGATGGAGCCGTACAAAATAGTCGCGGATTTGCCCGCCTCGGCACCGCCCGCCGGCCGCGCCACGACCTCTTTCGCTGTCGAGGTGCTGTTCGCTTGACTGTTATGTCCGACCTGCAGAAAAGAAGCGTCCGGACAGCAAGGATTCACCGATGGCCCCAAGGCAGTTCGCCCGGCGGCTCGCAGCGTCTGTCGCTTTCGCTCTCGCCGCGATCGCTTTCTTTTCGGCTGCGCCGAGCCAACATGCAGGATCGCAGACGACGCCGCCGGCCGGATTCCAATGGCAGGAGCTCGGTGCGCGCGTCTTCGGCGCCAATTGCAGCGTGTGCCATCAGGAGAACGGGCAGGGAATTGCCGGAGCGTTTCCCCCGCTCGCCGGCCACGTCGCCGAATTGTTCGCGCAGCAAAGCGGCCGCGACTATCTGGTGCGCCTGGTTCTATTCGGGCTCGAAGGGACGATCAGCGCCAAAGGCAGCAGTTATTCCAGCGCCATGCCGCCGTGGCCTCAGCTCACCGACAGCGAGATCGCCGCGGCGCTCGATTATGTCCTCTCGGCGTGGGGCAACGACAAGCTGCTGCCGCGCGACTTCACGCTCATTCTACCGTCGGATGTCGCCGCGGCGCGGGGACAGCAGATGAGCGCCGTCGACGTGCATGCGCTGCGCGGGCGGATCGTCACAACGACGCCGGGCGGCGTGGCGGACCAGGCGACGACAGCGTTGACATTCACTGCCGAGCAGGCGGAGCGCGGCCAGGCGATCTATGAGCGCAATTGCCAGGATTGCCACGGCACGACCCTCGACAACGGCGAGTTCGGCGGCGCGCCGCTCAAGGGCTCTTATTTCCGGCAGCGCTGGGCCAGCGGCAGCGTGGGCGCGCTGTACGGCAAGACGAAGTCGACGATGCCGCCCGACCGGCCAGGACAACTGAGCGAGCAATCGTATGTGGACCTGACCGCATTTCTGTTGAGCCAGAACGGCTACGCCCCCGGCACCGGCGAGCTCCCCTCCGACCTCGATATCCAGCAGAAGATGAGCTTGAAGAAATAGCGGCATGCCATGCATAGTTGGCCCGGCGGGGATGGGCCGGTGCCGTCTTGATTGATTTTTCGCTGCAGCAGCTGGTGCTGCGCCTTTGCGCTCTCCTGTTCATCGTCGCTGTGCATGGCCTCGCTGTGGCGGCGACCGCGGTCGCGCTGGGCGATCCGGGACCACGCCAGGATGGGCGTCTCACGCTCAACCCGTTCGCCCATCTCGATATCCTGGGCGGCGTTTCGGCCCTGCTGTTCTCGGTCGGCTGGATCCGACCGATCGCCATCGATCCGGCAAAGCTGCGGCCCGGCCGCGCGGGATTGGCTCTCGCAGTCATTGCAGGAGCGGCGGCAACGCTCCTGAGCGCCCTCGCGCTGCGGCTGCTGCGGCCGATGGTGTTGCCGCTCCTGCCCGATACGGCGTCGGCCCTCGCCTTCGCGTTGGTCGAGATGACGGGGACGCTCAGCGTGTGGTTCGCACTCCTCAACCTGTTGCCGGTGCCGTCTCTGACCGGCAGCCACCTGCTCATGATCGCGATGCCGCAATGGGGGCACTGGATCGCGAAGCTACAACCGTTCGTCGCCGTGCTGCTGGCAGTCGTTGCCGCCACCGGATGGGTCACCGGCCTGCTCGCGCCGGCCTATCGCGTGCTCGCAGGTCCGATCCTGGGCGAATAGATTCGCGGACGGTATCGAGCGCACCGCGTCGCCCTTGGCGCGCGCGCCGAGATAGCGAGCGATGATCCTCGCGACCTCGCCGTCGCGTCGAAGCTTCTCCAGCCCGTCGGCGATGGCTCGCTTGAGCGTGAGATCGCCCTTCCACAGGCCGAGCGCGACGGCGTAGCGCGGGAGCTCCGCCGGCATCCAGGCGACCGACCACCCGTTGCCGGCGGCAAGCTGTCCGGCGAGCAGCCATTCCGTGATGCCGATGTCGAACCGGCCATCGCGCAGGCCTGCCACGAATTCCACGACATCAGGCGTGATGGTCAGCTCCGCGTTCCTGGCGCGGAGATAGCTCGAGAGCGCCAGTCGATCGAGCCCCGAGACACCGGTCAGGACGCCGACGCGCCGACCCTGGAGATCGGCGGGCAGCGTCGGACCCACGAGCGCCCAGCCGGTCTGGGCGTAGGGCGCGGTCGTTTCGAGGAAGGATTTGGTGAGCGGAGAGGCTACCACGCCGCCGCCCAGGACTTCGCACTGCGCGCGCGTCACGTGCCAGTTGCGGGGATTGAAATCCTGGCCGATGGCGGGGTTGGACGAGATGATCAGGCTCACGCCGAGATTTTTTGCCAGCGCCTGCAGCATCTCGACATCGATCCCCGGCGCATCGCGATCGCCGGTGACGAGCGGCGGATAGCTCGGCGGCAGGCAGGCGCGCAGCACGCCGGCCTTGCGCACCTCGCCGAGCGACGTGTCCGGCGGCAGCAGGTAGACGGCGCCAAGCAGCCCGAAGATGAGGACATAGGGCGCGAATTGTCGGACCCTGCTCGCGATGACGTTCATTGCACTTAAAGTCTACTGAAATCGCGCAACGCGATCAGGAAGAAGACCACGGCCATGACGACAAGCACGATCGGCCCAATTTTCGGATCGAACTGGTGGAAATGAATGAGCGCACCGCGCAGCGCATCGACCGCGTAGGTCAGCGGATTGATCTCGACGAGCGTCACCAGCCATTCCGGATAGACCACCTTGCTCTGCGCGCCGGTGAGCGATGGATCGAGCGGGAAGATCGAGCTCGACGTGAAGTAGAGCGGCAGGATCACCGCGTTGGAGAACACTCCGAAACCCTCGAAGCCTTGCACCCGGTTGGCGATCACCACGCCGAGCGAGGTCAGCCCGAACGCGAGCAGAAACATCAGCACCAGCGCATACAGGAGGTCGGCGGGGCTCAACGTGACATCGACGAAACGCGCGAGCACGAGCACGAGGCAGCCGTGGAACAGGGCGACGGTCGCTCCGCCGAGAACCTTCCCCAGCAGGATGGTGGTACGGGACAGGGGCGAGACCAGGATCTCGCGCAGGAATCCGAACTCGCGGTCCCAGATCGTCGACACCGCCGACTGCACGGAGGTGTACATGATGTTGAGCACGATGACGGCGGGAAAGATGAACTGCAGATAGGTGTAGGGAACGACGAAGCGGACCTCGCCGTAAATCTCCCCGCGGAAATAGGGGTTGAGGCCGATCCCCATGATGAGCACCCACAGCAGGGGCCGGCTGACGCCGCCGATGAGCTGGCCGCGATCGCGCACGGCGCGTTTCACCTCGCGCAGCCAGATGGCGTAGAGTCCGCCCAGTTGCGGCGCGATGGCGCGCACGCCCGTGGGCGCGGTGGTTGCGGTCCTGATCATCGCGTGTGCTCGCCCCCGCGCTTGCCGAATGCATGTGTCCGCTCGCGCGGTCCCGCGACCTGGTCGCGAAGCTCGCGGCCGGTGAGCGACAGGAACACGCTTTCGAGGCTCGGTTTCTCGACGACGAATTTCCGCAGCCGGCCGCCATGGCGGGCGAGGAACGATTCGGTGAAGGCGTCGCCGCTCGACTTGAGGATGATTTCGGCATCGTTGCGGATCGACTGGTCCGGATAGGCGGACAGGATTTCCGCCGCCGTTGCATCCTCCGCCGGAACGACCCGCAGCAGCTCCTGGCCATGGCGCAGCTTCAATGCGGCCGGCGCATCGTTGGCCAGAATGTGCCCCCGGTCGATGACGCAGATGCGGTCGGCGCCGTCCACCTCCTCGATGTAATGGGTGGTGACGATGACGGTGAGCTCACGCTCCTGACGCAGCCGGCGAACGTAGCCCCACAACCGGTCACGCGATTGCGCATCCATGCCGACGGTCGGTTCATCGAGAAACAGAATCTGTGCGTCGTGCACGAAGGCGCGGGCGATCTCGAGCCGGCGCTTCATGCCCGAGGAGAGCGTCCGCACCATGTGCCCGCGCCATTCCGAGAGTTCGACGAGCTCGAGCATCGCCTCGATCCGGCTGCGCCGCTGCGCTGCCGGGACGCCATAGATGAGCCCGTGGAAATTGAGGTTCTCGTATAAGGTCAGGCGATCGTCGAGGCTCGGCTCCTGGAACACGACGCCGAGGCTGCGACGGGCCGCGAGCGGATTCCTGACCACGTCGATGCCGTTGATGCGGGCGCTGCCGCTGTCGGGCCTGAGGATGGTGCAGAGGATATGTCCCAAGGTGGTCTTGCCCGCACCATTGGGGCCGAGCAGCGCGAACAATTCGTTGCGACGCACCTCGAAGCCGACGTTGTCCAACGCCAGCGTCCGGCCGAACCGCTTGCTCACTCCCTCGATCGCGACCGCGGGCTCAGACATGGTCGTAACGCGGCGGCCTCCTCGCAAACTCAGCGATCGATGCGCATTCGCCGGGATCGGGAGTCTAACGTCATTTCACGGCAGTCGCGGGAAATTTGTTGCCGTCCAGAATGGACTGGATGGTGCCGTCGCTGGTGAGCGCGGCAATCGCCTGGTCGACATTGCTGCGCAGGAAGGATTCGTTCGCCAGCACCGCGGCCCCGACATCCGCCGAGATGGCCGGAAGCGGACTGGGCGACAACAGCCGGAGCTTCGCGTAGCCGGCATCGCTCCGTTGCAACGCCCATAGCGCGGGGCCCCAGACCAGGGCGATGCCGACCGTGCCGCTCATCAGCGCCTTGAGCGCGGCCTCGTCGGACGACATCGGGAAACGGCTCCATCGCTCGGCCGGGGTCAGCGCCTGCAGGTACTGGATCAGCCGAAGATCCGCGCCGGTTCCCATGGTCGCGCCGATGGCGCGCGATTTCGGCATGTCGGCGAGCGCGCGCCAGCCGGCATCGGTCGCGGCGAACACGTATGAGGCGCGGTAGTACGGCCGCGTCAGCTTCATCCATTCCGGGTAGGCGTCCGGGATCAATTTGAAGCCCAGATACAGGTCGCAGGTGCCGAGAAAGACTTGATAGAGGTTGTCGAGGCTCTCCCCGGCGACATTCTCGCCGATCACGTGTTCCCTGGGCTGCAGCAGCAGCGCGGTCGCAATCGCCTCGCCGATCTTTCGCGCCACCGGCAGATCGGGATCACGCGCGTCCACGCAATAGTGCAGCGTGGAGCTTTCCTGGCGTTTGCCATACTTCCAGTCATCGGGGACGAAAGGCGTTTGCGCCCTCGCCGCGGAGAGTGGGAGCAGGCAGACGGTCAGAGCGGCCGTCATCATCGAGGCGCCGCGACGCAATCGGCGCCCGACATCGCGTGCGCCACGCCTCGCTCGAATTCCGTGCTCCTGTGACGCGCCTGTCATCGCCATGCCTTGCATCAAAGAAACAGGGGCGCGATCGGTCGCGGACCCACCGCCAGACCGACCGGCCCCCTTCTCATTGATGAGCCACTAGTTCGGCAGCGCAAACACCCACAGCACCGAACCGCCGTCCGGGTTCCTGATTTCCGGCGTCAGCGTGGCAAGGGAACGCGCGTGGCTCGAGCCGTTGCCGGCGACCACGGCCACATATTGCTTGCCGTTGACGCTGTAGGTGACCGGGAACGAATTGAGCGCATTGTTCAATTTGGTCTCCCACAGCACCTTGCCGGTGGCGTCGTCGTAGGCGCGGAACAAGCGGTCCCACCCGCCGCCGAACACGACGCCGCCGGCGGTCGGAAGAACTGCGCCAGTCTGCGGCGTGCGGGTTCGGGCGGTCCAAACCGTCGAGCGATCCGCCAGCTTGATGGCGTCGACGCGGCCGATATTGCCGTCGCTGTTGGGGACCGGCGTTCGCGCAAAAATGGCGCGGCCGCCGCCGGTATAGGCCTGGCCGGGATCGAGCGGGCTCGGCGTGGTGTTCGAGCAATACTCGTTCAGCGGCAGGTACAAGGTCCCGGTATTCGGATTGTACGCCGTCGCCGGCCAGCCACGGCCGCCGGGATCGGCAGGGCAGTTCACCGTGGTCTGACCGATATGCGGCACCGACGCTTGATTGATCGTCTTCTCGCCGGTCTTGGGGTCGATCGAGGTCACGACGTTTTGCGGGATCGTCTCCTTGTGCCACAGCCATTCGCCGTTGGTGCGGTCGATCGCCTCGATGATTCCGAGCTTGCCGGTGGTGACCAGCGCCTTGCGGGTCACGCCGTTGACCGGCAGGTCGATCAGCATGCGCTCGTAGGCGTAATCGAGATCCCAGGTGTCGGTCTCGAGATGCTGGCGATACCATCTCACTTTGCCGGTCTTGGGTTCGATGGCGAGCGTCGAGTCGGTGTAGAGCGCGTTGTTCTTGGCGCCCGGCTTCTTCGGCAGCAGCCCGTTCATCTCCGCGATCCACGGATAGGGCTGCCCAGTGCCGTAGAAGACGAGATCCTGCTCGGGATCGTAGCTGCCGGAAATCCAGGCCGAGCCGCCATAGCGGCTTTCCAGCGGGATGTCGTTCCAGGTATCGAAGTTCGGATCGCCCGGATGCGCGATGGTATGAACGCGCCATTTCTCCGCGCCGGTCTTCACGTCGTGCCCGGTGATGAAGCAGCCGCCCGGCGTGGCGTTGCCGCAACCGGTCATGCCCTGGACAAGCGTGTCATTGACGATGAATGGGCCGCCTGAGTAGCGCCAGCCCTTGGTCCAATCGGCGACGGTATGATCCCACACCACCTTCCCGGTCTTGGCATCGAGCGCGACGATGTGGGCGTCCGAGGTCGCGATGTACAGATTGTCTCCATAGATCGCCATGTTGCGCTTGGTCAGCTGATTGGAATTCTCCGAGAGCAGCTTGGCCGGAAGGTCGCGCTTGTATTCCCAGATCAGGTCGCCGGTGGCGCCGTCGAGCGCCTGGATCTTGTCGCCGTTGTGATTGAGGAACAGCACGCCATCGTGGACGATCGGCGTCGTCTCGGTGGCACCCGGGTTCATCGACCACGACCACGCCGGCTTGAGGTTCTTGACGTTGTCCTTGTTGATCTGATCGAGCGGGCTGTAGCCGTAGCCGTCATAGGTGCGGCGCCACATCAGCCAGTCCGCCGCCGGCGGGTTGCGCAGCATCTCGTTCGTGACCGGCTTGAGATTTTTCGCCGCCTCGGAGGCCGGCGCCTGTTGGGCCAGCGCACAGGCCACAGATGCGCAGAAGATCGGCAAAGCCAGAATTGACGCCTTCAAAACTCGATGTCCAGACACTGCTTCCTCCATGCGTGGGAGCACCACGGGTTCATTTCTTGTCGTGAGTTATCGCGTCCGCGTTGCTGCATCTTAGAGCATGATCCCGAAAAGTGGGATCGGTTTTCGGAAAAGATCATGCTCCGCCAAGCCGCGCCGAGGTTGGGCCCCGGCGTGGAGAACGCAGCCGACAGGGAGGCGGCGCGCGGCGGCGAATATCAGTTCGACGTGCCGGTCGTGGCGACCAGGACCGGATCCGGCCGATAGACGTCGGGATAGGCGCGCTTGAGATTTTCGACCTTGGGGAGATCGTTGATCACGATGTAGGGGTGGGCGGGATTCTGCACGAGAAAGTCCTGATGGTACTTCTCCGCGGGATAGAAGCCCTCGAGCGGCTGGACCTTGGTGACGATCGCCGTGTCGAACAGGCCGGCCTTGTTGAGCTGCTCGATATACGCCTTGGCGATCTTCGCCTGCTCGGCGTTCTCGGTGAAGATGGCCGAGCGATATTGCGTGCCGGTGTCCGGCCCTTGCCGGTTGAGCTGGGTCGGGTCGTGGGCGACCGAGAAGAACACCTGCAGGATGCGGCCGTAGCTGATCTGGCGCGGATCGAATGTGACGCGCACGGTCTCGGCGTGGCCGGTCGTTCCGGCGCTGACCATGTTGTAATGCGCCGACTTCTTGTCGCCGCCGGCGTAGCCGGAGACGGCGCTGGTCACGCCCTTCATGTGCTGGAAGACGCCCTGCACCCCCCAGAAGCATCCGCCGGCGAGCACCGCGACCTGCATCTCCGCGCCCGACACTGGCGCGGCGTCGACGATCGGCGCGGGGATAGGTCCGGCGATCTCCGCGGCCCGCGGCTGCCAGCGCGAAAGCCAGAACGTGGCTCCTGCCAGCAGCACGACGGCGGCCACCAGCAGGCGCCAGGCCGCGCTACGAGGGCTGCGCGCGCGGGCGTCGTTGTCATGTGCGGTCATGGCTCGTCTCCCAATCAACCGAAGGTGAAGGCGAAGGCTTGAACACCGGGATCGAGGAATTCGATCTCGAACGTATGGTCCATGATGGGGCCGCTTTGGCGCACCAGCTGGTAGAGGCGATGGTCGGTGACCGTGCCGGAGCCATCGGGCGCGACGTCGGCGCCATGGTTCTCGCCGGGCATGGCGCCGTCGATCCGCACCCGGAAGCGGACCGGCTTTTCGGGGTCGGTCGCGCCGAGCACGAGATGAAGGTCGCGCGCGCGGAAGCGATAGACGATGCTTCCGGTCTCGCCATCGAGCATGGCCTGCTCTTCGCCGATCGTCCACTTCCCTGAGAGGGCCCACTGGTTGAGCCTCGGCGGCGGCGCGTCATAGCGATGGCTCCCATTCCGCAGCAGGCCGCCGGGCGAGATGAAATTCTCCGCCTTGGCAAGGCCGAGATACGTCTCCGGCGAACCGACGGCGCTGACGTCCGAGGCAGCCTCCACTCCGCTGGCCTTGACCGCGACGCTTCCTTCGCGGGGCACGGACTGCCCGGCTTCGGCGAGCAATTGCCGGATCACCTGCTCGCCGCGCTCGTATTCGCCTTCGCCGAAATGATGGTAGCGGATCTGGCCTTTGGGATCGACGACGTAGAGGGCGGGCCAGTAATGGTTGAAGAAGGCGCGCCAGATGGCAAAGTCGTTGTCGATGGCGACGGGATAGTCGACCTGCAAGGCGGTGACCGCTTTCTCGACATTGGCGATCTTCTTTTCGAACGCGAATTCCGGCGTGTGCACGCCGATCACGACCAGGCCGTGGTCGCGGTAGGTCTTCGCCCAGGCGCGAACATAGGGGATCGCGCGCAGGCAGTTGATGCAGGAAT
>Ga0207708_10000824_pt1 | contig 23380 bp, 21 predicted proteins | sample KBSK5101metaG_FD_184340 | JGI IMG/M metagenome (GOLD analysis project Ga0207708, IMG submission 184340) | Corn, switchgrass and miscanthus rhizosphere microbial communities from Kellogg Biological Station, Michigan, USA - KBS K5-10-1 metaG... | ecosystem: Host-associated > Plants > Roots >...
CACTTTTCGCCGTATGGCCGACCCCAAGACAGTTCGGCTGCCAATCTCTACGGTTACCCGGCCCTGATCTTCGACGTGAACTACGTCCGCCAGTCGTCTCGAAATCGACCGGCCAAGACTCACCGTTTCCGAGCGGCGATGAGACGATCTAGCCAGTCGCCGCAGCCGGGCTATGTCGGAGCGGTCCCCAATCGCCTCGAGCATCCGGGCCGCTGACACATTGACTTCATCTGCTTGCTTGTCCAGTACGAGTCGGAGCGCAGCTTTCCACCGTTCCGGATGCCGGGCTCCGGCCCTGTACAGGGCAGCGAGCGAGCCCTCATCGAGCCGCGGCATGTGAGGAACGAGATCCTCGGCCAGGAAACTGAGATGCCAAGGCGCAGAAGGTTCAATAACCCGGATCGTTTCGTTCAGCGTCTCTGACGTTCCAAGCGTGGCCTGCAGAAGTTCTCCGACGCGACGCGTCGCCGTCGCCCCCTGGGATCCAGCCGCCTCTGTCGCCTGTCGAAGAAGTTGAGCTGCGTCAGGATCGTTGCGAACTATCGCGAGATGGGCGGTCGCCATTTCAAGAGACGCATGCCCCCCAATCACACTCGTAAGGCCTTGAACAAATCCGCCCAAGGCCTTCTCAGCGCCTGCCGTGTCTCGGACGCGAATTGCCATTCGCGCTCGCGCGATTGCGACAGCACGGCGATCAGCAATGGTCTGCAGCGACGCGTCACTGATCCGATCAAGGAGGGCCAGCGCGGTTACGTGCGACTCATAGGAATCGAAAGCGTCTGCGGCCTCGGCTATTGCCTCGTTCGGGACGTATCGCGTCGACTCCGACGTCATTCGCGCCGCCAGCCCACGCGCATCGGCATCCATCCCGAGACGCAACATGATCGCAGCTCGTAGAGCGCGTGCAGCCGAGTGCTCGATGTCCCCGGTCGTCGACTCGAGGGCATCGATTGCCTCGTTCGCCTCCGCGAGGGCGTCATCCATCCGATCCTGGACTACCGAGTTCATGGCCAGATTCAGCATGGTTACGCCGTAGTAGTGCGATGCAGAGGCGCGTTGAGCCTCAGCCATCCCGCGCAGCCGCCGATTGATGGTGTCGACGTCTGCCTCGGTGCTGGCAGTGAGGATTGCCGCGCTAACGCCGGCTATGGCTCTCAGGTTTGGATCCGTGGTGGTTGTCTCGAGCTGTCGTGCGAGGTCGAGCGCACGTTCCCCGTTTCCGAAGTTGAAGTTCGCCGCGAGCAGGTTGAGCAACGCGTGGTCGCGTTGGACTGGGTCCGTCACGCCCGAGTCGAGGACCGCCTGGCTTGCGGCGATCGCGGCTTCGTAGTCGCCCTGCTGCATGTCCACGCGGCTCAGGATCAGATCAAAGCCGGCGGGACGACGGTCATCGCTGATCGGCCCTATGAAGGCCTCGGCGAGGGCGTACTGCCCGTTGCCCATGATCGTCGGGATCGCACTCGCGACCACGCCGAGCATCGCCTCGGTATCGCCGGCCTCACGGTAGTGATGTGCGGCGGTCTTCCAATCCGTGCTCGCCGACGCGATCGCGGCCTGTCGATGCAGCGCCGCGACATTGTCGGGACCATCCATGGAGCGAAGCCGCGCTTCGAGGAAGCCGCGTACCAGCGGGTGGTATCGCTGATGCGTTCGGGGCGCGCCGGACAGCCGGCTGAGAAGGGTTAGTCGCTCCGCAGCCGTGGTGAGCCGCGCGACGTCGGCGGCGTCCCGACCCGACACGACCCCCGCGAGTTCGGGCGTGACGACCTGGAGGATCGACGTTTCCATGAGGAATCGCTGGAGCTCGTCGTCGAGATCGCCCACGACCTCCTCGGCGAGGTAATCGTAGAGATCGTGGTCCGCCCCGTTGAGCGTCCTCACGAAGCGACGGATCTCACTGGGTGATCGATCGCGCAATGCCGCCTGCACCAGCTGCAGCGAGGCGATCCAGCCCTCGGTGCGCACCGCCAGGTCCTCGAGAACGTCGGGGTCGAGGCGTCGTCCGTATGTCTCGGTGAATAACTGAGCCGTCTCGGCCGCGTCGAATCGAAGGTCGTCGGTACCGAGTTCCGCCACCTCGCCGACAGACCGCAGCCTCGACAAGGGGATCGCAGGTGGTCTCCGACTCGCGAAGACGACGGTCATGCGCTCGGGTGCGCGATCGACGAGCTCACGTGCGATGACGCGAGCGTCGGGAGCGTCGTCGACGAGATGGAAGTCGTCGAATATCAGGACCGCCCCAGATCCGGCGATCGCGGGAAGCTCATCGATGAACGTCGACAACGCCGCCTCTCGGGTCGTTCCCGTCGAACCCACGTCGGCCAAGGCTGCGGCAGTCGAAGGTGCGAAGGTCGGATCGTGTTCCCGGCCGGCGGCGACCAGGTGATGCAGGATCGTCACCCAGTCCCGGTCGTCAGGATCGAGTCGATACCAGAGCGTCCGCATCCTGGTACGCCGAGCGAAGTCCGCGAGAAGCGTCGTCTTGCCGTATCCCGCGTCGGCCAGCAGGAGCACGACGCGACCGTGGATCTTGGCGCGCAGCCAGTCGAGCAGACGTGGTCGTTCGAGCGTCTCGTCGCGGAGCGCTGGACGCTGGACCTTCGCGATCTGGATCGGGTAGCCGCTGACTTCGTCGCTCAGGTGGGCACTCCTGGACGGCGTCGCCCCGGTCATCCGACCGGGCCCTACGGGTATCGGCTGACGGGTCGCGATCCCTTGCGGAGCCCGGCGAGGATCAGGGGGCGCGAACGATATCGACCGCTCGCGCGCCGTGTCAACGGAGCCGAGGGTGGGGCGGTCGGGCATGGCGCCATGGTGGCGCCATGCGCTCAACCGGCGATTAGCTGCGAACCGTCAACGCCCTCTCCTCGGGGCGGACATGACGCGAGGCCGACCCTTGATTCCGGACCTCCGGCGGATCGGCCTCGTCTAGGTCGCCGTGCGCTCGTCAGACCGGGGTGGGCGTCCCCAATGTGCCGGCACGGACCTTGTCGAAGCAAGAGCTGCAGTACACCGGTCGATCGTTCCGTGGAGCGAACGGCACGACAGCCTGACCCCCGCAGGCGCCGCAGATCGCTGCATGGAACTCGCGCGGTCCCTCATTGTTCCGCGCGCGCTTGGCGGCCGCCCGACATGACGGACACCGCTGCGGATCGTTCACCAGGCTCTTGCTGGCGAAGAACGCCTGCTCGCCCGCGGAAAAGGTGAATTCCTCCCCGCAATCGCGACAGGTCAAACTGCGATCCTGGTACACGCTCTCCAGACCCTCCTACGCTGGGACGCCGTGGACGGCCCGGCGCGCGGTCCGCGCGGAACGGCGCTCGGGAGCGCGGGGCATAAGGGGGACTGCGCGCCCGGTCCGGTCCGGGCGGAGCCCGGGTCTAGCCGAGAAGATACGCGCGGCGTCAAGGGTTTTTGGCGGATTTCGTAGGTTCGTTTCGGAACCATGCCCAACGAATCTGCGTCCGGCAGCCATGTCGAACCAACCGCGCCGTCTGGCGTCCCTTGCCGTGACCCCCTTGCTGCTCGCGTCTGTCGTCGCTTGCACCAGCACCGGAGCACCTGCTGCGTCACCGAGCGGCGCGCCGTCCGATGGCCCGTCCGCCAGCCCGACTGAGGCGCCCAGCCAGTCCGCCGCGGGTGGCATCGACCATAAGACCGGGCCCGCGGATGTCCTCCTTCGCTACGACGAGGGAGGCGGTCTGATGATGGCGGGATACAGCGCGGCGCAGGCGCCGATCTTCACGCTGTACGGCGACGGGACCGTGATCTTTCGCAACCCCTTGAAGGACGCGCCGGCTGCCCAGGGTTCGACGATGCCGTTCAACCCGATGCGCACCGCGAAGCTCAGCGAGGAGCAGATCGTCGAGCTGCTGACGCTGGCCTTGGGCGAAGGCGGTCTCGCAGTCGCTCGACCGAACTACGACAACCCGATGGTCGCCGACGTGGGGACGACCGTCTTCACGGTCGATGCCGGGGGGATCAAGAAGGCCGTCTCGATCATGGCCCTGGGGATGGACGTCGAACCCGGCAACCCCGATGGCCCCGCGCGCACTGCCTTCAAGAAGCTGGCCGACCGCCTCGCGGATTTCGACCAAGGCGGCTCGATCGAGACGTCGGTGTATGAACCGAAGGCCTACCGGGCAACGCTCGTCGACGGCGGCGGGATGGCAGCCCCCGACATGGTCGACTGGCCCTGGTCGGATCTGACGGTGAAGGACTTCAAGCCCGATGCGGACCCGAACGGCCTCCAGTTCCCGCACGCGACGCTCACGCCGGAGCAGGTCGCGGCGCTCGGGATCAAGAGTGTCGAGGGCGGCTTCTTCGGGACACCGGTCAAGGGGTCCGATGGCAAGCCGTACATCCTGGCGGTGCGGCCGATCCTGCCCGACGACCCGGACGCGTAACCCCGAGCCGCAGCCCCTCGAAGACCGACGAGGCCGATCCAGCCCGAGGTCCGGGCTCGGGTCGGCCTCATGTCATCATGGCCGCTCGTGATGCGATCAGCGAGGGCAGACCAGGAGGTGCACCGTGGGCGTGATCATCATCCGCGAGATGGTCGGGACGAGCCCCCGGTCGTGGAGTGACGCCGCTCGGCAGGCCGTGGCGACGGCGTCCAAGACGGTGCGCAACATCCAGACGGTGGAAGTCGTGAAATCGTCGGCGACCGTCGAGGACGGCGAGATCGTCGAGTACCGCGTCGAGCTGAAGATCGGCTTCGAATACGAGGGCTGACGGCCACATCTCGGGGTCGCTCGAACGTCGGCACGAGCGTCGTTCGCTAGCTGACTTCGGCGAAACGCTCCCCCGCGTACGACACGAACCGCGTCTGGCGCTTCTTGAACCAGAGCTGGATCTCGCCGGTCGGGCCGTTTCGGTGCTTCGCGAGTTTGAGGTTCACGACCTCGCCGTCGGTCTCCTGATCGTCGGAGCCCCGCTCCTTGTCGCGCCAGAGGAAGCAGACCAGATCGGCGTCCTGTTCGATCGCACCTGACTCGCGCAGGTCTGAGAGACGCGGCTCCTTTGACTCCCGCATCTCCGGTTGCCGCGACAGCTGCGAGAGCGCGATCACCGGTACCGAGAGCTCGCGCGCGAGGGCCTTCAATCCACGCGAGATCTCTGAGACTTCCTGCACGCGGTTTGCGTCCTTGCTACTCGTCGTCGCCTGCATGAGCTGCAGGTAGTCGACGACCACGAGGTCCAGCCCCGCCTCTGCCTGTAGCCGGCGCGCCTTGGTCCGGAGTTCCATCGCGCTGATGTTCGGGGTGTCATCGATGTACATCGGTGCTTCCGACAGCGAGTTCATCGCCGGTGCGATCCGGGTGAAGTCGAGCTCGTCGAGGAAGCCTGTCCGCAGTTTCTGCGAGTCGATGTTGGCGACGCTCGAGAGCAGGCGCAGGACCAACTGCTCCTTGCTCATCTCCAAGCTGAAGACGCCGACGCTCTTTCGCTCCCGGACCGCGGCGTGCTCCGCGACGTTCAGTGCGAACGACGTCTTACCGACCGACGGGCGGGCCGCGACGATGATGAGGTCGCTTGGTTGGAGGCCCGTCGTCAGCGTGTCGAGGTCGGTGAAGCCCGTGCGGACGCCCGAGATCTCGCCGCGATGCGTGTGGAGGTAGTCCAGTCGGTCGTATGCGTCGTGCAGGAGCGACTTGAGCGGGCTGAAGCCGGCATCGATGCGCTTCTGGCTGACCGCGAAGAGCTCAGCTTCCGCCCGGTCGATCGCCTCCTGGATCTCCGCCGGATCTTCATAACCGATGCCGGCGATACGGCCGGCTGCGCCGATCAGGTTCCGAAGCACGGCCTTGCGCTCCACGATCCGCGCGTATTGCGCGGCGTGGACGGCGGTCGGCGTCTCGTTGCTGAGGCTCGAGAGGTACGCACGACCGCCCACCGACTCGAGATCCTCGCGCCGCTCGAGCGCTTCGGCGACCGTGACGATGTCGATCGGTTCGCGACGTTCGAACAGGTCGAGGATGGCGGCGTAGATGCGCCCGTTCGCCTGGCGGTAGAAGTCCTCAGGTCGAAGGAACTCGGCGACTTCGACGACGGCATCGCGGTCGATGAGGATGGCACCGAGCACCGACTGCTCAGCTTCAAGGCTTTGTGGCGGAAGGCGGTCGATCATGATCCCCGAGATGTGCGTGACGGATGTGACGACTGACTGTCGTGCCCCGAGCACGTCGCTGGAAAGGGGCTTATCCCCGAACCCCATCCACGATTTGCGCCGCCTCGGTTAGCCGAGTGTGGGCGACCTGTGGATAGTTCTGCGAACCGAGGATCGGCGGTCTGGGCGGTCGCGGCGAAGGCGGCGCCCGAGCACATGAGCGAGCGCATGCAAATGCGTGAGCGAGCGCGCGGACGGTGCCAACGCCCGCCCCGGCCGAGCCAGGACGCCGCTAGTCAAGCTTTCGGATGACTCCGATCAACTTGCCCTGGATGCGGACATCGTCGTAGAACTGGGGTGGGTACTCCGGATTGGCGGGCTGGAGACGGATCTTGTCCTTCTCCTTGAAGAACCGCTTCAGGGTGACCGCGTTCTCCTCGACCTGGGCGACCACGATGTCACCGTTCCGGGCCGTCGACTGGGGGCGGATCAGGACGAAGTCGCCATCTGCGATGTGCGCCTCGATCATCGAATCACCACGGACACGGAGGACGTACGCGTCGCCGCTCGGCGCCAGCATGTCGGGGACGGCCAGCGTCTCGGAGGCATCCTGATAGGCCTCGATCGGTCCGCCCGCTGCGATCTCGCCGATGATCGGAACGACGCGCGAATCGGCCGTCGTTGCCTGTGGGACAAGCTCGCTCGAGAGGCCGAGGCGGATCGCCGCCGTGGGCGTGAGCCTGATCGCTCGACTCTGACCTTCACCTCGTTCGAGGTACCCCTCGCGAACGAGCATCTGGAGGTGGTGATGGACGGCCGACGTCGAGGCCAGACCCACTGCCTGCATGATCTCGCGGACCGACGGCGGATACCCGCGGGCACGCAGCGTCGCGGCGATGAAGTCCAGGATCCTCAGTTTTCGTTCGGCGTCGTGCTTCGTCACTCGCGCCTCCTTGCGGGCATCATACCGAACGGACGTTCGATGTCAAGGGAGCCCAGCCGGACGTAGGAAGCATCACTGGTAGACTTCCCGGTCCCTACGGACAGGAGGTCGACGAGCGTGGCGAGCAGGCGTGGGATCGGGCGAGCGAGCATCAGCCGCATCGTGTCGCTCCTGGCGTTCCTGCCGGTCGCGAGTCGGGTCCCCGACTACGCCCGTCTCATCGGCGCACTCGTGATCGACGACCGGATGCCGGCCGACCGCAAGGTCATGCTCGGTGCCGCTGCCGGATACCTCGTCCTCGGCCGCGATCTCATCCCGGACACGATCCCGATCATCGGCGGTCTCGACGATCTGGTGGTCGTCGTGCTCGCGGTCGACGTCTTCCTCGACGGTGTGCCGCCCGAGCTTCTCCAGGAGAAGCTCGACGACCTCGCCATCGACCGCGCGTCGTTCGATCGTGACGTCGCCCAGATCAGGCGCTTGACGCCGGGTCCGGTCCGTCGGACCATCCGCCGCGTCCCCGGCCTCATCTCGGGCGCCGGACGCGCCATCGAACGATCCGGAGTCGTGCCGCGCACGCGCGCCTGGATCAACAAGGAGGAGCCCACTACTTGAAGGTCATCCTGACGAGGGACGTCCCGAAGCTCGGCAAGAGCGGCGAGCTCAAGCAGGTCGCCGACGGGTACGCGACGAATTACCTCATCCCCCAGTCGCTGGCGGTACCGGCGGCGGGCGGCGCGTACCGCGCGTGGCAGCACGACATCGCCAGCCGCGAGGACAAGCGCAAGAAGGAGCGCGAGGAGGCCGAGATCGCCGCGACTCGCATCGGTTCGACGACGCTCACCATGGGCGTGAAGGTCGGCGAGGGCGGCAAGCTCTACGGGTCGATCACCTCGAAGGACATCGCCGACGCATTGGCGCGCCGCGGCATCGAGGTCGACCGCCACAAGATCGATCTGGAGGAGCCCCTCAAGTCGCTGGGCACCTACAAGGTCGCGGTGAAGGTCTTCACCGGCATGACGCCAGAGGTGACCATCGTCGTCGAGCCCAAGGGCTAGGCTTCGCCGAGGTCGACATTCGGCTCGCCTTCGGGCGAGCCACCGCGGTATACCATCCGCGCCATGCCGCAGCCGGCGTTCCCTGACATGCCGCCGGCCGTGACGCGATGACATCGCCCGCCGTCGCGACGCCACGGGCCGACGACTCGGACGCCTGGTGGCGGTCGATCCGCGATATCCGTCGGGACGACCGCGCGTTCGTCTTCATCCTCACGATCCTCGCCGGCGTCATCTATTGGGCGACGAACCCCGCTCGCGTCGAGCTCGACGGGTTCGTGCCGCTGGCCGACGCGCTGCTCCACGGCAGGCTCTACATCGGGCCGGAGTTCGGCTATCTCGAGCACGCGCCGGGCCCGAACGGCGGCGGCTACATGCCGTACCCGCCGGCGCCCGTGCTGTTCGTCCTCCCCGTCGTGGCCCTGTTCGGCCCGACCGTCGATCAGAGCATCGCTGCGGCGATCATCGGCGCCGCGAACATCCTGCTGCTCTGGCTCGTGTTCGTGAAGCTCGACGTTGCGCCGATCTCACGCTGCTGGCTGCTGGCCGCGTTCGCCTTCGGCAGCGTCCACTGGTGGGCCGCCGGGGAGGGGACGGTCTGGCTGTTCGCTCACCTCTCGGCCGTGTTCTTCGCGCTGGCCGCGCTGTTGCTCGCGCTGCATGGGACGCGCCCGTTCCTCGCTGGACTGCTGCTGGGTCTTGCCGCAGCCTCGCGCGTCCCGGTCGGTCTGACGATGCCCTTGTACCTGGCGCTCTACGGTCGGTGGCCCGTCCACTGGCCGCCGAAGCTCTCCTCCAGGTCCTTCCTGCCGTTCATCCCTTTCTTCGCCGGCTTCGCGATACCCGTGGTCATCACGATGGGCTACAACTTCGCCCGCTTCGGTAACCCGGCCGAGTTCGGGTACAACCTCGTCCTGAACTCCGAGGGCCAGAGCGTGCTCACGGAGTCGTGGTACTCGGACGGCATCAATTCGCTCTCATACATCCCGCGGAACTTCAACGTGATGTTCCTCAAGACCTTCGACTTCGTCGAGCAATTCCCGTGGTTCCGGCCGAACTGGATCGGCACGTCGCTCATCCTCACCACACCGATCTTCCTGTGGCTGTTCAGGGCACACGGCCGCAATCGCCTGCTGATCTATGGCTGGATCTCGGTGGTGACGGGCCTCGCGCTCGTCGTGACCCACGGCGGTATCGGCTGGACCCAGTTCGGCTATCGCCGCATCCTCGACGTCGCGCCGATCCTGTGGCCGATGCTCGGCTGGGTGTTCCGTCGGGGGATCTCGATCGAGGCGAAGGTCGCCATCGTCATCGGGATCCTCGTGAACGCCTATGGCATCTGGGCGATCGAGGTCCTGCACTTCGTGTCGTTCTAGCTGGCGCGCCATCGATAGACGATGAGGGCGATGCGGACGATCCTCCACGTCGACCTGGACGCGTTCTTCGCTGCCGTCGAGCAACGAGATCGCCCCGAGTTGCGGGGCAAGCCGGTCATCGTCGGCGGTGTGCCGCCCGGCCGCGGGGTCGTGTCGGCCGCGTCGTACGAAGCGCGGGTCTACGGCGTCCACTCGGCCATGTCGGTGACCGAGGCATACCGGCGCTGCCCGCATGGTGTGTTCCTACCCGTCGATGGCCGCCGCTACCAGCAGGCGTCGCGCGACGTGATGGCCGTCCTGCGCCGGTTCACGCCCCAGGTCGAACCGATCTCGATCGACGAGGCGTTCCTCGACGTGACCGGATCGCGGCCGCTCTTCGGCGAGGGGCCGGAGATCGCGGCGTCGATCAAGCGCGAGATCCATGACGAGGTCGGGTTGACGGCGTCGGTCGGCGTCGCGACGACGAAGCTCGTCGCGAAGATCGCCTCGGACCTCCGCAAGCCGGACGGGCTGGTCGTCGTTCTGCCCGGTGATGAGGCGGCATTCCTCGCCCCCCTGCCGATCTCGCGGTTGTGGGGCGTGGGCGAGAAGACGGCGACGGTCCTGGCCGAATACGGCGTGAAGACCATCGGCGATCTCGCAGACCTGTCGCCGGACCTCCTCGTCCGCCGCTTCGGGAAGCACGGAGCATCGCTGGTCTCGCGAGCCGTCGGCCTGGATGACGACCCGGTCCACGAAGGCGACCCGGCGAAGTCGGTCGGCCACGAGACGACCTTCGATGTCGACACGTCCGACCCCGAGATCATCGAGCGGACGCTCCTCGCGTTGAGCGACGGCGTCGCGGGACGGCTTCGATCCGCGGGCGTCCGGGCATCGACGATCGCGGTGAAGGTGCGCGATTCTTCGTTCCGGACCGTCACGCGCCAGAGGACGCTCGCCGAGCCCACCGACCTGACGGAGCCCATCTATCGAGCCGCGCTGGATCTGGCCCGCCCGCAGGTGCGCGGGATACGGGTGCGGCTGCTCGGGGTGACGGCGTCGAACCTCGGCGACCGCGAGCAGATGGCGTTGTTCGCCGAGGACGACCCGCGACGGAGGAAGGCGATCGAGGCCGCGGACGCCGTTCGCCGGCGCTACGGCTCCAAGGCCGTGACTCGGGGCCGCCTCGTCGGGGCCGGTCTGCCCGCACCCTTCGAGCGGGATCCCCGGAACCCGCTCGATCGACGAGCACGCGGGGTTCCGACGGACGCCGTCGACGTCGATCCAGACGCGGCCGAAGGTCGTGACACCCTAGCTGACACGACGCTCGACGACATTCCACCCGACGACGCTTGACATCGAACGTCTGTTCGGTCTAGTGTCGTGACATCGAACAGATGTTCTGTCGGCCGAGTGCCCCGGACGACGGCTTAACGCCCCCGAAGGAGGCCGATATGGCATTCACCCGTGTCGAGCCGGTCGCCGTACACGTCCGGACAGACTGGTTCAGCGGTCGTCCCCGGGAAGTCACCTGGGGCACCGAACGACTACCGATCACCCAGCTCGCGGTCATCCGCGAGGAAGCGGCCGCCTACCCGGTGATCACCGGGCCGCGGACCTTGTTCGAGGTCGAGACGCCGCGGGCTCGCCTCTCCCTTTCGTATCAGCACCGGTCCAAGCGCTGGACCGTCACCGGCCTGGACGAGATCCACCGGGCGGCTTGAGCAGCGGCACCTCATAAGGCCGGCGGGGTCGCCTCCCTGACCGTCGTCGGCGAATCGTCGGACTGCGGGCGGGTGCGCCGGTACCGCACCCGCCCCTTCGACGCGCCTCGCTGCCATCGTCGCAGACGGCGTTGCCCGGCTTGGCCTCGGCTGGCCAACAGCGGGGCTGATCCACTCGCGCGCTCGCCGCCGCCTCGATCTCGGACGTCAGCGCGCCTCGTCTCCCAGGGCTTCGGCGGAACCCGCCCGCGGATGTTGTGGGTGGCAACCTACAATCGCGCGGTGCATCCCGACGGCAACCCGGGTCGTTTTCGCGACCTCACCATCGACCAATTCGCGGCGCGGCTCGCGTCGTCCGATCCCGTTCCTGGTGGCGGCAGTGCGTCGGCGATAGCGGCAGCCCTCGGAGCGAGTCTCGTGACGATGGTCGCGTCCCTCACGACCGGCCGCCCCAAGTACGTCGACCATGAGCCGATGCTCGCGTGGGCGCTCGAGATCGGTCCAAGGTTGTCGGATCGCTTTCTCGTCCTCGCAGACGAGGATGCCGAGGCCTACGCGGGCTACGCGGCCGCCCTGAAGTTGCCGCGCGAGACCGAGCCCGAGATCGGGGCTCGGAAGCAGGCCATGCAAGCGGCCGCCCGTGCCTCCTCCGAGGCGCCGCTCCGATGTCTCGAGGCGTGTGTCGATCTCGTCGCTGCCGCCGAAGCCCTCGCTGGGCGAAGCAACCCCAACGCGGCGAGTGACGTCGACGTCGCAGCGCGGCTCGGCGAGGCCGCTGCGCGCGGAGCCGCCGCCAATGTCCTCATCAACCTCCCGTCGACCGGCGACACCGATTACGAGGGAACGACGACCGCGCGGGTGATGGAACTCCTCTCAGCCATCGAGGATCTCGCTTCGCAGGCGCATCAGGCGGTGGCGTCGGGCGAGCGCCGCGAGCCGGTCGAGCTGGCCGGACGGGCGTGATCGACGCGTCGACGGGAACGGCCCGGCTGCTCGAAGGCAAGCCGATCGCCGCCGAGATCCGATCCGCCGTGGCGGAAGACGTCGAGTCGTTCACGAAGACACACGGAAGACCGCCCGGCCTGGCGGTGGTGATCATCGGACGAGACGCACCATCGACCGTCTATCTCGAGCAGATCCTGCGTGGCTGCGCCAAGGTCGGGATCGAAGCGCGGTTCGCGGAGCTCGAAGGGGAGGCGACCGAGGCGGCGGTGGTCGATGCCATCACGACCCTCAATGCCGACCCGTCCGTCGACGGGGTCATCGTCCAGATGCCGCTGCCGCCGACGATCCGTCTGCGGAGCATCATCGACGCGATCGACCCGGCCAAGGACATCGACGGGATCCATCCACTCAACGCCGGGCTCCTCCGCCTCGGCTATGACGGCTTCCTCCCGGCGACGGCCCACGCGGCGGTCGAGATCCTGCGGCGCTCCGGCATCGAGATCGCCGGCAAGGACGCGCTCGTGATCGGCCGCTCGGCGGTCGTCGGGATGCCCGCCGCGTTCCTGCTCGTCAAGGAGGACGCGACCGTCACGGTCGCCCATTCACGGACAAACGACTTGCCCGGGAAGATCGGGCGTGCCGACATCGTCGTCGTCGCAGCCGGACGTCCAGGATTGGTGACCGGCGACATGCTCAAGAAGGGCGCCGTGGTCGTCGACGTCGGGATCAATGTCGTCGATGGGCATATCCGCGGCGACGTCGACTTCGAATCAGCGCGCCGCGTCGCCTCCGCCATCACGCCCGTGCCAGGCGGTGTCGGCCCATTGACCAACGCCCTCTTGCTCACCCATCTCGTCCGGGCGGCTGAGCGCCAAGCCACGGCCGACTGAACGACCCAGGAGATCACATGAGCTTCCCGTCGGACCTTGAGATCGCGCGTTCCGTCACTCCTCGGCCGATCGTGGACATCGCCGCCGAGCTGGGCATCGAGCCCGACGAGCTCGAGCTTTACGGTCCGACCAAGGCCAAGGTCCGCCTGGAGGCGATCACCCGTCTGGAGGCGGAGCGACCGCGCGGGAAGTACGTCGTCGTCACCGCGATCACGCCGACGCCACTCGGCGAAGGCAAGTCCACGACGACCGTCGGCCTGGCCCAAGGCCTGAACCGGATCGGCCGCAAGGCATCCGTCAACATCCGCCAGCCATCGCTCGGGCCCGTCTTCGGGATCAAGGGTGGCGCCGCGGGCGGCGGCTATAGCCAGGTCATCCCGATGGAGGACTTCAACCTCCATCTCACCGGCGACGTCCATGCGATCGGCGCGGCCCATAACCTCGCCGGGGCTTTCATCGACAACAGCCTGCACCACAAGAACCCGCTGGGGATCGACCCGCACGGCATCCTGTGGCCACGCGTCCTCGATATCAGTGACCGGGCGTTGCGGCACGTCGTGATCGGACTCGGCGGTCGTGAGGATGGCGTCCCGCGCGAGACCGAGTTCGTGATCACCGTCGCCTCGGAAGTGATGGCGGTGCTCGCCCTCGCGACCGACCTCTTCGAACTGCGCGACCGACTGGGGCGGATGGTCCTCGCGACCCGCACGGATGGCTCGCCTGTCACAGCCGAGGATCTGGGCGTCGCTGGGGCAATGACCGTGCTGCTTCGCGACGCGATCAAGCCGAACCTGCTCCAGACTCTCGAAGGCGGTCCGGCGTTCGTGCATTGCGGCCCGTTCGGGAACATCGCGCACGGCAACAACTCGATCATCGCGGACCGTTTGGCGCTGGTGACGAACGACATCGTGTGCACCGAGGCGGGGTTCGGTGCCGACATGGGTGCCGAGAAGTTCTTCGACATCAAGTGCCGGGCTTCCGGACTGGCGCCCGACGCGGCCGTCGTCGTCGCCACGGTCCGGGCACTCAAGATGCACGGCGGTGTCGGCAAGATCGTGGCTGGCAAGCCGCTCGATCCGGCGCTCCTCGAGGAGAACGTCGAGGCTGTGCGTACCGGTGCGTCGAATCTGGCCGCGCACATCGCGACGGTCCGCAAGTACGGCATCCCGGCCGTCGTCGCGATCAACTCATTCCCGACCGACACCCCGGCCGAGGTCGAGGCGATCCGCGAGGTCGCGCTGGCTGCCGGCGCTCGCGACGCCGTGGTCGCAACACACTTCACCGACGGCGGTGCCGGTGCGACCGATCTTGCGGAGGCCGTGTGGGCCGCAGCCGAGGATCCGTCGCGCTCGTTCCGGTTGCTCTACCCGGATGAGGCGCCGCTCGGCGAAAAGATCCTGACCATCGTGAAGGAGATCTACGGCGGCGATGGCATCGAGCTGACGCCGGCGGCGCAGAAGTCGCTGAAGCTCTACGAGTCGATGGGCTTCGGCAACCTGCCGATCTGCATGGCGAAGACGCAGTACTCGATCAGCCACGACGCCGCGCTCAAGGGTGCGCCGAAGGGCTTCACCGTCCCGATCCGCGAGATCCGGCTATCCGCAGGCGCTGGCTTCGTGACGCCGCTGTGCGGCGAGATGCGGACGATGCCGGGTCTGCCCTCGAAGCCGGGCGGCGAGAACATCGATATCGATGCCGAAGGGAACGTCGTCGGGCTCTTCTAGCGGCATCAACGCGCGAGAAGCGCAGCGGCACGGGCGTCGAAGGCGACGGCCCTAGAGCATCCCAGTCGTCGACGCGAACGCCCAGACGATCACAAGGGCGAGGACGACGCCGAGGATGCCGGCGCCCCAGGCGATGACGTCGATCGGGCCGAGGGGCATCGAGTCGTCATGCGCGTGATCGTCGTGCCCGTGGTCCTCGCCGTGGTCGTCGAGCGCGTGGTGGGCGATCGCTCCGGCGTGGCCCGGGACGTCAGCGTCATGCGGCGAGGTCGTCATCACGGGCATTGTGGCAGACCGCCGACCGGCGCTGGCTCCTAGACTCGTCGCACGATGGCCGAGCCCACGGACGCCTCCCTCAGCGCAAGCCTGCGCGGTCTCGACCGCGACGGTCGGTGGCTGTTCGCGCTCCGTACGATCCGGATGTTCGGATACGGGTTCCTCGCGGTCGTCCTGGTCCTGTATCTCGCCGCAAGCGGCCTCGATCCCCTGGCGATCGGCGCGGTCCTCACGCTCACGCTCGTCGGCGACACGATCGTCTCGCTGTGGCTCACGACCCACGCAGATCGGCTCGGGCGACGCAGGGTCCTGATCGCCGGCAGCCTGCTGGTCGTCATCGCGGGCGTCGTCTTCTCACTCACCGACCTGCTACCACTCCTGATCCTCGCAGGGATCGTCGGCGTCATCTCGCCGACCGGGAACGAGGTGGGACCCTTCCTCGCGATCGAGCAGGCATCGCTGACCCAGGTCGTCTCCGCGCGCCGCCGGACCGCGACCTTCGCCTGGTACAACGTCGCGGGGTACGTCGCGACGGCAACGGGTGCCCTGATCGCCGGGCTCCTGAGCCAGGCCCTGATCTCCGCCGGTTGGCACGAGGTGGACGCCTACCGGGCGGTGGTCGTCGTGTATGCCGCGATCGGGCTGGTCATGGCTGTCCTCGCGACCCGTCTCAGTCCGGATATCGAGGTTCCGGCGGCCGAAGCTCGCCCCGATGACGGCATCGCGCGCCGCCTCGGCCTCGGTCAGTCTCGCTCGGTGGTCCTCCGGCTCTCGGCGCTCTTCTCGCTGGATGCCTTCGCCGGTGGATTCATCCCCCAGAGCCTGATGGCTTACTGGTTCGCCCTGCATTTCGGCGTCAGCCCGGCGACCCTCGGCGCGATCTTCTTCGCGGCCAACCTGCTCGCCGCTGTCTCGTCGCTTTCCGCGGCGAGGATCGCCGCCCGGATCGGGCTGATCGAGACGATGGTGTTCACCCACTTGCCGTCGAACGTGCTGCTGATCCTCGTCCCGCTGATGCCGACCCTCCCGCTCGCGGTCCTGATGCTGCTGCTGCGCTTCACGCTCAGCCAGATGGACGTACCGACCCGGCAGTCCTACGTCATGGCGGTCGTCCAGCCCGACGAGCGCTCGGCGGCAGCCGGGGTCACCGGCATCGCCCGCACGATCGGCGCAGCGATCTCACCGTCGTTCTCGAGCGTGCTCGTCGCGACCGCCGCCACCGCCGCGCTTCCGTTCTACCTCGCCGGTGGACTGAAGATCGTCTACGACATCCTCATCTATCGAGACTTCCGGAAAGTGCGACCCGAGGAAGAGACCGCGAGCTAGGCCTTCGCGCGACCCGGTCGACCGGGCATCCCGAGCCGCCACCAGACGAACAGGACGATCGCCACCACGACCGCAACCGCGATGGCCAGGTCGAACGGCTGGAGCGCATGCCGGATGTCGACCCAGTGAGCGCCAAGCTGGACGCCCGCGAAGACGAGCAGGATCGACCACACGAACGCACCCAGCGTCGAGTAGACGATGAAGGGCACGAGCGGCATCCGCGCGACGCCGGCCGGGAACGAGATGAACGTGCGGACGATCGGCAGGAGCCGCCCGATGAAGACAGTCGCGGCTCCGTACTTCTGGAAGAAGCGATCGGCGGCCTCGATCTCGTGCGGTCGGATCAGGAGGTAGCGACCGTAGCGTTCGAGGAAGGGCCGGCCCCCGTACGCGCCGATCGCGTAGGCGATCAGCGATCCGAGGGTGTTCCCGATCGTTGCGACGATCGCCACGATCCAGAACGACCACGCCTGACCCGTCAGCGGCTCGATCTGGCTGGTGTCCGATACCAGGAACCCGGCGTACGGAAGGATGAGCTCCGAGGGCAGCGGCACCATCGCGGACTCGATGGCCATGGCGAGCATGACGCCGACATACCCGACCGCGCCGTACAGGCTGTTCAGGAACGGGATCACGATCTCGTCGATGAAGGCGAGCACGCATACCTCGGGTGACGAAAAGGGGTCGGCGCGCCCGAGGATAGCCGACTATCCTCCGGCGGTGAGTCCCCCACAGGTCCCAGACGAGGGCTCGGGCCGCGCGTCCCACGCAGGAGGTACTCGCGCCGTCGTCCTGACCGGGGCCGACCTCTCGATCGACGACATCGAGGCGGTCGCGCGATACGGGGCGACCGTCCGCCTCGATGACGATGCACGCCGCCGGATGCAGGAAGCACGCGACGTCATCGACGCCGTGGTCGATGCGGGCGAGGTCGTCTACGGCGTGACGACCGGCTTCGGTGATCTCGCCACGACGTTCATCGAAAAGGGCCAGACCGGCCAGCTCCAGCAGAACCTGCTGATGAGCCACGCCACCGGCGTCGGCGCTCCCTTCCCGCGCGACGTGGTCCGGGCGATGCTCCTGCTGCGCGCGAATACGCTCGCCCTCGGTCATAGCGGCTGTCGACCACTGCTCGTCGACCGGCTGATCGACTTCCTCGGGCACGGCATCCACCCCGTCGTCCCGGAGCAGGGGAGTCTCGGCGCATCGGGCGATCTTGCTCCGCTCGCGCACCTGGCCCTGCCGCTGATCGGCCGGGGAGAGGTGGAGCTGGCGGGACGCGTCATGTCCGCTGCCGATGCGCTCGCCGAAGCCGGTCTCGAGCCGCTGGAGCTCGAGGCGAAGGAAGGACTCGCGCTGCTCAACGGCACCCAGATGATGGGCGCCCTCGCCGCGCTGTTCCTGGCCGACGCCGATCGCCTCGCGAGGACGGCGAGCGTGGCGGCGGCCATCTCGGTCGAGGCGTTACTCGGGACCGACGTCGCGTTCTCAGCCGCGTACCAGCTGGCGCGCCCGCATCCAGGCCAGGTCGCCGTGGCGGCCGAGATGCGCCACTTGCTCCGCGAGAGTGGTCTCCAGCAGGCGCATCACGGGTCGACGCACAAGGTGCAGGACCCGTACTCCCTCAGGTGCGTGCCGCAGGTCCACGGAGCGGTCCGCGATGCGCTCGACCAGCTCCGCCGCGTGCTGGATATCGAACTCAACTCCGCCACCGACAACCCGCTGGTATTCCCCGACGGTGGCGTGGCCGATGGGAGCGCGATCGCCACCGGAGGTGGGCGGGTCATCAGCGGCGGCAACTTCCACGGGGAGCCGCTCGCCTTGGCCCTCGACTACGCGAAGCTGGCGGTCGCCGAGCTGGGGTCGATCAGCGAACGTCGGATCGCGCTGCTCGTGGACCCGCGTCTGAACGGCGGATTGTCACCGTTCCTCGCCACGTCGCCCGGTGTCGAGTCCGGGATGATGATCTACCAGTACACGGCTGCGGCGCTGGCCTCCGAACACAAGGTCCTGGCCCACCCGGCATCGGTGGACTCGATCCCGACGTCGGCCAACCAGGAGGACCACGTCTCGATGGGATCGATCGCCGCCCGCCACGCACGACTGGTGCTCGACGGCGTCCAGCGCATCGTCTCGATCGAGCTCTTGGTCGCGGCGCAGGCCCTCGATCTGCGCCTCGAGTCGATGTCGACCGATGGCACTGGACCGGCGCCGGAGCCGGGTGCCGGCGTTGCCGAGGCGTCACGGCGGATCCGCCGTGACGTCGCCCACCTGGATCGAGACCGCGAGCCCGGCCCGGATCTTGCGGCCGCGTACGCGCTGGTCAGGGATGGCGCCCTGGTCGAACTGACGGAGGGCGCCGAGCGTCCCGGTTGACCCGACGAGACGGCGTCAGCGGTACGGCAGGCCCCGACGCCAGGGCGGGGTCGGATCGGTTCCGGCGGTCCGCATCCCCATCCGGCTCAGCAGACCGTTGATCTCGTCCCGGTAGCGGGCGCCTTCCGGGCGCTCCGCGAGCCAGAGCAGATATCCCGGATCGATCCGCGCGATCTCGCCGAGCGACCAGCCGACATGGCGGCCGAAGGGGACGACGCTCCCCGAGGGGTTGCCCGGAGGATCGCCCGCGCCGCCGGTCCCGTCATGCGGCGTCGATCCGCGATGGTCGCGCTCGTAGGCAGCACGTCGTTCGGCGGTCTTGATCGCGTCGTACGCGGCATTGATCCGCATCATCCGTCGGCTCGCGGCGTCGCCGGCGACGTCGGGATGGTGCCGCCGCGCCAGGCGGCGATGGGCACGCGCGACCGCCGCATCATCGGCATCGCGCGATAGACCCAGGACGACATAGGCGTCGCCCTCGACCCGTTCGAGCATGCTATGAGTCCCCGAGCCGGCAGCGCCCCGAGCACTGCGCCTGGGCGGACTCTAGCGCGCCGATCCGCTGGTTTGAATGGGGTTCGGGGCGTCCGTGCAACGGGACTTTCGGCGGTGCGTGCCAGCGAGTCAGGACCGGCTGAAGCGACCCCACGTCCCGTCCGCAGTGGCATATGCCCGTCGCCGAGGGATGCCCATACCGATGAGGATGTCGTCGATCTCATCCCGGTAGGGTTCGCCTTCAGCGCGGTCCGCCAGCCACACGAGATATCCCGCGTCGACGCGCGCGATCTCGCCGAGCGACCAGCCGACATGCCGCCCGAAGTCGAGGACGCTGCCGGACGGTCGACCGGGTGGTGGCCCTGCGCCGGCTGTCCCGTCGCGTGGTGGTGGCGGGGTACGGACCGCGTCGTACTTCGCCCGCGCCGCGGCGTCACGGATCGCTTCGAATGCCGCGTTGATGTGCATCATCTGCCGAGTAGCCGACTCGCCAGCGAGATCGGGATGATGGCGTCGCGCCATACGCCGATGGGCGCTCGCGATCGTCTTGTCATCCGCGTTCCGATCGACGCCCAGGACGGCGTAGGCGTCGCTGCTGCCGGCGTCCGGCACGGGCATGCGTCAACTCTCCCCCTCCCGGACGGTCGGTGCGGCTCGGACAGCACCGGGCATCCTGCCCGGCACTCTACCCGCCTCCGGTCGGCGTTGCAGGATCGCGGTGCACCGTAGACTCGACCGGTCATGGCCACCGAGACCGGTCGGATCACGATCGTCGATATCACCGACGAAACGACGTTCGGCCGCATCCCACCCTGCGCCGATCCGACGTTCGACCATCGGTCGTGCGACTACTGGGAGGACGCCGACCGCGGGTCGAAGGCGATCCGGCTCGATTGGCTCGAGCCGCGACAGACCGATCCGGCGCCACCGCCCCGGCCTTCGGCGGCATCGAACCCGTTCCTGGCGGATCTCGAGGAACGAGGCGCGAATCCGTTCGCACCCCTGGGCGGAGGTGGAGGAGCGTTCAACCCGTTCCTCGACGATGACGACACCGCCGATGACAACCCGTTTGCGCCCCGGAAGGCGGCCCGCCCGACCGTCGGTGAGACCGGCTATCCGAAGCTGCGGCTGCTTGGCCGTGGTCTTGGCGTGGCCGGGAGCTACGCCAAGGTGCTGCTGGTCGACGAGGTGCCCGCCGCCTACAGCCAGTTCGGACCGCTCACGGCCTACCCTCGCGCCCAGCGCACGCGCGAGCTATACCCGGCGTTGCCCGATTCGCCGCTGCCGGCGGTCATCACCTGCATCGCGTCGACGGCCGAGGCGCGGGATCGCGGGCTCGCACGAACGCTCGTCGAGGACGTGTGTGCCGACCTTGGTCGGCGCGGCTTCGCTGCGATCGAGACATATCCGGAGATCGGCACGCGACCCGATGCCACCAGCGCGGCCACGCCGGCGTTCTGGGAGGGGGTCGGGTTCGTCGTCGCCGCGCCGGACGAGCGCTTCCCGGTCATGCGTCGCGAGCTCGCGTGATCCGACGCATCCACGTCGTCACGCTTGTCGCAGTCGCCCTCTTCGCGGTCTCCGGCTGCATCCCGCCCCGCCCGTCACCAAGCCCGACCGCCACGGCCCCGCCGACCGAGACCGCGCCGAGCGCGACGTCGAGCATCAGCCCGACGTCATCGGCCGCCGCGACGAGCGAGCCGTCGGCGGCCGTCGCGGTGGATCCGTCGCTACTTGCGGTCCTGCCCGACTCCGTGGGCGGTGTCCCGCTCCAAGCGGACGAGACGACCGCGGGGGAGATCGCGCGGGAGCCCTCGATCGCGCCCTTCGTGAGCTCGCTCGCGATCGCGGCTGCGTTCGGCCCGCCGGCCTCGGGGTCGGTCGGCGATTACGTCGTCGTGACCGTCGCCCGCGTGAAGCCAGGGCTCTTCGGCGACCTCTTCTTCCAGGGCTGGCGCGAGACCTTCGACGACGCGGTCTGCCAGCAGGCCGGTGGTGTCCAGGGCGCAGCGGAGGCGACGATCGGTGGGCGCCAGACGTTCATCGGGACGTGTGCCGGCGGGATCCATACCTATCACGTCCATCTGCCCGAGCAGGACGTCATCGTCTCGATGCAGGGCGGCGGTCCGGGGCGCTTCGGAGAGCACGTCGTCGAGGGTCTGAACGAGTAGCCTTCCGGCATGACGACCGATGCCGGCCCGCGTCCTGTCCGCGCGCCGCGCGGGCCAGAGCTGACCTGCCGCGGGTGGGCCCAGGAAGCAGCGCTCCGGATGCTGATGAACAACCTCGATCCGGAGGTCGCCGAGGATCCGGACCACCTCGTCGTCTACGGCGGGACCGGCAAGGCCGCACGTGACTGGGGCGCCTTCGACGCCATCGTCCGTGAGCTGCGTGTCCTTGCCGATGACGAGACGTTGCTCATCCAGAGCGGCAAGCCGGTCGGCGTCCTGCGGACCCATGAATGGGCGCCACGCGTCCTGATCGCGAACTCGAACCTCGTCGGGAGGTGGGCGACCTGGGAGGTCTTCCGCGAGCTCGAGCGCCAGGGACTGATGATGTACGGCCAGATGACCGCCGGGTCATGGATCTACATCGGGACGCAGGGGATCCTGCAGGGCACGTACGAAACGTTCGCGGAGGCGGCCCGCCAGCATTTCGGCGGCTCGCTCGCAGGCACCGTCACCCTCACCGCCGGCTTGGGCGGGATGGGTGGCGCGCAGCCACTTGCGGTGACGATGAACGGAGGCGTCTGCCTCGCCATCGAGGTCGACGCGGCGCGGGCACAGCGGCGCCTCGACATCGGCTACGTCGATCGACTGACGCACGATCCTGCGGAGAGCCTGGCGTGGGCGCGAGCGGCGGCCGCAGCGCGCGAGGCGACATCGATCGCGCTCGTCGGCAACGCGGCGGAGATCGAGCCGGCCTGGGCGGTGGCCGGCGAGCGGTTCGACCTCGTGACGGATCAGACATCAGCGCACGACGCCTTGAACGGCTACATCCCCGCGGAGATCTCGCTCGACGACGCGACCGTGCTCCGCGACACACAGCCCAAGGAATACGAGCGACGATCGCGTGCGGCGATGGCGGCGCACGTCCGTGCGATGCTCGCGTTCCAGCGAGCGGGTGCGATCGTCTTCGACTACGGCAACAACCTGCGAGCGCAGGCGAAGGAAGCCGGCGTCGAGGACGCCTTCGACTACCCGGGGTTCGTCCCGGCGTTCATCCGGCCGCAGTTCTGCGAGGGACGCGGCCCGTTCCGCTGGGCGGCCTTGTCGGGCGACCCGGCCGACATCGAACGGACCGACCGCGCGGTCTTGGAGCTGTTCCCCGACGACGCCGGGCTCCGCCGCTGGATCGACATGGCCGAGGCCCGCGTGCCCTACCAGGGCCTGCCCGCTCGGATCTGCTGGCTGGGCTATGGCGAGCGGTCGAAGGCCGGTCTCGCGTTCAACGAGCTCGTCGCGTCCGGACAAGTGAGTGCGCCGATCGTCATCGGCCGCGATCACCTGGATGCAGGGTCGGTAGCGAGTCCCAACCGCGAGACCGAGGCGATGGCCGATGGGACCGACGCCGTCGCGGACTGGCCGCTTCTCAACGCCCTGGTCAATACCGCCGCCGGCGCCTCGTGGGTGTCGATCCATCATGGTGGCGGCGTCGGCATCGGGTTCTCGCAGCACGCCGGGATGGTCGTCGTCGCCGATGGCACGCCCCTCGCTGCCCAAAAGCTCGAACGGGTGCTGACCACGGACCCCGCCATGGGTGTGCTGCGCCACGTCGATGCCGGTTATGACCGGGCGATCGAAGTCGCCCGTGAACGCGGCGTCCGCGTGCCGATGCTCGACAACGACTGACGTGCTCGTCGAATCGGTTCCCAATGTCTCCGAGGGCCGGCGCCTCGACGTCGTCGACCGGCTGGCCGACGCCATCACGTCGGTCCCGGGCGTGTTCCTCCTCGACCGGACGAGCGACGCGAGCCATAACCGGTCGGTCTTCACGCTGGCGGGGGAGCACGACGCCGTCAGTGAGGCACTCGAACAGCTCGTCGCTGCCGCGATCCACGAGATCGACATGGACGCGCGTGAGGGTGCGAACCCGCGCATCGGCGCCGTCGACGTCATCCCGTTCATACCGCTCGCGTCGACATCGCTCGAGGACGTCATCG
>Ga0207708_10000828_pt1 | contig 23347 bp, 23 predicted proteins | sample KBSK5101metaG_FD_184340 | JGI IMG/M metagenome (GOLD analysis project Ga0207708, IMG submission 184340) | Corn, switchgrass and miscanthus rhizosphere microbial communities from Kellogg Biological Station, Michigan, USA - KBS K5-10-1 metaG... | ecosystem: Host-associated > Plants > Roots >...
GCCCGCACCGTCGGCTGCCACCCGGCGTTCATCGCCGCGCTGGCCGATCTGGTCGAGGCGACGGCGCACGCGCGCGGCTGGGCCTGAGGTCCCGGGCGTTGCGCGTCACCATCGTCGGCGGCGGCATCTCCGGTCTTGCGACGGCTCACCTGGCGGCGGCGCGCGGACACGACGTCACGCTGATCGACGACGCGGCCAGCCCGGGTGGCTTGATCAGCAGCGTGCGCCGCGACGGCTTCCTGTGCGAGCACGGCCCGCAGGCGGTCCTGGACGGACCCGCCGAGACGCGCGCGCTGATCGAATCCGCCGGCCTCTCCGAGCGCGCCCTGCAGGCGTCGCCCGCGGCGCGCCGGCGCTTCGTCTACGTGGGCGGCGCGCTGCGCCCGTTTCCCGCCAGCCCACCGGCGCTGATCAAGACAAACTTGTTGTCGGCGGCCGCGAAGCTGCGCCTGTTCGCCGAGCCGTTCGTGGGGCGCGCCAAGGACGACGAATCGGTGCATGCGTTCGTCGCGCGTCGCTTCGGCCGCGAGGCCGCCGACCGCGCCGCCGGGCCCGCGCTGATCGGCGTGTTCGCGGGAGACGCCGCGGCGCTGTCGGTGCGCAGCGCCCTGCCCCGCGTCGCCGCTATGGAACGCGAGCACGGCAGCATACTGCGCGCGCTTTTCCGCCGAAAACCCGGCGCCGGGATGGGCCATCCGGTCTCATTCCCCGACGGCCTGGGCGAGTTGCCCGCCGCGCTCGCGCGCGCGCTGGGCGGCCGGCGGCGCCCCGCCCGCGCCGCCGAGATCTCGCCGCTGGCGGGAGGCTGGCGCGTCGCGACGGCGGACGGCGCGTTCATCGAATGCGAGCGGCTGGTGCTGGCGACGCCCGCCGCCGCGACCGCGGCGCTGCTCGCGCCGCACGCGCCCGAAGCCGCGGCCGCCCTGCGCGCGATCCCGCACGCGCCCGTCGCCGTCGCCTGCGTCGGCTTCCGCTCGGCCGACGGATTGGGCGTGGATCTCGATGCGTACGGTTTCGTCGTCGCGCGCGGCGAAAGCGTCGGCCTGCTCGGCTGCCAGTATGAAACGTCGGTGTTCTCCCAGCGCGCGGCCGAGGGCGGCGTGCTGCTGCGCGCGCTGCTGGGCGGAACCTTCGAACCCCAGCTGGTCGACGCCGACGACGCGACGATCGCCGCGCGCGCGGTCGGCGATCTGCGCCGCGCGGCGGGTCTCGCGCGCGATCCCGACTTCGTCGACGTCTGGCGCGCGCGCCCCGGAATTCCACAATACGATCTGGCGCATGCCGCCCGCGTCGCGACGGTCGACGAGGCCGTCGCGCGCTTGCCGGGGCTCGCGGTGATTGGAAATGCGCTTCGCGGCGTCGGCGTGAACGATTGCATCGCCGCCGCGACGCGTACCGCCGTCGGGCTGTGAGATAGCGACCGCGTTTACTTAACCTTGATTCTTCGCCCGCGCGGTCGGATGCTTCGGACCATGCGCGCAATCAAGAACCTTTTCGTGCTGTTGGCGATCGTGGCGGCGCTCGCCGGCATCGGCGCGGTCGCGCTGCGGATCGCGCGCGGGAAGCCGTCCGGCGTCGAGGAGATCAAGCCGGGGATCGTCCTCGCAAGCTCGGTCAGCTCGTACGTCTACGCCGCGAAGGTCGGCAACAAGGTGATCCTGTTCGACGCTGGCGCCGACCCGGCCGGGGCGACGATCGACGCGTTGCTGGCCTGGGTGCACGCCGGGCGCAGCGACATCACCGACGTCTTCGTCACGCACGGCCACGGCGATCACACCGCCGGGGTGGCCGGCCTCGGCAAGGTGCGCGTCCGCCTGGGCGCCGGCGATCTGGCGCTGGCGGAGAAGAAGGTCGCGCCCGAAGCGCTGGCCGGCAAGGCGTTCAGCGCGGCCATGAGCTATCCGGCCGTCACCGCCACCGACCCGATCACCGGCGCGGCGACGATCGACGTCGGCGAGGGCACGGACGCCAAGAAGGTGAAGGCGTTCCCGATCCCCGGCCACACGCCCGGATCGTACGCGTACCTCTACGACGGCGTGCTTTTCGTGGGCGACGCGATGGTGTTCAAGCAGGGGCGCCTGGATCCGGCGCTGAAGCTGTTCGACGCCCACCCCGACGCGAACAAGGCGTCGATTCGCCAGCTGCAGAAGCAGATCGAGAACGAGGAGATCGACATCATCTGCACGGGCCACGGCGGCTGCACGCCCAAGGGACTGGGCCGCAACCAGCTCACCGACCTGGTCGCGCGCCTCTAGCTTGCCTAGCTGATCCCCAGCGTGTACGTGAAGCGCCCAACCCGGTTGCGGGCGCGGCGCAGTTGAAAGCGCGCGCCCAGGACGCGGCTGGTCTGCGGCTGGTCGGGCGGCGCCGACGGTCGATAGGCGTCGCCCTCCAGCATCAGGATCTCGAACGAGATCCCTTCTCCCCGCGCGTCGACCAGCCAGTACTCGGGTATGCGCGCGCTCTCGTAAGCGACCTTCAGTCGTTTCCGATCCTTCCGCACGGAGGAATCACTCAATACTTCCAGCACCATGTCCGGCGTTCCGACAATCTCGATGAACTCCTCCTGGCGCTGCCGCCGGCGGCTCAGCGTCACGCGGCCTGTCTCGGACGCGCTCCACGAGACGAACAGAAAATCTGGCTCCGTACTCACCCGCGCCGGTACGTTGGTGAATAGCGCTCGTTCAGCGTAGACCTCGCCCAGGTCGCGATCCTTCACGTGCCGAGCGAGCGCCGAGATGAACTCGAGCAGGACCTTGTTGTGGGTTTCCAGAGACTCTGGGCTCATCGAAAGCCAGATCTCCCCATCCACGAACGTCGGGCTGACCTGCTCCGGGAATGCACGCGAGGTGATCCAGCGCCGGAAGCCGGCGTGCGTCCGCGCGCTGCGCGGAAGAGGCGGCGGCCATCGGTCCCGGTAGCCGTCGACGTGGAGACGTCGCCGCTGCATGCCACATGAGTCTATCGCCGATTCGCGGAAACGGTTGCGTACCTGGCTGAACCGCGCGCGAAAAGCTTTATAGTCCCGCCCGTGCACGCGATCCTGATGTTCGCGACGGTCGTCGCGCTGGCTGCCCCCGCTGCCCGCGCGCCCTCGGCCGAGGAGCAGCGGCTGTTCGACGAAGGCCTGCGCGCGTTTCAGGCGGGCGACGCGCGCGCCGCCGAGAAGGCCTGGAAGACCGGCTACGCGATCGCGCGCGATCCCGCGTTTCTCGTCCACATCGGCGAAGCCCAGGAAAAGGCGGGCGCGGCCGCGGAGGCCGCCGACACCTACCGCCACTATCTGCGCGACGCGCCCGACGCCTCTGATCGCGCCGACATCGAGCAGCGGCTGGCCCGCCTGGCGCCGGCTGCGCCGCCGGCGACCGCGGCGCCTTCGCCCGCCGAGGCGCCGGGGGAATTCGGCGCGAGCCCACCGACCCCGTCGCTCGCGCCGCCGTCGGCGCCCGCCGCGCCCCGACCCGCGGTGCCGATGGGCGACGTCGAGCACCCGAGCAGCCCGGCGCCACAGGAAGACAGCGGCTGGAACCGATACAACATCACCGCTGTCTCGTCCGCGGGCGTTGCGGTCATCTTGCTGGGCGCGGCCGCGATGTTCGCCGCCCAGGCCGCCTCGGCCGAGAGCGACGTCAACCGGCTGCTGCTGTACCGCGATCAGAGCACGGGCGCGCCGCTGAAATATTCGGACGTCGCCGCCCAGTATCAGCAGGCGACCGCCGACGGACCGCGCCACGACCGGAACGCGAAGATCGCGCTCGCCGCGTCGGCGGTCGCCGCGGCTGTATCCGCGACGTTCTTCGTGCTGGACGCCAAGCTCGGCGCGACGCCGGCGGTCGCGATCGCGCCGGCCGGGCACGGCGTCGCGGCCACGGGAGGCTGGCAATGGCGTTTCTGAGGTGGGCCCTGCTGCTGGCCGTGGCAGCGGCGACCAGCTGCTTCTCGCCGAAGCAGCCGGCCTGCGCGTTCTCCTGCGTCGATGACGGCGTGTGCCCCGTCGGGTTCACCTGCCAGTCCGACGGCATCTGCCACCGCGACGACAGCCAGGGCACGTGCACCATCCCATCGCAGATCGACGCGGGCGACGCCGGCGACGCCGGCGACAGTAGCGACTGACCGCCCACGCGGCCTCAAATGAGGCAGTTGAACGCGATCGTCACCTGCTGAAGGGCACCGGCGCGGATCGCGTCGCACGATGAACCTCGGAGCGTGACGGCTGTGTGCGTGCTGTCGCTGTAGGTCCAGCCGTTGTTCGCATCCTGCGGGATCTGCTGCCCGTCGGCGTACACCGAGATGTTTTCGCGGGACGTCGTCCCGTCGCTGGTCGGCGGGGGCGGAATCGCGAACATGCACTCGGCGAGCGTCGCGACGACTTGATCGATCACTGTGACGACGTCGCTCTCGTCCGCGACCTGGTAGTACGCGGACGCGCCGCTGCGCGGGAAGCCTCCCTCCAGTGCCATCCGCGACAGCGCGTCGTGCGCTGCAGGCGCGAGCGCGCCGATACCGACGACGAACGTGGCGATGCCCGCCGTCCTCGCGACGCCGATAGCCTGCACCGTGCCCATGCTGTCCGATGCCAGCGGATCCGCTGCGCCGGAACCGCAGTCCGGCTCGCCGTCCAGCATCAGCAAGATGGCCGAATTGCCCGGCGTGAAAAGCCCGAACAGGTAAGTCGACGCGGCGTTCACCGCGCCGCGCGCGGGCGTGTTGCTCGTGAGGCTCAGCTCGCCGCTGACGTTGGTGCGCCTTCGCAGCGCGATCGGGACGCCGGCGTTGCTGACGGGCCCGATCGGGACGTCTACGCCGCTCCCCGCCTCGCACGCGGCGCTGCCCGCCACGATGAACTTGAGGCCCCAGGTCGCGGGCAGACCACCCGCCCCGAGAGCGGATTCGATACCGGAGATGACGGCTGACCACTTCGAGCCGCTGCCGCAGCTGCTGGTGCAGGAACCGTCGGCCGCTTCGTTCATCGAAGCCGAGGTGTCGAGAACGATCACGATCTTGGCGGGAACGCGGTCAGCGGGTCGTATGGGACCGCAGCCGTTGCTGGGGAATCCGCCGGTTCCCGTGGCCGGCCCCACGCCCGCAGTCCCCGTGAACGCCCCGATGCCTGCCGCGCCGCCACCGGGGCCGCCGGCCGCGCCGCCCACTCCGGTCAAGGTCGCGCCGCCGCCCGCTCCCGTCAGCGTTCCTCGGGCGTTGCAACCGGGTCCGCTGCCGCCGATCGCGACCGTGGCGACCACCGTCCCGACGCACGCGCCCAGAAACCTCATGAGCTCCGAGGCGATCTTACGCGCACCGCCGCGCCGGACCAAACGCCTCACCTGCCCTCGTTTTGGCATGGAGGACCCGCGCCCGCGCGTATAGACTCCCGCGCGGCAACGGACATGGGCTTTCTCGACCGGTTCTCGAAGGACGGCCGCGACCAGCGCGCGCGGGAGAAGAACACCGCCCGTGCCATCAACAAGTACATGCAGTCGCCCGACCGCATGAAGGCTCTGCAGGCGCTGCGCGACGACGGCTCGGATGAGGCGCTCTACGGCCTGATGCGCCGGTTCGGGATGATGTACGACAAGACCATCGAGGACGAGCAAGAGAAGGAATGGGTGTTCGAGATGCTCGTCGAGAAGGGCGCGGCTGTGCTGCCGGCCCTGAAGAAGTACATGTTCTCGGCGGATTCGATCTCCTGGCCGCTGCGCCTGCTGGACAAGGTCATCGACGGCAAGGAAGGCCGCATCGACGTCATCGCCGAGGTGCTCGCGCGCCACGAACCGGGTTACGAGCGTGACCCGACCAAGAAGATCCAGCTTATGACCCATCTGGCCGGGCTGAAGCACACGCGCGTGCCGCCGCTGGTCGCGCCCTATCTCGAAGATATGGACGAGGGCGTGCGCTACGCATCGGTCGAGGCGCTGCTGAAGCAGGGCGACGAAGCCGCCGCGCGCGCGACCCTGCTAGATCAGTTCGCGAAGGAAGAGAGCCTGCGCCTGCGCATCCGCATCGCGGACGGCTTCGCCGAGCTGGCCTGGCCGGTCGCTGACCGCCGCGCCGACGTCGAGAAGGTTCTGCCCGACACGTTCCAGATCGAGGCGCGCGGCGCCGACGTGCGCATCAAGAAGAAACCCGGAACGAAGGAATAGCCGAAGCCGTGCCGAAACGCGAAGACATCAAGTCAGTCATGGTCATCGGGTCCGGTCCGATCGTGATCGGGCAGGCCTGCGAGTTCGACTACTCGGGAACGCAGGGCGTGAAGGCGCTGCGCGAAGAGGGCTACCGCGTCGTGCTCGTGAACTCGAACCCGGCGACGATCATGACGGATCCGGAGATCGCCGACCGCACGTACGTCGAGCCGCTGACGGTCGACGTCCTCACCAGCATCATCGAACGCGAGCGTCCTGACGCGATCCTTCCGACGCTGGGCGGTCAAACAGCGCTGAATCTGGCGCTGGACCTGCACCGGACCGGCGTGCTCGACGCCTACGGTATCAAGCTGATCGGCGCGCAGGTCGAGGCGATCGAGAAGGCCGAGGACCGCCTGCTCTTCAAGAAGGCGATGGAGAAGATCGGCCTCGCGGTGCCGCTGTCGGGCTACGCGCACAGCCTGGAAGAGGCGCGCCAGATCCAGGCGAAGATGGCCGCCGAGACCGGCGTCGGCTACCCGGTGCTGCTGCGGCCGTCGTTCACACTGGGCGGCTCGGGCGCCGCGGTCGTCTGGAACGCCTCGGAGTTCGACACCAAGGTCAACTGGGGCCTGCAGCAGAGCCCGCGCGGCGAGGTGCTGGTCGAGCAGTCGGTGCTGGGGTGGAAGGAGTACGAGCTGGAGGTGATGCGCGACAAGCGCGACAACGCCGTCATCATCTGCTCGATCGAGAACTTCGATCCGATGGGCGTGCACACGGGCGATTCGATCACCATCGCGCCCGCGATGACGTTGACCGACAAGGAGTACCAGATCATGCGCGACGCGGCCCTGGCCGTGATCCGCGAGATCGGCGTCGAGACCGGCGGCTCGAACATCCAGTTCGCGATCAACCCCGAGAACGGCCGGATGATCGTCATCGAGATGAACCCGCGCGTATCGCGCAGCTCGGCGCTGGCGTCGAAGGCGACCGGGTTCCCGATCGCGAAGATCGCGACCAAGCTGGCCATCGGCTACACGCTGGACGAGGTCCCCAACGACATCACGCGCGAGACGCCCGCCTGCTTCGAGCCGACCATCGACTACGTCGTCACCAAGGTGCCGCGCTTCGCGTTCGAGAAATTCCCCGGCGCGGACGACGAGCTGGGGCCGCAGATGAAGTCGGTCGGCGAGGTGATGGCGATCGGGCGGACCTTCAAGGAAAGCCTGGGCAAGGCGCTGCGCTCGATGGAGATCGGGCGCTGGGGACTGGATCTCGACAAGGCGCCGCCGCTGGACGAGCTGAAACGGCAAATCGTGCGGCCCAGCCCGGAGCGGCTGTGGCAGCTCGCGGAAGCGATGCGCGCCGGCCTCAGCGAGGCGGAGGCGTTCCAGCTGACCAAGATCGACCCGTGGTTCCTGCGCAACCTGCGCCAGATGATCGACGAGGACGAGGCGGTGCGCATCGAGGGCGCGAAGCGCGGCGTCGCGCTGCTGGACGACGGTCCGGCGCTGCTGCGGCGCAAGCAGCTGGGCATGTCGGACCGGCGCCTCATGAAGCTGTGCAACACCAGCGAGGAGCAGGTGCGGCAAGCACGCCTCAAGCACGGCATTCGCCCGGTGTTCAAGCGCGTCGACACGTGCGCCGCCGAGTTCGAGGCGCAGACGCCGTACCTCTACTCGACCTACGAGGTCGGCTACGAGGAGAAGGTCGCCGGCGGCACGACGGTCGAGAATGAAGGCCGCCCCACGCAGAAGAAGAAGATCGTCATCCTGGGCGGCGGTCCCAACCGCATCGGCCAGGGCATCGAGTTCGACTACTGCTGCGTGCACGCCGTCCAGGCGCTGCGCGAGGACGGCTACGAGACCATCATGGTCAACTGCAACCCGGAGACGGTGTCGACGGACTACGACACGTCGGACCGGCTGTTCTTCGAGCCGCTCACGCGCGAGGACGTCCTGGAGATCATCGACGCCGAGAAGCCCGAGGGCGTGATCGTCCAGTTCGGCGGCCAGACGCCGCTGCGGCTGGCGGTGCCGCTGATGAACGCGGGCGTGAAGCTGCTGGGGACCAGCGCGGACGCCATCGACCGCGCCGAGGATCGCCAGCGGTTCGGCGAGCTGATCAAGAAGCTGGGCCTGCGCGCGCCCGCCTGGGGCACCGCCCACGGCCTGGACGAGGCGCGCGTGATCGCGGAGCGCATCGGTTATCCGGTGATGGTGCGCCCATCATACGTGCTGGGCGGACGGGCGATGGAGATCGTCCACGATCCGTCGGGGCTGGCGCAGTTCGTCCTGACGGCGATGGAGGCGTCGCGCCGCGAGAGCCTGGCCTCGCGCGCCGGCGAGGAAGACGCGCCGATCCTGATCGACCAGTTCCTGCCCGACGCGATCGAGGTAGACGTCGACGTGGTGGCCGACGGCAAGGAGGTCGTGGTCGGCGGCGTCATGGAGCACATCGAGGAAGCGGGCATTCACTCGGGCGATTCGGCGTGCTGCCTGCCGCCCCACTCGCTGTCGGCCGAGACGGTCGAGGCGATCAAGACCCAGGCGCGCGCGCTGGCGCGCGAGCTGGACGTGCGCGGCCTGATGAACGTGCAGTTCGCGGTGCCGCGCGACGGCCGCGGGATTTTCATTCTCGAGGTCAACCCGCGCGCGTCGCGCACGGTGCCGTTCGTCTCGAAGGTGACCGGCGTGCCGCTGGCGAAGGTCGCGGCGCGCATCGCCGCCGGGAAGACGCTGAAGGAGATGGGCATCAAGGAAGTCACGCCCAAGCACGTCGCCGTGAAGGAGGCGGTGTTCCCGTTCGCGAAGTTCGCGGGCGTCGACACCATCCTCGGCCCCGAGATGCGCTCGACCGGCGAGGTGATGGGCATCGCGACGACCTTCGCGACCGCCTTCGGCAAGAGTCAGATCGGCGCGGGCACCAAGCTGCCGACGGCCGGCACCGCGTTCCTGTCCGTGCAGGACAGCGACAAGCAAGGCGCGATCGCCGTCGCGAAGGGCCTGATCGATCTCGGCTTCGAGGTCGTGGCCACCGTGGGAACGCACACCTTCCTGACCAGCAAGGGACTGGACGTCAAGCGCATCAACAAGGTGCGCGAGGGACGCCCGCACATCGTCGACCGCATCCTGGACGGCGGTGTCCACCTGGTGATCAACACGACCTCGGGCGCGGCGGCGATCAAGGACTCGTTCCCGATCCGCCGCAACACGCTGCTCAAAGGGATCCCCTACTACACGACGCTGTCGGCGGCGCGCGCCGCCGTCGGCGCGATCGCCGATCTGCGGGCCGGCAAGATGACCGTCCGCTCGTTGCAGGAGTACCAGAATGGCTAAGTTCCCCATGACGCCGCGGGGCGTGCAGACGCTACGCGAGGAGCTGAAGCGGCTGCGCGAGGTCGAGCGGCCCAAGAACGTCCGCGACATCGAGGAAGCGCGCGCGCACGGCGATCTCAAGGAGAACGCCGAGTACCACGCGGCCAAGGAGCGCCAGGGGTTCATCGAGGGCCGCACCCGCGACATCGAATCGATCCTCGCGCAGGCCGACGTCATCGATCCAGCCAAGCTGTCAGGCAGCAAGGTCGTGTTCGGCGCGACCGTGAAGCTGACCGACACGGACAGCGGCGACGAGGTGACCTACACGATCGTCGGCGACCACGAGGCGGACATCAAGGCGAGCCGCATCGCCGTCTCGGCCCCGCTGGCGCGCGCGATGATCGGCCGCGAGCGCGGCGACGCCGTCTCCTTGAAGACCGGCAAAGGCACGCGCGAGTACGAGATCTCGGACGTCCGCTTCGAAGCCCAGGACTGATCCTGTTCTTCTCGCCTCGCCCCCGTTAGGGGAGAGGCCGGACGACCGAAGGTCGTCCGGGTGAGGGGGCCCGCGCCAAAGACGGACCCCTCTCCCCAACCCTCTCCCCGCGTCGCGGGGCGAGGGAGCCGGAGGCTTCGCGGCAGCGCGCCTAGTCGACCGTGCTGTCCGTCGTCTGATCGACGGACCCATCCGAGGTCTGACCACCGCCGCCGCCCGTTCCCGTTCCGCCGGTCCCGCCGGTTCCGGCAACGCCACCCGCGCCACCCGCGACACCGCCGGTCCCGCCGCCTCCGCCGCCCGTCCCCGCGGCGCCGCCGCCACCGCCACCCGTGCCCGCCGCACCGCCGCCCGTGCCCGCGCCGCCGCTGTCACCGCCGGTACCACCGGCGCTGCCCGCCGCACCGCCCTCGCCGCCCATACCGGTGGTCGTGCCGCCGGGCGGACCACATGTCCCGTTCGTCCCCGCGCCGTTCATGCTGCAGACGAGCCCTTCGTCGCAGTCACTGTTCTGCTCGCAGCGCTCCCCGTTGCCTTGCTTGCAGGCCAGGCCTGCGAGCGCGAGGGTGGCGAAACCGGCGATCAGCGAGACGGTGCGAAGGCGACGCATGCGAGGACGTTCCGTTACCATGCGCATCGTCCGTCCACAAGAGCGGCTGTCGTCCCCCGCTCCCCACGCGGTTTCGAGATTGAGGTAGGTTCTGCGCATGCGACCTTCGATTCGACACACCGGCGTTCTGGTTGCCTGCCTGGTGGCAGGCGCCGCCGCAGCGTCCGCCGCCGCGACGGAATCCACGAAACCGGTCAAGGCCGCGAAGCGCAGCCCCATCCAGAAGGAAGCCGACGCGTTCCTCGCGACGGTCACCGGGCTGTTCCGGCCGGTATCGACCAGCAGCAATCAGGTCGACTGGGTGGCCGCCACCGACGTCACCCCCGAGCACGTCGCGGAGCGAACCGGCGCCAACAAGGTCTGGGCCGCGGTGACGGGATCGACGACGGTCATCGACAAGACCAAGGCGCTGCTCAAGAACGAGAAGCAGCTGGACGAGCTCACGGTCCGCCAGCTGCGCAAGCTGCTGCTCGCCGCCGCCGAGGCCCCCGGGACGATCCCCGAGGTGGTCGCCCGGCGCGTCGAGCTGGAGACCAAGCAATCGGGCATCCTCGACGGCTACACCTTCTGCCTGCAACCGAAGGGGACGACCTGCGCGAAGCCGATCACCGCCAACGACATCGACGACATCCTGAAGAAGTCGCGCGATCTCAACGAGCGGCAGCGCATCTGGACGGTGTCGAAGGAGATCGGGCGGCCGCTGAAGCCGGGCCTGATCGAGCTGGTCAAGCTGCGCAACCAGGTCGCGAAGGAGATGGGCTACCACTCGTACTTCGCGCTCCAGGTCGCGGACTACGGCATGACGGTCGACGAGATGATGAAGCTGCTCGACGACACGCTGGCCACGACCAAGCCGCTGTACGACGGGCTTCACTGCTGGGCGAAGAACCAGCTGGCGGCACGCTTCAAGCGCCCGGCGCCCAGGCAGATCCCGGCGCACTGGATCGGGAACCGCTGGGCGCAGAGCTGGCCCGGCATCGTCGAGGCGGCCAGCCTGGACCCGTTCTTCAAGGGATCGTCGCCCGAGACCATCGTCAAGAGCGCCGAGAGCTTCTACGTCTCGCTCGGCTTCGACAAGCTGCCTCCCTCGTTCTGGGAGCGCAGCGACCTCTACCCGGTGCCGCCCGGCCTCGCGCGCAAGAAGAACAGCCACGCCTCGGCCTGGCACATCGATCGCGCGCTGGACGTCCGTTCGCTGATGAGCGTTCAGGCGAACGAGCAGTGGTTCGCCACCAGCCACCACGAGCTGGGCCACATCTACTACTTCCTCTCGTACACGCGCCCCGAGGTGCCGTTCCTGCTGCGCGATGGCGCCAACCGCGCCTTTCACGAGGCGATCGGCGAGCTGGCCAAGCTGGCGAGCCAGCAGACGCCCTACCTCACCAAGGTCGGCGTCATCCCCGAAGGCAAGGCGCCGGACCCGGGCGCCTCGCTGCTGCAATCGGCGCTGGATTCGATCGTCTTCCTGCCCTGGTCGGCGGGGACCATGAGCCATTTCGAGCGCGACCTCTACGAGACGGAGCTGCCACCCGCGGAATGGCAGAGCAAGTGGTGGGACTACGTCACCCAGTTCCAGGGCGTCACGCCGCCGGGCGGGCGCGATCCCGAGCTGTGCGACGCCTGCACCAAGACCCACATCAACGACGACTCCGCCCAGTACTACGACTACGCGCTGGCGACGCTGATCAAGTTCCAGCTTCACGATCACATCTGCACGAAGATCCTCAAGCAGGACGTGCGCGCGTGCGACTACTCCGGCAGCAAGGAGGTGGGCGCGTTCCTGAAGGGCATCCTGTCGCTGGGCGCGACACGTGACTGGCGAAAGGTCATCAAGGACGCGACCGGCGAGTCGATCTCGCCGCGCGCGCTGATGGCGTTCTACGCGCCGCTGGTGGGCGACGTGGCCAAGCGCAACGAAGGAAAGGACTGCTCCCGCTGATGGCGACGCGATCGAAACCGGCCGATTCGCCGCTGGTGGCGTCCGCCGAGGCGTTCGACGAGACGCTGAAGCGTTTCGCCGCGCTGGCCGACGGCCTGCGCAAGGGACGGCTCGATTCGCAGAGCAACCTCGAACGCGCCGCCGAAAATCTGAAGCGGGTCGCCGGCTGCGAGGAAGAGCTGCAGGCGCACGCGCAGGCCTTGACGGTGGCGCTGGCGGCCGCGCGCGACGCTCAGCAGGAGCAGGCCGAGGCGATCCGCGTCCGCGCCCTGGAGATCCAGGCGCGGGGCGAGGAGTTGACCCGCCTGATGCGGGGGTTCGAGGCGATCGGCAAGGACGCGGCGGCGCTGAACGCGTCGGCGCAACAGCTGGCCGCGCGCAAGCGCACGCCCGACGAGATGGTCAAGGACGGCGAGCTGCTGGCGGGGCTGGACGACCTGCAGGAACGGATGACGGCGGTCCTGGTCGCCGGTGAGCAGCTCTCGGCCGAGGCGCGCCAGTCCGACTTCGAGGATCTCTCGCGCAAGGTCGACTCGCTTCGCCAGCAGATCCTCGCCGCGCGGAACAAGATCGGCCTCCTCAAGGAGGCGCTGGTGCGGGCAGCGCCGCCGGTGCGCGTGTCATGACGCGACTGGCGGCGGTGATGGTCCTGGCGCTGCTCGCGTCCGCGCCGCAGGCGCCGCCGACGAGCTCGCCCGGCCATCCGCGCGCGCCCGGCACCGCGGAGCTTCCGTTTGTGCCGCCCCCGCCCCCGCCGCCGCCCGTCGATCGGCAGCGCGGCGTCGCGCTGGGTCTGTTCGCGGAGGACGTCAGCTTCAACTACGGGCCGCTGCTGGCGGAGATCGTCGCGCTGGGCGCCACGCACGTCTCGCTGGTCGTCCCCCTGTACCAGACCGACGCCACCACGCACGACCTCGCGCTGCACACCCGTTACTCGCCGACGCTGACGATGCTGGCCGACGTGGCCCGCGCCGCGAAGCGCGACGGGCTGCAGGTGATGGTGTTTCCGATCATCCGCCTGTCGTCGCCCGGACCGGGGCAGTGGAGAGGCACGCTGGCGCCGCGCGATCGCGACGCCTGGTTCAAGCGCTACCTCGATCTGCTGGGCGAGCTGGGCGCGGTGGCGAGCCTCACCGGCGCCACGCGCCTGGTCGTCGGCAGCGAGCTGTCGTCGCTGGAGGACGACCTGGATCACTGGCGGCCCGTCATCGAACGCGTGCGCGCCATCTTCCCGGGCAAGCTCGTCTATTCGGCCAACTGGGATCACTACCGCTCGACTGCGCTTTACGAGCTGGTCGACGAAGACGGTATCTCGGGCTACTTCAACCTGCGCGAGGCGACGGCGCCGACCGACGACGCGACGCTGGACGCGGGCTGGCGGCGGGCGCGCCGCGAGATCGAAGCCTGGCGCATCGGCCGGAACCACCCGTTCATCTTCACCGAGCTCGGCTACCGGTCGCGCAAGGGCGTCACGGCCGCTCCGTGGGACGAGGGCCCGGGCGGCACGCCCGACATCGACGAGCAGCGCCGCGCGTTCGCGTCATTCCGCCGCGTCTGGTCGACAGCCGCCGTCCTCGACGGCGTCTACATCTGGAACTGGTACGGCTACGGCGGCATCGACACGACCAGCTACACGCCGCGCGGCAAGCCTGCCGAGATCGAAGTACGCTCGCTGCTGGGCGCGCTCTAGGCTAGTCGCTCCGCGCCGAAGGCGCGGTTTGCGACTATTGTTTTTTCTGGTAGCCGCGATCCCGCGCTTCGCGCGGGGGCGGCTAGTTCGCGCCGCCCATGCCGGCCGCGACCAGCGTGCCGATGCCCGCGAACGCCGACGGCGGAACCGTCAGGTCGACGGTCCACAGCTTGCCCGCGCCGTCGCCGCCGGCGGTGAACATCATCGGGATCGGGTTGCCGCCGCCCTTGCCCAGCGTGGCCAGCCGTTGCTCCTCGGTCAGCGATCCCGCCACCGCCAGCACCGGCGTCACGTCGAGGTAATAGAAAAGGTCACGCGCAGCCGCGGCGGCCTGCGCGTCCGCCACCGTCTTGTTCGTCTCGGCGGGCGCTTTGCCGGCCGCGATCGCCGTGAGGCGCGTCTTCGCGTCCTTGCCCAGCGTCAGCAGCATCCGGGTGTCGGCCACTGTCCAGTAGAGGTCCAGTGTCTGCCCCAGCAATCGCTTGGAGATGTCACTGGCTCCACTGGGCTTCTTCTTCAACTTCACCTTGAAGTGCTGCGTCTTCAGCTTACCGACGCTCTCCTTCTTCACCGTCCAGTCGACCCCCGACGTGTCGCCGATCTGTGCGCGCAGCAAGGCCGACGCCGCCGCGCTGTCCAGCGTCGCCAGCGCGGACGCCACCTTGCCCGCGCTGGGCGCGTCCTTCAGCGGGAACGCGAACGCGCCGCTCAGATAGGGCGCCTCCTTGTACAGCGACATGCTGGTCGACAGCTGCCCGGCCAGCGCCGCCATCACGGCGTCGTAGTAAGCGAGCGCGACCGACGCGCCCTTCTGCTTGTCGGCGGCCAACCGATCGCGATAGGTCGCCAGCACCCCGCGCCAGAACGGTCCGATGCTGTTGGCCCCGACCAGGAAGCGGCCGCTCGCGCTGGTGGTGGCGACCGCGGGGTCGAGCTTGAACGGCTTGACCTCCTTCGCCACCGATTCCAGGCGCGTACCCGCGCGCGCGTTGAAGCGCGCCCGGATGATCAGACCCTTGGCCGGATCCGCGACCAGGCCGAACTCGATGCTGGACGCGTCACCCGCCAGCGCCAGCGCTTCGCCCAGCGACTGCAGCGTACGTTCCTGGGAGACGACGTCGCTCGCGCCCTCGCCGCTGGCCTGCTTCTCCTGCATCTCTTTGAGGAAGTGATCGATCGCGGTCTTCACGTCGGTGCCGTTCGCGCGCGCGAGCGCGTCGGGGAAAAGCACGCCGGTGACGTCGTCGGTACCCGGCTTCCGCGCCTCCAGCGTCAACAGGGCCCCGCGCGCGAGCGCGTCGATCTCGTCGCTCAGCACCACGACGTTGCCCGATCGGTAGAGCCAGCCGCGGCCGCCGGTGTTTCCCTCGACCAGCGTCGCCTCGCCGCGCGTCGTTATCTTCTTGCCGAGCGCTTCGATGATCTTCTGCGCCTCGGCCGGACCGCGCGCGGGAACCGCCAGCACCGCACCGCTCTTGCCCTTGCCCTCCAGCGCGATGAAGGCCGCCGCGCTGGGACTGGCGAAGTCGACGTTCACGGCGACCTCGGGGGGAAGGCCCGCCTGCGACAGGATCATGTCGCGCAGACCGACGGCGTCCATCGGCAGCGGCATCGCCTGGCCGACCAGCTTGCTGCCGTTCCCCAGCAGGCGATCGATCGAGGTGATGGAGACGGTCCCCAGCAGGAACGGGCGCGCGGTCTCCGCGGCCAGGAACTTGACGGGCGGCCCGGCGGTCACGCCGGTGGCGACCGGGGTCGTCAGCGGGGCGGCGGCCTGCGCCGTCTTCGCGGGCGGCGGGGTCGACTCGGCGCACGAAACCACGCCGATGAGGAAGCAGGCACCAACCACCCGTCTCGCGGACTCGAGCTGACCCATGGTGCGGGGAAGATAGCGCGCGTGCGGCCGACCGCCCTAACACTTTCCTGAGCGTTCTTGCGGTCGCAGCGCGCGCTTGCTACCGTGCCGCATGCGCGCGCGCCGACCGAGCCGACCGATACGGTGGCAAGGTCTGGCCGTCGCCTTCTTCGTCGTAGCTGGCGCGCTCGGCTGCAGCGGATCCACGCCGATGGATCAGTGGATCCTCAAGGACCCGGATGCGGGCGCCGGCTACGTTCCGGAGGTCGCCGAGAGCGACGCCAGCGATGGCGGCGACGAAACCAGCGGAACTGGCGGTGACGGCGGCGGCGGTGGTACCGGCGGCGCGAGCGGCGCGAGCGGCGCTGGCGGCGACACGGGCAGCGCAGGCACGACAGGCAGTGGAGGCGGCGGAACCGGCGGCGACACGGGGGCCGGTGGCGGCGGCGCGGGCGGCGGCGGCGCGGGCGGAAACAACTGATGCAGCCCCGACGCCGAGGGGCTGGACAAAGACGCCGTTCTAGTTCAAAAACGCGCTAGGTAATTCCGGAGGAACCGATGCAGGTCTCGTGCGGCAACTGCCAGCTCAGCTTCGACGCCCCGGAGGGCGCAACCGGGCTGGTTTGTCCCATCTGCCGCGGTCCGTTGTTGCCCAAATCGGCGGACGGCGCCAGCCCCGCCGCCAAGGCCACCCAGGAATGGAGCGGCGGTGATCTCGACGATCTGATCGCGATCCTCAGCGGCCCCGCGCTGTCGGCGCGGGTCGAGGTGCTGGGCGCGACGGGCGACGCAGCGGTCGGTGAGGTGCACCTGCTCGCGGGCGGCGTCTCCGACGCGCTCTTCGGCGGCAAGTCGACGGACGACGCGCTGGACAAGCTGCGCGCCGCGAAACCGACGCGCTTCCGCGTCGAGCAGCGCCTCCCCAATCCCACCGACGGCGATCTGACGTACCCCGGCCCCGACGCGGGAACGCTGGAGAGCCGCGCCCTCGCCCACCTGATGCGCTACTGCGAGGACTACGTCATCACCGCCGGCATCGAGGTGTGGCGCGGGAACGAGAACGCGCGCGTGGAGTACAAGCGCGGCGAGATCGGCAACGTCACCGTCGGCGGCATCGACGCGCCCGAGCGGCTCGCCGAGGTGATGCAGTGGGCGTCGGGCAACTACCGCCTCCACGTCCAGCCGCTGAAGCTACCGGCCGTCGCGCCCAAGCGGCCGCAGGCCGCAGCCGCGGCCGCCGCCAAGGTTCCGGCGCCCGCGCCGTCGGCGCAGGCCGCCCGCCAGGCCAGCGCCACCAAGACAATCTTCGGCATGCCGGCGGCCGAGATCATCAAGGCGCGCGCCGCCGCCGAGGCCGCCAAGGCCGCAGCCGCCGCGGCGCGAACGACGTCGCCGACCAGCCCCGCCACGCCGTCGACCGTCGCGCAGCCGCCTGCGGCCAGCGCCGCGCCACCACCGGCCGCCGCGCCGGTGAAGGTGACGCCGCCGGGCGTCGCCCCTTCGCCGGTTCCCGCTCCCGTGTCGCGGCCGTCGACCTCCAGCGCCACCAAGACGATCTTCGGCGTTCCGACACCGGGCGCGGCGGGGTACACGCCCGTCACGCAGCCCAGCCCGTCGGCGTCGCCGGCGCCAGTTGCCGCTGCGCCGGCTGCCGCCGCACCAACTTCGGTGGCCGGCGCCATCGAGGACCGCTCGAAGACGGGCGCGCGCAAGGTGGCCGTCCCCGCCCCCGAGGTGTCAGCGGCTCCGGCTGCCGCCGCCGACGATCCGGCGGCGACCCGCAGCGGCTACGACGCCGCCCCCGCGGCCGAAGCACCCAAACGACCGTCCACGCCCGCGCCGGTCGTCGCCCCGAAGCCCGTGCCGGCGCCCGCACCTGCCGCCGCCGGCACCGACAAGCTGGAGCTCCCCAAGCGGGAGACGCCGATCTGGACGTACGTCATCGTCGGCGTTGTGTTCGGTGCCGCGCTGATCGGCATCTACCAGCTGGTCGGCCTCCTCGCTCACTAAGTAAGAGCAGTGTTCGCCGCCGCCGTCGATATCTACCGGCGCACGAAGAAGCCGAACGACATCATCTGGAACCGGCTGGTCGCGCGCCCACTGGCGGCCGTGCTGGTCGTCCCGCTGGCGCGCACCGCAATCACGCCCAACCAGGTGACGTTCGCGACGCTGCCCGTGTTCCTGGCAGGCGCCGCTGTGCTGGCGGCGCTGCCCACCTGGGGCGCGCTGATCGCCGGCGCCGCCATCATCGAGCTGTCGTACGTGCTGGATTGCGCCGATGGTCAGCTGGCGCGGTTGAAGGGAACGTCGTCGCCGGTCGGCGCGCATCTGGATTTCTTGATGGACGAGCTGAAGGCGTTCGCGCTGATCGCGGCGATCGCCATCCGGCTGTGGCTGCCGGCGCGCGACCCGCGCTGGCTGCTCGAGGGTCTGGCCGGGCTGGCGGTGGTCGCCGGCGCGATCAGCCTGACGACGTTCGTGCGGCGCCCCGAGTACGCGGCGGCGACGGGCGCGACGGTCAGCCACGGCACCGGCGACTACGGCGAGGGCTTCGAGACGAAACCGGCGACGACCGCGCGGCGTTCGCCGCTGGCGCTGGCGGAGGCGGTCGGGCGGTTCATCGTCCATTACCCCAGCCACATCTGGCTGGTCGCGCTCGTCAACCGCATCGACATCTTCCTGCACGCCTACGTGCTGATGAACGCCGCCTACGCGGCGCGCGCGTTCCTGGGTATCACGCTGAAGCTGGGGCGGAAGCGATGAAGGCGATCATCGTCGCCGCGGGACGCGGCAAGCGACTGGGCGTCGAAACCGACGACATCCCGAAGTGCATGGTGAAGGTGGGCGGACGTTCCATCCTTCACTGGCAGCTGGACGCGCTCGCCGCCGCCGGCGTCGACGACGTCGTGATCGTGCGCGGGTATCTGGGCGATCGCATCGCCGGCCCCGCGGGCGGGCCCAAGCTGCGCTTCGTCGACAACCCCGAGTGGGCGAGCAACAACATCCTGATGTCGCTGTTCTACGCGCAGGCCGAGATGGGCGACGGCTTTCTGTTCACGTATTCGGACATCGTGTTCTCGCCCGAGCACGCGCGCCGCGTGGCCGCGTCGAGCGCGCCCGTCGGGCTGATCGTCGATCGCCGCTGGCGTGACGCCTATGAAGGGCGCACGTTGCACCCGGTCAGCGAGGCCGAGCTGGCGCATGTCGCGGGCAGCGGCGACGCCGCCACCGTCACGCGCGTCGGCAAGCGGCAGGTGGCGGAGAAGGACGCCGCCGGCGAGTTCACGGGCCTGGCGCGTTTCGCGCCCGCGGGCACGGCCGCGCTGGCCGACGTCTGGCGCGAGGCGCTGGCGCGCGGGCTGGACGCGCCGTTCGGCGCAGCGGCGACGCTGCGCCAGGCGTATCTGTCCGACGGTCTCAACGCCGTCGCGGCGCGCGGCGTGGCGCTGGGCGCCGTGCTGGTCGACGGTGGATGGCGCGAGATCGACACCGAGCAGGATCTGGCGAGCGCCGAGAAGGTCGTCGACGTCTGGCGGTCGTGACATGGCCGGCCGCGATCCTGGCCACTGGCTGCACAGGCTGGACGCCGCCGAATGGCTCGCCGCCGCGGCGACCGAGCTCGCGCACGCGGAGGAGAAGCTCTCGCACCGCTCCGTCCGCGCCGGCGTGACCCACGCGCGGCGCGCGGCGGGCATGGCATGGAACGCGGTGCTGGTGACCACGCCCGACGAACGCTACGGCCGCAGCTACATGGACCACGTCGTCGCGCTGGCGCAGACGCCCGACGACGACGCGTCGATCCCCGCCGCCGTCCGCGCCGCCGCCCGCCTGCTGCGAGAAACGCCGACGGCCCAGCCCCAGCTGATCACGATCGGGAAACCGGACGTGAGCGCGCTGGAAGCGGCGCGCACGATCGTGGACTTCGCGCGCACCAAAGCCTCGCCATAGCGGCTTGCTGACCTCAGGTCAGCGAGAACGGATACGACACGATCTGGCTACTGCTCGAGGGTGGGAAGCGGATGCCGTTCACGACGCCCTTGATGCAGCTGTAGATGCCACCCTTCTGCATGATCGCCGGCGCCTCGACGCGCACGCCGCGCACGTTGCCCGTGCGCTGGATGCGGAACTTGACCGTCACCCGCCCGGGAACGTACGTCTCCTCGTCGGGCCGGGCGCGCGAGATGCACCCGAGGATCGCCTCCTCCTTGGCGCGAAACTTGGCGTCGATGTCGTCCTGGCTCAGCTCGTGCGAACCGCTGTCGTCGGTCGCGTCGCCCATGTGAACCACGTCGGGCCGCGACAGGTCGTCGCCCTGGCTCACCAGCTTGAGATCGGACGGCGACAGCTTGACCGGCTCCGGCTCGGCCTCCGCCACCGGCGGCGGCGCCTGGTGTCCCGGCCCGGCAGGCCCGGGCGATTCGTTGCGCGCCTCGCGGACGGCGCCACGCCGGCGCTTCTTCTTCTTTTCCTTCACCTCTTTCACCGGCGCCCCCGCGTCCGCGACGGCCACCTGCCGCGACGGGAGGCGCAGGTACCCCTTCAGGTAGAAATAGCCGGCGAACCCTATGCCGGCGACGAGCAGTCCGAGCACGAATCCTTTCATCGCGGGCGCTCCACACTAACCCGGCTGCGCGCACTTTGCCTGTTTGGCGCGGACGAGCTTCAGGGCTACTGTGCGCGACCATGAAGGTCCTGAAAGAGTTCAAGGAGTTCATCAACAAAGGCAATGTCGTCGATCTCGCCGTCGCCGTCGTCATCGGCGGTGCGTTCGGCAAGATCGTCAGCGCGATGGTCTCCGACATGGTCATGCCGCTGGTCAACGCGGTGATCCCGGAGGGGGACTGGCGCAAATGGGAGGTGACGCCGTTGAAGTTCCGCGTCGGCGACTTCCTGGGCACGGTCGTCGACTTCACGATCGTCGCGTTCGTGGTGTTCATCGTCATGGTGAAGATCGTCGGCACCCTGAACCGCAAGACGGCGACGCCCGAGACGAAGCAGTGCCCCGAGTGCCTGGAGAACGTGCCAAAGGCGGCGCGTCGCTGCCGCGCCTGCACCAGCGTGCTGACGGTACTGGCGCTGATGCTGTTCGCGCTGCCGGCGTTCGCCCAGGGCAACCCGAGCTTCACGTTCGGGAAGCCCGAGGAGATCAAGGCCGGCGCGCCACCGCCTCCGCCCGTCGAGTGGAAGGCGCTGGCGAAGGGCGGCATGTCGATCACGACCGGCAACTCGCAGACGACGAACGGGACGGCGGCGGTGTCGGTGTCACGGCGCGAGAGCAACAACAAGTTCTCGTTCGACGCCGCGGCCGCCTACGGCCGGTCCAGCGTGCTCGCGGCGCAGGTCGGCCCCGACCCCAACAACGGGAACATGCCGGCGGTCCTCGGCGTCCAGCGCAACACCGCGACGACGACGAACAACTGGGTGACCAAGGCCCGCTACGATCGGTTCCTCACCGCCAACAACTCGGGTTACGCGTCCGCCCTCGCGGCCGCCGATCAGATCGCGGGCAAGACATTCGCGGGCGGCGGCCAGGTCGGTTACAGCCGCCAGCTGGTCAAGAACGACCTGCATCTGCTTGTCAGCGAGCTCGGCTACGACTTCTCGTACGAGCGCTACGTGCAACAGCCCATGCGCACGCTGGACCCGGTCACCATTCACTCGGCGCGCCTGTTCGTGGGCGAGACCATGAAGCTGACGCCAGCGAGCGGCCTCACCGGCAGCATCGAGGCGCTGTTCAACCTGAACCGCGAGGGGAAGGCGCTGGACGCGAGCACGGGCAACACGGGCGTATCGGCGTTCCACGACACCCGGCTGGTCGCCAAGCTGGGCCTCACCACCACGCTGTTCGCCCGGCTGAGCGTCGGCCTCGGATTCACGCTGCGTTATGACCAGAATCCGCCGCCCCGTCCGATCCCGCCCGGAACCGCCGCCGGCCTCATGTATGGCGTTGGGATTCAACCGTTTTCGGACAAGTCCGACACGCTGACCGAGGCCACCCTCATCTACACCTTCATCTGAGCCGGGGTACCGCCGGACCCCGGAGGGGCCTCTTCTTGACCTCGGCGAAGCGTACGCACTATCTTTACCGGGTTAACGCGAAGCGGCTGCGCAAGTCCACGTACATCACAGCAGAAAACAACCCAAGGAGAACACCAAGCCCATGAAGAAGGCTGATCTGGTCGACGTCGTCGCGCAGCAGAAGAACCTGCCCCGACAGCAGGTTGAGATCACGGTCGATGCACTGATCGAAGCGGTCGCGGAGGGGCTCGCCAAGGGCGAGCGAATCGACCTCCGTGGCTTCGGTGCGTTCGCCGTTCGCGAATCCGCCGCCCGCAAGGGCCGCAATCCCCAGACCGGCGCCGAGATCCAGATCGAGGCCCGCCGTGTCCCGACCTTCAAGCCCGGCAAGGAGCTGCGAGACAAGGTCAACCATCGCCCGGCGTGATCACGACCCGGCAGGTTTGACCCGGTAACAGCCCCAGAAAAAAACAGAAGGACGGATGGGTACTCGACTCTTCATCGGCAACCTTTCGTACGCCGTCACCGAGCAGGAGCTTCGCGAGGCGTTCACAGGTGAAGGCATTGAACTGCGCAGCGTGCGCGTGGCCCTCGATCGCGAGACCGGCCGGCCACGCGGATTCGCGTTCGTCGAGACCATGACGGACGACGGCGCCAAGGCGTCGATCGAAAAGCTGTCAGGCCGCGTGCTGCAGGGCCGCTCGATCATCGTGGAGGAAGCCCAGGCGAAGCCTGCCGGCCCGCGGCCGGGAGGATTCGGCGGCGGCCCTCGACCCGGCGGATTCGGCGGACCTCGGCCGGGCGGCGGCCCGGGAGGCCCGGGCGGCCCTCCGCGCGGTCCCGGCGGACCCGGCGGCGGTCCCGGTGGTCCCCGCCCCGGTGGCTACGGCCCGCCCCGTCCAGGCGGCGGTCCGCCCCGCGACTTCGGTCCCCCGCGCGGGCCAGGCGGCTTCCGCGCCGACAACCGCGGCGGTCCGGGCGGCGGCCGTGGCCCCGACGCACCGCCGCGCCGCGAGCGCGAGCGGCCCGAGAAGAAGCGTTCCACGCGTCCCAAGCCGGAGGAGCGCGAACGTGGCAACTGGCGGTGGGACCGCAACCCCGACGACGAGTAACCCGACCGTGTGACAGGTTGGGACGGGGGCCGCGCGAGATCCGCCAGCGCGCGGGTAGACGGGTAGAATGGTGGCGATGAAAGCGGCGCGGGTCCTGGTCGTCGACGACGATCTCTGGATTCAGCGCACGACTGCCAGCGTGCTGGGACAGCAAGGTCACCAGGTCAGCCTGGCGGGCGACGCGCCCAGCG
>Ga0207708_10000829_pt1 | contig 23333 bp, 18 predicted proteins | sample KBSK5101metaG_FD_184340 | JGI IMG/M metagenome (GOLD analysis project Ga0207708, IMG submission 184340) | Corn, switchgrass and miscanthus rhizosphere microbial communities from Kellogg Biological Station, Michigan, USA - KBS K5-10-1 metaG... | ecosystem: Host-associated > Plants > Roots >...
CCCGGCCTCCGCGTACAGCGCCAACGTTCTCGCCGCGATGACGTGGGGTGCGTAGCGCGCCTCGACGGTTGCGCGAAGCGCGGGGCGGTCGACCGTGTCGGCGCGGTCGCGGAGCCGCTCGATGGCGTCGGCGAGCGCGTCGGGCGACGGTGCGAGCGCGACCTCTCCGCGGGCCGGGTCACCGTCGAGGATCCCCTCGACACCGCCTGATGGTGTCGCCGCGACCGGCAGCCCGGACGCGAGTGCCTCGGCCGCGACGATCCCGAACGTCTCGAAGGGGCTCGGGTGGACGAAGAGCCCGGCTCGCCGCATCGCTACGCCCACGTCGTCGCGTGCCGCGGCGGGTTCGAGCACGACGGTGTCGTCGATCCCGAGGTCGTCGATCAGCGCCCGCCAGCGCGTCTCGTCGTCGGGCGTCGAGGAGCCGATCGCCCGAAGGTGGAGCGCGGGTCGTCGCGCCCGGGCGATGGCGAACGCGCGCAGGAGCGTCTCGAAGCCCTTGTGGGGGGCTCGTGCGCCGACCCAGAGCAGCTGATCGAGGTCGCGCTCATCGGTCGCGCTGGGCGGCGGGAAGCGCGAGAGCGGGACGACGTTCGGAAGGACCCCATGGAGTCTTGCGGCGGGCGCGCCCGATGCATCGAGCGCGTCCGTGATCCGTCCAGCGATCGCCGCGCTGACCGACACGACCGTCGCGGACGCGAGCAGCTCCCGATAGACCGCCGCTGCGGCCGGATCACGCAGCCGGTCGGGCAGGGTCGAGTCGTGTTCCGTGACCACGAGCGGCACCCCCAGCGCGGATGCGAGGGCGACCGCCGCAGCCCCATCGGGCAGGCCGTTGTGCGCGTGGACGACGTCGAACCGCCGTCCGACGGCGGCCATCGCCTCCCCGAATGCCACGAGCGGCGCGCGGTGACGAGCGACCATCACGGGCACCTCGGAACCGTCCATCGCGCCCCAAGTGCGAACGACCGGCAGCCGCGCGACAGGGACACCTTCGGCACCGAACCCGCCCCCCAGGCTCAAGACGGCCGGGTCCGCGAGCGTCGCGCGCCACAGCTCCTCGGCCGCATCTGCGGCCGCCTGCCGTTCGGCTTGCGGACCCCGCGCCTGCAGGGTCTCGAACGAGGTGACGACCACCTCGGCGCCGGCGTCGCGCAACGCGGTGACGTGGTCGGCCACGAAGCTGCCCCTGCCGGGGGCGTCGAACGAGGGGTAGCCGCGCGCGACGACGAGGACGCGGACCGTCACCGGGTGGCGCGCGCCTCCCACAGGCCCTCATACACCCCGAGCAGCCGGGCCGACTCGATCTCCCAGTTATACCGCTCATGGGCAGCTCGCTGACAGCGCGCCCGAAGGTCGGCCATCGCGTCGGCTGGCAGGGAGATCACCCCGGCGAGCGCTTCACCGAGAAGCTCAGGGCGTGTCGGATCACAAACCGCACCGAGTGGCCCATCCGGGTCGTCGATGACGATCGCGCGGCGCTCGGGGAAATCACTGCTGACGACAGGCGTCCCGACCGCGATGCTCTCGAACAGCTTGTTGGGGGTCGAGAGCCGTTCGTTCTCGGTGCGCGGCTGGTTCGGCATCGCGCTCACATCCGCGGACGCGACGCGTTCCAGCAGCTCGTCGGGCGGCACCGCGGAAAGGACGTGGATCCGTCCCCCGAAGCGCGGCTCTGCGGCCAGCGTCTGGAGGGACGCCTCGAGCGGCCCGAACCCGAGCAAGACCAGATGGGCGGCATCGAGCCGCGTGTCCGTCATCGCTTCCGCGAGGACCTCAAGGCCGCGGTCGCGCTGGAAGCCGCCGTGGTACAGGATCACGGGTGCGCTGACCGGGATCCCCGCCGACGGACGAAGGAGGTCGGGGCGGGTCGTGCGGGTCGGCTGCCGCGGCGGCGCATTGCGGACGATCGTCGCGGCCGGGGCGCCGTAGCGCTCCCGGAGACGGTCCGAGATCGAGTCGTTCACGGTGATCACCGCGTCGACCTTCCGGATGAGGCGGCGCTCGAATCGGCGCAGGAGAGCGCGGGCGAACCACGGCTGGCGCGCTTCGATACCAGCGTCGAGGAACAGCTCGTGCGAGTCGTAGATCGCGACCGATCCCGGATGGCGGCGCGCGGCATCGACCGCGGCCGGTAGGGCCGTCAGGTCGTGCCCGTGATAGACGTCGGCAGCCGGGGCCGCCTTCGCGGCAGCCCGCGCCCAGCCGAGGACCGAATATCGCCACCAAGCGAGGTGGTCCCAGCCGTCATCCTGGCCGATCGTCCGGGCGGGCGGCCGATGACCGGCCATGAACCGGGCTCGCTGCACCACGGCGTACGGCAGCACGATCGTTCCGGCGGTGAGCAGGCCCACGGCTCTTCGGATCCCGCGCGGTCCCGACCGCACGGCCGCTGCCGCGTTTCCCGGCACAGCTCGCACCCATCGCCACGGGTACCGCCGCATCCCCTGCCAGCGCTTTCGCCAGTCGCTCGGATAGGGCACCCGGACGATCACGACACCATCGCGCACCTCGTGGTCGGGCGGTGCCTTGCTGCCACCCGTCTGGAGGGCGATGATCGTCGTCGCCCAGCCCGCACGACAGAGGGTCTCGGCCTCGCGCAGCACCCGCACGTCGGTCGTGCACGCATTGCGGACGAACATCACCAGCCGGCGCTCGCCCGTGTCCGCGGGGGCGCCGGATGCCGTCACCAGGGTCGGCCCGTCAGGCGGCCGTATTCGGCGAACAGGATCTCGACCTGCCGCTCCCAGTTGTAGGTCCTGTGGGCAGCCTCCAGCGCGCGACGCCGCCAGGCGGCCCGTTCCTCCGGCGAGGCGTCCAGGATCTCGCGGCACGCCGCCGCGATCGCCGCGGGATCGGTCGGGTCGACGACCAGACCGGCGCCGGTCTCCTTCACGATCGGCGCCATACCCGGCAGGTCACTCGCGACGACCGGGACCCCGGCCGCCATCGCCTCGAAGAGCTTGTTCGGCGTCGTCAGACGATGGTTCAACGTCGTCGGCTGGATCGGCATCGCGACCACGTCGGCGGAGGCGACCCATGACAGGAGCTCAGCCGGCGGGACCGCGGGCATGATCCGCACGCGGTCGCGTAGCTCGATCGATCCCGCCTGCTCGCGATAGGCCTCCTCCTGGAGCCCGTAGCCCATCAGCACGAGTGTCGCGTCGTCGATGGCGCGGATCGCGTCGAACAACTGCTCGATGCCGCGGTCGAGCGAGAAGCCGCCCTGGTAGAGGACGACGCGTGTCGATGCGGGCAAGCCCAGATGGTCATGGAACCGGCGCTCGGGCGGGTCCGGGGGCGTGAACCGGTACGAGCAGTTCAGCACGATCAGCGGCTTGGGCACGCCGAATCGCGATGCCATCACCTCCGCGTATGGCTCGTTCACGGTCACGACGCGGTCCGCGCGACGCGCCCACCGTTTCTCTTCTCGGGCGATGACCCATCGGACCGGACCCCTCATCCGTGCCAGATTGGCGGCGTCCATGTAGATGTCGCGGGCATCGTAGATGACCCGAGGATCGCCGAGCTGCTGGTCGGCGATGGCATGCGCGACCGGGATCCCCATGTACGCCATCCCGTGGATCAGGTCGGCCAGCGGCGCGACCTCGCGCGCGCGGCGGGATTGCGATCGGATCGTCAACAGGATCGACCACTGCCGGATCATCCGACCAGCGAGGCGGCGGATCGGGCGCAGCAACACCCCACCGGGCGCCGCTGGTGGCGCTGTCGCGGGCTCCGGTCGTTCGGCGCCAGCTTCGGCGACCGAAGCCACCGTGACATCGGCGGCTTCGGCTGAGGACGTTTCGTCATCGTCACCAGCGTCGTCCACGAGGCCGTCGTCCGAGCTTTCCCGGTCGGCGATCCGGACGAACCTTCGAGCGACATCGCGACCGGGCAGCGCCTCTCCGGGGTCGGCCCGGATCCTGATGATCTCGTAGCCCGCCGGGTCCATCTCCCGCTCGGGCAGGCCTGCCTTCCACCGCGCAAGGACCGTGACCGAATGGCCACGGGCGATCGCCGCGGTCGCGATCCGGTAGGTCCGACTGTCGAACTCGCCGGTCGAAGGGAGCACGAGCACCAAACGCTGCGGTACCGGCGCCGGCGCACTGACTCCAGCTGATCCTGGCGACGTCTCCGTGGTCATGGCGTCGCCGCCAGCGTCTCGACGATCGCCTCGACCGCTCCGGCACGCTCGACGCGGACGTCCGCCGCGCGTCGTTCGGCGTCACGCCTCGACCGGTCGGGCGGTGCCAGACGGGCCAGCTCCTGCTCGGCGCGAACCGCATCGAGGCCGACGACGACCATCGAACCATCCGAGCTCGCGACCGCTTCGACCCACTCGGTCGTGCCGCGCAGGACGAGGCACGGGACGTGCAGCCAGGCAGCCTCACGCTGGACGCCGCCGGAGTCGGTCACCACGGCAGCTGCATGGAGCTGGAGGCCCAGCGTCGTCCGGTACCCCTGTGGCTCGATCACGCGGACATCCGGCGACAGGCGGATATCCGCAGCGTCGAGCGCCGCCCGCGTGCCCGGGTGGAGCGCCAGGATCACGGGTCGATCGGCCGATGCGAGCCGAGCGAGCAGGGCTGCCCACGCGTTCATCGCGGTGCGCTCCCTGTTCTCCGCTCGGTGGATCGTCGCGAGGATGTACCCACCCGGTCGGAGACCCCCGGCGACCGTCTCGAGGACCGACGGGTCGCGAACCCCGTCCGCCATCCGGGCGACGAGGTCCTGCAACACGTCGCCGACCTGGACGACGCCTTCGACGATGCCTTCCGTCCGCAGGTTCGCGACCGCCGCGGGCGTCGGCGCGAAAAGCCAGCGTGAGAGGTGGTCGGCGACGACGCGGTTGATCTCTTCGGGCATCGCGCGGTCGAACGAGCGCAGCCCGGCCTCGACATGCGCGATCGGCATCCCGTGCTTCGCGGCGACCAGCGATGCGGCAAGCGTCGTGTTCGTGTCGCCGTACACGAGGACGGCATCGGGTGTGGTGTCGCGCAGGATCGGGTCGAGAGCGATCAGCATCCGGCCGGTCTGATCGGAGCCGGAGCCTCCCCCGACGTCGAGGTCATGATCGGGCGGCCGCAGGCCGAGCTCGCGGAAGAAGGTCCCGGCCATCGTGTCGTCGTAGTGCTGGCCCGTATCGATGAGCTTGGTATCGAAGCGGGAGCGCAGAGCCGGCTCCAGGGCAGCCGCCTTGATGAGCTGAGGACGCGTCCCGACGACGCTCACGATGCGCACTAGCGCCGGCTGGCCACCGGGTCGCTCGCATCGCGACGCTCCGGAACGCCGACCCCGTGATACGCGACGTCCGGACCGAGCCGCGCCGCGAAGGCCGCGAGGCTGTTGCGTCCGTCGTACACGATGCGAAGGTCGGGGAACCAACTCGGATCGAGCCCTGCCCACGCCGCGTCGGCGGTCTGCGTGACGATCGCGGCGACACCGGCCCCCGACGCACCCCAGGTCCACGGCGCCGCGTCGAGACGCTCGATCTCGCGATCGTCCAGAAGCGGGTCATACGCGAATACTCGGGCGCCACGCTCGCGGAGGGACGAGATCAGCGGGATGGCGCGCGAGTACGCGAGCTCCTTGACACCCTGTCGATACGTGACACCGAGCACCAGCACATCGCGTCCGGATAGGTCGCCGAGGACACGTTCGAGCTCGGCGACCGCCAGGTCCACCTGCCCATCGTTGACTTCGCGTGCCCGCGCGACGATCGACAGCTCGGGGGCCCGATCCAGCAGGAAGTGCGGGTAGACCGGGATGCAATGACCGCCCACCCCGATCCCCGGCTGGTGGATGTGGCTGTACGGCTGGCTGTTCGCGGCGTCGATGACCTCGGTGATGTCGACCCCGATCCGGTCGGCGTATCGAGCGAATTCGTTGGCCAGCGCGATGTTCACGTCGCGGTACGTCGTGTCCGCCAGCTTCGAGAACTCGGCCGCCTCGGCCGAGGACATCGCGACCACCTCGGCGTCGAGCACGCTCTCATAGAACGCGGCGGCAAGCGCTGTCGAGGCGTCGTCCAGTCCGCCCACGAGCTTGGGATAGGTCGCCAGATTCGCGAGCGCCGCGCCGCTATAGAGGCGCTCCGGCGAGAACGCGACGTTGATCCGCTCTGTCACGCCGCCGGTCGCAGGCAGCCCACTCGCGACTTCGAGCCGCGGGGCGTACCGCTCGCGCGTATCACCCACAGGCAGGGTCGTCTCGAAGATGACGAGGGAGCCCGCGTGGATCCCTGGCGCGATCGAATCGACCGCCGAGTCCATCCAGCCGTGATCCGGGCGATGGCGAGCGTCGAGCATCACCGGGACGATGAGGACGACGACATCAGCGCCTCGAGCGGCCTCTGCACCGTCGGTCGTGGCGCGTAGTCGGCCGGCGTCGTGCGCGCGCTGCACGAGATCGCCGACACCCGGCTCCTCGCCGATGTGCGACCGACCCTCGTTGATCGAGGCGACCACACGCTCATCGATGTCGACGGCGACGACGTTCCAGCCGTGATCGGCGAACTGCGCCGCGAGGGGCAGTCCCATCTTGCCGGCCCCGACGACCGCGACCGTCCCTGCGGTGCCGGCTTCACCGGTCCACGGCGAGACCTGGCGTGGCGTCCCGTGGCGGCAGGGCTGGGGTGTGAGCTGGATCGATCCTCCGACGACGCTCGACGTGATCGATGGGCGACGTGACGGGCTCACGCCGACACCAGTTCCACGGCTCGTCGCTCTCGCGCGGCGGTCAGCAAGGCATGCGCGAGCGTGACGGCCCAGCGCCCGTCCTCGCCGTCGACCACCGGACGGCCGCCCGATCGGACGATGCCGAGGAACGCATTGAGCTCGTTGGCGAGAGGCTCCGCATTCGGAACGGGTAGCTCGACTTCCGAGCCTGCGAACGTCGGCGCATAGCCACCGATCAGCCGCGGGTTGGTCGTGTCCGACGCGTGCGTGAATGTCAGGCGCTGGGTGAGGTAGTCGAGCTCGAACATGCCCTCCTCTCCCACGACGGCGAGCTGGCGACGCTTGGCCGGGGTGAGCCAGTCGACGTCGAGCATGCCGACCGTCCCGGAGGGGAACGCCATAAGACCGAACAGGAGGTCCTCATGGTCGGCGTGGATCCGCTGCGCCGTCTCGGCGTAGACACGGACGGGACGCTCGCCGGCGATCCACGACAGGATGTCGACGTCGTGTGTCGCGAGGTCGACGGTCACGCCGACGTCCCGGATCCGAGCCGGGAACGGACCCGCGCGCCGGCTCGTGATCGAGTACACCGACGAGAGCCAGGAGCCCTCGTGGAGCAGACGGCCAAGCTCCAGCACCGCCGGGTTGAACCGCTCGATGTGACCGACCTGGAGCGGCACACCGCTGCTTCGTGCGGCGTCGACCAGCGTCGCTGCTTCGTCGGGGGTCGCGGCGAGCGGCTTCTCGACGAGCGCGGCGACTCCCCGTTCGAGTGCCGCAAGCGCCAGCGTCAGATGGGTCGTCGTCGGGGACGCGATGACGACGGCGTCGAGATCCGCTTCCGCGAACAGCGCAAGCGGCTCCGGGAAGCCCTGGGCATCGCTCCCGGAGGTAGCCGCTTCGACGGCCGCTCGATCGGTGTCGGCGACGGCGACGAGCCGGGTGCCCGGCATCGACGAGAGGACGCGGAGATGGTTGCGGCCCATCGATCCGAGACCGACGAGCCCGACACGGAGATCGCGGTCCCCGGCCGGGGACCAGGCGGACGTCATCGAGCGGCCAGCTCCTCGGCGACGCTATGGCGCGCGAACGCCGTCCGCACGGCATCGATGACCGTCGCCTGGTCGTTCTCGCTCAATCCCGGGTACATGGGCAGCGACACGGAACGGCGGGCGGCACGGTCCGTCACCGGCAGATCCGCGTGGATCCCGCGCTCGAGGATGTACTGCTGACGGTGGATCGGGATCGGATAGAAGATGCCCGTCCCGATGCCGGCCTCCTTGAGGTCCGCGACGACAGCGTCGCGCTCGTCACCGACGTCGACCGTGTACTGGTGGTACACGTGGGTGCGGTCATCGGGCACGACCGGGATGCCGATGCCGGAGCCTGCGAAGCCCTCGTCGTAGCGTCGTGCGATCTCTCGACGCTTCTCGGTATTGCGCTCGAGCTTGCCGAGTTGCGCGATACCGATCGCGGCGCCCAAGTCGGTGAGCCGGAAGTTGTAGCCCAGCGCCTCGTGGTGGTAGCGCTCGCGCATGCCCTGATTCCGATAGAGCCGGATCCAGTCAGCCAGGCGGTCGTCGTTCGTCGTGATCAGCCCGCCCTCGCCGGTCATCATGTTCTTGGTGGCGTAGAGGCTGAACGCGCCATGCCCGAAGCTGCCGACACGGCGGCCTTCGAACGTAGCGCCGTGCGCCTGGCACGCATCCTCGACGATCACGAGCCCGTGTCGTTCCGCGATCGCACCCAGGGCGGCCATGTTCGCAGGCAAGCCGAACAGGTGGACCGGGCAGATCGCCTTGGTCCGCGGCGTGATCGCCGCCTCGATCCTGTCGGCATCGATCACATACGTGTCGGCTTCGATGTCGACGAACACCGGTGTCGCGCCGGTCGAGAGGACGGCGCTACCGGTCGCGTTGAACGAGTGGCTGACCGTGATCACCTCATCGCCCGGACCGAGGCCCATCCCGGCATAGATGATCATCAGGGCGACCGTCCCGTTGGTCACCGCGATCGCATGCCGGACGCCGACGTATTCCGCCCACAACGCCTCCAGCTCGGCGACCTTGGGACCCTGCGCCAGCATCCCGCTCCTGAGGATGTCGGTGACGGCGGAGATCTCCTCCTCGCCGATATCGGGCCGGACGAGAGGGATCATGCTGGCGCTCCTTGCTTGACGACGGGGCCCGAGCGCTCGGCCAGGGTCTCTCCGTCCGGGACGTACGTGTAGATCCGTCCGCAGGACGGACATCCGAGCGCACCGTCGACGCGTTCCTCGAGTCGGGCACCGCAGGCACAGACCCAGCCGATCCGGCGGGCGGGATTGCCGACGACCAAGGCATGGCCCGGCACCGTTCGCGTCACGACCGCACCCGCACCGACCATCGCGTACGGACCGACGTCACAGCCCGCCACGACGATGGCTCCGGCGCCGATCGAGGCGCCTTCGGCGAGGTGGATCGGGGTCACGGTCCAGTCATCGGCACGTGCGAGCTCGCCGGTGGCTGTCACGGCCCGGGGCGTCCGGTCGTTCGTGAGTATCGCGCCCGGGCCGATGAACACGCTGTCGCCCACCGTCACGCCGTGGTAGATGAGCGCGCCGTTCTGCACCTTGACCCGGTCGCCGAGGACGACGCCCTCATCGATGAACGCGTCACGCCCGATGATCGCATCGGCGCCGATCGTCGCGCCGACGCGGATCTGCGCGCGATGCCACACGGATGTGCGAGGTCCGATGACGACGGCGTCCTCGAGATCCGCACTCGGGTGGATCCGGGCGCTCGGGTCGATCATGCGCAGGTGGGCTCCTCCTCGGGTCGCACGCAGGCCAGTGCGTACGACGGGACGCCGAGTATATCCGAGGCCTTTATCGCGCCCGGCTGCCGTGTCGGGCGTGCCGAGCACGGACCCGCCGATCAGCGTCGGCGGAGGATCCGGGCGACCACCGCGAACGCCGCCCCGAAGGCGAGCGCACCACGCCAGTCGAGGATCGGCCTGACCGTCCCTTCGATGCGGTTCGCGATGAGGACCCCGATGACGCTCGGCTGACGGATCGTGGCCTTCTCCGCGAGCACGCTCATGACGAACGACTGGTCGATGATCGTGTCGCGGCCGCCGACGATGTTCGCCGCCGACTGCACGACCCGCGTCTCGCCGCCGAGCGTGCCGACCGCGAACCCGCGGTCGAGCGAGACGGTATCGCCTTGCGCGAGCACGATCCCGCCGTTCGTGACGGCGATATCGGTCGCGGTCGCGCGGACGATCCCCCCCTGCTGGATGTCGATCGCGTCAGCGGTGGCGGTCGTGATCCCGCCCTCGCTCAGGCTGATCGAGCGGGCGTGGGCATCCTGGATGCCACCCTGGGTGATCTCGATGCGGTCGGCGCGAGTCAGCTCGGTCGTGACCGCCTCGGCAGGGTCGTCCGTCACATTCCTGTCGTCCATGCGTCGAGCGTACTGCCGACGGTCGATTTGCGTCGATGGTCTATCCTGCCCGCGGTCCGACGACCGCGCGTCGCGCGACGTGGACGTGGGGGTGTTCGAGGGGACACGTGGCTACTCGGCCTGCTGCACGGGGGAGATCGGTCCTCGTCTTGGCGCTAGGGCTCGCCGCCGTCGCCGGCGTGGGCCTGGGCGTGCTGGCGGCCGTCGCCGCGGGTCCGAAGCCGACCATCCCGGTCGCCGCGACCTCGTCGCCATCGCCGAGCGTGACAGCCAGCCCCACAGCCTCCCCGACCAGTACGGCGTCGACGACTGCCACGCCTTCACCGAGCGCGACGCCCGTACCCACCGCTACGCCGACACCGGCACCGGCTCTCGTCCCCGCCCCGCTCACGGGTCGCATGGTGACGCCGGCGGTCGCGAAACGGCACGTGGTCGCCGTGATGATCGACGATCACCCCGCTGCGCGGCCGCAGTCCGGCTTCAACGACGCGTCAGTCGTGTGGCAGGCACCGGCCGAGGGCGGGATCCCGCGCTACATGATGTGGTTCCAGGATTCGGTCCCGCCCGCGGTCGGTCCGGTCCGCAGCGCCCGCTTGTACTTCGTCGCATGGGCCTCCGAATGGGACGCCGTCTATGCCCACGTCGGCGGCTCGCCGCAGGCGATGAAGCTGCTTCGCGAAAAGGGTCGGGGACAGGTCGTCTACAACGCCGACGAGTTCCGCTGGGGTGGCATCTACTTCCACCGGACGAAGGACCGCTTCGCGCCGCACAACGTCTACACGAGCGGCAAGGAGCTCTACACGCTGTCGCGCCGGCTCGGCGCGAAGAACCAGGTCATGAAGCCGGCGTGGCGTTTCGCGCCGGACGCATCCCTGGCCTTCCGACCGGTCGGCGGGACGATCAGTACGGTCTACCCGTGGAACACGATCACGTACCGGTATGACCGCGCGACCAATACCTACCGTCGCTCGGTCTCGGGTGAAAAGCGCCAGACCGATCGCGGCAGGAAGGCCTTCGTCGCGCCGAAGAACGTCATCGTGATGTCGATGTCGTTCGCGCCGCTCAACGACGGCAGCAAGAAACACCGGCTCGAAGCGCAGTTCATCGGCCAGGGCCCGGCGTGGATCTCGACGAACGGCAAGACCATCAAAGGGACCTGGAAGAAGACCTCGATGACGTCACCGACGCGCTTCTACGACAAGGCCGGCAACCCGGTCACGCTGACGGTCGGTCAGACGTTCGTGCAGGTCATGCCCCGCGGATCGAAGATCACGATCAAGGACGGCAAGGTCCCCAAGTACGTCCCGACGCTGCAGCAGGTGAGATCCGAGCGGCTTTGACCGCGGTCGCCGGCGCGTCGGTCAGCGCCGGATGCCGACCTCCGCGTAGATCCTGCGTACGTCGCCCGCGACATCGGCCCAGGTCCGCCCTCCACGGGTCGCTCGCTCCATCGCAGCATCGGCGATCGCCGTCCGAACGGCATCGTCGCCCCAGGCGACGCTGAGTGCTGCGGCGAGACGGTCCGGATCACGCGGCTCGACCAGGATCCCTGCCGTGCCGATGATGTCCGGCAGCGCGCCCACGGCCGACGCGACGACCGGAACGCCGACGGCCACCGCGTCGAGAGCGGCGAGCCCGGTCGACTCGGCGATCATCGGCAGCACGACGGCCCGTGAGGCAGCGACGACCGCGGCACTCTCATCCGGCGGTAGGGCGGGCGCGAAGACGAGATGCGGACCGGCCTCATGGCGCGCCGCGACGCGTGCCAGCGCCGCGCGGTCGTCGGGCGTGGCATCGAGGACGAGCACGCGCGGTGGCCACGGCGCGTCGACCGCGAGATCCTGGGGTCGATCCGAGCGCGCGAGCCGGGTGAGCGCCGCCATCAAGGTCGGGGCGTCGTGACGGACGTCGTAGCGTCCGGGATAGACGAGGTAGCGCTCACTAAGCCCAAGGCGGTCGGTCAGAAGGCGCGCCTCATTCCTTCGACCGGCGAGAACGCGAGGACCCACGGCGTAGGCGGGCGAAGCCGCGAGCGGGACGACCCGCACGCGCTCTCTGCGCAGGTGGAGCAGCCTTCGCGCCGAGTCCGCCACGCCGTCGGTCCCGACCAGCACAGCAGCCGCGTCGCGTAGCAACCGGCCGCGAAGACGCTGCCCGAAGCGGGATGCCGCGCTTCGTTGGAACGCGTCGGGGAGCTGCCACGGGGCAAGGTCGAGGAGGGTCGCGACCGTCGGCAGGCGCGATGCGATCGGCAAGCCGCCACCGGCGGTGTGGTAGACGGCGCCTGCGGCACCGCCATCGACGGCTCGCCAGGCGGCGCCCAACGACGCGCCCCGCAGCAGAAACGGGTCGATCGTGAGCGCGCCCGAGCGGAGCAGCCGGCTCGGGGGCAGTAACCGCCGCCCGATCACCTCAAGGTTCGTGAAGCGGGTCGTGGGGTCGTCCTCGTCGCTCGCCAGCAGGAAGGCGAAGGACTCACCCGGCAGTGGGTCGGCGTCGAACGCTCCCAACAGCCCGTCGAGGTACGCCGCAGTCCGCGGAGCGCGCATCGGCTCCTGGAGCGCACGGACGTCGAGCACGACGCGGACGCCGGGCGGACGAGGGGGTGCTTCGGTCGTCTGGCCGAGCGTCACGTGGCCTGGCGCCGCTCCCGCCAGCGACCACGCAGGTCCTCGAGTCGAAGCTGGACGACGACGACCAGCGCCTCGACGACGATGCGCCGCGACATCTTGCTTTGGCCGACCCGGCGGTCCCTGAACGTGATCGGGATCTCGCGGACACGAGCGCCGAGCCGGCTGGCACGGAACGTCATCTCGATCTGGAAGACATAGCCACCCGCGTGGACGCCGTCGAACGGCAGGGCGGCGAGCGTGGACGAGCGCCACGCCTTGAAGCCCCCGGTGAGGTCGTTCAACCCGAGCCCGAGGACGGTCCGCGCGAACAGCGAGCCGCCCCGCGAGATCAGCCGGCGGCCGAGGCCCCAGTCGACGACGCCGCCGCCCTCCGTATAGCGCGACCCGATCACCAGATCGGCCGAGCCGTCGGCGATCGGTGCGATGAGCGCCGGGAGGACGCCCGGGTCGTGGCTGAAGTCGGCATCCATCTGGACGACGACATCCCCCCCGCTCTCGAGCGCGATCGCGAACCCATCGAGGTAGGCGCGGCCGAGGCCCTGTTTCGCAGCCCGGTGGCGGACGCGGATGCGCGCGTCGCTCGCGGCCAGCTCATCGGCGATCCGTCCCGTGCCGTCGGGTGAGTCATCGTCGACGACGAGGATGTGCGCCTCCGGCAGCGCGAGCAGGATGGCAGCCGTGATCGGACCGACGTTGTCGGCCTCGTCGTACGTGGGCAGGACGATCCAGGTTCCCGCCCCCCGGGCGCGGTCGCCTTCCATCATCGGGAAGGATACGGGCGGGGCGAGCGCGTCGAGACGCTCAATGCGGCTCGATCAGGACGGTGCGCGAGTACCACGTGGTCCCGACCCAGCTCGTGGCATGCACGAGGATCCGATACGTACCCGGTGTCGCATAGGCGCCGGTCGCCGTCCGCCCGTCCCACATGCGCGAGTAGGTCCCAGCGTTGACCGACGTCCCCGTCCAGACTGGTTTCACGAGCGTCGTGCCTCGGTAGATCGCGACGGTGATGACGGCGGCGCGGCGAAGGACGACCGAGGCGCGGCTCGTCTGACCGCCGCGCGGGTCGAACGAGCTATCGCTCCACGTCACCGAGCGGATCGTCCGGTCGACCAGGACCTGGCGCCGGGCGACGGTCCGGTTACCGGCCGCATCGCGCCCATCGACCTCGAACGTGTAGCGCCCATCCGCGACGACCGCACCCGGACGTCGTCCATCCCACGTCACGGACCCGCTGGTCCGCGATCCGAACGCCCACGATCGCTGGATGGCGCCGGTGTGGTCGCGTACCCGGACGACACCCGAGATCCGGTCGGGTGACGACCAGGACAGCGGTAGCGTGTCGCTCCGGCCGTCGCCGTCAGGGGTCAGGAACGTGCGGGGTGTCGACTGCGAGATGCGCGGCGGCCGAAGGTCGACGACGACGTCGAACGCGCGTTGTGAGCGGTTCGCGGACGCGTCCTCAGCCCATAAGGTGATGCGGTAGCGCCCCGGCGCGACGACCGCGGGCGTGGAGTCCTTGCCGTTCCAGGTGAAGGCTGGCGTCCTGTTGGCGACCGTACCGGTGCGCAGCTTCGGCCCGAGCGTGGTCCCCTGGATCGCCTGCACGATGTAGCCCCAGCGGACGAGACCGGTCGCGGTCACTCGGGCGGTGGTCGTGTCGAGGGTCCCGTCACCGTTCGGCGAGAACGCCGATGCGCTCAGCGAACCACCGCCGATCGTCGGGGGGACGGTGTCCGTGATGAACTTGGCCTTGAGCATGTTCCACAGCTCGGGCTGGGTCCCGTCATACCCGAGCGCCCAGATCCCGGCGCCGCGCAGGCCGTAGGCATTGACGAGGTCGTATTTGCGCCCGAGTGCCCTGGCGTCGTCGACGTAGAGCTGCCGATACGGGTTCACGCAGCCGTACGTCGTCGTGCAGTTCTGGCGGCGATAGACCGTCCATGCCACGGCCTCGGTCGTGTCGTACTGCTTGCCGTGCGCGGAGAAGTACGGGAGCGCATTCACATACGTGACCGACGCCGACGCGCCGTAGCGCGTACCGCTGATGTTCCGGGCGTGGACCAGGTTCGTGTCGGTCGACCACGCTCGCCCGTAGTACGGCACGCCGAGGATCACCTTCGATGGCGAGACGCGGCTCGTATAGGCCACGATCGTGTCGCGGATGTCGTAGCCGCCGCTGGTGAGCGGCGCCACGCTGCCGACCGGGCTGCTCGACGCGGTCCGATAGTCGTAGCCCATCACGAACATCGCGTCGGCACCGGATGCGACCGCCCGCTCGATCGGGTAGTTACCGATCCGGCCGAGAGTGTCGAACGTGATCTGATACCCGCGCGAGACCGAGTCGAGCTTCGTACGGATCTGCTTGATCAGCGCGACGAACTGCCCCTCCATCCCGGAGACGAGCGGCTCGAAGTCGAGGTTGACCCCGTCGGCACCGCGATCGCGGATCGCGCCGGCGATCTGCCCGGCGAGTCGGTCACGTGCCGTCCAACTGCTGAGCAGCGCCTGCTGCCGGGTCCTTCCGGACGAGTTCCAGGCGAAGCTCTGGACGGTCAGGACGACGCGCGTCCGCGTCGCATGCGCCTGATCGATGATCGAGGTCATGGCCGAGCTGGTCCAGCCCGACCAGCCCGTCGTGATCGAGCCGTCGGTGTTGTGTTTCCGGAGGTTTCCCGAACCATCCGCGCCGATCCCGAAGTAGGCGATCGTCGAGATCTTGTCGTACTGGATCCGCAGCGAGCTGCTGTTGACCTGCCAATACGGCAGGAACCCGAAGACCTCGCGTCGCAGCGCGCCCGGATCGATCCGTGCCTGCGGCTCAAGGACGCCGTCCTGGGCGGTCGAAGGGGCTGCGGCGACCGCGCTTCGCGCGTCGATGATGCGAGCAGGGTCCGTGATCGGCTGATCGATGGAGGGGGCCGCTGGCGCGTCCGACGTGCGCATGGCCACGCCATCGAGGCGTCCGGCCGGAAGGGCTCGCGCCATCACGCCACCGACGGCCCACCGATCGGTCGCCCTCGGGCGGAATGGGACCGTCACGCGTCCACCCGCCTTGAAGGCGATCCGGTCGTGCTCATGCGCCAACGCTTCTTCCCACTGGATCGTCGGCTGAAGGCCAGCGCTCGTGTCTGACTGGGCTCGTGTGGCCGTGGCCGCCGTCGGCGACGTGCTGTGCGCCGCGGCAGGGACGGCGGCCTCGGCGAGCAGCAGCGCAGCGAAGGCACCGGCCGCGAGGAGGCGTCGGGGCGACCGACCTGCGGGGCGCGGGGACGGGACGGGCAAGACGGACCTCGGCTTCTGGGATGGCGACCGTATTCGTCCGCACATCGGCCGGACAAGGCTCCGAAGGTCCCGACACGGACCGGTACGGTGTGGTCTGGTGGGCTGTGCGCAGGTCCCTAGCGCAGCGGGATGGAGAGCGTCGTCGACTGCCAGATGCCCGCCGAGTCCGCGGCCTTGACCGTCAACTTGGCCGTGCCCGCGGGTCCGCCGTTCCGCATCGTGAGCGTGGCGCTGTACGTGCCGGCCGACGTGCGCGTCAGCGTCACGGCCCAGGTCGCGACGCCGGGCTGCGCGACGTGGACGCGGGGCGCTGTCGAGAGCGCCTCCGCCGATGTCACGCTGATCGTGATCGACCGACCGCGCGTCGCGATCGATGCCGATGGCCGGATGCCGAAGGCGTTCATCTCGAAGCCGACGGACTGGACCGCCGTCAGCGTCCCGTCGGTCGCCGACACGAGCGACGTGTAGCGCCCGGTCGGGAGCATCGCACCCGCGTCGCCCAGCGCGTACCAGCTTAGGGCGGTCGTGCCGGCGGGGGTGTCGACACCGTCGAGCAGCGTCGCGACCACGACGCCCGCCGCGTTGTGGATCGTCCAGGTGACGGTCGCCGGTCGCTGGAGCGCGAACGACAGCCGCGTGCCCGTCGACAGCGCGTCGCGGTCCTGCGGGTAGAACACCGCCTTGGACGACGTCACCGACCCGAGGATCGCAGCGACCGTGACGGAGCGAGTGACCGAGGGTCCGACGTTGCCGACCGCATCGCGCGGGATGAGCCGGACCTCGTACGTGCCATCCGGGACGACCGATCCGTCGTTGGCCCTGCCGTCCCAGGTCAGCGACGCAGTCGTGGTCGGCGTGGGGACACTGAACGAGCGTAGGAGCGTCCCGCCGGCGTCACGAACGTAGGCGGCAACGGAACCGGGTTCGGACGCCGTGCCGGCAAAGGCCGCCGCATCGCGGACGCCGTCCCCATTCGGGGAGATCCATGTGTCGGCGTCTGCGGCAGGGGTCACGCCCGACAGCGTCGGACCGGTCAGGTCGACCCTGACAGTGCCGGTCTTGTAGCTCGCGTTCGACCAGCCGTCGGTCGCATCGATCCGATAGCTGTACGTGCCGTCGGCGACCGGGGCACCGTCGACGAGCCCGTCCCATGTGGCCACGGGGTCGGCGCTCTGACCGGAGGACTCGTGAAGCGTCGTCCCGTCCACGTCGCGGAAACGGATCGTCCAGCGGGCGGATTCGGACAGAGCCGCTCGGATCGTCGTCGAATCGGCGATCCCGTCGTCATTCGGCGACAGGACCGGCGCCGCCGGGTCGACCGCGAGGACGCGAGGCGGGAGGCTGTCGCGCGGCGTGAGGTCGGTCGCACGCATGAACCCGTGGACCGTTGCGTCGTCGAGCCGCGCGACCTCGACGAGCGCGGCACCCGCCGGCCCGGTCTGCGTCGGACGCGCGATGGTGGCGAAGCGCGCATCGAGTGCCTGCGGAGCGGCGGTCTCGGGCGCACCGGCGACCGCTGTGTCGATGTCCGGCCAGAGCGGCGCGTCAACGACCTTGGCTGAGGCACGGCCGGGGACCTGGAGCGTGGCGGGATCGCGGCTCGTGTCGACGGTCCCGACGACCATCCGCGTCGTCAGTGTCGGCGTCGTCACGAGCGATCGATAGAAGCCGGTCGACGTGCCCTCGGGATCCATCAGGGCGCGGACGCCACTCGTGCGGGTCGACGTGAAGCTGCTCACATGGCCGTTGTTGTCGGGCGCCGTCCGCCACAATTGCTCGATGGTCTGATCCGTCGTGAACAACGCGCGGATGTAGTCGGCAGGGCCGTGATGGCCATCCGCGATCACCGCTTGTGCGTTAGAGGCGAGGAAGCCGGCCGCATAGTTGCTGATCCGCTGGCGAGCGACACCGACGGTCGGTTGTGGGTTGCCCGGCTCCGAGTTGCCCGACGCGTAGCAGAGGTTGTGCAGCAGCACGATCGCGTTCGGCGCGAGGTCGAGCGACTTCATGTACGGCTCGCCGTAGTACTTGTTTTCGTAGTCGGAGAGCTTCCCGTCGCCGTTCAGGTCGGCGTTCAGGCCCATCCCGTCCTTGGTCGTGTACTGCGGGTCGTAGGTGTATGGGCTGGGCCAACCGTTGCCGTGGCCGAAGTAAATGAGGATCGACGCTCCGACCGCCGCCGTCTTTACCCGCGACCACGTCGCGTTCGGGCTGTAGACCTTGACGACGTTCGGGGTGTACTTGAGCGCCTCGGCGTACGCGGCGTCGGCGTACTTGCGGTACGTAGGCGTCGTGCCGTGGGTCGCACCGACCACGATGACGACCTTCGCGGGAGTGCGCGCCGCCGCGGCATCGGCAGCCGGGGCGTTCCCGAGCGCCGCGAACGAACCGGCGAGCGCGAGCACGGCGATGGCAAGGGGACGACGCACTGGGGCTCCACGTCATCGGGGTGACTGACCTGCGAAGCGTCGCTGCGAACGACGAGCGACTCCATCGCAGCAAGGTCCGCTGCGGCCTAGCCCCTTCGGAGCACTGAGATGTGTGGTGCGGGGGAGTCCGGTGGGGTCCGGTGCGGTCGGTCGCGGGTCAGTCGCCGGCGCGAAGCCGAGCGACCAGCTCGGCCAGTGATGGATTCGAGCGGTCGCGGTCCGATAGGATCGGTCGTCCGTCGGGCGTCGGGACGGGGAGCGGCCACGGGACCGCGGCGAGCGGGTCGTCCCAGGCAAAGCCACGCTCGTCGGTTCCGTCGTACTCGGTCGTCACGAGGTAGACGAGCTCGACCGCCTCGAGCGCCAGGAAGCCGTGTGCCACTCCCGCTGGGATCTGGACCCATCCGTCCGCGTCCAGGACGCGTGTCTCCACTCGAGGCGCCTCGCCACCGTCGAGCATCGGGCGCGTGTCGACGAGCGCGATGAACGCCCGGCCAGATGCTATGACCCAGCGGTCAAGTTGATGTCGATGGAGGTGCAGCCCGCGGAGCACGCCGGGCGACGAGGTCGAGAGGTTGGCCTGGACGAAGCCGGACGTCGTCCCCTCGGCCGCCCCCGCATCCGAAGCCTCGATCCACCCGACGGTAGACGCCCGCCACAGTTCGCGGAAGGCACCACGCTCGTCGGCATGGCGCTCGACCGTCCCGAAGCGAACGCCGGGGATCGTCTCGGATGCTGCTTCGCTCATCGAACGGTCGCGGCCCGCCGCCGACGGAGGACGGGGACGTAGTCGGCGAGAGCCGTCTGCCATGATCGCATCGGCTCACCGCTGACCGTGGGCGTGGGTTCGAGGACACCCCATCGGGGCGGGGTCGACGCGCGTTCCCACGTCGAGGCGGGCACCTCCTCGATCTCGACGACGAGTCCGAGTTGGCGGAAGACCTCGGAAGCCCAATCGGCCCGGGATGCCACCCCGGCGTTGACGATGTGATGGATCCCGCCCATCTCGCCGGAACCCAGCAGGTCGGAGATCGTTTCGGCGACGTCCTGGGCGAACGTCGGCGACCCGTATTCGTCGCCGACGACCTTCAGCGGCTGCCCCGCGAGGCTGGCTCGCTCGGCGGCAGCCAGGATCTTCTCGGGAAAATCGTCACCGGGCATGCCGTAGAGCCACCCGGTTCTTACGATCGCAAGCCGCGTGGGCTGCGCGCCGAATGCCGCGGCGGCGGCATCCTCACCGGCCAGTTTCGAGGCGCCGTACGGGTTCGCCGGGGACGGCTCGTCGTCCACTCGATACCCACGGTCATGGGCGCGGTTCCCGTCGAAGACCTCGTTGGTGCTGACCTGTATGAGGTCGATGCCTCGGTCGACCGTTGCCAGGGCGACGGCCCGGACCGCGTCGCCGTTCCGGCGCTTGGCAAGATCGGGATCTCGCGCGCAACCGTCCACATCCGTCCATGCGGCTGTATGGATGACGACCTCGGGCCGATCGCGGTCGAGCAGCCGCCCGATCGACTCGGGAGCGTCCAGGTCGAACTCGTCGCGGGTCCAGGCGATCGGGCCCGCGGGGCCGGTGAACGGCGCATCGCCGAGGGCCGTGACGAGCGCACTGCCCAGCCGCCCGCCGGCGCCGGTGACGGCGACGCGCATCAGCCGGCGGACCGCAGACGCGACCCGTACTGGCGCTCGTAGTACGCGTCCCAGTCGCCGGAGCGCGCCGCCCGCCACCACCCCTCGTTGGCCACGAACCAGTCGACGGTCTGTCCCAGCCCATCCTCGAACGCCGTTCCTGGCGACCAGCCGAGCTCGGTGAGCCGCGTCCCGTCCATCGCATAGCGTCGGTCATGCCCGGGCCGGTCCTCGACGTGGCGGACGAGCGACCAGGGCTTGCCGAGGCGATCGAGCAATAGACGCACGACATCTCGGTTCGCCATCTCGACGCCACCGGGGATGTTGTAGGTCTGGCCGCTGACGCCGTGGCGCAGCACGTGGTCGACGGCTGCGGCGTGATCCGCGACGTATAACCAGTCCCGGCGCTGGAGTCCATCGCCGTACAGCGGCAGCGGCTGATCGTCGATCGCGTTGGTGACGAAGAGTGGGATGAGCTTCTCCGGGTGGTGATATGGGCCGTAGGTATTCGAGCCACGGGTCACCACCGCGTCGACCCCATGCGTCACGACGTAGCTTCGTACGAGCAGCTCCCCAGCGGCCTTCGCCGCCGCATAGGGCGATCGAGGACGCAGCGGATCGTCCTCCCGGGAATAGCCCTCCTCGACCGAGCCGTAGACCTCATCGGTCGAGACCTGCAGGAACCGTGGCGCCTGCGACGACGACCGGACAGCCTCGAGGAGCACGTGCACACCGATGACGCCGGTCCGCAGGAACGCCTCGGGGTCGAGGATCGACCGGTCCACGTGCGATTCCGCGGCGAAGTTGACGACCGCGTCGGCGACGGCGACCAGCGGCTCGACGACGGCAGCGTCGGCGATATCACCCCGGACGAACTGCAGGCGAGCGGCCATCTCGGGGTCATCGCGGATCGTGGCGAGGTTCGCCTCGTTGCCGGCGTACGTCAGCTTGTCGAGGACCGTGATCTCCGTCCCGTCGCGGCGGGCGAGCACGTCCCGGACGTAGCACGAGCCGATGAAGCCCGCCCCGCCGGTGACCAGCAGTCGCTTCGGGTCGATCGCCATCACGCGCGTCGCGCGCCCATCACCCGAGCGGACGCTCCACGGGCGGCGCCAAACGGCCGGTCGCATCGTCGTCGCGCGCCAGCTCGGCGGCGCGCATCAGCGACGGGACCGTTCCGGCGTCGGTCCACTGACCCTCGTAGATCCGGGTGAAGAGCCGGCCGTCCGGGATGTAGTGGTTCAGCACGTCGGTGATCTCGAACTCGCCGCGACCCGATGGGGCGAGCCTGTCGATGACACCGAACGCATCGGGGCGGAGGAAATACACACCGATCGGGATCAGGTCGCTCTTCGGCTGCTGGGGCTTTTCCTCGAAGCCGATGACGCGCCCGTCCGCGTCGAACTCTGCGACCCCGAACCGCTCCGGGTCGGGCACGCGATAGAGCAGGGCACCGGCGCCGAAGTCGCTGCTCTCGAACTCGGTCGCAACGTCCGCGAGCTCCGGTCCGCGGAGGATGTTGTCGCCGAGGACGCAACAGAACGCCTCGGCGCCGACGAAGTCCCGGGCGAGACCGATCGCCTGAGCGATGCCGTAGGCACCGGCCTGATAGCGGTACGTCAAGTCGAGGCCGAAATGCGAGCCGTCGCCGAGCAGCTCGACGACGTCACCGACGCTCTTGCCGCCGACGATGACCAGCACCTCGCGGATGCCCATCCCGGCGAGCGTCTCGATCGGGTAGTAGATCATCGGCCGGTCGTAGATCGGCAGCAGGTGCTTGTTGGTGACGATCGTCAGCGGGAACAGGCGAGTCGCCGTCCCGCCGGCAAGCACGATGCCCTTCATGGCGCCGAAGCGTAGCAGCGGCGGGTAGGACCGCCGGGACTCAGCGCGGGCTGGCGGATGGACGCGCCGAGCGCGGCTGGCACGGTTGCTCGCCCTCGGGCAGGGTGCTGCCCCCGTTCGCGTTGCAGTCGACCGGCTGCTCCCCGACCGGTGGCAACCCACCCTGGTAGTCGAGGACGACGAGCACGAATTCGAGCTTGTCGAAGTCGGCCGCGGGCTGGAGGTACGCCGTCTGGACGACTGCGTTCGCGTCGCGGCGCACATCGACGACCTGCCCGATGAGGAGACCTTTCGGATAGGGCGAGCGAACACCAGCGCCGAGCTCGATCCCGGCGGATACGACCTCATCCCCGATGGAGATCTTCTCGCCCGAGTCGATCTGGTCCATGACGAGCACGCCGCCGAGCTGGCCGATGACGCGTCCGGCGGCGGCGTTGGACACGAGCTGGCCGATCACGGTCGACGAACCGTCGGTGAGGAGCACGATCGATGCGCTGTCCGGCCCGACGCTCGTCACGCGTCCGGCCAGCGCACCACCGCCCGCGACGACGACATCGCCCTCCTTGATCCCGGCATCCGAGCCCTTGTCGATGCCGATCACGCGCCGGAACTCGGAGGAATCCCGGGAGATGACCGCCGCGGCCGCGGTCTTGTAGTCGAAGCCGGCGCGAAGCTGCAGCAGGTCGGTGAGCTGCTCGTTCTCGCGGGCGATCTCCTGGAGCCGGGTGTTCTCGACGTTCAGCCGATCGTTCTCCTCGTGCAGCGTGCCGTTGTCGACGCGCAGCCGGTCGATCTCGGCGATCGACGCGCCGATCGACGCGACCGTGCCGGCCACGGAGTCGAGTGCGCCCTGGATCGGCCGGAACGCGAAGCCGACACCGTCCTGCACCTCGCGGACGTACGGGTTCGAGGAGATCGCCATCAGCACGAGGCTCACCGACACGAGGATCGTGAAGGCGACGGTGCGGCGGCGGTTGATGCGTTCGGTCGGTACAGCAGCCATAGGGGAAGTCGAATCATCGACCGGCGGTCAACCGCCGGCCAGTGGGTCAGCGCGGCGGCCGCGAATAGGTCTCCGCAACGAGGACCCGGTCCATCTCGTCGAGCTCCTCGAGCACGACGCCGGTACCGCGAGCCACGCACGTGAGCGGGTCGTCGGCGATATGGACCGGCATCTGGGTCGCCTCGGCGATCCGTCGGTCCAGCCCTGCGAGGAGGGCGCCACCGCCGGCCACCACGATGCCCTGATCCATGATGTCGGCCACGAGCTCGGGCGGCGTCTCCTCGATCGTGTCCTTCACCGTGTCGATGATCTGTGCGACCGACGGCTCGATCGCCTCGCGGATCTGATCGGCTCCTACCTCGACGCTGCGTGGCAGACCGGTGAGC
>Ga0207708_10000830_pt1 | contig 23325 bp, 22 predicted proteins | sample KBSK5101metaG_FD_184340 | JGI IMG/M metagenome (GOLD analysis project Ga0207708, IMG submission 184340) | Corn, switchgrass and miscanthus rhizosphere microbial communities from Kellogg Biological Station, Michigan, USA - KBS K5-10-1 metaG... | ecosystem: Host-associated > Plants > Roots >...
TCGCGCACGCCCGGACGCACGGCGTCCAGCGCGGCCGCGGTCACGCCCTCGGCGATCGCCGCCGCCTCCTCCATGACCGCCAGCTCGCCGGCCGACTTGCGCACCCGGCAGGTCTGCATGAGCGGGTCGCCGTCGTGCAGCGTGACGGCGGGTAGGGCCTCGCGCAGCTCGGCCACCTGCGCGTAGGCGCACTCGTCGATGCCCACCGCGTCGGCGCCGGCCTCGCGCACCAGCGGCGCGAGCGTGCCCCGCACGGCCTCGCGCACCAGCCCGGCCGCCTCCATGATCGGGATCGCGCGGGCGTCCTCGATCCAGGGCATGACCGCGCGCACGCGGTCGACCTCGCCGCCCGAGCACAGCAGCACCGGCGCGCGCCCGTCGGCCAGGAACACGCCGTTGAGCAGGGCCGACTTGCCGGAGATGATCTGCGCGCGCAGGCCGGTGAGGTAGCGGACGTTCTCGTCCCGCCACAGGAGCAGCGCGTCCAGCGGCGAGGCGCGCAGCGCGGCCTGCACGCGAGCCAGGCGCTCGGCGCGCAGCGCAACGAGGTCGACCCGGAGCTCGAAGTCGGCCCGGCCGCCGCCCCGGGCGAACGGACCGCTCACCCGCGCAGCGCGGAGGGGTTGACCAGGTACGTCGGGCGCTCGCCGGCCAGCATCGCGCGCAGCTGCTCGGCCGCCTTGCGCTGCAGCTCGACCAGCGACGCCTCCGAGTAGAAGGCGGTGTGCGGCGTGAGCACGACCTGGTCGAGCGCGAGCAGCGGGCTGTCCTCCGGCGCCGGCTCCTGCTCGAGCACGTCGAGCCCGGCGCCCGCGATGGTGCTGTCGCGCAGGGCGGCCACGAGCGCGTCGGTGTCGACGAGGCCGCCGCGGGCGGTGTTGAGCAGCACGGCGTCGGCGGGCATGGCCGCAAGCACCTCCTCGTCGATCAGGTGCGTCGTCTCGGGGGTCAGCGGCGCGTGGACCGAGAGCACGTCGGACTCCGCCGCCAGGTCGCCGAGCGATCGCCGCCGCACCACGCCGTCGGGCCAGTCGCCGTCGGGGACGTAGGGGTCAAACGCGGCCACGCGCAGGCCCAGCGCCGCGGCGGCGCCGGCCACCGCGCGCGGGATCTTGCCCATGCCCACGAGGCCGAGCTGCAGCTCGCTCAGGCGCCGGATCGGGCCGGCCGAGAACGGGCCCCACGTCCCCTCGCGTACCCGGCGGTCGAGCTGGGCCACCCGGCGCTGGGTGGCCAGCAGCAGGGCGACGGTGTGGGCGGCGACCTCCTCGGTGCAGTAGTCGGGCACGTTGGTGACCGGGATGCCGCGCTCGCTGGCCCGGTCGAGGTCGATGGTGTCGACCCCGATGCCGAAGCGGGCGATGCCGCGGCACCGCTCCAGCGCGTCGAGCGTCCCGGCCGGCACGGGCGCATAGGTGTTGAGCACGCCGTCGGCGTCGGCGCAGGCCCGCGCCACCTCCTCGGCCGTGCTGCAGTCGTGCTCGACCACCTCGTGGCCGGCGGGCTCGAGCACCGCACGCGCCGCTTCCAGGTGCGGGAACGGGTGGTCGGTGACGGCGACCAGCGCCATCAGCCCTGCGGGCCGCCCACGGGGTTGCGCAGCACGCCGATCCCCTCGACCTCGACCTCGACGACGTCGCCCGCGTCCAGGAACACCGGCGGCTCACGGAAGCCGCCGACGCCCCACGGCGTGCCGGTGAGCACGAGGTCGCCGGGCTCGAGGGTCGTGAACGCGGAGAGGAAGCTGAGGATCTCGGCCGTGCCGAAGACCATCAAGCTCGTCGACGAGTCCTGCATCGTCGTGCCGTTGACCCGGCTGGCCACGGCCTTGGCGTCGGGGTCGTAGCCGTCGGCGGTCACGATCACCGGCCCGATCGGGCAGAAGGTGTCGATGCTCTTGCCCCGGATCCACTGCCCGTCCGAGAACTGCAGGTCGCGGGCGCTGACGTCGTTGGCGGCCGTGTAGCCGAAGGCGTGGTCGAGCGCGTCGTCCACCGACACGCCGGACATGCGCCGGCCGATGACCACGGCCAGCTCGGCCTCCCAGTCCACCGAGGTGGTCAGGCCGGCGGGCCAGCGGATCTCCTCGTCGGGGCCGAGCAGCGACGAGGTCAACTTGGCGAAGATCAACGGGCGCTCGGGCCGGTCGAGGCCGGTCTCGCGGATGTGGTCCTCGTAGTTGAGGCCCACGCAGGCGATGTTGCCGGGGGCGAGCAGCGGCCGCGCGAGCATGCCGGGCTGCAGCGGCTGCGCCTCCGCCAGCGCCTGCGTGGCGGCGTCGGCGACGTCGACCCCGCTGGCGATGAGCTCGTCCACCGTGGCGATGCCGACCCGGTCGGCCAGCGGCGCCACCCGCCCGTCCTGCACCACCGCAAGCGGCGCCTCCCGGCCGGCCAGGTGCGCCAGCTGCATCAGGTGCGGGCGCGCAGGTGGTAGAGCGTGGCGCGCTGGCCCTCGTCGGTCTGCGGCACGGCGTCGGCGAGCTTGGGGATCTCGCCGAAGACGTCGGGGTCCAGGGTGTTCACGTCGGGCCAGTCGAGCTCGACCAGGTTGCCGCCCGGGTCGCGCAGGTAGAGCTGCACCGTCCCGTCCGGCAGCTCCCAGATCGGCGAGTAGAACGCCTCACGGTCGAGCATGTCGAGTTCCTTGGCGCGCTTGTAGGCGCCCTCGAAGTCGTCGATGTTGAGCCCGATGTGATGGAACGGCGGCGCGTCGGTGTTCTCGCGCTGGAACACGTGCAGCTGCACGTCGCCGAGGCGCAGGTAGCGGGTGGGGAACGCGAAGGTGTAGGTGTCGATCGGCTCCAAGCCGAGGACCTCCACGTAGAACCGCACCGACGTCTCGACGTCGACCGACGAGATGCTCACGTGGTTGAGCCCGGTGACCCGCACGGCCCGGGAGGTTGCCGCACCGGACCGCCCGTGTCCAAGAGTGCTTCGCTTCGGCGCTCATAGCTGCTGGCTATTGTCTCTCTGCTTCGAGTAGGAGAGCCCAATTGGGAACGTTCCGGCAGATGGCCTACTGGCTCGCGATCGTGGAGGAGGGATCGTTCACGCGCGCGGCCGCCCGCATGCACGTCTCGCAGCCTTCGCTGTCGCAGCAGGTGCGCGCGCTCGAGGAGGAGCTCGGCGGCGAGCTGCTCGAGCGCCTGCCGCGCTCGGTGCGGCTGACCAGCGCCGGCAAGGCCTTCCTCCCGCACGCGCGGGCGGCCGTGCACTCGGCCGACCGCGCTGTCCGCTCGGCGCGCGAGGCGCTACAGCTGAAGACCGGCGAGCTCGAGATCAGCACCGTGCGCTCGATCGCCGTCGGCCTGCTGCCCGACGTCATCCAGTCCTGGCGCGAGCACTATCCGGGCACCTATGTCCGCCTGCACGAGTTCACGCACCGCCGGCTGGCCGAGGACGCCGTGCGTGAGGGGGTCAGCGACTTCGGGATCGGCCCGCCGCCGATCAAGTGGGCCGGGCCGGTCTGCCGCTTGGGCTGGGAGGAGTTCAAGATCGTGCTCCCGCACGACGACCCGCTGGCCGATCGCGACATGATCAGCCTGGGCGACCTGGCCGACCGCGAGTGGGTCATGTTCGACGCCGACAACGGGCTCTACGACCTCGTGGTGGCCGCGTGCGCGACCGGGTCCACGCCCCCGTTCATGCCGCGGCCGGCCGTGCTCACCTCCCAGGTCGAGGCCGCCGCGCGCCTGGCCTCGGCCGGCGTCGGGCCCGCGCTGGTGCCCGAGAACGCGGTCCCGTCGGACCTCCACGCGGCCGTCGTGCGCGCCGATCCGCCCATCGGCCGCGAGCTCACGGTCTACGCCCGCGCCGACTGGACGCCGCTCGGCAAGGCCTTCCTCGAGCTCATGCGCGCGCGCCCCTGGCACCACCCCCCACTGGACGCCACCGTCATCGCCTAGATATTGGTCTCCCGTGGAGACCGCCGCCCTTGGCGCGATCCCCGCGGGACTGCAGGATGGATCGGCCAATGCCGCCGCTTCGGGTCATCGTCATGGGCGGCTCGCTTGCGGGTCTTGCCTCCGCGGTGTTCCTGCGCCGCGCCGACGTCGACGTGGAGGTCTTCGAGCGCTCCCAGCGCCCCCTGGTCGGGCGCGGCGCGGGCATCGTCCTGCACCCCGCCGTGTTCCGCGTGCTCGACCGCGACCCGCAGGAGATCAGCGCCCGCGCCGACGTCCTCCGCTACCTCGACCGCGACGGCGCCATCGCCAGCGAGCAGCCCTGCTCCTACCGCTTCATCTCCTACGCCGCGCTGCACCGGGCGATGCTCGAGTGCCTGGCGCCCGACACCTACCACCTGGGCGCGGAGGTGACGGACTTCGCCCAGGACGCCGGCGGGGTGACGGTGGAGGTCGCCGGGCACGAGGCGCAGCGCGGCGACGCGCTGGTCTGTGCCGACGGCATCCACTCCACCGCCCGGCGCCGGCTCGTCCCCGACGTCCAGCCGGTCTACGCCGGCTACGTGGGGTGGCGCGGCACCGTGGTCGAGAGCCGCCTGTCCGAGGAGGCGTTCGCGACCTTCGCCGACGCGATCACCTACTGCGTCCTGCCCAACAGCCACATCCTCGTCTATCCGATCCCGAGCCTGGCCGGGTCGCTCGAGCCCGGCGAGCGCCTGATCAACTGGGTCTGGTACCGCAACGCCTCACCGCGCGAGCTCGACCGGCTGCTGGTCGACCGCGCAGGCGTCCGCCACGCGGTCTCGGTGGGCAGCGGCGACGTGCGCGAGGACGTGCTCGAGGGCCTGCTGGCCGACGCCGCGCTGCGGCTGCCGCCGCAGCTCGCCGAGCTCGTGGCCAAGAGCCCCGAGCCCTTCGTGCAGGTGGTGTTCGACATCGCCGTGCCCCACATGGCCTTCGAGCGCATCGCGCTGATCGGCGACGCCGCCTTCGCGCTGCGCCCGCACGTGGCAGTGGGCACGGCCAAGGCCGCGGAGGACGCGTGGACCCTGGCCGCTGCGCTGGCCGACGCCGACGCCGACGGCGACGTCTCCCACGCCCTGCGCGCGTGGGAGACGGATCAGATCCGCCTGGCCCTGTCCGCCATGGAGCGCGCTCGCGATGCGGGGGCGCGCTCGCAGTTCGACAACAGCTGGCGGGTCGGCGACCCGCTCCCGTTCGGCCTCTACGAGGCCGGCGACAGCCTGCTCGCGCGGAGCGGGTGAGACCGAGAACCCCGGATGAGGAGAGCAACGCCATGAGCAGTGCGACCGAGAAGGGCACGTCGAGTGAGGTCCGCGACGGCATGCAGATCGATTGGGACGTGCCGATCGAGGTCGACGACGGGCTGGTGCTGCGCGCCGACGTCTATCGCCCGGTGGGCGACGGCCGCTACCCGGTGATCCTGACCTACGGGCCCTACGCCAAGGGCCTCCCGTTCCAGGAGGGTTACCCCAGCGCGTGGGAGCGGATGGTCGAGCAGCACCCGGATGTCGCGGCGGGTTCGACGAACAAGTACCAGAACTGGGAGGTCGTCGATCCGGAGAAGTGGGTGCCGGACGGCTACGCCTGCGTGCGTGTCGACTCGCGCGGGTGCGGCCGTACGCCGGGCGTCATCGACCACTTCGCGCCGCGCGAGACCAAGGACTTCGCCGCGTGCATCGAGTGGGCGGGCGTGCAGCCGTGGAGCAACGGCAAGGTCGGCCTCAACGGCATCTCCTACTACGGGATGAACCAGTGGGAGGTCGCGGGCGAGCGGCCCGAGCACCTGGCCGCGATGTGCGTGTGGGAGGGGGCGTCGGACTGGTATCGCGACTCCACCCACCACGGCGGGATCCTCTCCACGTTCTGGACCAACTGGTACGACATGCAGGTCAAGACCGTCCAGTACGGCCTCGGCGAGCGCGGCCCGGTCAACCCCAACACCGGGGTGCTGGTGTGCGGCGACGAGACGCTGGACGAGGCCGAGCTGGCGCGCAACCGGTCGGAGTTCGGGGCCGAGATCCTCGCCCACCCGCTCGAGGACGACTACCACCGGGAGCGCTCAGGCGGCTGGGACGCCCTGACCGTGCCGCTGCTGTCCGCCGGCAACTGGGGCGGCCAGGGACTGCACCTGCGCGGCAACGTCGAGGGCTTCGTGCGCGCCCCGACGCAGGACAAGTGGCTCGAGATGCACGGCATCGAGCACTGGACGCACTTCTACACCGACTACGGCGTGGCCATCCAGAAGCGCTTCTTCGGCCACTTCCTCAAGGGCGAGGACACCGGGTGGCAGGACCAGCCCCGCGTCCTGCTGCAGGTCCGCCACGCCGACGGTACCTTCACGGAGCGCGCCGAGAGCCAGTGGCCGCTTCAGGGCACCCGGTGGACGCGCATGTACCTCGACCTCGACAACGGCACCCTCGACGGGAACGAGCCCGCGGGCGACGCGGTCAAGAGCTTCGAGGCGCTCGGCGACGGCCTGACCTTCACCACCCCGCCGCTGGAGACCGAGACCGAGCTGACCGGGCCGTCGGCGCTCAAGCTCTGGGTGTCCTCCTCGACCACCGACGCCGACATCTTCGCCATCGTCCGCGTCTTCGACCCCGAGGGCAACGAGATCACCTTCCAGGGCGCCATCGACCCCCACACCCCCGTCGCCCAGGGCTGGCTGCGGGCCTCGCACCGCAAGCTCGACCCCGAGCGCAGCGAGGAGTACCGGCCCTGGCACACCCACGACGAAAAGCAGGACCTGCAGCCGGGCGAGCCGGTGCAACTCGACGTCGAGATCCTCCCCACCTCGATCGTCATCCCCGCCGGCTACCGCATCGCCCTGACCATCCAGGGCCGCGACTACGAGTACGCCAAGCACACCGGAGCCCGCCTCTCGAACTTCAAGAACGAGCTCCTGGGCTGCGGGCCCTTCCTCCACAACGACCCCGACGACCGCCCCGCCGCCATCTACGGCGGAACCACCACCGTCCACGCCGACGAGGGCCGGCGGCCCTGGGTGCTGCTGCCGGTCGTACCGCCGCGATGACCAGCGTCGCCCTGCTGGGCACGGGGGTCATGGGCTCGGCCATGGCGCGCTGCGCTGCCGCCGCCGGCCTCGAGGTCGGGGCCTGGAGCGTGCCGCTGGGCGACGCCGAGCGGCTCGCGCCCGACGGAATCGCCGTGCACCCGACCGCCGCGGCGGCCGCGGCGGGCGCCGACCTCGTGGTCACCATGGTCCCGAACGCCGGCGCGGTGGAGACGTTCGCCGAGGGCCCCGACGGGTTCCTGGACGCGATGGCGCCCGACGCCATCTGGGTGCAGTGCAGCACCGTCGGCGTCGAGGGGGGCGACGGCCTCATCGCGCTGGCCGAGCGCCACAGCGTGACCATCGTCGACGCGCCGGTGCTCGGCTCCCGCGTGCCCGCCGAGCAGGGCAGGCTGATCGTGCTCGCCTCGGGCCCGGAGGACGCGCTGGCGCGGTGCGCGCCGTTCTTCGCCGCGGTCGCCGAGCAGGTGGTCGCGCTCGGGCCGGCGGGCAAGGGCAGTCGCATGAAGATGGTCACGAACACGTGGATCATGGCCGCCGTCGCCAGCGTGGCCGAGACGATGGCGCTGGCCGAGGCCCTCGACGTCGACGGCGCCCTGTTCCTCGAGGCGATCGCCGGCACGCCGATGGACATGGGCTACGCCCAGAGCAAGGGCGCGATGATCGTCGCGCGCGAGTACCCGGTGCAGATGAGCCTGGAGAACGGGGCCAAGGACGCGCACCTGGCCGCTGCGGCCGCGCGCGAGCTCGGCCTGCCCGCCCGGGTGATCACCGCCGCTGCCGCACTCATGCAGGACGCGGCCGATGCCGGCCACGGGGGCGTGGACATGGCGGCCGCGTTCCACGGCGCCGTCGCACAGGCGAAGACCGAGACGGGAGGACGCGCATGACGGTGCCGGGACCCGGCGACTACAGGGACGAGACCGAGGTGGAGCTGCTGGGGCGCCGCGTGCGCCTGCTCGAGCTCTCGCGCGAGGTGAGCACGACGATGCCGGTGTACCCCGGCCACGTCGGGGTGGCGTTCTGGGACCACCTCACGCACGAGCAGGTGCGCCGCACGCGGCTGCCCCCCGATTCGCCCTTCCGGGGCTACGTCGTGCGCGGGATCGTGGCCTCCGAGCACGTCTCGACCCACGTCGACGCGATCTGGCACTTCAACCCCGACCGCCCGGATCTCACGATCGACAAGCTGCCGTGGGAGCACCTGATCACCCCGGCGGCGTGGATCGACGTCTCCGACGTGCCCCCGCGCGAGCACATCCGCCTGGACCGCGTGCGCCGGGCGCTCGACGACGTGGAGGTCACCCTGCGCCCGGGCATGACGCTCCTCTACTACACCGGCGTGGGGCAGCTGTGGGACGAGCCGTTCCGGTTCCTGTCCGAGTTCCCGGGGCTGGACCGCGAGGCCAGCGAGTGGCTGCTCGACCAGGGCCTGGTCAACGTCGCCACCGACGCGGTGAGCACGGACACGCTCGCCGACCTCAGCTACCCCAACCACATGGTGCACGCCGAGCGCGAGGTGGTGCACACCGAGAACGTGGCCAACATCGAGCGCATCCCGCGCCACGACAACTTCTCGGTCGGGTTCTTCCCGCTGCGGCTGGTCGGCGGCACGGGCTCGCCGGCGCGCGCGGTCGCGCTGTGGGAGGTCGATTCGTGACACCGGTCGACGGCGTCGCCGGCGTCCACGCGCTGGTCACCGGCGCGGGCCGCGGCATCGGGCGCGCGGCACGTTCCTGGTCAGCCCCGCGGTGGGGCGCGCGCTGCTTGCGGCGGGCCGCGGCGGGAGCATCGTCAACGTCTCTTCGCAGATGGGCGCCGTCGGCTATCCGGCGCGGGCGGCGTACTGCGCGAGCAAGCACGCGGTCAACGGGCTGACCAAGGGGTGGCCTGGTGAGCAAGATCGTGAAGCAAGCAGCGCCGCAGACCGCGGCCGCAACGCAGGAGATCCGCGACACCGTCGCGCAGATCCTGGCCGACGTCGAACGCGAGGGCGAGGCGGCGGTGCGCCGCTACTCGCAGCGCTTCGACTCCTGGGACCCGCCGTCGTTCATCGTCAGCGACGACGAGATCGCCGCCGTGGCCGAGTCGCTGGACGGCGAGCTGCGCGACCACATCGCGTTCGCCGAGGACCAGGTGCGCGGGTTCGCGGAGCTCCAGCTCGAGCAGCTGCGCGACTTCGAGACCGAGACGCTGCCCGGCATCGTCCTGGGCCAGAAGCACATTCCGGTCAACGCGGTGGGCTCGTACTCGCCGGGCGGCCGCTACCCGATGCTCGCCTCGTCGATCATGACCGTGGTCGTGCCCAAGGTCGCGAGCGTGCACCGCGTCGTGGCCGCCGCGCCGCCGGCCCACGCCAAGGGCATACACCCGCCGCAGCTGCACGCCATGGCCACCTCGGGCGCCGACCAGATCCTCTGCGTGGGCGGCGTGCAGGGCCTGGCCGCGCTGGCGTTCGGGATCGAGGGCGTCGAGCCGGTCGACATGCTCGTGGGCGCCGGCAACGCCTACGTGGCCGAGGCCAAGCGCCAGCTCTTCGGCCGGGTCGGCATCGACCTGCTCGCGGGCCCGACCGAGATCCTCATCATCGCCGACGCGACCGCCGACCCCGACCTGGTGGCGGCCGACCTGCTGGGCCAGGCCGAGCACGGCCCGACCTCGCCTGCGGTGCTGGTGACCACGTCGGAGGAGATGGCCCGCGCCACGCTGGCCGCGGTCGACCGATGGCTGGAGACCTGGCCCACGGCCGAGGTCGCCGGGCAGGCGTGGCGCGACCGCGGGATGGTGGTGCTGGCCGACGACGACGACGAGGCGGTGCGCCTGGCCGACGAGATCGCCACCGAGCACCTCGAGATCCAGACCCGCGACCCCGACTGGTACCTGCAGCGGCTGACCAACTACGGCTCGGCCTTCGTCGGCGCGGGCGCCACGGTCGCGTTCTCGGACAAGGCGATCGGCACCAACCACGTCCTCCCCACCGGGCGCGCCGCGCGCTACACCGGCGGCCTGTGGGTGGGGAAGTTCCTCAAGACCGTCACCTACCAGAAGGTCACCGACGAGGGCATCCGCGCCGTGGCGCCGCCCACGGCGGCGATCTCCGACGCCGAGGGCTTCGGCGGCCACGCCCTGACGGCGCGGATCCGGCTCGAGCGCGTCGAGGGCGGCGGCTAGCGCGCGCCGACGTAGTGGTAGCGGTTCAGCGGGCGGCCCGGGCCGCGGGTCTCCCGCTCGACCCGCACCGCCCCGATCACGTCGAGGTAGTCGAGGTAGCGGCGGGCGGTCACGCGCGCGACGCCGATCTCGCGCCCGACCTCGTCGGCGCTGAGCGGCCGGTCGCTGGAGGCGATGGTCGAGCGCACGGCGGACAGCGTCGAGCGCTTGAGCCCCTTGGGCAGCGGGTGCAGGCGCGGCGCGCCCGAGCCCTGCACGAGGTCGACCGCGTCCTGTCCGAGCTGGGCCCGGCGCAGCGCGCGGGCGCGCTGGGCGAAGGCACCGAGCGCGCGCTGCAGGCGCTCGGGCGCGAACGGCTTGACCAGGTAGTCGATGACCCCGAGGTGCAGCGTCTCGCGCACGGTGGCCGCGTCACGCGACGCCGTGACCACGATGACCTCGAGCGGCACGCTCTCCTGCCGCACCCGGCGTAGGAAGCCGCGGCCGTCGGCGCCCGGCATCGAAAGGTCGACGATGGCCAGGTCGGGCCGCAGGCGCGTCACCGCGCGGTAGGCGGCCTCGCCGTCGGGCGCGACGTCCAGCGCGCTGAACCCAGGCGTGGCCTCGACCAGCCGCCGGTGGACCTGGGCGACGACGTGGCTGTCCTCGACGATGAGGACGCGCCAGACTCCGTCGGCCCGCTCGTTCCCGGAAACCGCTTCCATCGGCACGCTCACGATCCGTAGCTGACCATGACCGAGAGGCCGGCGGGTCGCTTGGGCTCGATCGTGATCGTGCCACCGGTGCGGTCGACCACGCTCTTGACCAGGTGCAGCCCCACGCCGGAGTGCCCGGCCTTGGTGGTGTACTCGCGGTCGAACAGGCGCGGCACGTCCTCGGCCGCCACGCCCGGGCCCCAGTCGCGCACGCGGAACACGGTCTCGTCGCGGCGCTGCAGCAGCGCCACCGAGACGCGGCGCCGGCTCGGCGGCATGGGCTCGACCGCCTCGACCGCGTTGTGAAGCAGGTTGCCGAGGATGGTCACGGCGTCGAGGTCCTTGACCCCCGACGGCAGCTCGCGTAGGTGCGAGCGCCGGTCCAGGGCCACCTCGATGCCGCTCTCGCGCGCGATCGCGGTCTCGGCCACGAGCAGGCCGGCCAGCGTGGGGTTCTCGACCCGCGAGGTGGCGATCCCGTAGACGCTGTGCGCGCCCTCGACCGCCGCGATCAGCCGCCGGGCCTCGTCGACCTCGCCGAGCGCGAGCAGGCCGTAGATCGCGTGCAGCCGGTTGGCGTGCTCGTGCGACTGGGCGCGCAGCGAGCGCACCATCAGCGACAGGCCGTCGACCTGCCGGCGCGCGTCCTCGAGCAGGTTGGCGGTGCGGATCGCGATGGCGGCGTGGTCGGCCAGCAGCGAGGCGAGGTCGACCTCGCGCGTCGTCCACGCGCCCGGCGCGGCGCGGTAGGCGTTGAGCACGCCGATCACGTGGTCGTCCTGCCACAGCGGCACGCACAGCATCGCCCGGTAGTGCTGGCGCACGGCCAGCCCGCGCCACGGCGCGCAGATCTCGCTCTGGAACACGTCCTCGATGCACAGTGGCTCGCCCGACGCCGCCGCGACCCCCGACGGCCCGATGCCCATCTCCAGCGGCGGCGAGGTGTCCTCGAGGTGCTGCGCGTACTTCTCCCCCAGCCCGCAGGAGCCGGCCAGCGCGAGCCCGTTCGCGGACACGCCCTGGCGCAGGATGATCGCCGCCGCCTGGGCGGACACGAACGACGCCGCCGTCTCGGCGATGCGGTCCAGCGTGTCGTCGAGCGCCTCGCCCTGCGCGACCGCGGTGCTGACCGCCATGATCGCGTCGAGCTGGCGGGCGGCCAGGCGCCCGTCCGTCCGCGGGGATGTGGCGACGCTGGTCACCGCACCCAGGTCAGACGGCGACCCCTCCGGCGACCGGCGTCAGCTTGCCGATCACCTCGTCGACCGTCAGCACCCACCCGAAGCAGCGGGCGACGTTCTCGAGCGAGAAGTCGTGCAGGTCCTCCCCGTACATGCTGTTGACGCAGTCGCTCACCACCACGGCAGCGTAGTCGCGGTTCATGGCCTCGAAGGCCGCGCACTGCACGCACGTGTTCGTGTTGATGCCGATCAGCAGCAGCGTCTCGGTGCCGAGCGCGCGCAGCCAGCTGTCGAGGTCGGTGTCGAGGAACGAGCTCAGCCGGTGCTTGGCCGTGATGACGACGTCGCCGGGGCCGGGCGCGAGCTCGGGCATGACCTCGGTCTGCGGGGAGGCGACGAGGTTGTGCCCGGAGATCGTGGACGGCAGGTCCGGGGTCAGGCTGGCGCGGACGTCCTCGACCGCGGCCCAGAACGGGTTGCGCAGGTACTCGCTGCGCCCGTTCACGACGCGGTTGTGCATGACCAGGTAGGCGGTCGGGATGCCGGCCGCGCGCGTGTGCTCGATCAGGCGCGCCGAGGCCTGCACCACGTCGGCGGCAATGTCGGCCGCCACCGGCATCGTCGCGATCTCGGGGTCGAGGTGGCCGCGGTGGGTGTCGATCGCGAGCACCGCGGTCTTGGCCGGGTCGAGCTTCAGGCGCTGGTTGAGCTCGCGCCGCATCGCTTCCTGGACTGCCATCAGGCACCTCCCGTCTCGAGCGCCGCCGTGCGGGCCTCGAGGTCGATGTTGAGCAGGGCCGCCGCGGCGCCGCCCGTCGCGTCCACGTCGACCCCGACGCGGCGCAGGCGCTCCACCGGCGCCACGTCGGCCATGTCGAAGGGCTGGTCGGTTCCGATGTAGAGCCGGTCGGGCCTGATCCGCTCGGCGAGGAACTGCAGCGCCTCGTCGGAGTGCGTGATCGTGTCCATCCAGAACCGGTCGAGGTAGCTGCTCGGTGGGCGGTCGATCGCCACCCGCGCCTCGGGCCGCACGTCGAACGCGTGATCGAAGCGCCCGACCTGGTAGGGCAGGAATCCGCCGGCGTGCACGAGCGCGACGCGCAGCCCCGGGAAGCGGTCGAGCGTCCCCGAGGAGATGAGCCGCACCGCCGCCACCGAGGTGTCGAGCGGGTTGCCCATCGAGTTGACCAGGTAGTAGTCCTCGAGCCCGGGCTTGGGCCCGACGTAGTACGGGTGCAGCATCAGCGGCACGTCCAGCCGCTCGGCCGCGGCCAGCACCGGCGCCATGCTCGGGTCGTCCAGCGGCACCGTGCCGCAGTTCGTCCCGATGTGGGCGCCGTGCAGCCCCAGTTCCGCCACGGCGCGCTCGAGCTCGGCCGCCGCCCCCTCGGGGTCCTGCAGCGGCAGCGTGGCCAGGCCGGCGAGCCGCGGGCTCGCGCCGGCCATCTCCGCCAACGCGTCGTTGGAGCGGCGGGCGAAGCCGACCGCCTCCGCGGCCGGCGCGTCGTAGAAGAACAGCGTCGGCGCGCTCGAGAGCACGGAGACGTCGATGCCCGCCGCGTCCATCTCGGCCAGCTTGGCCTCCACGTCCACGAACGTCGGATGGACCGGGTAGCGGAAGCCCTGCGGGTGGATGACGAGGCCGTCCTCCACGCGCACGCCGAACACCTCCCCCGCGCCCGCTTCGTCGACGAAGAAGCGCGGGAGGAAGTGCGTGTGCAGGTCGACCGCGGTCACGTCACCGCCTCGGCGGCGGTCGCCTTGTTGATGTCGTCGAGGCCGGCGAGGTCGGCGGGCAGCTCGCGGCCCTTGCGGGCGAACCACTCGGCCAGCAGCGTCGGCGCGTCCACGACCAGGCCCAGGTGCAGCGAGGTGCAGATGAGCGCGGCGTGCTCGGCCTCGGCGCTGGACCCGGCGGCGACGTCGCGCGGGATGACCACCCGGAAGTCGCGGTTGGCCGCGTCGAACGCGGTCGAGAGGTCGCAGGCGTCGGTCATCGTCCCGGTGATGACGAGGTTGCGGATGCCCAGCTGCCGGAGCAGGAACTCGAAGTCGGTCGGGTAGAAGGCCGACAGGCGCTTCTTGGTCCGGATGTAGTAGTCCTCGGGCTGCTCCTCGATCATGATGTCGAGCCACTTCGTGCCCTCCCAGCTGTGCTCGAGCATGAGCGGGTTGGGCGGCAGGTAGAGGTCGTAGAGGTGGCGCCAGTTGGCGCCCGGGTTCTCGGACCGCGAGCGCGCATCGTCGATGCCGCCATGGCGCTGCCAGTGCTGCACGTGGATGATCGGGACACCGACCTCCCGCGCGTACCGGTGGAAGAGGTTGTGGGCGGGGATTCGGTCACGGGCGCGCGGCGCGGGCAGCGTGAGCTCGGGGTCGTCGCCGACATGGCCGCGGTGCATGTCGATGCACGCGATCGCGGTGTAATCGGGATCCAGCCACTGGTTCCAGACGTCGGTCTCGGGAAGGACCTTCTTCTCGTGGTCCTCGAGGTAGCAGTACATCTCGGTCTTCATGGTGTTTCTCCTCCGCCCCCCGGACGGCGGAGCGGCGGCCCGGAACGAAGACCGGACCGCCGCCACACCAGGAGGGAGCTGTCGCTCTACTGCTTCTGCATGTCGGCGGTGCAGCCGATCGACGAGGGGTCGATCTTCTCGCCCGAGTTCGGCGTGCCGATCGTCGGCTTGCCGGTGACGGCGTCGGGCACCTTGATGGTCCCATTCTTCACGGCCGCGGTGATCTGGGCCATGATCTTCTGGTCGGCCGGCGTGAGCGCGGACGACAGGTTCTGCAGCGGCGCCAGGGTGCCGACGTTGAAGTTCTGCAGGGTGTAGTTCTTGAAGTAATGCGCGCCGATCTTGTTGTCGACCGCCGCCTTGATGGTGTCCTCGGCGACGCCGTTGAGGTTGTACTCGACGCTCGTCAGGACGACGTTGCGGCCCAGGTCGTGCTGGTCGCGGTACTGCGCCACCACGTACGCGGGCTTGGTCGGCGAGTTGTTCGCCGCGGCGATGACGCCCTGCACGGCCTGGTCGACCGCGCTGAACACGACGTCGTTGCCCGCGGAGTACAGCGACGACGCCGCCGCGCGAGCAAGCGCCGAGTCGGTGAAGCTGTTCGTCGCCTTCTGGGTGAACGCCGCCTTCGAGTTGGTGCAGCGCGCGCCGATCCCGAACGCCTCGACCTGACGCGTGAGCGCCGGGAACGGGAACGCGTAGACCGCGCCGACCTTGTTCGTCTTGGTCACGAGCCCCGCCATCGCGCCGGCCAGGAACGAACCCTGCTCCTGCTTGAAGTCGACGTGCCCGAGGTTCGGGGGCTGCGCCTGCTGCGCGGCGGCGTTCGGGAACTCGAACGGCGCCTGGATGAACTTCACGTTCGGGAACTGCTTGGCCAGCTTGACCGCCGGGTCGTTCATCGCGCCGTGGGCGAAGATGATGTACTTGTAGCCCTTGGCCGCGAAGGACGCGCCTTGCGAGGTGTACTGGTCAGGCGTTTCGACGTTGCCGACCATCGTCACGGTCGCGCCGAGGTCCTTCGCCGCCTTGGCGGCGCCGTCGGCCCACGAGTTCGCCCACGAGCGGTTGTTCACTGCGCCCGTGGAGAGGACCGCGACCTTCACGTTCTTGTTCGCGCCGCCCGACGTGCTCGACGAGCTCGAGCTGTTGTCCGAGCTGCCGCAGCCGGCGATGACCACTGCCACAACCGCGACGGCGACCAACGCCAGGAGGCCTCGTCTCTTCGAGGACCTGTTGTGCATCCGACCATCCTTTCCTCGCGCCGACCGGCCCGCGGGCCTGTGGCGGTTTTCGTGATCAGCGATCACGTCGATGACCGCGTCGGCCGGAACGGAATGCCAACGGCGGCGGGGTAACGGGAACCGCGCGCGAACACCACGGCGACGAGCACCAGGATGTACGGGAGCGCGATGAGAACGTGTGAGGGGACGTCGCCGAGGAACCCGAGCTTGTCGGCCTCGAACTGCAGCGCCTGCGCAACTCCGAAGAGCAGCGCGGCCGCCACGACGTAGAACGCGTTCCAACGTGCAAGTACGACGATCGCAAGGGCGATGAACCCGCGCCCGTTGGTGTAGCCGGCGACGAACCCGCCCGAGTTGGCGAACAGCTCGGCGCCGCCGACGGCGGTGAGGACGCACCCGAGGATCACGGCGACGTAGCGCAGCCGCCACACGTTGAGGCCCGCGGACTCGGCCGCACGTGGGTACTCGGAGACGGCGCGCGAGTACAGGCCGAACCAGGTCTGCCGCGTGAGGTACCAGACGAGCGCGGCGATCACGATCGACGCGTAGACGAGGACGTCCTGCGAGAAGAGGACATCGCCGATCCCGGGGATGCTGTGCAGGCCGGGGATGTCCCAGTCGGGGAACTGCGACGACTGGCTCGCGTGGACGTACTTCACCGCCAGGGTCGTCGTCAACCCGAAGGCGAGAATGTTGAACATGATCCCCGTGACGATCTGGTCGGTGCCCAGACGCACATAGAGCAGCGCCAGGATGATCCCGCAGACGATGCCCGACCCGATGGCGATGAGCAGCCCGATCCAGATGCTGCCGTTGCCGTAGTTGACTCCGACGGCGGCGGAGAAGGCGCCGATGAGCATGACGCCCTCGATGCCGACGTTGAGCACGCCCGCCTTCTCGATGATGAGCTCGCCCAGCGCGGCGAACAGCATCGGCACCATGAGCGCGATGCCGAGGCTGAAGAGCGTCTGGACCGGACTCATCGCGATGCGACCTCGGGGTAGCTGAAGCGGATGAGCCGGAAGGCAAGGAGCAGGATCACGAACAGCGCGACAAGGATCTGGCCCACCGTGGTCGACAGCCCGGTGCTCGCCTGCAGGCCATCGCTGCCGACGCGTAACCCGGCGAAGAGCACGGCCGAGGGGATGATCCACAGCGGGCTCAGGCGGGCCACGAGCGCGACCGCGATGCCGAGGTAGCCGAAGTTGTTGAGCGGGAAGCCCGCCGGCAGCGCCCCGTTGATGCCGAGGATGAAGATCGAGCCCGCGAGGCCGGCGAACGCGCCGCCGAGCGCGAAGGTCACGATCGCGACCTTGCCCACCGACATGCCGTTCATCCGTGCCGTCTGCGGGTTGAGCCCGACGGCGCGGATCTCGAAGCCCAACTTGGTGCGGCTCATGACCGCCCACGCCACGATCGCGGCTATCAGTGCGAGCGGCAGCCCCCACGTGACCAGGGTGCCGCTCCAGATGTTCGGCATGAGCGTGTTGGCGGGCACGCTCATGGTCTCGTTCGAGGCGCCCTGGGGCCAGATCCCGTCGATGGCCCAGTTGCCGAGCTCGATGGCGATGAAGGTCATCATCAGCGAGGTGATGACCTCGTTGGCGTTGATGGTCGCCTTGAGGATGCCGGGCACGAGGCCCCACACCGCGCCGGCCACCATCGAGGCGATGACCAGGATCGCCACCGACAGGCCGGGCGCCAGGCCCTTCGGAAGATTGAGCGCGATCCCGATGGTGCAGAAGGCGCCGAACCACATCTGGCCCTCGCCGCCAACGTTCCAGAGCTGCGCGCGGAACGGGATCGCCGCGGCCAGGCCCGTGGCGATCAGAAGGCTGGCCGTCATCAGCGTCTGGCCGATGTTGAACGAGTTCCCGAAGGCACTGTCGATGACGGCGTTGAACGCGGTCCCGAAGTCCGAGCCCAGGAGCTGGAGCAGGATCGCGAAGATGATCAGGGTCGCGGCCAGAGCCGCGATCACGCGTAGAAGGCTCCACACCGTGATTCCGCGTGCGAGGGTGAGCGAGCGCAGCCGCTCCTCGAGCCCGTGGCGCGGCGGCAGTGCGGGCGAGCCGGCGGTCATGAAGCCGTCTCCGCGCCCGCGGCTGCGGCCGCCTCGCGCTCGGTGATCTCAGCGCCCTCGCCCGGCGTGCCCGCCATGGCCAGCGCGATGCTGTCCACCGAGCAGCGGTTGCGCGGCGCCTGGTAGGCGAGCTTGCCGCGGAAGAGGACGATGATCCGGTCCGCGAGCTTGAGGAGCTCGTCGAGGTCGATGGACACGAGCACGATGGCCTTGCCCTCGGCGCGGTCCTCGAGCAGCCGGCGGTGCACGTACTCCGTCGCGCCCACGTCGACGCCCTGCGTCGGGTTGGCGGCGATGAGCACACGGTGGTCGCGGGAGAGCTCGCGCGCGATGACGACCTTCTGCTGGTTGCCGCCCGAGAGCGATCGCACCGGCAGGTCGGGGTTGGGCGGGCGCACGTCGTACTCCTCGAGCACCTGCCGGGCTTGCTTGCGCACCATCTTCGGGCGCAGGAAGCCGTTGCGGTTGAAGCGCCCGGCGGGGACGTCGGTGAGGGCGAGGTTCTCTGCCACGGTCATGTCGGTGACCAGGCCCCAGCCCTGGCGGTCCTCGGGGATGGCGCTGACGCCGCGGCGGCGGAGGTCCAGCGCCGATCTCGAGGTGATGTTCTCGCCGTCGAGCAGGATCGCGCCCGACTCGATCTTGGCCACGCCGGCGAGCGCGTCGACCAGCTCGCGCTGGCCGTTGCCCTCGACGCCGGCGACGCCCACGATCTCGCCGGGGCGCACGTCGAAGCTGACGCCGTGCACGGCGTTCAGGCGCGAGCCCGCGTGCACGACGAGGTCCTGGACCTGGTAGATCGGCTTCTTGCCCTCGTACTCCTCGCCGGTCACCGTGACGTCGTGGACCTCGGAGCCGGTCATCATCCGGGCCAGGGCGCGCTCGTCGTAGTTGCCGCGCTGCTCGGTGGCGACGTTGCGGCCGGTGCGGAGGATGGTCACGCGATCGGCGATCTCCATGACCTCGTTGAGCTTGTGGGTCACGATGACGATCGAGCAGCCGTCCTCGCGTAGCGAGCTCAGCGACGTGAACAGGTCCTCGATCTGCGCCGGGCCGAGCGACGAGGTCGGCTCGTCGAGGATCAGGACGTTCGCGCCGCGGTAGAGCAGCTTGAAGATCTCGACCCGCTGCTGCGTGTCGATCGGCAGGTCGCGGATGCGCTGGCTCGGGTCGATGTCGAAGCGCAGCCGCTCGGCCGCCTCGGCCACCCGCTGCTCGATGTTCTTGCGGCGCAGCTTGAGGTTGAAGGCGGACTCGGTGCCGAGGACGACGCTCTCGGCGACGGTGAAGTCCTGCACGAGCATGAAGTGCTGGTGGACCATCCCGATGCCGCGCTCCAGCGCATCCTCCGGTCCGGAGAGGGCGACGACCCCGTCGTCGAGCTTGATCTCGCCCGCGTCGGGACGGACCATCCCGAACAGGATGTTCATCAGCGTCGTCTTGCCTGCGCCGTTCTCGCCGAGGAGCGCATGCACTTCTCCCGGAGCGAGATCGAAGGCGACGTCGTCGTTCGCGATCGTCTCGGCGTAGGCCTTCGTGATCCCCCGCATGGAGATGTGGTGGCCCATGCAGAGGGACGTATACCTCATTCGTATGCCCGGGTACGGCTTTTCGAGCATACGGCCAAGACCAAAACCCTTGCCCGTGCCTCTCGCCTAACGCAGAGTCAATGAAGCGGCCGTCCTGGTCCGCGTTGTCACCTGAAGGGAGACGAATGTCGACCGTGGAAACCGGGGACCGCCAGGCCATCTGGCCGGGCGACATCCCCAAGCCGCTCGCGCCTTACAGCCCGGCGATCAAGGCCGGCGGCTGGCTGTTCGTCGCCGGCCAGCTGGCCAGCGACTTCGAGACCGGGATCGCTCCGGAGTGCAAGCTCGCCAATCCGAACACCGGCGACCAGCTCCGGCTGCAGTCCGACTTCGTGCTGAAGAACCTCGCGGCCCTGCACAAGTCCGCGGGAATGGACATGAAGACCGACCCCGTCCGCATCTACCAGTGGTTCGCGTCGAAGTACCCGACGATGGACGAGTTCGCCCAGGGCAACACCTGGCCGCGCATCTCGATCTCGCCGTACCTGGAGACGCGCAACCTCTACATCGACGAGCCGCGCCCGGCCTCGACCGGCATGGGCATCCGCGAGGACGGCCTGCTGGTCCGCGGCACGATCCTCGAGGTCGACATGATCTCGATCGAGCAGCAGCCCGGCGTCGAGAAGCAGGGCTTCCCCGTCCCCGAGGGCCTGCCCGCCCCGCTGGCCGGCTATTCGCCGGCGATCCGGAGCGGCGACTGGGTCTTCCTGGCCGGCGAGATCCCGGTGGACTGGATGGGCGACTACCTGTCCGACGTCCACCTCGGCAAGCCGAGCGGCCTCGCCCGCGAGGCGCGCATCAACCCCTACTACTGGTACGGCTCGGAGATCGAGACGCAGACGGATTACGTGCTCTCGAAGCTCGAGAAGATCGCCGAGGTCGCCGGCAGCTCGCTCAAGCGCTGCGTGAAGGCCACGGTCTACATCTCGAGCCCGGACGACTTCGCCGGCATGGACCGCGTGTGGAAGAAGTGGTTCCCGGAGAACCCGCCGGCCCGCGTCGTCATCCCCTACATGGGGCTCGGCGGGAAGGGCAGCCGCGTCGAGATCGCGATGAAGTTGCTCGCCAACGACTCGGACCTGACGATCGAGACGGTCGAGACCTCGGACGCGCCGGAGCCGCTGGGCCACGAGCCGCAAGCGGTCAAGGCCGGCCCGTTCCTGTTCTTCTCCACCCAGATGGCGTTCGACTCGTCGGGCGCGCTCGCCGCGGAGACCAAGCGCCATCCCGAGTTCCCCTGGTACGGGCAGCCGGCCAAGGAGCAGATGCGGTACATGCTGAAGAACGTCGCCGCGATTTCCGAGGCGGCGGGGACGTCGCTGCAGAACCTGTGCCGTCGCCAGGCCTTCCACGACGACTTCACCTGGTTCGCCGAGACGATGCAGGACGAGTGGGCGTCGCAGTTCCCGGGCGACAAGCCCGCCTCCACGACCCTGCGGATTGGCGGGCCGCTGGTCGTGCCCGGGGCGAACATCCTGCTCGACCTCATCAACTACATCCCGGGTCGTTGAGCGCTGGGGAGTCCGCCCCGCCGGTGGCGGAGCGGACTCCCGCAGGCTCCCCTCAGGGGTCGCTGCTCGCGATCAGCGGCGGGATCGCGTTCGGCACCCTGGGGATCTTCGGGACGCTGTTCTACGACCACGGCGGAAGCAACTTCGCGCTGCTGGTGCTGCGCTTCTGCGGCGCCGCGGTCGTGCTCGGCGCCATCGCGTTGCTGCGGCACGGGCCGACGCCCGCGTGGAGCGACGTGGCGCTGGCGACCCTGTGCGGATTCGGGCTGCTGGGGGCGACGTTCTGCCTCTTCGCCGGCTTCAAGGAGGCCTCGCCGGGGCTCGTCACGCTGCTGTTCTACATCTATCCGCTGCTGGTGACGCTGGGTGATCGGGTGCTGTTCGGCGTCGTCCTGGGCCGGCGGCGGGCGCTGGTCCTCGGCGCCGGCCTGATCGGCATCGCGCTCACCGTGGGCGTGCCGGGCTCGGCCACGACCGGCGCGGTGCTGGCCGGGCTGGGGGCCGGGGTGATCTCATCGGGCTACATCCTGCTCGGCCGCCACGTGCTGACGCGGTCGCTGGATGCGTTTCAGTTCGTGGCCATCGAGTTCACCGGCGCCGGGATCCTGATCGCGCTCATCGGCGTCGTCGTCGGGTTCGACTGGCCGCCGTCGGCCGCGATCCCGTCCGCGGTGGGCCTGATCCTGCTCAGCTCGGTCGTGCCGGTGCTGCTGTTCTACTCGGCCATCCCGTTGATCGGCGCGGGCAGCGCGGCGCGGCTGGCCACGGTCGAGCCGGTGACGTCGGTGATCCTGTCCTACATCGTGCTGGGCGACACGCTGATCGCGACGCAGATCGTGGGCGGGGCGATCGTGGTGGCGTCCGTCGTCCTCTTGGCCAAGCCGTGAGCGGGACGCTCGGGCCGCGCGAGGAGGTCCGGCGCGGCGTGCGCGAGTCGATCCCGCTGGGGTTCGCGTTGGTGCCCGTCGGGCTGGCCTTCGGCTACGGCGCCCACGTCGTCGGCCTGTCGTGGTGGCTGGCCGGGCTGATGTCGACGTTCGTCTACGGCGGGCCGTCGCAGTTCATCGCCACCAACCTGATCTCGGTCGGGGCGAGCGTCCCGACGATCATCGCGACGACGTTCGTGGCCAACCTGCGCTACGCGCTGTTCGCGGCCTCGCTGGCCCCGTTCCTGCGGGATGCGCCGCGGGCCAAGCTGCTGTGGCTGGCCCAGGGCCTGGCCGACGGGTCCTACGCGCTGTCGCTCGCCCACGCCCGCGAGCACCCGGACCAGCCGCGCAAGGAGCGCTTCCTGCAGGGGAGCTTCTACGTGTCCTTCGGAGCGTGGGTGTCGTCCTCGATCGCGGGGGCCTTGATCGGGGGCGCGCTGCCCGGGTTCCTGGCCTACGGGCTGGGCTTCGCGACGCCGGCGATCTTCATCGCGCTGCTCATCCCCTACATCCGCGACGCCCGTGCCGTGACGGTGATGCTCGTCGCCGGCGTGGGCACGCTGCTGGGCAACACGCACCTGCCGACGGGCACCGGGCCGCTCGTCGCGATCATCCTCGCCGCACTCGTAGGAGGGCTGTTGCCGTGGCAACGTCGACAACGCTGATCCTGATCGTCGGCATGGCGGTGGTGACCTACCTGACCCGCCTGCCGCTGGCCCTGCTGAGCCGCACGCGGTCGAAGCTGCCGAAGGTGCTGGACCGCGTGCTCGAGCAGATCCCGGTGGCGGCGTTCGCGGCGATCGTGTTCCCGTCCGTGCTGCAGCCGAACGGGCACACGGAGATCCGGGCCTCCAACGCGTACGTGTGGGCGGCGCTGGTGGCGGTCGGGGTGTCGATAGCGCGGCCGAGGAGCCTGGTGTGGCCGCTGGTGACGGGGTGCACGGTGGCGATCGTGTTGCACGAGGTGATCTGAGCGCGTGGCGGCCCGCAGCGCGGCGCGTTGCCGCCGCTCGGGGCCGGCCGCACGAACTGCGGCGATTAGGGGGTGGGTGCGGACGGCGCGGCGCCCAGCCCTCCGCCCCCGCCGCGCCCCCGCCGCGCGAACTGCGGCGATTAGGGGGTAGGTCCCGGCGGGGGTGTTCGACGTTGACCACGTATGCGGTGGGAAAGGTCGAACACCCCCTTGTCGGGTCGGGGGTGTTCGACCTTTGTGGGAACTATTACCCCTAAGGTCGAACACCCCGGTGCCGTACCGCCTGCGTCGCGAGGGGGCAGACCTCGTTGCGGGTGGTCGAGGGTTCCGCCGCCGTCGAACCTCGTTGAGGACGGTCGGGACCAGGGGTGTTCGACCTTTGGTCGCTATATGAGTCCAAAGGTCGAACACCCCCATCGCGACTCCGGCCAACCCACCCTCGTCGCCGCCGTTCACGCCGCCCGAGCGACC
>Ga0207708_10000834_pt1 | contig 23284 bp, 23 predicted proteins | sample KBSK5101metaG_FD_184340 | JGI IMG/M metagenome (GOLD analysis project Ga0207708, IMG submission 184340) | Corn, switchgrass and miscanthus rhizosphere microbial communities from Kellogg Biological Station, Michigan, USA - KBS K5-10-1 metaG... | ecosystem: Host-associated > Plants > Roots >...
GTGACCGTTCCGTTTCCCGTCCCATTCGTGCTGGAAAACGTAACCCAAGTTACGGGGCTTGATGCTGTCCAAGCGCAGCCACTGATCGTGCTGACAACTATGTTGCTGCTTCCGCCAGCCGAGGTGAACGACCCGGATGAAGGAGCTATTGAATAGCTGCACGCAACCACGCCTGCTTGCGTGACGGTGAAGGTTTGACCCGCCGCCGTAATTGTCCCAACCCTTTGATTGCTGTTCGTATTTGCGGCCAGGACATACGTAATCGTGCCGCTGCCAGTCCCGCTGCTACCCGATGAAATGGTTATCCAAGAGCCGTTTGGAGTGGCGTTCCATGTGCAGGTGGTTCCTGTAGTCATCGCTACAGTATTGGTGACGCTATTAGCTGGCGCGTTGGTGCTGGTGGGAAACAGGGCATAAGTGCAGGCGGGGGCTGCTGCTTGATCGATAGTGACCGTTGCACCAGCAATCGTCATCGTCCCGACGCGAGCGGTTAACGCAGTGTTCGCCGTGACGGAATAGGTTACTGTCCCGGTCCCGGTGCCAGTGCTTCCAGAGGTAATCGTAATGAATGAATCATTCGACGCGGCAGACCATGAGCAACCAGTCGTTGTGGTAACGGTTACGGTGCCGGAACCAGCCAAATTGCTAAATGATTTGCTCGTTGGATTGACGCTGTACGAGCAAGGCCCGCTTCCAACGCCTATAGCCAAACGTATCTTTCCGCCTGCCCCGTTATACCCGCCAACCAGAATCACATAGGGGATGCCGGAGATTGCATTGAAATTGACGACGCTCGTGAAAGCACCGTTGCCTGAGTCATCATTCTCAGCAATCGAAGTCAGAGCGCCAAGGGCCGTCCCGGTGAACACCCCGAGCAGCGTGTCAAAGCTGCTGCCTGCCGTGCTGACTGTCACCGGGCCGGTAAAAGGAGCAGTCCACGAATACCAGACTGAGCGGCTTACGACATCGCCTGCAATGGTTGGCTCAAGAGCCTGAGTCGTGGCGGAAGCATTCCTGTCTGCGATACTGATAGAGCCGCTGGAAACAAGTGCAGTGCGGTTGGCGAAATCATCGTTGGCTGGAGGTGGAGCAGCAGCGAAGGTCGAGAGCGCCAAAAGCGGTAAGAGGCAAAGGAGGTTTTTCATCAGTTCGATTGCGACACTTCGCATTGTTTAGGTTTCATCGTGTCGTTGCATTCTGAATGAAACGTATCGGGTTCTGACCTAAACCATCGCGGGCCTTGCGAGTTCCAGTTGTTAGTGACCGGGGAATACCCCCATCCAAATCGTTTTCCGCATTTGCAGCATCGACTAAAGGCCCACCGCTTGAATTGCTGTAGAGGATGACACTGAAACTGCCAATGCCAAAAATGCCACTTGGGATGTTTCCACCAAGGACGGCGCTCGGTCAGAATGCTCCGTGCGACATTGCAAAGAATGCCTTCGAAATGATGCTGACGGTCATCGGCAGAGTCCTTTTGGGAATTGGTGTGGTAACCGGGCAGGAAGCAAAATGCGCCACCGTATTTACTTCCCGACTCTCGAACGTGTGTTGCTTCCGTGGCATATCGAGCCGCTTCTTCGTAAGTGACCTTAAGGCGCAGAACGCGGCCAACCAGCAACACAAGACCTCGATAAAGCGATTCGACTTCGACATGGTTCCCGTCCCATTCTTTTTTGGCACAGCAAAGAAAGTGCGGGTATTGACCCTCGCACCATGCGGCATTGTGTAACACTTCACGCTGCTTTTTGGTGAGTTTTATGTAGGAATATCCGCAGGAGTCATCTGAACCATCGCGTTCAGGATCGACGTGCCAGATTGTGATAAAAGTGTCCCTGTAGCCTTCCATCCAGAACGAATCGCACTTTGAACGCTGGGCATCAGTCATCTTTTTCCACGCCTGTTTCTTAGCCCAAGAATTGGGATCACTGCGAAATCGTTTCGGCCAAGGCCGATAACGATACCAAGGATATTTGATCTCGTGAGCTACTGTCATTGGATCATGCATGACGTTATCCTTTCCAATCTTCTGGAGGCTCAAGTTTATCTGCGATCTGGATGGCAATATCCTCTGCTTGCGATTGCTCGATAAATTCCTGGCAAAGACCACGACGGGCGTACCAGTTCCCAGATCCCCGCTTCTGGCTTCGGCTCTTGCCATCTGACGACAAGAACGTGCCAACGACCTGCACGGCATCGTAAATCTCAGATAATGCGCTGACGTGCTTATCGAGGATCTGCATTCTTTGTTCGTCGGTCATATCAATTTGATAGCAATTGATAGTAAATTAATAATACTCTGCCGCCGCATATTTGGCCGTCAGCACTTCGGGCTTTGCATTTACGGCTGTGCCTTTTGGAACAGCTACGACTGAGCCGTCAGGCTGGATCTGAATGTCGAGCGGTTCGCCGCTGGCCAATATCCTTTCCAGTTCTTCGATAGTCGGCCTTGGTTTCGGTTCGGATTCTAATGCCATAAGAATGCCATTGTTATTCGTCGTTCTAAAACCAGTTCACTCCATTCCAAAAATACATGACGCTTGGCGGATCTAGATCGTACGCCAAGGCCGCACTCACCACCGGCACATCGACGGGCAAGACCCCGCCATAGTTGCCAGAGTAAACCTCTTTCGTTAACGTTGACACACTTAATCCCTCTTTTTCGCTGGCAAGAAGCCGTCCTCCCGTTTTCCAAATGGCAAGTCGATTGACAACCCCGACGCCCCAATCATTCGTAACTTGCTGAGAATCCCCAGTGGCGTAGCGATAGCGATCGTAGGCGCTATTAATGATAAGTGAGAAGTTGCCGGTGTTGGTAACGGTCAGATTGACGTTGTGAGCATCCGGCCACGTCAGCATGTTGAGCGTTGAATCGCAGGTCAGAAGCAAGTTGAATTCGTCTCCAGATCCCGCATCAACGTCCAACGGGCCGCATACGGCCCCAAGTTCGATTGTGCGGGTTGTCGATCCGCCGTTGAATACAATGTTCGTCAGATTGAGATTGGTCGAGAGCGTGATGTTCGTGCCGTTGATCGTGAACTGGTCCCCGAAATTGAAAACGTTGCCCACGGGTTGCCATGTGATGTTGTTGGAGCCATCATTAACGAACACGCTTCCCGGTACGCCCTGAACCGTCGGCATGCGATAGGCAAATCCGTTGATCGAGTAAATGAAGTTGCTGCTCGTATCCGTATAAATGTTCAATCCGTTCAGCGTGCCGACTTGGAGATATTTCTGATTCGCCTTGAGCGTCGGAGGGGTTAGCGCCTGGATATATTGTAACGAGTTCGACACACCGCGCAGGTTGGAGACGTAGATCGCGTACCCCTTGGCAATCCCTGCTGCGATGGTTGCGGTGATGAGTGCGTTGTCGGGTGCGGTCCCGCTGCCAGTTGCCCCACCCCATCGCAGATCGAAAGGGCCGCTGAACTTGCGGTCGTAGGACCACGCAGCATCAGCAGTTGAAGCGATGCGAAAGATGTTGTCAGCGCCAACGACAGAGTTGGTGATCGTGAACAATCCGCCCCCGCCGTCATCTTCAGTGTTATAGCCACGGACGAAGATCGACTTGTTCAACCCGCCGACGAGTCGCGTCTTGAGCGCTGCGACAGTGGGAATCTCTTCGACAAATCGTTGAGCAAATAGCGGTAGGCAGGCGAACAGGATTAGGAGGCTGATGACCGTTTTCATGGTTTCTTTTCCTTCGAATGCTTTCGCCACACTTCAAAGAATCTTGCCGCTATTAGCTTTCTTTCTTCGATAGCGTCGGTGAACACTTTGCGTTCGTGTTGAGATAGCGATTCCAGCAACTTCTGATCGTTGGCCTTGCTTCCCGTGAATGGGCGTTTCGGATAGTTGCGGAAGTATTCAAGTATGTCTGGTGCCTTCTTGAGTTTTTCGAGCTTGGTCAACTCCTTATCCGCGCGCACGAGGTCCGCGCTTTCGAGCGCCCGATGCAACTGGTGATAGTCGCTCTCGCCGATAAATTGAATCTGCGGCTTTTTGCCCTGAGCATCGTTGAAGGTCTTGACGAATTCGCGCACCTGAGTCTCAGCGGTGAACCTGCGATTCGTGATGCCGATGGCTCCAAGGAAGCTCTCCCACCAATAGCGCTCTTTGTCACTTCGGAAGCTAATTGGAATAATGGTTTGGGCCTCATCCTGAAGTTGCTCCAAGGCGTTTCTCGGTCGCCCAAACGTGTCCTTGCCAGTGACAAACTCGACTATCGCGCGAGTGTAAATTGGATTGAGCCGGTTGCGCGTGTATTTCCCCGGCTCGTTAATAAGGTGCCAAATATCAGCCGCCACATTGCGCAGGGAATATTCGTGGCCTTTATACATTAGCGAGAATGGATGCTTCCATTCGTAGTCGTCATTGACCGCCTTATTTGCGATCCTAGCAATCGTCCACAATCCAACCGCGCCCAGCGCGAGCGCCATTCTCTGTTCGCCGCCGTAACGAGTTGCAGCCTGTGCCGGAAATCGGATGCGTGCTTCGCCAAAGTCAGGTGCTAGGAACGTCGCCCGCAGCATATCCTGAAAGGTTGGGTGCCGGTACATCGCCCGATAATTCTGTTCACCGAACGCCGCGTTGCTCTCGCGGGCCGTGAGTCTAACCATTTGTTCACGAGTCACCTTGCCAGCCTTGATGTCCTTATCGTATCGAGCGAGATTGCGTTCCAAGGCGTGCAGGGCCATCGTCATTTTGACTTGCGGGATGTAGTCCTTGAAAAGCCAATCGTTAGCTGCGGTTAGCCATTTGCCGACGATGGGTATTTTCTCAGTCAAACCAACACCTCCGACACCTTCGCTGAAAAGCTGGCTGGCGTGATGATCTGCTACCATCAATCCGCCTTCGATCAATTCAGCCTGTGCTGGGTCTTTGAAGTTAATCTCGGTCAGCTTGAATGGGCTAACCTTGTGTTCCAGCGCGTGAGTCGTGATTTGCACTGGATGAAACGCGGATATGGAAAGCATCGTCTGCTTAACAACCGAACTGGGGACAAGGATCGCGCGACCTATTTTGCGTCGGCTGAACCATGAACGGTCGAAAAGCGCACGGAACTTCCTGGCATATTCTGGGTGAACCGCCAGCGTGCCTTCCACCATAATTGGCTTCCCGGCTTCGTCCGCTGTAGCCCATACCCATTTTCGGAACGCCGGATGATCGAACGCAACGTAATCGCCGCGATAATCCAAAGGTGAATCGCCTCCCTTTATAGAGTGCGGCTTTACCATGTAAGCCGAAACATCGCCACTATCTTTATCGAGAACGCGATCCCCTCTGCCTTGCGTATCTATTACGGGACGCTCGTCAGATGCCTTCAACTCGTACGCCTGCTTCACGAATGCCCGTGCCGCCATTGCGCGATTGAATCCCTGATCGTAATGCAGGATTCGCGCGGCGAGATTCTTCACGGGCTTCAATCCCGCCTGCTCTGCTTCAAAGTCAGTCGCGTAAAAGCGCTTTTTGAATCCCTCGAAATTCGTTCGGAATTTGCCTGAGTTTATCTCGGCAAGAATAGAATTGGCCTGCGGACTATCGGCTTCGTAAAAGCGATGGATGTAGTTCTCGACGCCTCCCTCCAAAGCGCCAGCCTTGATCGCCTGCTGCAATCGCTGCTCGAAGTAATATTTCACTTCATCAGCAAGGCGCTTTTGGTCCTCGGTGAGCTTCATGGCGTCCTCGTAGCCCTTTTTGTATCGGGCCTTAGACGCTGCTGCACGTTCAGCAAGAACTGACACATCGCCTTCCGCCTCGATGTAATTCGTAAGAGCTTCGAGTGTGTCGGCGCGTGGAAACTTTTCTCTTACCACCTTGGCGAACAGTCGTGAGTTGTGGCTAAGTTCCTGATCCGCTAGATTCCACTTTCCGACAGGTCGATCCAAATCCTCGACCTTCGGCGCGGAGACGATGTGATTTTTGACCCATGCGGCTCCTGCTCTGGCCGTCCCGATAGCGCGCTCAAAATTGTCCTTGGTCCCTTCAGCCATTTTCGATACCCAATCTTCAAGCTGCTCGTGCAATGGAACCTTCGGCTCAGCCGGCAGTGTTTTTATGGCATCGCTGACACGCTGGAGCGGGTCGATGTTGGATTCTCCAAGGCCGACATCGGCGGGACGGGCCGCGCCGGGGCCGGTTGGAAGTTCCGGCTTTGCAGGCTCGGCGATCGCTGGCGCTTCTACTTTTGGAACTTCCGTCCTAGCTCCGTGTGCGCGTTGGGCTCGAACTTCGGCTAAGCCGGGTGCTGTTGAAAGTTCTCCAAGACCTTGAGCCTCACTTCTTCTATCGAAAAATGGATTTACCCTTGGTGCTTCGCGTTCCGAAACTGATTTGGCCAGCCGTCGCATCTCATTTCCGAGCTTTATTACCGCTGCTTGGTATTGAGGTTCGGCTTCATCTCGCACGAGCTTTGAAATTTTCTGCGCCTGAGAGTAGTCAAGCATTGCGCGCGCTTCTGATTTCTCCAGTCCGTAAGCTGAGGCAGCATAGTCGGCAGCGAAATCCATCACTTTTTCGGGTGTCAATTGTCTTGCTTCGTCCAATGGCAAGGTTGTCATCTCCATTTCTATTTCATCGGAGATGGCATTCTGTGTGGGATCAAGAAATCGTCGAGCTGCCTTTACGTCAACTTCAGTTGCCTCACCTTTCATCATTCTTGTAAGTGCAATTATTCCTTCTTCGGTTTCCTTGGGATTATAAATTTTAAGTTTCTTTTCTGATGCAATCTTCACTTGCTTAACGAGGTCTGCGGCGGCTTCTGCTACTTCATCCACAATAGGGTCACTGTTAAATTCATCCAGAAAATCATTGGGTGACTCCCGCAAATCTCGAAGATAAATACGATCTTGGCGTAGCGTGTCTGCTCGCTGGTTTAGAATATCTTGGTGCGTAGGTTCTCCAACACGTTCAAGCCCTTGAGTCTCGCTCTGACGATCAAAAAAGGGGGCAATTCCGGGCCGATTCCCAGAATAATTTGGAGCTACTGTCGTGCTGATACTGCTGGCATTTGGTGCTCCTTCCTGTATTACGTTACCTAGTGCTTCTGAAGTTCTAGGAATTAAAATCTCTGGTGCTTTTATGGTAGCGGATCTGCGCGATAACTCAGCCATTCCAGCATTCAGAATTGTCTCGCCTATCGCCTTGCCGCGTTCCTCCGGTGTTTTGGACTTAAAAATATCGCTTAAGCCCTTAATGGTTCCGATGGTTCCCAATGTCCCAAACACTAGCGGAGCCATTGGGCCAGCCACGGCGATTTGCTCCAGCCCTTGCTCGGTGAACACGGATTCAAGCCCTGCGCTGATCGCCGTAGCCATTCCTTTGGCGACCTTGAGGCGGTCTGGGTCGCTGGCAAATATCTCAGGCTTCGGTAGCGACAGGATGGGCTTACTGGAAGTGTCTCCGAGAACGACTGTGCCGTGAGACACGCCAGTTCTCAGGATGTCAGCTTGCGCTGCTGCGCCCTCCGTGAGCGGCGAAGCGGTTGTCTCTGGTATTGCGGAAGCGGCGGCTGGAGTTGGTTTGGCAAACAATCGATCAAAGGCTTGAGATGCTGGAACGCTCGGTTCCGGCGTTGGCGCGACTGCTGGCGCTGGTGTTTCCTGCACGGACTTGTTGAGCGCCTGCAACGCATCGAATTCCTCTTTGAAATCAGGTTGCTCCAAATAGGCGGGATATTTCCTCCCGATGGCATCAATTAGAGTGTCGCGGTTTACCTCTTTGTAAACCGGGTACTTCTCCAACAGTTTGTTCATCACTTCGCTCATTGGGGAAACAAGATTCCGATTGGGTCTTTGGGATTTACGGGACGCGATTCACCCTTCGGAAGCGCGATGAAATCGTCATAGATTTTACGCAACGCCGGGGCTGCTTCTTCTGGCGTCTTGCCAGTGCTGCGAACGTAAGTGCCGAGTGACCGATTGAAAAACTCGTCCCATGTGACTTCCTTGCCGCGATTCAGCAGCAGTCTATTCTGTCGAAGAATTTCGCGCTCGGCCTTCGCTTCGTTGTTTGTAATCGCAAGCTCATTCCTTGCGATGATGGCGGCATCCAATCTTTCCTTGGCGGCTTGAATTTGAGCGTCGGAAATTGATTGTCGTGTTGCCAGCGTTTCTCGGACAGATTCAAGTCTTGCGTCCGTCGCCGCCTGTTTCGCGCTGTAAATCTGAGCACCGCGAACACTTCCCTCGATGAGTTGCAAAGCTTGCGGATCGACGTTCCCGCCCTTCTCAGCAATCTTGCCGTATAACTGGCTTACGGACGCCGGATTGTCCCACTGGGTTTGCCCTATCTGCCCCCAAATATCTGCACTCGCTGCCTGAATGTTGAGCGCGGTGGAAATCTTTTCCTGCTTGATCTGATGATCCAGCGCTTCATTCGCCAACCGCGCCTGCATCTCCTGCTGCCTCAGCGGTAGCAATGACTTCTCAATGTCGAGCTGTTGTTGCCGCTGTTTCAGTTGAAACGCCTCGGCAAGGCTCATCGGCTGATTGCTGTCGGGCCGTTGCTGCAACCATGCGGGTTCGTAGTTGAGGTTGAGTTCAGCCATTACCGCCAGTTATTTAGTTCGCCGGGATAAAACCCCGTATCGAAATTGCTGCCGCCACTTACAACGTCCCTCGTGGCAGGCGTCATATCCTGCGCGGTCAATCCGCCGCCCATCATACTTGTCATCCCACCGCCGCCACCTAGCGCACCGCCAAGCCCCATCGTCGCCGCGCTCGCCAGTGTTCCCTCAACCCAATCGGTCAATCCGGCCAAGCCGTGCTCAAGCCTGCTTCCGCTCGCAGCGACCTTGGCTTTGTAGAGGTTGTAGTTGAACCGATTGTTGCGTTCCTCGACCGCAAAACCGATCTGCTGCTGCGGACTAATGAACATTGAGGTTGCATCGGCTAGGCGTGGAAGGCGAGAACTTGCCGACTGTAACCAGCGCTCGGACGATGACAAGCCTTCACGAATCAAATCCAGAGAGGCCAGTCCAAGGCTCTCAGCTTCGGCAGCTCCAGCCACACCTGATCCACCGTAGCCACCGGCAAACGACCTCGCCCCACGCGAACGCTGAATCTGCCGCTGGACATCCTCAGGCAACTCACCTTTGAGCAGAGACGTGATCTGCTTACTGCCCGTCTGCATGATCTCGTCATAGCCGGGGATCGCCGCCTTGAGCATGTCCTGCAACTGCTGGAAGTTGAACTTGTTGATCCCTGCGGCAAGCTGCGTAGCTTCTGGCAGTGCGGCAATGTTCCCCGAGATCGCCTTCTTCTGTTCCGTCTGCGCGCTGATTTCTGGCAGATCGGGGATGTATCCAAGAAAGTCGCTCGTCCCGTAAGCGGGAGTTAATCCCAGTGCATTGCCTAAAACATTGGCTGACATATCAGGTGAAATTCTCGATGTATCCCGCGCCCCACAACGCCGGGTCTTGCATGCGCGGCGTGGCTACTGGGCCGTCGCCGTTGAAGTTGGCTAATTCCTCTTCAAGTAGATTTATCGCTCCACCCCTGCGCGATGGTGTCCCGTATTCGTTCGTCACCGCGCCCTCGATAAGCCGCATCGCGTTGTCGTACTGCCCGTTCTCTTCCTCAAGAATGCCTTGCACGCAGAGCTTGAGCGCTTGGAGGTTGCCGATGATCAGATAGTCAGTATCACGCGCCACGGGAATGAAAGCCATCTTGACCAGCAAATCGACGGTGTGCAGGTCGCAATCGTTGTCACACTCGTTGTTCGTAGGAGAATCAGGCAAGCCGGGAATCAGATAGCGTCGATACTGAGGCAGCGTTTCGTCTGGTTCGTAAACGGCCAATGCATTCACGTTGGCCATGCTCGGCACGTCGTACGAGTAAAGACGAATGTTGCCGTTGGTGACGGGCTTCTGCACGCCGGTCAAGCTGCTGAAGTAATTGACGGTGATTTGAAATGTCGTGCTCAAGGGCACGCGCTCACCGTCAATCCACGTTCCGTCTGGAAGCTGCGTCAGAATCCAATTCGAGTTTTCGTCAAAGCCTTGAAGCAGGATGTAAGCGTCAGGGTCTTCGTCCAAATCACTGTAAACTTTTATCTTCTGCGTTCGGCTGCTCATCTCATCGAATGCCACGGCAAGGCCGCGAGTAATGAGCGTGTTGCCAGGGCAGTCGCCTTCGCCCAAGATGCCGTAGGAAGTCCCTTGGAACTCGAAGAATTCGTTGCGGATCATGCCTGGGCAAGAACAAAGCGCAAATCCCTCGACCGTCTCGAAATGTCTCGGAAGCGTGATGCAGGCAGAATTGATGCACGTTCGGTAGCGCTGAAATGTCCCCTTCCACTTGCCGCGCGGAAGCAGGCGCTGGACAGCTTCGTTGAGATAGGCGGGAACTTTATCGCTAGTCGCGCAAACCCCAAGAACCTTGGCAATGGTCGGCCTTGCCGCGCCTAATGTGAGTCTCATCAAACTGTATAGTAAGCCCGCGCCGTCCGCTTTACGACATATACCGCAACGTAAGGCGGCATGTTCTCGTGTGGCTTTGAATCCACCGGAGGCGTGGCCGAAGTATCCCCGCCTGCGTTAGCCAGCGTCGTGTTGATCGGAACTTCCTGTGTGGCAACCCCGGCCAATCCATCATTGTTCGGATATACGTTCCCGGTCCCGGCACCACCTGCCGGATCGCTCCCCCAGATTTTATTGGCAGGTTTCCCGGCCTGTTCCTCAGCCTGTGGCGTATGCGTATGCGGGAACATTTCCTCGAGCGTCAGCTTCACCTGATCCAGTCCACCCGTATCGCCCACGGCCAGAACTATCGTTGAAACTGGAAGCGTTCCCACGCCGACAATCGTTCGCGCGGCAAATGCCGTGTCTTGTTCCCAGAAACTTCCAGTGACTTGCGTTGGAGGCGTCACAGTCGGATCGATACCATCGCCGCCGTCGAAGGCGTAAAGGTTGGCCAAGGTGCCAACCCAAATCTGCCGCATATCGGACGATGCAGGAACGGGATGTTTCTTCGTCCACCTGCCATAGCCAAAGGTCCACGTTCCAAGATCACCGCCAGAAACGTCGGTGCGTATCCACGGCTTCCCCTGGTCGTCCACGCCGGGGATGTCGGGGCCGTAATTGAATCCGATGCCTAGACTGCCGGGAATGGTTCCGAATGCTCCCGTGAAAATATCTATCACGAGTTGCCCCCAAGAACTGAAACAGTAACCTGGGGGTAAGCTTCCCGGTGTCAGCGGAATGGTTGTTGGCATTGGCATTATTCGCTGGAATACGTAAACGGATTAACATCGCAGCCAGTAACTGACTGGCACGGCCCCTCGCCTCTGCACTCTCCAAGCGGAGACTCATCAACCCAATGTACGTGAAGCAGAAGGCGTTTTATTCTACAGTACCCCTCGATCGTCTGTCTCACCTGAAACTCGAATCCCAAGTCAAACGGCTTATCCACATCTGCTTCGCATGAATCGGGAGGCTTGGGAAAGCGCATGTCTGGTCTGTACTGGAGCCGATGCTGAAGCGGTCCCGTTTGAGGCTGTCCGCACGGAGGTGTTGCACAGTCCTGAAAGGTTGAGCATTCGCTCCAAGCTGTCCAGTCCAGCCACAGCGGATAGGAGTCCGGTCGAAATTGGAGATTAAACGTGACCTGTCCATAAAGTTCATCAACCGATTGCTGGCCGGTCATAAGCCGCTTGAGTCCCAGCCCCTGATCGCTGAACCGCAGAGAACGGTCCTCGTGTGACCACACAATTCGCTTGGATTGATTGTCCTGCTTGTCCGCACGGCTCAATTCCCAAAGCTCAATCTTGTTGGCATTCGACAGCGTGAACATGAAGCAGCGCTCGGTCTTGTTCACGGTCGCTGTCAGGATTTGGAGTATCTTCAAGCCCGTCCACACGCCATTCCAGGCCGGAGGTGATTGCCGCCCGATGCCAGCCACAGTCGAGAAATCAAGGGCAGTAAGTCCACGGAAATAGGTGCCGTGCGTTGTCCAGACGGGGCTTAAGGTTGTGAGTAACCTGTTATCAAAGTTTACCGAGCTTCCGTGGTTTAGCGTGGCTTGCTGGTCGTACTCGAGGATGGGCCGGATCTCGTCCGACATGCCACTGTTCGACCAAGTGTTCTGCCCGCCAAGTTGGAAGTTTCTGCGAGCGACGATGAAGCTTCGAATGTCATTGAGCGAACGAAACCACAGGTCGGAATTCACCTGAGACACCGCATTCTGATTCACTGGCCCGGCGCCAATCATCGAAATAGTTTCAATGGGAAAGGTCACAAGCTTCCAAATTGCGCGATCAATCGGGGCGTTTATCGAGAACGCGTGCGTCTCGGTGAACACCATGAGCGGCCCCTGCCCTGTCGAGGTATCCAGCACCGCAATCGGCACAATAGCCGTTATCTGCCCCGCCGAGTCCGGTATCGAGAACGCCCCACCCGTAGCAAGCAGGTCGTTCTCCGTCATCTTAAGGACCGCATCGCGGTAATTGTAGGTTGCCGTGCCGCTCGGACCATAAACCAGATCGCCAGCAACGAATTGGTGCCGATCTGGGGAGGCGATCCAAAGTCTGCCCATCACGTATTGGATTATTGTTCCAACTGGAATCTCGTTGGGCGTGGCTCTCCGCGCAGTAGCCCCGTCGAAGATGTAGGGAGCACTCACGCCGTCCTGCATGATGAAGAATTGCTCGGCTTGCTCCATCCAGGTGAATTCCAGAAGCGATGAATTCGGAGAACCGGCAACCGTGATGTCCTGCACCTTGAACTGATTGGCGATGTCGATCTTGAACATGCGTCCGCCGATTGCAGCCATCAGCACATCGTTGCCGGATGCGGTGCGATAGCGATGCGCTCCCTGAAACTTCCCATCCTCGAAGAGCGCGGAGTCCACGCCGGGGAATCGAAGCGTTCGCTTGTTTACGCCGGGACGAGGTTTTATATACCCACCACGCATCTGAGCGTTGACCGCTGCGGCGACTTGCGTTGGCTTGATAAGCGAAGGCGCAAGGCCGGAGTCAACACCCGCTTCAAGCGTTGTAAAACCGTCTGTAAGTCTGCGTGGATCTTTAGTCATACTTATCTCCAAAGACCCAAATGTTCGCAGTCGGAATCGGAGGCGCTGCAATCGAAACGCTCAACGAAAAGTAGATGATCGGCACAACCACAACAGCAGCCAGCGGGTAAGCGTCCAGCGTGAGCGCTTTCCAGTCCACAACCGTTACCAGCGTGTTGTATGTCTGTGCTGCCCCTACGATGACATTCCCCGTCTTGAGCGGCCCCGTGTAGATTCCGCCAGAGGGAGCAATCGTGCTGAAATCCATGCTCGGGCTTTCCACGATAATGTCCGTAATCCGGCAACGGCTGGACGAAAGGGCTATTGGCTGATCTGCATTCGTGTTGAACACGGCCCCGATAAGTGAGCCGAGCATTCCCCGCCGCGGCAGATAAATAGCCGTAGGGACGCCAGCCGGACCTGTGGGGCCTGCCGGACCGACCGCACCTGCGGGACCGGCAACGCCAGGAACTCCCTGCGGTCCTGCCGGCCCTGGCGCACCATCAGCACCTATCGGCCCCGTAGGGCCGGGAGGCCCGACACCGATCGGCCCCTCAGGTCCAGTAGGCGTGAGCTTGGCCCCGCTCGGAATCACCGTGCCAGCATCTACGTTGGTTGGATAGGCGCCCATTTATGGAAAGGGGATTTCGATAACGGTTAATCTCACCCATTGAGTTGCTGTGCTGGCATCGGTTGCGACAACCAAGAAATCTCCGGGGAAAAGAATCTCCCCCGGAAGGCTCGTAAAAGACTTGTTGGCGGCATTCTTTGTAAACTTAATATTTGTTCCGCCAGGGGAGCCGCCAGATGGAACCACATAGAAACTCACGGACCTCGTGGTTCCAGACTCATTCATTAAGACAGCAGAAACGCTGGTATCGCCAGCATTACTTGGCTCAGTAATTATTGGTGGACTCAAAGCGCATTTGCCTGCGGGACAGGTGTACACAGTATTGTTTCCAACGCTAAGGCTCAACTTTCGCGGAGAATACATCGGTGCGTTGGTCGGGAATAATAACCCCGCCAAAGAGACGTTGGCCCCGTTCAAGGTGGTACTGATAGCAATGCTTTCCCCGGCTTCAAAGAGGAAATTATCCCCGGTGTTTCCAATGGCATTGCAAGCACCTGTTGTAGCAGTTCCGTCTATGCTGAATCGAAAATAATTCCCGTTGGTTTTGAGTAAGGCGTAATGAGTGATCGTGCTGGCATTTGTAGAAGATATATTAAATGCAGTTAGCATTAAGCGTTTTGCGGCTGGCACCGTGAAGATGTCGTTGGTTCCAAGAGGGAGATTGCCTGAACGAATATTGGTAGGAGTTATGTTGCTCGCCGTGAATCCGTACTGACTACCGTAATAGACTAATTGAAAATCCGGTCCTGTCTGATTCCCGTCGCTTCGCACAAATGTTGTGGTGCTCCCGGTGAGTCCTAGCGCATTGGTCATGTGCGCTAGGGTCGCAGCGATGCCGTTAGTCTTGGTTGCATCCACTGCAAGAAGGCCAGCAGACGCTACGTTGTTTAACACGGTGTCGGTAAGCGCGCCGCCGATGGGAGCGCCGTTGAAAGTCAACGCCGATCCATTATCGGCAACCAGATTGGTTTGCCCGCTCAGGGATATGCTGCCTGCCACCGCTTCCAATACGTTGCTGCCATTTATCCGCAACCGGATTGAATACGGTCCGACTGCATCGAAGGTGAGATTGGTATTCGCCACCACGAATTTGTCTGCATACGCTTGAATCGATTGACCGGCTGCACCAGCCACGGCAAGGTTTAATAGCAAATCGCCAGTGTCATTCGTGTGGACAATGCTCAGAAATCCCAAGGCCGGATCGTAAAAGAGAGCATTCGCGTACGCGGTGGGAGAGGCGACAAATTTACCGCTCGGAAAATCGAAGTAGGGAATTGCCCCACCAACGATGTCGGTGTCAAACGTGTTCGTCGTGAAAACGGTTTCTTGAATTGGAACTATCGCAGCGCGGCAATTGAGCGCCAGCAGTGCGAGTATTAAGATTCTAAATAAGGTGTTCACGCGATTCTCAATTCCCATCCGGTGTCATTGGTTCCTGCACCAGTCTTGAGCCACACTGCTCCGACATCATCGTAGAACACGGCAGGACGGGTTGCGGTGACAACGCCGTTTGGGTCGCCAGTCCCGAAAAACACCTGAGCCTCAGTTAGCCCAATGCCAGTCGCTGCATCGTCGCGCAGATTCAGCAGCGTGAGTGTCGTCGCGTCGGGAATGCCGACAACTTGGAAGTAGCCTGCCAGCGCGAGGTAAATCACGGAACCGATAGAAAATACAGACGAATCCTCCACGCTCGCATCTGCGCTGCTGCCTTGTTCGGGAACGGTGAAGTCGCCAGTCAGGATCGTGCTGGCCGAGGCACCGTCCGCACCATCAGCGCCGGGAAGCCCATTCGTACCCCTTGGGCCGGGAATCGACGTTGCCAAGCAAACTCTGGTTGGGAGAGCCATCTAAAACGTCCTTTCAAATGCACGAGCGGGTTCGCATTTCACGCAGGCGTTCGGTTCCACATCGCTCGTGACTATTGCGCCAGCGGCGATCATTGCGCCCTCGCCGATCGTCACGCCGGGAAGCAGCACAGCCCCCGCGCCGATCGCCGCTCCATCCTCGATTATCGGAGGCTGGGCATCATAATCCGGGTTGTTCACACGTGGATATTTGTCATCGGTGGCCACCACACCTGGGCCAACAAAGACATTCTCTCCAATCATACTGAAGGCCGGAAGAAATACGTGTGCTCCAATGCGCGATCCATTTCCGATGCGACTTGCCCTTCCAACCTCGGCCCCACAACCAATCGAACACGAACTCCCAATGTGAACGTTATTCTGAATGACCGCATGGTGCCAAATGTAGGTATCTACACCAATGCAAACTCCGCGCCCTATGATGGCGGTTGGCGCGATATTTTGTTCAGAGAGATTCATAGATTTTGAACATTTGAGACGCCATCTCTTTTGATTCCGCAACGGAAGTCTTCTCTCTTGCCTCTGTTTTACCAGTTAATATCGCCAGTAACTCATCCGCCATCACACGCTGATCGCCTTCGGTAATCCAGAAGTCGGAATAGGGATTGCCGCGATAGCTGATGGTCTTTGCACCACTCGCATTTGCTTCGAGTGAGATTTTGTCGAAGTCGCCGTAGCGCACGAGGCCGATGTAAAACGAGGTCGAACAAAAGGCGTTTCGTAGGTTCTCTGGAGAAAACACCTGCGGGCCGATGTAACTGTGGAACGAGCACCCGTTCCGATTGACCAGCGGAAAGAACCAACGATGCTGGTCTTTCGGCAGGTAAATCGCGTGGAGTCTTGCTTGATGCAATTCCTTCGTGATCCACGGCCACGCCAAGAACAGATCGAGATACCACTTAATCTCGTACTGGTTCTCGGCGGTGAACACTGAAGGCGTCCCGGCGTATTTGCCGCCACTCGCAATCGGCTTCCAGAATTCCTTATCGATCCCCATCGGGATGCACTCCACGCGCGTGTTCCTGTCGCAAAGGCTTTTCCAGATTGCCTGATGCCGTGGCCAGAAGGTGACGGTCAGATCGCAATGCTGAAGCCAATACTGGGCCATCATCCAGGGATCGCCGTGGCCATAGACGGCTCCTATTCCTGCTTCGTATCCGCTGTGAAACATCACTTCCGGCGTGCCGTGAGCGACCCAAATCTTAGGCCTATCGGTGTGAAGATAGGCATCGGGAAGATGCGTATGGATAACGTGAATGTCCGCATTGTCGGCGGCAGGCCATGCGGCAGGATTGACGCAATCAACGAGGACGCTGTTAAGGCCAAGCGCGAGTTCCCCGGCGACGAGAGCAGCAGCGATGTTGTGCATTCCGCTGTTATTGATTAGGCACCAATGGGAGATTTTTGGCATTTAAGCGTTTAACTTTGCAATAATTTCCTTGGCCATTGGCCCAGGTTCCCAATCATCATGTTCCCAAGACCATTTGCCGACTTTGCACTTTGGCCGTTCGTCCAGTTTTGCAATGTGTGTTTCTTCCGGGCGCTTCCAGATGTGTTGTGTTGGCGGATCGCCTTCGCCATCGAAATCAAAGACAATGTAATAGTTGGCGTTCATCGGTATTCTGTCGCTACGAAAATTCCAGTTCCACCGGCACCACCTGGGCGATTAACATTGGACGCCGTTTCCGCACCTGCACCGCCCGCGCCGGTGTTGGCCCCAGCCGCTGCTCCTGTCCCGGCAGTTGTAGTGCCAAGACCGCCGCCGCCAAAAAGAGTGTCACCACCGTTGCCACCGCAGGCTTGAGCCACAAGCAATCGTATTCCGAATGTTCCAGGGGCACCTGGCGCGTTTATGTCGCCACCACCGCCAGCGGCCCCGCCTGCTCCACCAGCAGCGATTGAATTCGTATTGCCGACAACCATGCCAGCCCCACCAAGACCACCCGCCGCGCTCATCACCGTCGAGACGAGTGTTGAACCACCAGTGCCACCGCTGACCCCGAGCGACGAACCGCCGGCACCGGCCCCGCCTATGCCGATCGAGTAACTAGCCGCCGGAGAGGTGACGAACTTGCGGCAATAACCACCAGCACCACCACCACCTCCAGCCGCAAAACTGCTGGCCGCTCCGGTCACTCCGCCACCTCCGCCGCCGCCAGCAACGCATTCCATCATGATCGCTGTGCAATCCGCGCCCGTGGTATAAATGCCTGTCGCCGATATAATGGTGACCCGCAATGGAGTGCCCTTGGAAGCGCTGACCGCCTTACTGCTGGCGCTTGATGTCAGCAGGGATAGTGATGCATCTTTGCTGTCCGCTGTCGTTTGAAGGGTCGAAATGACTGCAGAATCACTTACAGCCTTTGAATCGGCAGTGGAGGTAACAAGGCTCAGAGAGGCGGCTTTAGAATCACTGGTGGTTTGGAGTGTGGAAATTACCACGCTGTCAGACACAGCCTTGGAATCTGCTGTGGAGGTCACAAGCGAGAGTGAGGCAACCTTGCTGTCGCTTGTGGTTTGCAGGGTCGATATTACAACGCTGTCCGATACCGCCTTGGAGTCAGCGGTTGAGGTTAGCAAACTCAAAGAAGCAGCCTTGCTGTCTGACGTGGTTTGCAAGGTAGAGATGACGAGACTATCGCTCACCGCTTTGCTATCAGCCACCGATGCTGAGCTTCCCGCTGACACTCCCTTACTATCGGCGGTCGATGTCAAAAGGCTGTCACTCACAGCCTTTGAATCGGCTACCGAAGCATTGGCTGTCGCTGTGGAGATCAACGCTGACTGCGATACGTCTTTGCTGTCAGCCGTGGTCTGGAGCGTTGAAATGACCACTGAATCGCTCACCGCCTTTGAATCCGCCACCGATGCCGCACTGCCAGCACTGACACCCTTGCTGTCGGCTGTCGATGCCAGTAATGAATCAGACACCGCTTTGCTGTCGGCCACTGACGCATTCAACGCCGCGCTGTCTGCCATGCTTCGCGCGGTGCTATCCGGGCTTCCGGCATCAGCCGTGGATTGCGCGGAAGAAATCAGCGATGATTGTGAAACGTCCTTGGAATCGGATGTCGTTTGAAGCGTTGAAATTACCGCGCTGTCGCTTACGGCCTTGGAGTCCGCCACGGACGCAGCCGTTCCAGCACTGACCGCTTTACTGTCAGCCAACGATGTTAATGCCGAATCCGATACAGCTTTTGAATCGGCTATGCTGGCTGCACCGCCTGCACTCGTGGCACCAGACCCGGCAAGTGAAATCAGGCCGCTCTGCGAGCTGTCCTTACTATTCACGGCTGATTCCAACCCCGACGTTATCAGCGAATCACTAACTGCTTTTGAATCGGCGATAGATGCGTTGAGTGCGGCGCTGGTCGCCATGCTCCTGGCTATCGAGTCGGCACCGCCAGCCGCTGCCGTGGATTGCGCGATCGAAATAAGAACTGACTGCGATACGTCCTTTGAGTCGGCGGTCGTTTGAAGCGTGGATATTACCCCACTGTTGCTGACTGATTTGCTGTCTGCCGTTGAAGCAGCCGCACCAGCCGAAACCGCTTTTGAGTCAGCAATCGAAGGATCGGATGATACGGCTTTGCTGTCAGCGGTGGAAATTAACAGGCTCTGCGAGGCATTCTTGCTGTCGGCGGTGGTCTGTAGCGTGCTCGTTACCGCGCTATCGCTGACCGCCTTCGAGTCAGCAACGGAGGCGTTAAGAGCAGCACTAACGGCCATGCTGCGCGCGTCGGAGTCCGCTGCCGCTGTGAGATCAACGAAGTACGCGAGGCCGGTCCACGCCGTTACACCGTCTCCGAATTTCGCTTTAAGGGTATCGGTTTCAAGCCCGACCTGCCCAAGCCCGAGCACCGGATCTCCGGCAGTCCAGTTGGCGGCAGTGTTTCGAGCAAGTTGAATCATGGAGATCCGTCATCAACGATGAATGTTCCCGGCGTTAAACCATCGCCGTCATCGACATTAAAAGTTCCAGTGCCGCCAACACCCGGTATTCCCTGCGGTCCCTGCGGACCTGTAGCACCGACTGGTCCTGGCAAACCAGTGGCACCGATTTGACCTGCTGGACCTGCCGGACCTGCGGCACCGGTCAATCCGCGCGGCCCAGCAACGCCAGCCTTGACCAACGGATTTAGGCTAATCGTGATCGAGTCCTGCCCGGTGTAGGCAACCGTCACTTCGCCGGGAGTCCCGAAGAGTTTCGGTAGTGGGGCTGGATTCATTTATCCAAGCCATTTTTTCCACCGACCGGGATCTCCGATTGCAATCGAGTTGGGTTTTATCGTTGAGATTCCGTCATCGGCATCGATCGATGCGCCGTCAAAGTAATAGAAGCCGCCACCAAGCCCGTCGCCCCTTGCCAGCAGTCCATACACAGTTGCCGAAGTGTCATCCACCAAAATAGCGGCACGCGATTCCTGCCGCAGGACTTCCATGCTGTCGTAGGCAACGCAGCATTCGCCTGTGCCGCCACCGCTCGGCAGATCGACAATATCCACTTCGCAGCAGGTGGAGCAGCAATCGTTGACCGATGAGGGGAGGATGCTAGGCACGATTTTTGAACGCTTCCGTTATTCGATTTCCCATTCCTTCCTCGGTCCCGTAGTCCTCATCATCTTTCTTTCCTTCATCGAGGATCGGCGCGTCTCCGACTTTGATGATGCAAATCTTGCCGCTCTTCTTGAGCTTGAACGTGGCGATGTCTTCGAACGTCTCGCCGTCTTTCAATCCCTCTGGCAAGATATAGGACTCTGGCGGCTGAAACTCAGGATAAGCTGCCATAAATTGAGGCGGGCCGATCCACCGACCCGCCGATTGAATTACGAGTATTGGCCTTCGATGCCTACTTCATTGATCTTCACGTCAGCGCGCCAATTTATAGTTGTAACCGCTGCGCCCGTGACGCGAATGATAATTGCGGGAACTGTGCCCGCCGCGAGAACAACTGTCCCGGCTACGATTTCGCAATCGTAGGCAGCGTTATCCTCGTGAGTGGCAATCGAGGTTGTCGCACCGGCTTGCGTGAGCGCGCCAAGCGCGTCCGTTTTGAAGGTCGCCGCCCGCTTGTAGCCTGCCGCAGCGGTGAAATCGGTTTTCAAGCCGACCACGTTTGCGTCAACCAGGTAGCATTTGCCGGGGCTGGTTCGGAAGTACGACAGCGTTGTTACTGTCGCGTCCGTGGTTTGTAGCGCCTCACCGAGTAAGGCCAATGTATTGTGTGCGTTTGCCATAATAGTTTTTCTTTCTCGGTTAAGGGTTAGCTAACGCAGGCAGTTGCCGCGATTGCAGGGTCACAACGCAGATGCACGAATGCAACGCCGCGCTCCGGGTGAACCGGCATCGGCGCTTCGGCCAAGATACCGCGATGATAGATGATGTTACCGTCAGGATTACAAACGCGATCGGGTATATTCATCACCTTCCAGACGCCCGTGTAATTCACCGGGTTGAAGGGGAATTTGTTGGCCACCGTCCCAATCGGTCGGGGAATGAGGCTCTTGTAAACGGTCGGATCGAAGATAACCGTTTCTTCGTATGGGGCCGTCTCGTAGGACGGGTTGATCTCAGCTTTGACGCCCTTGGTCGCTGCCGTGGTGTAGAACGCCGGGACTTCGGTGTAAACGCCGCCAGCGCAGGTGAACCGACGAGGATAATCATCGATCAGGTGAACAAACCCGCGATAGATGCGCCGGTCGGTCAGGAATGGCTTGAGCAGTTCATTCGGTTGGCCATACCTCAGGTCCTGGCGAATGTCCGCGTTGTTGAAGATCAAACTGTTCGCCGTCTCCCATGATGTCAGCAAGGTGAGAACAGCCGAGCCGTTATCGGTAACCATCGCTGATTGCCGGGCACCATCCCGGCGAAGCTTGGCCGCGTAGATGTCCAGCAAACCTTGGGTGAGAATCGAGCTTGGACAGGTCGCGGGATACGTGAGCGCCCCGGTATTGCTTTCGACGGGGCCAGAGAGGGTGGCCACGACTTTGCGTTTGACCATCCTGAAGTAGTTGTGGCGATAGCGAATCTCCCATTCGAGGCGGGAGTACTCGCCAAGGATGTCCACGATGGCATTGAGTTGCTGTTGCAACTCAAACGGGCCGCGCATGGATTCAGCGCAGAAATCCGGGCCTTCCAGAAAGATCCGCTGCATGTTGAACGATCGGGTAGTGCTGGCGATGCCGACTTTCGTGGCTGGAGCCAGACACATCCCGCCTTCAGCACCATCGGATTCGGAGCTAAGGACATTGTGCCATGTCGGTTCGACTTCGGTTGGAGCCGAGCGTTCATAGGTCAGAACCGACCATGAATCGCCCATGCCTTCAGGGACTACGCCGCGTTGAACGAGGCGGATGATTGGGGTATCGGCAAAGTGCCGGGTGTAAATTTCGTTGGCGATGAAGCGACCGCTTTCGCGTGTCACAACCTCGGTTATTGCGGTGCAACTCATATACTTAGACAAAAATTACTGCGACAAGATCTACGGATAGATCTCAGGTTTTTGTCTTGTGCCGGAAGACTTAAAGGCGATTGCAGTCCGCTCAGGCTGCGCCAATAGAGCGTAAGTTTTGGGAAGGTGAGATCAACACCGGGAGGATCAGTTTTTTATTCCCGAACTTAAATCGAGAATAGGCTTGCTTGCACTTTTGTCAAGCGGCATGATTTTGCCACTTGGTTTGGCTCTCCGCGCAACGGTCTGGTTCTCCCAGATTTGCTCAGGTCGGGCTGTGAAAGCCGAGGTATGGTACTTTAATCCCCTTGCAGCAATGTGAGGGGATTTTCTTTTCGGAAGATAGGTTGGATGTGTTTCCAAAATCCAGCGTCCATTATGAAGAAGCATTCATATTCGGCGGTAACGTAGGAAGGATTGATGATCGGATTCCGCTGCACCTTCCAAATCCGCTCATACGTCTCCGCAGGCGGCAGGAGGCTAAACCCGAACAGGGCGAGCGCGGAGTTTTTAAGGAATGATCGGCGGTTCATGCAAATATTTGATTATGACCTCGCCCTTGATTCTATTCACTGATTCGTAATCATGCATCGCACCGCAGAGCATCATCTGCTGGGACACCGCAATCCCAAATTCTTTCGCCTTGTCGTCGCTCAATTCTACTACATGCAGAATAGTTCGCCCATCAACTTGTTCGGTCCAACTGATCGTCCTCATGCCCTCTGGAACACCTTGTATTTCTCATCGGCGTTGATCGCTTTGAATCCATAGCCCTCGATCAATCCCAGCGCCTTCTGCGTCGAGCACCAATCCGAGTCATCAAAAATCCAAAAGCTTTTGCGTTTGAGCAACGGTGCGAATTGCTTCACTTCCCGGCAGCTGATTTCTTCGGAGTGGTTGCCGTCTTGATGAAAGAAGTCGATTGAACGCTCGGGGAACATTTTAGCTGCTTGCTGGCTACTTGCGTAAATCCACCGCAGATAGCGTCCGAGCTTTAGATCCATCGTGGACTTTACGAAGCCAGCGTAGATCGCATCCAAGTCCACGTTCTTGCTCCACCACTCGACATGCTCTTGGCCTTGCTCGCCAGCGATGGCATCTTCAACGCTCCACGGGTCAATGCCGTAGAAAACACCGCTGCCATTCTCGCGCAGAGCCATTGCGATTGGGACCGCTGATTTGCCGCCAAAGATACCCGTCTCCACCACGAGCTTCGGCTTGTGCTCAAGAATTATCTCCGCCATGACGACAGCCTTTTCGGGCGTGCACCAGCCTTCGAGCGGCTTCATGGCTTCGAGGATTGAGGCTTTGAATTGCTCGGTCATGC
>Ga0207708_10000835_pt1 | contig 23253 bp, 25 predicted proteins | sample KBSK5101metaG_FD_184340 | JGI IMG/M metagenome (GOLD analysis project Ga0207708, IMG submission 184340) | Corn, switchgrass and miscanthus rhizosphere microbial communities from Kellogg Biological Station, Michigan, USA - KBS K5-10-1 metaG... | ecosystem: Host-associated > Plants > Roots >...
GCTCGGCGTGGCGGACGGCCGGTACTTCGCCGTCAACTGCGGCGCGGGCGTGGACGCCGCGGCGATGCGCCGCTTGGACCAACGGTTCCCCAAGACCAAGTCGAAGTTCGACCGAGCCGCGTTCCGCGCGGTGGCGCGCGAGCTCTTGGTGAGCTACGCCGGCCGCTCGGCGGACCTGGAGGTTCGGATCGACGACGGGCCGCCGCTCCCGTCGCTGTCGGTGATGGTCGGACGGACCGATCCGTACACCTATTACCGGGACCGGGGGATCCGGATGACGCCCGAGGCGTCGCTCGACTCCGGTCTGGACGTGCTCTCGGTCCGAAAGCTCGCCCGCCGAAGCGTCCCCAGGATCGCCTGGCAGGTGTTCGGTTCGGCCCGGCACGTCCATGGTCGCGACATCGACTACGTGCACGACGCGCGGCACGTGCTGATCGACTCCGAGACGCCGTTCCCGGTCCAGGTCGACGGGGACTCGCTGGGCGATCACCGCCGCCTGGAGATCGACCTCGCGCCCGAGGCCCTCTGGGTCGTGGCCTAGCCGGGCTTCGCGGCGCCCGCGGCCGCCTCGGATCCCGCGCCGCGTTCCTGGATCCCGCACTCCCACTTCGACAGACCGGCCCACCGACCCTCGCGCTCGTGTTCCCCCGGGAGCGAGAGGCGTGTGCACGGCGCGCAGCCGATCGAGGCGTACCCGAGGTCGTAGAGCGGGTTGTGGGGCAGCTCGTGCTCCTTCAGGTACGCCCACGTGTCGCGGCGCGTCCAGGTCGCGACCGGGTTCACCTTGACGATCCAGCTGCCGGGCTCGAGCTCGTACCGGTCGACGATCGGCGCAGCGGCACGGGTCGGAGACGAGTCGCGCCGGAACGCCGTGACCCACCCCTCGCGGCCGCGCAGCGCCTCGAGCATCGGCTCCACCTTGTTGATGTGGCAGCACCGCTCCGGATCGCGCTCGTACAGGCGGGGACCGAATTCGTCCCGCTGCGTGTCCGGCGTGTGCTCGCCGGTCAGTTCGACGACATTGAGGTCCAGGAGCTCGGTCAGCCCGCGCTTGAACGCGAGCGTCTCGGCGAAGTGGAACCCGGTCTCCAGGAACAGCACCGGCACGTCCGGCAGGATCCGCGTCGCCATGTGCATCACGCAGGTCCCCTCGGCCTGGAACGCGGAGGCGAGCGCGAGCTCGCGCAGACCGGACTCCTCGAGCGCCCAACGCACGATCTCGCGGGGATGCGCCGGTTCCAGGCGGGCGTTGAGCACGAGGAGCGCTTCGTCGGAGAGCAGGGTGTCGGACATCGGGCCTCGGTCGTGGGGGTCCAGGGAGTATAGGTCCCGGGTCGGGGCCGACCGGCCCGCGGCTATCCTGAGGGTCCGTTCACCGCGACGAAAGGTTGATGTCCCATGCCCGACGACACGACGATCGCCCCGCACGGCGGCGAGCTCGTCGACCTGCTCGTCCCCGAGGGTCGACGAGATGCCACCCGCGCCGAGACCGACCACCTGCCCAAGCTCGTGGTCAACGCCCGGGAGCTCTCCGACCTGGAGATGCTCACGGTCGGGGCGCTGTCCCCGCTGACGGGGTTCCTGGGGGAAGACGACTACGTCTCCGTGCTGGAGACGATGCACCTGTCGAACGGGTTGGCGTGGTCGATCCCGGTCACGCTCTCGCTGACCGATGACGACGTGAAGCGGATCGGGGCAGGGAGCTCGGTCGCGCTGCTCCCTTCCGAGGGTGCGGACCCGATCGCGATCGTCGACATCGCCGAGGTGTACAAGCGCGACCGCCAGAAGGAGGCGCTCGGCGTGTTCGGGACCGAGGATCTCGAGCACCCCGGGGTGCAGGCGCTCCACGACGCCGGCGACTTCTGCCTCGCGGGGACGGTCCGGGCGCTCTCGCTGCCCGAGCACGACGACTTCGTGTCCTACCGGCTCACGCCCGCGCAGACGCGGGCGGCGTTCGCCGAGCGCGGCTGGCGCACCGTCGTCGGCTTCCAGACACGGAACCCGATCCACCGCGCGCACGAGTACCTACAGAAGTGCGCGCTCGAGATCGTGGACGGGCTCCTCGTCCACCCGTTGGTGGGGGCGACCAAGGGCGACGACGTGCCGGCCGACGTTCGGATGCGCTGTTACGAGGCGCTGTTCGAGGGCTATTACCCGAAGGATCGGGCGATGGTGTCGGTGTTCCCGGCCGCGATGCGGTACGCGGGTCCGCGGGAGGCGATCTGGCACGCCATCTGCCGCAAGAACTACGGCTGCACCCACTTCATCGTCGGCCGGGACCACGCGGGCGTCGGCTCGTACTACGGCACCTACGATGCCCAGAAGATCTTCGAGGAGTTCGAACGGGGCGAGCTGGGCATCCTGCCCCTGATGTTCGAACACTCCTTCTGGTGCAACGCCTGCGAGGGGATGGCCTCGCCGAAGACGTGCCCGCACGGAGAGACCGAACGCGTGTCGCTCTCGGGCACCAAGGTGCGGGAGATGCTCCGCGCCGGCGAACGACCGCCTATCGAGTTCAGCCGCCCCGAGGTGGCCGACATCCTGATCGACGCGATGCGCGAGCGGTAATGCTTCGGAGCAACGCTCGTTTGCCCGCTGATCAGGGCCTTTGGTAGCGTCGCGGGCGCCCGGACGGCGGTCGCGTCCGATGAGGGGAGGCTCCCAACGAAGGCTCGAAGGACCGCGCTCCGAACCTTCTCCGCCCTTGGCCTCGCGCTCAGCCTCACCGCCGCGACGCTTGGGGTGGTGCCCGCGCTGGCCGGCACGAAGGACCAGCTCGATGCCGCCAAGGCCGAGCTCGCCCAGGTGCAGGCCGAGCTCGACCGTGCGACGGCCCGATGGAACGAGGCCGAGTCCCGCCTGGACACCACGCGCGGCGAGATCGTCGACACGCGGATCCGGGTCGGCCGGCTCGAGGACCGCGTGCAGGCCGTCGAGACCCGACTCAACCGCCGGGCCGTGATCGCGTTCACGAACGGGCCGGCGAGCACGATCGATCTCCTGCTCTCCTCGGGCTCGTTCACGGACTTCACCGACCGTCTCGAGTTCCTCGGATCGATGGCCCAGTCCGACGGCGACCTGATCCTCGAACAGGAGGTGACCCGGGAGGAGCTCCGACGCGAGCGCGACAACCTGCTCGTGCTCGAGGACCGTCAGGCGAGCGTGGCGGAGGAGCTCCGCGGGATCCAGGAGAGCATCGACGCGCAGCTCGGGCAGATCTCCGATCGCGTGGCCGAGCTGACCGAGAAGTACCGGGAGGAGATCGCGGCGTCCAAGGAGCTCGTGGTCCTGGGCCAGGCGCCGAACCCCGACGGCTCCCTCCAGGTGTGCCCCGTCGCCGGGCCGAACTCCTTCGTCGACTCGTTCGGCTGGCCGAGGGACGGCCACACGCATCAGGGGATCGACATGATCTCGCCGTTCGGGACGCCGGTCGTCGCGGCCCATCCCGGGTCCGTCACGCACTCATCCAGCTCCTCGGGCGGTCTCCAGGCTTACGTCTACGGATCGGGCGGCTACTCGTTCTACGCGCATCTGTCGAGCTACAGCGGCGCCGGCGGCAGCGTCGGCGCGGGCGCCGTGATCGGGTACGTCGGGAGCACCGGCAACGCCGGCTCGGTCAACCACCTGCATTTCGAGTGGCATCCGGGGGGCGGCGCGGCCGTGAACCCGTACCAGATGCTCCTCGCGGTCTGCTGATCACGGGTTCGCGTGCGGTGCAACGACGCGGGGTCTCGGTCGCGGCGTCCCCGGCGGGTTACGATGCCCCCTCATGAGCGAGCAGGGCGGGAACCGACGGATCGACCGCATCCGCAGGCCCGAGTTCGTCGAGGGCCTGGCAGGGCTCTCGCTGGAGGATCTCCGGGCCCGGCGCGACGAGTGCTATGCCGAACGCGAGTACCTGTCGCTGCTTCGCCGGCTCGTCCAGGGCCGCGCCGAGATCCTCAAGGCGGAAGTCGAGCGACGAGGCAGCGGTGGCGAGGGTGGCAGCCTCGTCGACCAGCTCGCGACGATCCTGTCGTCCGAGGGCCAGGGTCCTTCCCGGGGCGAGGCCGTCAAGGTCGGGCTCCCCGAGGAGGAGATGCTCCTGGCTCGCCGGCGTGTCGAGCGGCTGGTCGCAGACGCCGAGATCTCGGACCCCGGCGCGCTCGACGACGAGCGCCTGGCCGCCGCCGTGGACCTGCTCGTCAGCGAGGAGCACGAGGTGTCCGATGCGCGCAGCGACGTGCTCCAGGTGATGGATGCGCTGCAGGAAGAGCTCAAGCGCCGGTACAGGGACGACCCGTCGCTCGTCCTGTCCTGACCCCACCCACCCGCCCGTCTCGCATCCGAGACACCCCTCCACCGATTGCCCCGAAGGGGTTGCGCGGGAGGCATGTCGGCCGGGTGGGGAACGGCCGGGTCCCGGGTGTCCGACAGGCGGGTCCGTCGTAGGGGGCGCGCCGGACCAGGCGATTTGGGCCGCGAGGCCTATGGACCCGCCTCGGCCGAACCGGCACGCTCTTCCCCGACTCGCGCACCCTGGTGCGCTAACGTGCGGCCCCGATGAGCGAACAACGAGACTTTCCCGGGAACGGCCCCGGGGTCCAGACGGACCCCGAGCTGCCGACCGTCCAGGAGCAGCTCATCGTCTTCGCCCGGGAGCTCGGGGAGCTGTACCGCCTCGAACGCTCGCGCAACGCCGAGCTCGAGATGGTCCTGGAGAGCCTGCAGGACACCTATCTCGCAACGATGAAGAGCCTCGCGACCGTCATCGAGGCCAAGGACCAGACGACGCGGGGCCATCTCGACCGGACCCAGGTGTTCGGGCTCGCTCTGGCCCGGCGGGTCGACCCCGAGCTGGCCCAGTCGCCGACCCTCGGGTACGGGTTCTTCCTCCACGACATCGGCAAGGTCGGGATCCCCGAACACATCCTTTGCAAGGCGGGTCCGCTCTCGGTCGACGAGTGGACGGTTATGCGCAATCACCCGATCATCGGAGCCCAGATCGTCGCGCCGATCGCGTTCCTGTCCGACACGATCGAGCTGATCCGCCATCATCACGAGTGGTACGACGGGACCGGCTACCCCGACGGGCTGGCCTCCGAGGCGATCCCGCTCGGCGCGCGCGTGTTCGCGGTGGCGGACTCGTTCGACGCGATGACCAGCGACCGTCCGTACCGCGGCTCGATCGGCGCCGAACGCGCCCTCGCCGAGCTCAAGGGTGGCGCCGGGACGCAGTTCGACCCCGCGATCGTGCGGGTGTTCATCGACATGGTGGAGTCCGACCCGCCGAAGGACGACGTGGAGTTCCAGCACGCCCTCAAGCACGCCAGCTGACCGACACGACCCCGCCGACACCACCCTCCGCTCGGCTCGCTAGGCTTCGCGTGTGCCGACCGCCGCGCCGCTCGTCCGGGTTGTGCGTTCGGGTCTCGTGGAGAGCGTCCACCTCGGCCACGTGGTCGTGTGCGATCCGGAAGGCCGCGTCGTCGCCGCCCTCGGCGACACGGACCGCCTCGTCTTCTCGCGCTCCTCGATGAAACCGCTGCAGGCGGCCGTGTCCCTCCGCCGGATCGCCGAGCCCCTCCCGGACGAGCTCGTCGCGATCATGTGCGCCTCGCACAACGGCGAGCCCGTCCACGTCCGCGTCGTCCGGCGCTTGCTGCGAGCCGGCGGGCTGTCCGAACGCGACCTGGGTTGCCCGCCGGACCTGCCGATGGAGGCCGAGGCTCGCCGGGCGGCCGCCGGACCCCGACGGATCACGCACAACTGTTCGGGCAAGCACGCCGGCATGCTCCTCGCGTGCGAGCGCTCGGGCGCCAACCTCGCGCGGTACCTCGAACCCTCGCACCCGCTCCAGCGCGAGATCCTGCGCGCCGTGGGTTCGGCCACCGGTGTCGACCGGCCGGTCGTAGGGGTCGACGGGTGCGGCGCCCCCGTCCACGGGCTCCCGCTGCGCGGCATGGCCACCCTGTTCGCCCGGCTGGCTAGACCCGAGCGGCTCGGTCGCCTCGGTGCGCGCGCCGCTCGGGCGGTCGAGGCGATGCGCTCGGCGCCGTATCTGGTCGCGGGGCGCGGGCGTTCGGACACGCGACTGATGGAGGCGGTACCCGGGCTCGTCTGCAAGGTCGGGGCGGAGGGCCTGCACTGCGCCGCCGTCCCCGAGGCCGGGATCGGGGTCGCCGTGCGGATCGAGGACGGGAGCGACCGCGCCGCCGCGCCGGCCTTGGTGAGGACGCTCGACCTGCTCGGGGTGCTGGACCGGGCGCAGCACGCCGCCCTCGCGTCCCTCGAGGTCCCGCCCGTGCTCGGCGGCGGCCGGCCCGTGGGGGCGTTCGAGGTCGGGTTCCGGCTGCGTCGCTCCGGCTGAGCGATCGCGTTCGGCTTCATTCGGCGTGACCTCCCGTACGATTCCTGGATGGGCGAAGGCAGCGTCACGACCGAACGGAACGCCGGCGAGCGCTCGACGCCAAGGGATGAGCCGAGGATCGCCGTGGTCAGCCTGCACACGTCCCCGCTCGACCAGCCAGGTTCGGGCGACTCCGGCGGGATGAACGTCTTCATCCGGGCGGCGGCCGAGCGCCTGTCGGCGGGCGGCGTCCAGGTGGACGTCTTCACCCGCACCCGGGACGAGCGGCGTCCCGAAGTCGAGGAACTCGGGAACGGCTCCCGGCTGATCAACGTCCAGGCCGGACCGAGCGCGCCCGTGCCCAAGGAGGAGCTGCCGCGGTTCCTGCCGGAGTTCCTGGGCGGGGTCCTGCGGCGGGCACGCGCGGAGGGGTCCGATTACGACCTCGTCCACACGCACTACTGGCTCTCGGGCTGGGTTGGGCGCAGCGCCCGCGAGATCTGGGGCGTCCCCCTGGTGGCCTCGTTCCACACGCTCGGCAAGGTCAAGAACTACTCCCTGTCGCGCGGCGAGCGTCCGGAACCCCCGGACCGTCTGTCCGGCGAGGAGCTCGTGATCGCGGACGCGGACCGGCTGGTCGCCGCGACGCCGATCGAGGCGGCGCAGCTCGTCGGCCTGTACCGGGCCGAGCCCGACCGCATCCGCATCGTCCCCCCCGGCGTCGACCACGGCCTGTTCTTCCCGCGGGACCGGAGCGAGGCCAAGGCGAGGCTCCACCTGACGGACCTGCGGCTGCTGCTGTTCGTCGGCCGATTGCAGGCGCACAAGGGACCGGACGTCGCCGTGCGAGCGGTCGCCGAGGCGATCGCCCGCGATCCCGAGGGAACGCGCGACGTCGTCCTCGCGATCGTCGGCGGGCCGAGTGGCTCGGACCACGGCGCCGAGGTGGCCCGGCTGATGGATCTCGCCTCCGCGCTCGGGGTGGGGGACCGCGTGATCCTGTTCCCGCCGCAGCCGCAGTCGCGCCTCGCGGACTTCTATGCCGCCGCCGAGGCGGTGTTGGTCCCCTCGAGGTCCGAATCGTTCGGGCTGGTGGCGCTCGAGGCGCAGGCGTGCGCGACGCCGGTGGTCGCGTCCGCGGTCGGCGGTCTCCGGTACGTGGTCGAAGACGGGGTCACGGGTCATCTCGTCGAGGGCCACGATCCGGGCGACCACGCCGAACGGATCCTCGCGATCCTCGGCGACCCGCGCGCGCGCCGGCGCATGGGCGAGGCCGGCGTCCTGCGCTCGTTGCGCTTCTCCTGGGACGCGACCGCCGCCGGCATGTTGTCGGTCTATCGCGAGCTGCTCGCGGGTCGCATCCCCGCCTGAGCGTCACGTGACCGACGTCGTCCCGCGATGGGATCGCCGCATTGCGTCCGCGTTGCCCACGCGTACGTCACGGTCCCCGTCGAAGTTCGGCGCCGAGTACTTCCTCGCACAACCTTGCGCCGCAACGATTCCGAGCGATGTGTCGGCCGACGTTCGCGTTGGAGACATGTTCTTGTCACTCTTTCCATCACGCGATCTACCTGCGCATATGTACCGTGACCTGCGCATTCGTTGAGTTGACCCGCTGGTGCGGCGCCGGTACATTTCGCCTCGCTCCGAGCAGCCGGAGCGGCCGAATCAGGGAACCGAGGCCGGGACCCCTGGGAAAGCCGTAAGGCCGACTGGGCGCACCTGCTCGTACGGTTGGGACAGCTAACTAGCTGTGCGGGTGGGGAGGCTCGGGAGGCCCCAAAGCCCAACGAAAGGGTACTACGGCCAGGAAACCAAGACGGCTGCGAGAGGTTGCTCGGAGCACCTGAGCCCGAGGGGCCAGAGGTGGCTGGAGGCTTCGGCTTCCGGCGAGCCGAAGGTCCCTCGGGTTCTTCTTTTCCGCCCGGTGGCGGCGTCCCGGGCAGCGACACGGATCCCCCGCCGACGCAGCCCGACGCAGCCCTTGTTCGCTCGGCGGAGCGCGGCTACCGTTCCCAGGTCATGGCCATCCCAACCGGCACCGAAACCAACGAGCGACGCGAGCAGATCGTGGGTGTCGCGATGCGGCACTTCGCCGAGCACGGGTACCGGGGCGCGCACGTCGAGGACATCGCCGCCGAGGTCGGGGTCGCCAAGGGGACCGTCTTCCTGCATTTCGGGAACAAGGAGGGGTTGTTCCTCGCCGCGTATCGAGAGGCGGTCGGACAGCTCCCCGCGTGGCTCGACGCTCCCGCCGACGTCGTCGAGGCCGGGTTCTGGGCCGTCCTGGACTACTGGCTCCGCCGGACGGAGGAGTTCCTCACCGAGCAGTGGGTGGCCAACCGTGTCGCGATGATCGGGCGGAACGACACCGGGCTTGGGCTCCGGCAGCCGATCGACCGGCTGATGCGGAGCGAGGATCCGTACGGGACCCTCGAGCTCGTCGAGTTCGGGGTCCGACGCGGTGAGATCCGCGACGACGTCGACGTCGAGATGATCGCCTCGATGCTGGACTGGGTCGCCGAACGCTTCCAGGACGTCCTCGGGAGCGAGGAGCTCGACCCCGGCCTGGTCCACCGCAAGCCGTTCGTCCCAGAACGGCGCGACGCGCGGATCCGGGAGTTCCTCGAGCTCCTGCGTTCGGGCATCTCCCGTGCGCCCGGGGCGGCGAACGAGACTGGCGCCGGACGTCCGGCCGAGATGGAGCCGGTCCCCGGTGGAGCGGACGGATGAGCCAGACCCGCGACCGCAAGGTGGCCTTCCTCGGTGGTGGCCGGATGGGCGAGGCCTTCGTGTCGGGCCTGATCCGCTCGGGAGGCCGGGGCGCCGACGAGATCATGATCACGAGCCGCCGCGAGGAGCGCGCGCTCGAGCTCGCGCAGACCCAGGGGGTCGGGTCGACGCTCTCGAACCCGGACGCGGTGGCCTGGGCCGACGTCCTGGTCCTGACGGTGAAGCCGCAGGACATGGAGGTCCTGCTCTCCCAGATCCGCGAGCACGTGACGCCTGAGCACCTCGTCGTGAGCTTCGCGGCTGGGATCCGTACCTCGTTCGTCGAGAAGCACCTGCCCGACGGCGTCCCGGTCGTCCGGGTGATGTCGAACGTGGCCGTCCTCGTCGACGAGGCGATGTCGGTCGTCGCCGCGGGTTCGGACGCCGAGGACCGGCACCTCGAGGTCGCGGAGGAGCTCCTCGGGTACGTCGGCAGGGTGATCCGGCTGAAGGAGGTGCACCTCGACGCGATCACGGCCACCAGCGGCAGCGGCCCGGCCTACTTCTTCCTGCTCGCTGAGGCGATGATCGAGGCGTGCATCCTGCTCGGCCTGTCCAGGGACGTGGCGACCGAGCTGATCATCCAGACGATGCTCGGATCCGCGAAGATGCTCCGCGACACGGGCAAGCACCCGGTCGAGCTGCGTGAGATGGTGACCTCGCCGGGCGGGACGACGATCGCCGCGATCAGACACCTCGAGGAGGCGGGCGTCCGCGCGGCCTTCCTGAACGCGATCGACGCCGCGCGGCACCGGAGCGCCGAGCTCGCGCAGGGCGGCGACGAGGACGAGGACTAGGAGGCACCGATGGGACGCGGGGACCGGGCACGCGTGCGCTGGGCGCACGACCGGGAGCGCAAGAAGAAGCGAGCGGAGAAGCAGCGCGCCCAGGAGCTGGGTGCGGAGCGCAAAGCGGCGAAGAAGAAGTAGCGGCCTGAGCTAGTCGGCGCCGCGAACGCGCCGGATCAGCTCCGCGTGGTCGAACGCGTGGGCCGTGTAGATCTCGAGCCAGTTGTATATCGACCGGTCGGTCATAGTGGAGCCGGCGTGCGTACTCCGCCTCGTCGTAGCCTTGGACGATCGGGAGCGGTCCTCGGCGAGGAGCTTCCGCAGCCGCAGGTACGAGTTCGCTCCGAGTCGGCGGGCTGGCGGACGACCATCCGGGGCGACCAGCCCCCGTCTTGCGACACCACACGAGGACCGTAACAGCGGCGACGGCGACGCCGTCGGCGAAGCTCCGCTCAGCGACCGAGGCGGTTGCGGAGCACTCCGATGCCCTCGGCCTCGAGCTCCACCTCGGCGCCGGGCCACACACGCTGTTCGAACCCGGGGATCTCGAACGGTCCCGACGCGAAGGTCTCACCGGGTTCGAGCCGCTCCTGCTTCGAGGCGCGGGCGACGTCGCGGAGCAGCCCGAGCGCCGTCCCGTTCAGGTTCCCCTTCACCCACTCCTCACCGTCGATCCGGACCGTGACGAACGCGGTTTGGGGGTCGAGCTCGTCGGCCGTCACCACGCACGGACCGATCGAGAGCGGGACACCTCGGGGGGTGGGCATCGGGTCGCCGTTCGTGCGCCGGGCGAGCCAGTCGCCCACCAGGGTGTATCCGAAGACGACCGAGGGCGTCTCCTCGGGCGTGAGCGCGTCGTCCACCGCGCGACGCAGGACCGCCGCGATCTTCGGATGGAACTCGAGCCAGCCCGCGCCCTTCGGCCACGGGATCTCCTCGTCGGGCCCGAATGCCGGCCGGCCGCCCTCCAGCGCGTCCGCGGAGCGGAGCGCGATCGGTAGCAGCGCCGCGAGCAGACGTGGTCGTTCGACGACGAAGGCGTCTGCCTCGTCGCGCTCGAGGGCTGCCCGGGCGGCATCGAGCACCGTGCCCCCGTTGCTCCTGACGAGCCGCTCCATCGTGTCGGGGAACGCGGGGTGGCCGAGCAGGCTCGGCAGGTCCACGACGTTCCCTTCCCGGAGCGCTCCCAGTCGCCGGTGCCCCCGCCGGTCGAAGGTCACGAGCCTCAAGGGAGGCCGATGATACGCCTGGCCGAGGCCGGAATCCCGGTATCGATCGGGCAGTTGGCTGCGGGCTCCGACTTGGGGGAAACGGGGTCCGGCGGCTACGATTGAGTCGCGAGATCGACGCAGGATCGACCAGGTACAACGCCTGTTCCACGCACAGGAGGTCTCCATGGCAGAGGAAGGGTTCCGCATCACCTACGCGACGATGACGGCCGACAACGAGGACCTGCACAAGGGCTACGACGAGGGCATCGAGGTTGCCCGGTCGTGGCTGGGCCAGCAGCATCCGCTGTTCGTCAACGGCGAGGCGCGCGAGGGCTCGGGGTACAAAGCCGCGCATTCGCCGATCGACGGCACCCTTATCGGTGAGTTCGCGAGCGGCACGCGCGAGGACGCCCGCGATGCCGTCGCCGCCGCCAAGGAGGCGTTCCACGAATGGGCCAACCGCCCCTGGCAGGAGCGGGTCGCGATCATCCGCAAGGCCGCCGACGTCATGTCCGACCAGCGCAACGAGCTGTCGGCGCTGATGGCGATGGAGGTCGGCAAGAACCGGCTGGAGGCGCTCGGTGACGTGGAGGAGTCCGCGGATCTGCTGCGGTGGAACGCCAACGAGGTGGAGAAGCACGACGGTTTCCAGACGCCGATGCAGTCCCTGGGCGCGCCGGGCGAGTACTACGACGTGCTGAGGCCATTCGGTGTGTGGGCCGTGATCAGCCCGTTCAACTTCCCGATGGCGCTCGCCGCCGGTCCCTCGTCCGCGGCGCTGGTCGCGGGCAACACCGTGGTGTTCAAGCCCGCGCACATGGGCGTGTTCACCGGTCTGAAGCTGTACGAGGTCTACATGGCGGCAGGCGTGCCCAAGGGCGTCTTCCACTTCCTGTCGGGTCCGGGCAGCGTCGTCGGCGACGAGATCGTGAACCACCCCGACGTGGCCGGGATCACCTTCACCGGCTCGTACGAGGTCGGGATGGGGATCTACAAGGGCTTCGCGAAGGACTTCCCCAAGCCCGCGATCTGCGAGATGGGCGGGAAGAACCCGACGATCGTGACGGACAAGGCCGACCTGGACAAGGCGACCGACGGGGTGCTGCGTTCTGCGTTCGGGTTCGGCGGGCAGAAGTGCTCGGCCAACTCGCGCGTCTACGTGCACCGGAGCGTGTACGACGAGTTCGTCCGCACGTTGAAGGAGAAGACCGAGAACGTGAGGATCGGCGACCCACTCGACCGCGACGTCTACCTCGGCCCGGTGATCGACGATGCCGCGGTGGCCACGTTCGAGGAGGCGTCCAACGAGGCGAAGAAGAACGGCACCGTCGTCACGGGCGGCGAGCGGCTTACCGAGGGTGAGCTCGCGAAAGGCACCTACGTGCAGCCCACAGTCGCGGAGGTCCCGCTCGACTCGTGGATCTGGAAGAAGGAGCTCTTCGTGCCGTTCGTCGCGGTCGCGCCGTACGACGACCTCGACGAGGCGATCCGCCTGGCCAACGACACCGAGTACGGCCTGACGGCCGGTTTCTACAGCGAGGATCGCGCCGAGATCGATACCTGGCTAGGCTCGATCGAGGCCGGCGTGGTGTACGTGAACCGGCGGGCCGGGGCGACGACCGGCGCCTGGCCCGGCGTCCAGCCGTTCGGCGGCTGGAAGGGTTCGGGCACCAGCGGCAAGGCCGGCGGCGGGCCGTACTACGTGCAGCAGTACCTGCGCGAGCAGTCGCGCACGGTGATCGAAGAGTGAGCACGGCCGAGACGCTCGATCTGGCGGCCGCCGAGGCGCCCGCGCTCGTCACGGAGGTCCCGGGCCCCGAGGCTCGTGCCCGGATCGAACGCGACCACAAGGTCACGAGCCCCTCACTCCCGCGCGCCTACGACCTCGTACCCAAGCGCGGCGCGGGCTCGGTGATCGAGGACGTCGACGGGAACCGTTTCCTGGACGTGAACGCCGGGATCGCCGTGACCTCGACCGGACACGCGCACCCGAGGGTGGTCGAGGCCATCCAACGCCAGGCGGAGGAGCTCCTGCACTACTCGGCGAGCGACTTCTACCTGCCGATCTACTCCGACGTCTGCGAGGAGCTCGACCGGATCGCGCCCTTCGCCGAGCGGGCTCGCAGCTTCCTGACGAACTCGGGCACCGAGGCGGTCGAGGGCGCGATCAAGCTCGCGCGCTACGCCACCGGGCGTCAGTACGTGGTCGCGATGATCGGATCGTTCCACGGCCGTTCCTACGGGAGCGTCTCGCTCACCGCCAGCAAGGCGAAGTACCACGCGGGGTTCGGACCGCTGCTGCCCGGCGTAGTCCACACGCACTTCGGGGACTTCGAGCATCTCGAGCAGGTGGTGTTCTCGCGCCTGATCCCGCCCGAGGAGGTGGCGGCCATCGTGGTCGAACCCGTCCTGGGCGAGGGCGGCTACGTGTTCCCGCCTGAGGGCTGGTTCGCGTACCTGCGTGAGCTCTGCGACCGGCACGGGATCGTGCTCGTGGCCGACGAGGTGCAGTCGGGGATGGGCCGGACCGGCAAGATGTGGGAGATCGAGCACGAGGGCGTCGAGCCCGACGTCTTGCTGGCGGGCAAGGGGATCGCCAGCGGGATGCCACTCGGCGCGATCGTGGCCCGCGAGCGCCTGATGACGTGGGACGTGGGCGCGCACGGCTCGACCTACGGCGGCAACCCGGTCGCATGCGCCGCCGCGCTCGCGACGCTCGAGCTGATCGAGCGCGGGCTGCTCGCCAACACGCGCGACGTCGGCGAGCTCCTGCTGAAGGGCCTGCGCGACATCCAGGCCCGCCGGCCCGAGATCGTCGACGTCCGGGGCCGGGGCCTGATGATCGGCATCGAGTTCGAGCAGGCGCAGACGATGCACGCGGTCGAGCAGGCCGCGTTCCACCGGGGCCTGCTGGTCCTTGGCGCCGGGGACTCGGTGATCCGGATGTCGCCGCCGCTCGTGTTCCGACCCGATCAGGCCGAGACCGCCCTGCAGGTGTTCGCCGACGCCGTCGCCGACGTCGTGGGCCGCTGACCGGCGGGCGTCCGATGGCGCTGTCGGTCGAGACCCTCACGTGGGACTGCCGCTCGCAGGAGGTCGTCGCTCGGTTCTGGGCCGAGGTCCTCGGCTACGAGGTCGTCGAGATCGACGACGAGGACGCGCTGATCCGCGACTCCGATGGCGGCGAGGGCTGGCCGATCCTGTTCCAGTCCGTGCCCGAGGGCAAGACGGTGAAGAACCGGCTGCATCTCGATCTCCGCCCGGCGACCTCGATGGCCGAGGAGATCGAGCGGGTGAGCGCGCTCGGCGCTTCGCAGCATCGGTACGTGGCCGAGGGCGGGAGCTTCTGGACCGTGATGCTCGACCCCGAGGGCAACGAGTTCTGCGTCCTGCGCGGCCCCGAGGACGGCTGGAGCCCCGAGTGACGGGGTGGGCGCGGACGAGCAAGCAGACCACGATGGCCGACGCGGTCGGCGAGCTCGTTCGCGACGGCGATACCGTCGCGATCGAGGGCTTCACCCACTTGATCTGCTTCGCGGCCGGACACGAGATCATCCGTCAGCGCAAGCGCAACCTGACCCTCGCGCGCATGACGCCGGACGTGATCTACGACCAGATGATCGGTGCCGGGGTCGCCCGCAAGCTGATCTTCTCCTGGCTCGGCAACCCGGGGGTCGGATCGTTGCATGCCGTCCGGCGCCGGATCGAGCAGGCCGACCCCGAGCCCCTGGAGATCGAGGAGTACTCGCACTTCGGGATGGTCTGCCGGTATGTCGCCGGCGCATCGAACCTCCCGTTCTTCCCGATCCGCTCCTACTACGAGAGCGACATCCCCTCGGTGAACACGAACATCAAGCCGATGCGCTCACCGTACGAGGACGACACCGAGGTGTACGTCGTGCCGCCGCTGCGGCCCGACGTCACGATCGTCCACGCGCAGCGCGCCACGGCCACCGGTGACACCCAGATCTGGGGCCTGCTCGGGTGTCAGAAGGAGGCGGCGTTCGCCGCCGAACGCGTGATCGTGGTCTGCGAGGAGATCGTGGACGAGGCGGTCGTCCGCCGCGACCCGAACCGGACCGTGATCCCCGGGATCGTCGTCGACGCGGTGGTGGAGCAGCCCTTTGCCTGCCATCCGAGCTACGCGCAGGGCTACTACGACCGCGACAACGCCTTCTACCTCGAGTGGGAGCGGATCTCGAAGGATCCAGAAGCGCTCGAACGCTGGTTGAAGGAGTGGGTCTACGGTTTGGAGAGCCACGCCGACTATGTCGCCAAGGTGGGCGATCGGTGGGAGGGCATCGAGGCCGGCGAACGCCTGTCCGGCGAGGTGAACTACGGTGACTACTCGTGACCGGCGGGGCGCTGCGGTGAGCGAGGACGGCTACACGAAGAACGAGATGATGATCACCGCGAGCGCCCGCACGCTCGCGGGGGAGCGGGTCTGCTTCGTCGGCGTCGGTCTGCCGAACATCGTCTGCAACCTCGCGCAGCGCACGGTGTCGCCCGAGCTCCAGCTCGTGTACGAGGCCGGCGTGTTCGGCGCGCGCCCCGAACGGCTCCCGCTGTCGATCGGGGACCCGACGCTGGTGTCGGGTTCGACAGCCGTGACGTCGATGTTCGAGCTGTTCGCCTTCTACCTCCAGGCCGGCCTGATCGACGCCGCGTTCCTCGGCGGGGCGCAGATCGATCGGTTCGGGAACCTCAACACGACCGTGATCGGCGACTACGCGTCGCCGAAGGTCCGGCTCCCGGGCTCCGGCGGCGCATGCGAGATCGCCATCCACGCCCGCAGGATCCTCGTCATCATGCGGCAGGCTAAGCGCTCGTTCGTCGAGCGGCTCGACTTCCGGACCTCGCCCGGGCACTCGGGTGACCCGGCGCACGACCGCAAGCGCGGGTGGTTCGGGAGCGGGCCGACGAGCGTGGTGACCGATCTCGCGACGTTCGGGTTCGACGAGGGGGGCGGCGAGATGACGCTGCTCACGGTCCACCCGGGCGTCACGGTCGACGACGTCCGTGCGAACATGGGCTGGGAGCCGCGCGTCTCCGGGTCCCTCGGCGAGACCCCGCCGCCGACCGAGGACGAGCTGCGGCTGATCCGGACGCAGCTGGACCCGCAGGGCATGTACACCTCGTAGCGATGGCGGACGGCGACGGCTCCCGCGACCACGAGGCCCTGCCCGACGTGCGCGGGGAGCCCGAACCCGACTGGGTCCAGGCGATCCGGCGCGGTCGCGAGGAGCGGGCGAAGCGCCTCCGATCGCTCCTCGGCGGGCCTCCGATCGGCGACGCGGTCGAGGGCGCCCAGGAACCGGTCGGGGATGCGACCGCGGGCGAGCCGCCACCTGGCGCGCCAGCGGGCACACCGGAGCAGCCGGTATGAGCCACGTCTTCCATCGGGTCCTGTCGCGACCCCTGCCTCGAGCCGTTCACGCCGGGGGGGTGTGGATCGAGGACGCCCAGGGCATGCGCTACCTCGACGGAGCGGGCGGCGCGATCGTCGTGAACGTCGGGCACGGCGACCGGTCTCTGGTGGACGCGATGGCCGAACAGTCCGCGAGGACCCCTTACGTCCACGGGACTGCGTTCACGACCGAGGCCCTCGAGTCGTACGCGGACGCCGTCGCGCCCCTGCTGCCCCTGGACGACCCCCGGATCTACCCGGTCTCGGGGGGGAGCGAGGCGGTCGAGACCGCGATCAAGCTCGCGCGCGCCTTCCATCTCGCCCGGGGTGAGCCATCGCGGACCCGGGTGATCGGACGGCAGGCCTCGTACCACGGGAATACGTTGGCGGCGCTCGACGTCGGCGGCAAGCAGGCGTTGCGGAGTCCGTACGAGCCGTGGCTCGGGCGGTTCGACCACGTGGACGCCGCGTACGAGTACCGGTGTCCGAACCCCGACCATCCCGCCGCGTGCGGCGCGTGGCACGCCGAACGCCTCGACCGCGCGATCGCCGACGCCGGCCCGTCCACGGTCGCCGCGTTCATCGCCGAGCCGGTCGCCGGTGCGACGCTCGCCGCGGCGGTCCCGACCGACGACTACTGGCCGGCGGTCGCCGAGGTGTGCCGCCGGCACGGCGTGCTCCTGATCGCCGACGAGATCATGACCGGATTCGGCCGCACCGGGCGATGGTTCGGAGTCGACCACTGGGGCGTCCGGCCCGACGTGGTGACGGCGGGGAAGGGTTCGACGAGCGGGTACTTCCCGTTCGGGTTCGCGGCGTGTTCGGTGGGGGTGTTCGAGACGGTGCGCGAGACCGGCTTCGTGCACGGGTTCACGTGGTCGCACAACGGCGTCGGCGCGGCGGTCGCTCACGCCACGCTGCGCCGATTGACCGAGGACGACCTCGTCGACGCGAGCGCGCGCCAGGGGGAGCGGCTCCTGAAGACGCTCGCCTCGGCGCTCGAGGACGACCCGTCGGTCGGGGATGTTCGAGGGATCGGGTTGATGGTGGGCGTCGAGCTCGTCGCCGACCGGGCGAGCCGAACGCCATTCGCGCGCGAGCACCAGGCGACCGAACGCGTCCTCGCGGCAGCCCGAGACGCGGGGTTGCTCCTGTACTCGAGCACGGGTCACGTCGACGGCGACGGCGACCTGGTGATGCTCGGACCGCCGTTCGTGATCACCGACGACGAGTGCGAGCTGATCGTCGAACGGACCGCCGCCGCGATCGCCACCCTCCGAACGGCGTGAGCGGCACCGCCGGTCTCGTCCTGTGTCCCGAGGTGCGCGGCTACGACCACGGACCCCAGCATCCGCTCCGGCCCCAACGGGTGCTCTACACGTGGTCACTGATCGAGGCGTACGGCCTGCTCGAGCGCCCGAACGTCTCCCGGCTGGCGTGCCGCACCGCGGCCGACCCGGAGCTCGGGCTCGTGCACGAGGACGCGTACATCGAAGCGACGAAGGCGGCCGGGCACGGCGAGGAGGGGGGCTGGGGCCGGTTCGGGTTCGGACCCGGCGACAACCCGATCTTCCCGAACATGCACGAGGCGAGTGCGTTCGTGGCGGGTGCCTCGCTCGTCGCGGCCGAGGCCATCCGCGACGGCTCGGTCCTGCACGCCTTCAACGCCGCCGGAGGCCTGCATCACGCGATGCCGGCGCGGGCCTCCGGGTTCTGCGTGTACGACGATCCCGCGATCGCGATCGCGTGGCTGCTCGACCACGGCGTGCACCCGATCGCGTACGTGGACGTCGACGTCCACCACGGCGACGGCGTCCAGTCGATCTTCTACGGGGACCCGCGCGTGCTCACCGTCTCGATCCACCAGTCGGGCGAAACGCTTTTCCCGGGGACGGGATCCGTCGACGAACGCGGCGCGGGCGACGCCGAGGGCACCGCGGTCAACGTCCCGCTCCAGCCGGGGGTGGGCGACCGGGCCTGGCTCGCGGCCTTCGCCGAGATCGTGCCGCCGGTCGTCCGGGCGTTCGCGCCGAAGGTGCTCGTGACGCAGCTCGGGTGCGACACGCATCGGACCGATCCGCTGGCGCAGCTCCGGCTCTCGACCGCCGCGTACCGGGAGACGGCCGCGTCGCTGCACGCGCTCGCGCACGAGGTGACCGGCGGGCGTTGGCTCGCGACCGGGGGCGGCGGCTACCAGTGGGCGACCGTGGTCCCGCGGGCGTGGACGATCGCGTTCGCGGAGATGGCCGGCGCCAACCTCCCCGACGCGCTGCCCGAACCGTGGATCGAGCAGGTCGAGCTCGAGACCGGCGGCGAGATCCCCGCGACGTTCTCCGAGCCGCCGCTCGAACGGGACGAGCTCGACGGCCGGACCGAGCGGACGATCGAGGAGGTCAAGCGCGCGTGCTTCCCGTTCTTCGGTCTCAGCCCCTAGGGCTCAGCCGCCGTCCGTTCGAGCAGCGTCTGGATCGTCCTTTCGACGCGCCGCGCCCGGGTCTCGGGCAGCTTGGCCTCCGTGATCGAGTCGACGTACGCGCGCCGGTGCGAGAACGAGAGGCCCTCGAACGCCGCACCAGCCGCCTCGTTGCGACGGAGCGCCTCGGATAGGTCGTAGGGCACCGACCTCCCGGGAGCATCGTCGTTGTGGACGACGATCGTCAGCGTGTCACCGACCGAGACGCCGGCCTCGGCCATGATCGCCTTCTGCACGCCGAGCACGGCCCCGCCCCCTATGCGGACGATCGAGCCACGGTAGGGGGGACGCCGTCGAACGTCGCGGTCACCGGGATCCGACTCCTGCCGCCCCATTGGCCGCCGAGCGCCCGACCACCTCGGTCGGTACGTCGACCAGGTGCCCGCCGTCCCCTCGTCCGCTCGAGCGAACCGGGGCCCGGAACGTCGTCTCGGCCATCGGTCAAGCCTACGGGAGCTCAGCTCTCGGAGGGATCGCTCGATCCGTAGCGCCGGGAGATCGTCCCCATCCCCCATCGGTACAGGGGTGGGGTCAGCACGCGGAACGCCTGGAGCGCCGCGAGCGACCGGGGGATCGAGATCTCGGGCGCCGTCCCCTTGCGGACGACGTCGACGATCACCTTCGCGACGTCGTCGGGGTCGAGCCGGACGAACGTCGGGCCGGTCGGCGGGAAGCCCTCGGTCGGCGAGAAGCCGGGGTTCACGGTCGTGACCAGGATCCCTTTCGGCTCGAGCTCGTGGTAGAGCGCCTCGCTGAACGCGACGACCGCGTGCTTGGTCGCGCCGTAGATCGCCGCCCCGGGCGTCGCGAATCGTCCGGCGAGCGACGCGATATTCACGACGTGTCCGCGCCCACGTTCGAGCATCATCGGGAGGAAGAGCTTGGTGCCGAGGACCAGGCCCCGGAGGTTCACGTCGATCACCCGGTTCAGGTGCTCGACGCCAACGGCCTCGAACTCGCCCCCTCCGCGGATCCCTGCGTTGTTGACCAGCACGTCGCACCGCTCGAACTCGGTCGCCACGCGGTCGCGGAGCTGGGTGAGCTGATCGAGCTCGGTGACGTCGCACTGGACCGCGAGCGCCGAACCACCCTCCGACGCGATCCGCTCGGCGAGCGCCTCGAGGCGTTCGAGCCGTCGGGCCGCGAGCACCACCCTGGCGCCCGCCCGGCCGAACCGGAGTGCGGTGAGCTCACCGAAGCCCGACGAGGCGCCGGTCACGACCACGACCGAACCACGGAGCTCCACGTCAGGCCACGTCTCGGGTCATCGCTGCGCTCCTCGTACGATGGGGTCGATGGACGTTATCGGATCGCACGCCGCGCGCCTGCCCGCGCTCGACGACCGCTGGACCCCCGGCCCGGTCGCGCGCGAGGAGCTGCTCGAGGGTCTGCTCGCGGGCGCGGTGGCCGGGCCCGAGCTCAGCCACCCGCTCGACAATGTGCTGCGTAACATCCGGCTCCTGCACCAGGGCGATCCCGACAAACAGTTCGGCATGACGGGGCTGCAGACGCTCGACCCGGATCGGATCCTCGGCCTCGTCGGCCGGGCGGCCGGGTTCGAGCCCGACCCAGCGGCCACCACCGGCCCCGTCCCCGTGGATCCCGAACGCGTCCTGGACGCGTGCGCGGAGGCCGGCGACCGGTTCGCCGAGGCGATCCGCCGTCGCCAACGCGTGATCGTGGCGACGGGTCACCCGGTGGGGCTGGCGCACCTGTACATCGAGGTGGGGCGGCTCCTGCGCGCCGGCGGCGCCACGATCCTCGAACCCGCGGATGGGGTCAGGTGGCACGACGCCGACCGTCCCCACCCGTGGCAGATCCGGTACCTCGACGGCGTCGCGATGCTGACCGACGAGGCGAGCGCGCGGCACACCCACAGCGGGGACGCGATGGATCGGATGCTCGACGACCTGACCCCCGACCTCGTGTTCGCGGACCACGGGTTCGCGGGCGCCGCGATCGAACACGGCGTCGACACCGTCTCGATCGCCGACGTGAACGACCCCGCCCTGCTCGTCGCGCAGGCGCAGGGCCGGACGCGGACCGTGATCGTGATGGACGACAACGTCGCGCCGCAGGCCTACTGGCCGTGCTTCCAGGCGATCGCCGCTCGTCTCCCCTGACCGGCCGAACGGGCGTGTTCGAGCCCGACCGCGCGCGCGGCTCACGTCGAGCCGGATAGGATGAGCACCATCTTGACGAGCACACCCACTCCAGAGGCACGGTTCGAACGCGTGAGCGGAGCAACGGGCTCCATGACGACCATCGAGATCACCGAGAGACGGCTGTCCGGGCGGGGGGCTTCCCCGGCCGGATAGACCGCACGCACGCGTGCGACCGGCCTTCGGGGTGGGGGAACCCGGAGGCGGATGTGAACGAGCACGAGGCGCTCGTCGACCAGGCGGTTCGGACCAAGCACACGGTCCTGCTGATCGGCGGCATGGATACCGGCAAGACCACCCTGTCTCGGGAACTCCTGGTGGCCGCGCTCGCGGCGGGACGGTCGGCGGCGCTCCTGGACGCGGACGTCGGACAGAAGACCGTCGGGCCGCCCGCGACGATCTCGCTCAAGGTCGTTCGGAGCCCGGAAGACCTCGAGCCCGAGTCGCTCGCGACGTCCGACGCGTTGTACTTCGTCGGCTCGACCTCGGCGCAGGGGCATCTCCTGCCGGTGGTCGGCGGCGTCGCCTCCCTGCACGAGCAGGCCAAGCAGCTCGGGGCCGACTTCATCGTGGTCGACTCGTCCGGGCTCGTGTCCGGGATCACCGGACAGACGCTGAAGTACCACAAGGTGGAGGCGCTCCGGCCCGACCTGGTCGTGGGGCTGCAGCGCGGCGAGGAGCTGTTGCCGCTGCTCGGCGTGATCCAGCGTTTCTTCGCGACCGAGGTCGTGCCCCTCGGCGTCCATCCGAAGGTGGTCCCGACAACGGTCGACCTTCGGGCCGAGAAACGCGAGCGTTCGATGCGCCGATACTTCTCCGGCGAGCTCCACCGCTTCCGGGTCAAGCCCACGGTGTTCATGCCGGCGCTGCCGCCGCTGTTCGAACCCGGCGACCTCGACCGACTCCTGGTCGGGCTGTCCGACGGCGCCGGCGGCTACCCGGGCATCGGCTACCTCGAGCATGCGCAGGACGAGGGCGTGCTCAGGCTGATCTCGCCGGTGGCAGAGGGCCCCAAGGCGCTTAGACTGGGGTCCGTCCGTCTGGATGCGTCCTTCCGCGCCAAGCGCGTGGACCTCCGGAACCTGTTCGGATCGGAATAGGAGATCGCTGCGTGCCTTCGTTGGTCAAGAAACGCCGCAAGAAGATGCGGAAGAAGAAGCACAAGAAGCTGCTGAAGAAGACCCGCTGGCAGCGCCGTCAACAGGGCCGCTAGGAGCCCGATCGGTGCGCGTGGCGGTCCCGTTCGGGGCCCGTCCGATCGCGATCCTGCTGCTGGTTGCGGCCGCGCTCGTCTCGTGTGGCGAGCCGCCGCCGCCGGACCTGTCGGGTTCGCATCCGGTCACGTTCGAGTCGCGCGACGGCGTCACCTTGGAGGGCCGTCTGTTCGGCGATGGTTCGACCGGCGTGGTGCTGTCGCACATGCAACCCGCCGATCAGCGTTCGTGGTTCGCGTTCGCGAACCGTCTGGCCGACCAGGGGTACCTCGTCCTCACGTACGACTTCCGGGGGTACTGCCCGGGCGGCGAGGGCGGCTGCTCGCAGGGAGAGCTCCAGATCGCCGCGATCTGGCAGGACGTCCTCGGGGCGGTGGATTTCATCCGGTCCCAGGGGGCGACGACCGTCGCGCTGGTGGGCGCGAGCATGGGGGGCACGGCGTCGCTCGTCGCGGCCGGTCAGGAGGGGACGGACGTGGCGGCGGTGATCACCCTGTCGGCCCCGGTCTCGATCGAAGGTCTGAACGCGGACGCCGCGCTGCTCCAGCGCGTCGATGCGAACAAGCTGTTCATCGCCGGTCTCGGGGATGCTCCAGCCGCTGCGTCGGCGCAGGAACTGGACGAGATCGCGCCACCGCCCAAGCGTGTCGAGATCTCTCCGGCCGACGACCACGGCACCGACCTGTTGACGGGATCGCACGGCGAGGAGATCCAGCGGCTGATCGAGACCTACCTCACGCAGTTCGCGCCGCCGCGAGGCTCAGGGTGAGGGGGTGAGGCTCGGGAGCGGCGTGCCCTCGACGGGGCCCGGGAACGGAGCCCGGTCGCGGTTCGCGAGCACGATCTGGTAGACGGCCGCGCCGATCAGTAACCCGAACAGCACGACGATCGTGATGAA
>Ga0207708_10000836_pt1 | contig 23216 bp, 19 predicted proteins | sample KBSK5101metaG_FD_184340 | JGI IMG/M metagenome (GOLD analysis project Ga0207708, IMG submission 184340) | Corn, switchgrass and miscanthus rhizosphere microbial communities from Kellogg Biological Station, Michigan, USA - KBS K5-10-1 metaG... | ecosystem: Host-associated > Plants > Roots >...
GGTCGTGCACGACGCCGTGGCCGCGGCCGGGCTGACCTCGGAGTCCGAGGGCGTCGAGCCGCGCCGCCATGTCGTGGTCCTCCCCCCAGGTGGGCCCGACACCGCGTGAGCGATGTTTCACGTGAAACACCCTCCGTGCCTGCTGGGGCGCGGGGGGTGTTTTCGGATGCGCTCCCGCTGGCCGAGCGGTTCGCGCACCTGCTGGCCACGGACGGCGTCGTCCGTGGGCTGATCGGTCCGCGGGAGGTGCCGCGGCTCTGGGAACGGCACCTGGTGAACTGTGCACTGCTGGGGCTGGGGGTGCCCCGGGGCGCCACCGTGGCCGACGTCGGGTCGGGTGCGGGCCTACCCGGGCTGGTGCTCGCGATCGGCCGGCCGGACCTGCACCTCACCCTGGTGGAGCCCCTGCTGCGCCGGACCACGTTTCTCACCGAGGCGGTGGAGCATCTCGCGCTGGCCAACGTGGAGGTGGTCCGTGACCGCGCGGAGGCGCTGCACGGCCACCGGTCGTTCGACGTGGTCACGTCTCGCGCGGTCGCTCCCCTCGACCGGCTCGCACGGTGGTGCCTGCCCCTGGTCGTGCCCGGCGGCCGGATGCTGGCGATGAAGGGAGCCTCGGCTGCCGACGAGGTGGCCCGGTCCGGCGCGGTCATCCACCGGCTCGGGGGTCGGCGTGCCAGTGTGGTGCGGTACGGGGCAGAGTTGGCCGGACGTGTCGAGGGGGCACCGATCATCGTGGTCGAGATCGTGGTGCCCGGGGCACCGGAAAGGGCGTGATCTGGTTGCCGCAGCGGGATCCGCGATCGGCTGCTTTCGGGTCGGTGACCCCTCCGGTGGTGGACGCCGGGATCGGCTGGCCGCTGCTGGGGGCCAAGCGGCGTCCCGCAGAGTTTTCCACCGGCCTGGGTTGGCCTCCTGAGCGTGAAGATCCACAAAGGAACGAGAGTTATCCACAGATGAGCCCTGCCGCCGACGCGTCGGTTTCACGTGAAACATCGGCCACCATGCCCGCTGAGGACCTGCCGGACCTAGGTGGGACAGTCCCAGTGCGCAACCCGCTGCTGGTTCCGACGGCGGCGGACCACGACGGCACCGTGACCTACGACGACGACACGACGCCGCTCGCCCGGGCGGTGCTGCACCAGCTCCTGGCGCGGGAGGGTCGTGCGATGGGCTCCCCGGCCAGGCGGCCGGGGCAGACCCGGGTCCTGGTCGTGGCGAACCAGAAGGGCGGGGTGGGCAAGACCACCACGACCGTGAACATCGCGGCCGGCCTCGCGCAGCTCGGCCAGCGAGTGCTGGTGATCGACGTGGACCCCCAGGGCAACGCGTCCACCGCCCTCGGCGTGGAGCACCACCGTGGCGCGCCGTCCACGTACGACGTGCTCGTGGACGGCGTGCCGTTGGCGGACGTGGTGCACCCGTCGCCCGAGCTCCCCGGCCTCTACGTGGTCCCGGCCACCATCGACCTGGCCGGCGCCGAGATCGAGCTGGTCAGTGTCGTGGCCCGCGAGAACCGGCTGCGCAAGGCGATCGCCGCCCACCCCGGCATCGGCAGCACCGGGGAGGACCGCTTCGACTACGTCTTCATCGACTGCCCGCCCTCACTCGGCCTGCTCACGCTCAACGCGCTGGTAGCCGGCGCTGAGATGCTGATCCCGATCCAGGCGGAGTACTACGCACTGGAGGGCCTCGGCCAGCTGATCGAGACCGTGGAGATGGTGCGCTCGCACCTCAACCAGCACCTCGAGGTGACCACCATCCTGATCACCATGTACGACGCTCGCACCAAGCTGGCCGCCGGCGTCGCGGAGGAGGTCCGCGACCACTTCGGTCCGAAGGTCCTGCGCACCGCCATCCCGCGTTCGGTGCGCGTCTCCGAGGCGCCCAGCTACGGACAGAGCGTGATGACCTACGACCCGGGATCCCCGGGCGCCCTCAGCTACCTCGAAGCCGCCCGGGAGATCGCCGCGGCGGCCCGCACCAGCACAGAGATGAGGAGCGAGTGAGCCAGAGACACCCGCAGCGACGTGGCCTCGGTCGTGGCCTGGGCGCACTGATCCCGACCCATGCCGAGGAGCCGACGGATGGGGCCGACGCGGGCCCGGGCGACGGCCAGGCCCCTTCGGCTCCCGTGGCGGGCGCTCACTTCGCCGAGCTGGCGGTCTCCGCGATCACGCCCAACCCGCGGCAGCCGCGGCAGGTCTTCGACGAGGACGCGATGAGCGAGCTCGTGCACTCCATCGAGGAGGTCGGGCTGCTGCAGCCCGTGGTGGTGCGGGCGAAGCCGGACGGCGGCTACGAGCTGGTCATGGGCGAGCGCCGATGGCGCGCGAGCCAGCAGGCCGGACTGGACACGATCCCGGCGATCGTGCGCGAGACCGACGACGACGACCTGCTCCGCGACGCGCTGCTGGAGAACCTGCACCGCTCCCAGCTCAACCCGCTGGAGGAGGCGGCCGCCTACGAGCAGCTGCTCGAGGACTTCTCCTGCACCCACGACGAGCTCGCCCAGCGGATCCGCCGCAGCCGCCCGCAGATCAGCAACACGCTCCGGTTGCTGAAGCTCTCGCCGCCGGTGCAGCGCCGGGTCGCCGCCGGCGTGCTCTCGGCGGGCCATGCCCGGGCGCTGCTCGCGGTCGAGGACCCTGAGATCCAGGAGCGGCTCGCCGCCCGGGTCACCGCAGAAGGGATCTCGGTGCGGGGCCTGGAGGAGATCGTGTCGGTGGGCGACGGCGCCCGGCGCTCCTCCCCCTCCCGCGCCTCACGCCCGACCGCGCCCGGTCTGTCGGACCTCGCGGAACGGCTCGGCGACCGGCTCGAGACCCGGGTGAAGGTGGCGCTCGGCAAGAGCCGGGGCAAGGTCACGATCGAGTTCGCGAGCCTGTCGGACCTCGAGCGCATCGTGCAGGTGATCGACCCGCGGAACCGCTATGACCGTCCGGTCTGAGCCTCGATCCTCGACAAGTGGATTTGTCGACAAGTAGATTCAGTCGGTCGAGTGCGCGGTGCGCCTGGCCGCCCGGCGGGCCTTCTCCTCGGCGTCGAGCCGGGCCGCTTCCTCCGGCGTCGGCGCCGACCCGCCGTACGACGCGGGGAGCCACCAGGCGCCCGGCGGCTGCTCCTCGTCGGGGTAGGCCGCGATCGCGGTGGCCAGCAGGTCGCTCATCCGTCCGTGCAGCTCGGCGGTCTGCTCGGGGCCCTTGCCGCGGGTCACCGTCATCGGCTCGCCGACGTGGATCCCGATCGTCTTGCCCCGCGAGAAGTCCCGTGGATGGTCCTTGGTCATCAGCCGCTGGGTGCCCCACAGCACCACCGGGATCACCGGCACCCCGGCGGCCGCCGCGATCCGCACCGCGCCGGACTTGATCTCCTTGATCTCGAAGGAGCGGGAGATCGTGGCCTCAGGGAAGATGCCGACCAGCTCGCCCTCCTTGAGGTAGCGCACGGCCTCCTTGAACGACCCGATCCCGTCGTCCCGGTCGACCGAGATGTGGTGCATCGAGCGCATGATCGGCCCGGACACGCGATGGTCGAACGCCTCGCGCTTGGCCATGAACCGGACCAGCCGGTGCACCGGCTGCGCGGCGAACCCGGCCAGCACGAAGTCGATGTACCCCACGTGGTTGATCGACAGCAGGGCGCCGCCCTCGCGTGGGATGTGCTCGGTCCCGGAGAGCTGGAACCGCAGCCCGAGCGCCTTGAACAGCACCTTCGCGGTCACGATCACCGGCGGGTAGACGATGTCGCGCATGCTGGTCTCCGGGGGAAGGGGATGAACGGGCCCGCTCATCGTGCCACGGGTCTGTCGGCCCCTGCTCTCTGGGAGACTGCGTCCATGCGTCCCATCGTCCAGAGCCGCAAGCTCCAGCACGTCCGGTACGACGTCCGAGGCCCGATCCTGGCGGAGGCCCACCGGCTGGAGGCCGAGGGCCACAAGATCCTCAAGCTCAACATCGGCAACCCCGCGCCGTTCGGGTTCGAGGCGCCGGAGGCGATCGTCGCCGACATCGTGCACAACCTGCCGGAGTCACAGGGCTACTCCGACTCGCGCGGCATCTACTCCGCCCGCACCGCCGTCGCGCAGTACTACCAGGCCCGCGGACTGCCGGACACGGTCGTCGACGACGTCTACATCGGCAACGGGGTGTCCGAGCTGATCACGATGACGCTCCAGGCGTTCCTCGACGACGGCAACGAGATCCTGGTGCCGGCGCCGGACTACCCGTTGTGGACCGGCGCGGTCACGCTGTCCGGCGGTACGCCGGTGCACTACCGCTGTGACGAGGACAACGGCTGGGACCCTGACCTCTCCGATATCGAGGCCAAGATCACCCCGCAGACCCAGGGCCTGGTGATCATCAACCCCAACAACCCCACCGGTGCCGTCTACAGCGAGGAGACCGTCCGGGGGCTGGTCGACATCGCCCGCCGCCACGAGCTGGTGGTGTTCAGCGACGAGATCTACGAGAAGATCCTGTTCGACGACGCGGCCCACCACCACACGGCGGCGTACACGTCCGCCGACGTGCTGTGCCTGACCTTCAGCGGGCTGTCCAAGGCCTACCGCGTGTGCGGCTACCGGGCCGGCTGGGTGATGGTGTCCGGACCCCAGCACCTTGCCACGGACTTCCTCGAGGGCCTGACCCTGCTCGCGAACATGCGGATGTGTCCCAACGTGCCCGCCCAGCACGCGATCCAGACCGCGCTCGGCGGCTACCAGTCGATCAACGAGTACATCGTGCCGGGTGGCCGTTTCCACGAGCAGAGCAAGACCGCCTGGCGGCTGCTCAACGAGATCCCCGGGGTCACCTGCACCGAGCCTCGCGGTGCGCTCTACTGCTTCCCGCGGCTCGACCCGGACGTCTACCACGTCAAGGACGACGAGGACTTCGTGATCGGCCTGCTCCGGGCGAAGAAGATCCTGGTCACCCACGGCACCGGCTTCAACTGGTTCGAGCCCGACCACTTCCGGCTGGTGACGCTGCCCGACGTGGACACGCTCACCGAGGCGATCGGCAGGATCGCGGACCATCTGGCGACCCTCCGGTAGGCCGCCCGGCGCACTATTGTGGGTGCATGTCCCGTCGCGTCGCCCGGCTCACGCTCGACAACGTGGCCGACCTGAGCGGGCGGTGCTCGACCTGCGTGTTCTGGCAGCTCGACCCGGTACGCCGGATCCGGGCGTGCGACCACGAGCGCGACGAGCTGTCCGCCTGGGTCAGCGAGGTGCTGCGCGAGTGGGGCTCCTGCGGACGGGTCCTGTACGTCGACGACCAGCCGGCGGGCCACATCCTCTACGCGCCCGCGGTCTACGTGCGCGGGGCCAGCCAGCTCCCGACCGCACCGGTGTCCCCGGACGCCGTGCTGCTGGTCGCGGCGCGGGTCGACCCGTCGTACCGGGGCGGGGGACTGGGTCGGGTGCTCGTGCAGGCGATGGCCAAGGACCTGGTCAAGCGCGGCGGCATCCGGGCGGTCGAGTCGTTCGGCGAGGTCCCGGGCCGCAGGAGCACGGACGACAACGGGCACGCCTTCGAGTCGCCGAGCTGTGTGCTGCCCGCCGACTACCTGCTGGGGGTCGGCTTCCGCACCCACCGGCCGCACGCGCGCTACCCGCGGATGCGGATGGACCTGCGCTCGGTGCTCACCTGGCGGGGCGAGCTGGAGGCGGCATTCGACCGCCTCCTGTCGCCGGTGCGGCACCGCTCGCCCGCCGTCCGTCCGCCGACGGCGCACACGCCCGCGCACCGCACGCTGGACTGAGCCTCAGCGACGCCCCTGCTGGACGGCGGCGCGCAGCTCGCTGTAGCGGAGCACGCCGGTGTGCGGGTCGACCTCGGGGGCGAGGTAGAAGCGCTGGATCGCGACCACGACCGCCTCGGCGATGGTGTCGCGGAACTCCGGATGGGCGAGCCGGGCGGCGTCGCCGGCGTTGGTGAGGTAGCCGAGGTCGAGCCGGACGGCGGGCATCCGGGTCTTGCGGAGGAAGTCCCAGGTCTTCGCGTGCGGTCGCAGGTCGAGCAGGTCGGTGCGGGCGACGATCTCGCGCTGCACCAGGCCGGCGAACTTCTCACCGGTCGAGGAGCGGGTGCCGTGGGCCTCGGAGCCGAAGAAGTAGGACGCCACCCCGCAGGCGCCGGGGTTGGCCGCGACGTCGACGGTCAGCGAGATCGTCAGGTCGGCCTCGGTGCGGTTGGCGAAGTCGGCGCGGCGCGCCTCGTCGTACGACTCACCGGGTGTGCCGGCGAGGAACGCCTGGACGCCGATCGCCACCAACCGGCCCTCGATCCGGCGCGCGACGTCGTGCACGATGTGCTGCGCCCGCGCGTGCACCGTCGGGTCGTCGCTCAGCTGGTCGGGCAGCTCCGGCAGCAGCGGCTTGGGGTCGATCACCACGATCTTGCCGGCCAGCCGCGGGCCCGCCTTGCGGATCCGCTCCTGGGCGCGCATCTCGTTGGGGGCGCCGCCGCTCACGCGCGGCTGCAGCCGGCCGAGCGCCTTGAGCGTGGCCGGGCCGCAGGTGCCGTCGGGGGGTAGCCCGAGGTTGCGCTGGAAGTCCCGCAGCGCCGCCTCGGTGTCCGGGCCGAAGTAGCCGTCGACGCGGCCCACCTTGAAGCCCATGTCGAGCAGCCGCTGCTGGAGGGCGAACACGTCGTCGCCGGCCAGCATGCTGCCGGGGCGGTGGTTGAGCACGCGGTCGCCGAGCGTCCAGCGCGCCTCGTCCAGCCGACGGTAGGTGGAGCTGCCGACCACGCCGTCGACGGTCAGGCCGCGCTGCTGCTGGAAGTTGCGCACCGCCAGCTCGACGTGCTCGTCATAGGCCGTGCCGGCCACCGGGTCGGCCCCGAGCAGCCCGATCCGCTCGAGGAGCGCCCTGATCTCGGCAACCGCCGGCCCGGAGTCGCCGCGTCGGAACACGGTGCCGGCTGCCTCGGGGTTCATCCAGGAAGGTCCTGTCGCAGAATTGCTCGGGTGCTGGTCGGAAGGTCCACCCTCGCAGATGTCGCACGCCAGTCCAAGCAAGACATCACACGCAAAAGGGCCGCGCTCCGACCGTAGACCGGTCGGGCACGCGGCCCTTCTCGCGAGACATCACCCCGAGAGACCCGAAGGTCAGGCGATGTACTCGTCGAGCTCCTTGAGGATCACGGACTTCGGCCGGGACCCGACGATCTGCTTGACCAGCTCGCCGTTCGCGAAGACGGAGAGGTTCGGGATGCCGGTCACCCGGTAGGACGCGGGCGTCACCGGGTTCTCGTCCACGTTGAGCTTCACGAAGCCCATCTTCTCGCCGTGGTCGCGGTTGAGCTCGTCGAGGATCGGGGCGATCTGGCGGCACGGCCCGCACCACTCGGCCCAGAAGTCGACGAGCACGGGCTTGTCGGACTTGAGGACGTCGGTTTCGAAGCTGTCGTCGGTGACGGCCTGCAGGTCAGCCATGGAATCTCCTAAAGGTGGGTGAACTCGAGGTCTGTCCAGTGAACAGGGGCCCACGGACATTTGTTCCGGTGCCGGGCCTCAGACGCTGACCCGTGGGGCGCTCTGCTCGGCGGCGTCCTCGGCGGCGGTCTGGGCCGCCGTGCCCGCGATCGAGGCCGCGTGGTCGAGGGTCGCCAGGTGGCGCTCCGCGTCGAGCGCCGCGGCGCAGCCGCTGCCGGCCGCCGTGATCGCCTGCCGGTAGTGGTGGTCGACCAGGTCACCGGAGGCGTAGACGCCCTCGATGTTGGTGTGCGTCGACGGGTGCGAGACCAGCACGTAACCCTCGTCGTCGAGGTCGACCTGGCCCTTGACCAGCTCCGAGCGCGGGTCGTGGCCGATCGCGATGAAGAGACCGGTTGCGTCGAGCGTGCGGAGGTCGCCGGTCAGCGTGTCGCGCAGGACCACGCCGGTCAGCTTGTCGTCGCCCTCGAGCGAGGCCACCTCGGAGTTCCAGGCGAACTCGATCTTGGGGTCGGCGAAGGCCCGCTCCTGCATGATCTTGGAGGCGCGGAGCTCGTCGCGGCGGTGCACGATGGTGACCTTGGACCCGAAGCGGGACAGGAACGTCGCCTCCTCGATCGCGGAGTCACCGCCGCCCACGACCGCGATGTGCTGCTCGCGGAAGAAGAACCCGTCACAGGTCGCGCACCAGCTCACCCCGTGGCCGGAGAGCCTGTCCTCCTCGGGGATACCGAGCTTGCGGTAGCCCGACCCCATGGACAGGATCACGGTGCGTGCGGTGAACGTGCCGTCCTCGGTGCGCACGGTCTTCAGGTCGCCCTCGAGCTCGACCGAGACCACGTCGTCGGAGACCAGCTCGGCGCCGAAACGCTCGGCCTGCGCCCGCATCTCGTCCATCAGCTGCGGGCCCTGGATGCCCTCCCGGAAGCCCGGGAAGTTCTCCACCTCGGTGGTGTTCATCAGCGCTCCGCCGGCGGTCACCGAGCCCTCGAACACCAGGGGCGCCAGGTTGGCGCGGGCGGCGTAGACGGCGGCCGTGTAGCCGGCCGGGCCTGAGCCGATGATGATCACGTCGCGGGGGTCTGCAGACACGGAGTCGGCACCTTTCTCAGTCACGCTGGTGGAACCGATCCTAGGCACCGCGCATTCCGGGGCGTGACCCAACGCGCACCCCGCGGGTCAGTCGGCGGGGATCCGGGCGCTGGCCAGGGTCTGCTTGCCGTCACAGGAGACCGCACGCACCACTCGCGCCCCGTCCCGGACGCCGAAGACCTCGAGCAACGCGAGCTTCCCGTCGAGCAGCACCTCGCGGCTGCGGACCACGCCCGCCTCCGGCGACGCGGGGCAGGCCCCGCTCGCGAGCTCGTCGCCGGTGCGGCCGTCGTCGCCGGACAAGGGCGCCAGCTGGCGGCTGTCGGCGCTGGCGGCCAGAAGCCGTCGTACGTCGCGCCGGAAGGTGTCCGTGCCCAGCCGGGAGGTCTGACCTCGGGTGCCGAGGGACTGCTGGTCGGCCTTGGGCCCGGACTTGCCCTGAGTCGTGCTCGCCGTCTTGTCGCCGGACCCGCCGCTGCCCTGCGGCCCGCTCAGCTGCGGCAGGCTCACCGCCGCCAGGCTGACCACACCCACACCGACCGCCGCGGCGAGGAGCACCCGACCCCTGCGCCACCAGGGCCGGGACCCGGCTGGGTGGTCCCCGTCGCCCCGATCGGCCGTCCGGTCGGCTGCCCGGTCGATTGCCAGGTCGGCCAGCACCGAGTCCAGCCGCGCGGCCACGTAGTCCGGCGCCTCCTCCGAGGCACGGGCCGAGGCGAGAAGGGACCGGATCCGGGCGTCCTCCTCGGGCGTCAGCTCACGCTCGGGATCCTCGGTCATGGGTCGCTCACCTCCTCGGTGGTGGGGCGGGTCGGGTGGGCGCGGTCGCCGCGCCGGTCATGGGACGGTCCTGGCGGTGGATCGGTTCCGCCGCCGCCGGAGGCCCTGGCCCGGTTGTCGGTCGGGGTGGGTGCGAGATGCGGCAGTAGGGCAGCCAGCCGGGTCCGGCCCCGGGAGCAGCGGCTCTTCACGGTGCCGATCGGGCACTCGAGGATCCGGGCCGCCTCCTCCACCGGGTAGCCCTGCATATCAACCAGGACCAGGGCCGCCTTCTGGTCCGGGGGCAGCTGCTCGAGGGCGGCGAGCAGCTGTCGTCGCAGGTCGGAGCGCTCCGCCACCGTCTCCGGCTCGGAGCTCGCGTCCGCCGCGAGCACGTCCCCGCGGGCGGCGTACTCGTCCATGTCGTCGGGTAGCGCCTGCACCGCGCGCACGCGGGACCGCCGGATCCGGTCCAGGCAGGCGTTGACCACGATCCGGTGCAACCAGGTCGTGACCCGCGCGTCGCCACGGAACGTCTCGGCCCGGCTGAACGCGGAGATCATCGCGTCCTGGAGGGCGTCGGCGGCGTCCACCGGGTTGCCGGTCGTGCGCAGGGCGACCGCCCAGAGCCGGTCGCGGTGCCGGCCGAACAGGGTGCCGAAAGCCTCCGGGTCACCGGCGACGTGCGCGGCCAGCAGCGCACGGTCGTCTTCGTGAGCGCCCGGACCCACGGAGGGGTCCTCGGTCACTCGGGGTCCCGTGGGGTGGTCACGAGCGGACTGTGATCTCGGCGATCGCCCCCCGGAACCCGCCGTCGACCGGCGGGAGCGAGGTCAGCCACACCACGAGGTAGCGGGCGCGAACTGCCGACCGGGGCTTGAGCTGGAGCTGCTCGCCGGCGGCGTCCTTCTTGGCGATCTTCTTCAGTCCGTCGAGGCTGGTGGGTTGCTCGGCGTTGGTCGGCGCGGCGTACAGGCTCACGTCGCTGGGGCTTCCGTCCAGGTCGAGCCGCATCGATCCGATGTTCTGGATCGAGCCGAGGTCGACCACCAGCCCGACGCCGGGCTTGAGGCCGCCGAGGGTGGGCCGGCCGCGATAGGTGAGTGTGGTCCAGGCCGTGTCCCGGTTGCCGTCGATCGCGTTGCCTGCCTGGTCGGGATTCTCCTCCGGCGGGTCACCGAACGGGTCGAAGTCCTTGGCCCCGGCGAGCTTGAGCACCTGACCTGTAGCGGCGTTCGAGGACGACGGGTTGTCGGCCGGGGACGCCGTGGACCCGGGGTCGGTCGCCTTGCCGCCGACCAGGAACCAGACCACGGCCACCGCACCGGCCGCGGCGACCGCGAGCAGGATGATCAGCGGAGTGCGCAGCCAGTGGCTGCGGGTGCGCTCCTCCCAGTCGTCCGGCTCGACGTCGGGGTCCTCGCCGAAGGGCCAGATCGGTCCGGTCGACTCGTTCGCCCCGTCGTACGAGGGCGTGCTGCCGGTCGAGGTGCCGGCGCCGTCGGTCGCCCAGTCGTCGGTCTCGGACCGCGGCGGCTCACCCTTGGGCGTTCGGCGGGTGCCCTCAGGGGCGAACAGCGGCCGCTCGGCGACCGGCTCCAGCGGGGGCGGTGGTGGAGGTGGCTCGCCGCCCCGGGGGCGGTGCCAGTCGGTGTCCCAGTTGGTGTCGTCGTCGGCGGTGAGCGGCTCCTCGAACGCCGGCACCGCGACCTGGGTCGCCTCCGGGTCGGGGACGGACCCGGCCTCGTCCTCGGTCGAGCCCGGCATTGCGTCGAAGAGCTCGGTGGGCTCCGGCTCTGACTGGTCCCACGGAACGTCCTCGGGGGCGAAGTCGCCGGGCACCGGGTCCGGCCCGGGCTCCTCGGTCCCTGCGACGGCGGCACCTGGCACCGCGACGGCGACCGTGGTCGCCTCGACCGCCTGCCCGTCCTGTTGCCTCTCGTCCTGTTGCCTCTCGTCCTGTTGCCCCTCGTCCGGCCCGTCCTCAGGTCCGTCGACGGGGTCGTCGAGCGCCAACGGCACCAGCGCCGGCTCGCTGGAGGTGGTCACACCGGGGTCGGCGGTGGCCAGCTCACCGATGTACTCGGTCAGCACCGCTGCCAGCTGGTGCGCCGTCCGGTTGGGCACGGGGCGCGTGAGCACACGGTCGCAGATCGCGTCCAGCGGCCGGGGCACGCCGGCACGCACCTGGCGCGGCCGCAGCGGACCGTGTCCGTCGCGCGGAGCATCCGGTACGGCGGAGCTGGACGCACCGGGCCACTTCCCCACGAGTCCGGCGTACAGCAGCCCGACCAGGTCGAACAGGTCGGAGGTGACGTCGTCGACGTCCGGGTAGTTGCCGTTGCGCAGGTCGTCGCCGCGCAGCCGGGCGTCGATCGCGAAGCCGATCAGCCGGACCGTGCCGGACTCGGTGACCATGACGTTCTCGGGCACGAGCCGCCCGTGTGCGATGCCCTGCCGGTGGGCCACGGCGATCGCGGCGGCCACTTCGCGCACCAGCCAGGCGGCGCGGTCGGGCGGCAGCACCCGACCGCCGGAGATCATCTCGTCGAGTGAGTGGCCCGTGCCCCACTCGTTGATCACCCACGCCATGCCGCCGCGTAGGTCGGCGTCGAGAACACGCAGCAGGTGTGGGTCGGTGACCGTCGCTGAGACCCGGGCACCCTCGAGCATCGCGTCGACGCGCGGATCGCTCTCGTCGAGGGCGTGCACCGCGACGCTGCGTGCCAGCACCGTGTCGGTCGCCCGCCAGAAGCGTGCGCCGTCGATGTCGTCGAGCAGGTCGTCGAGGCGGTAACGACCGCCCAGCACGGCGCCCGGGATCATCGAGCTGGTCACGGCCCTCCTTCGCGGCGCGGTCACGGTCGTCGAGCTCCCCACGACGTCTGCTCGCCCATCGTAGGTCGTCAGCCGCTCCGACCTGCCCTTCTCCGGCCGGGGAGGCGGCGCGTGACCAGTGCGACGACGTCGTTGAACTCCGCGATCCCGAGCAGCCTCGCCAGCACCGCGAGCACCGCGAGGTCGGCCAGGCCGGCGGCGGCGAGTGCGAGCAGCGCGACCGGCTTGGCGTCACCCTCGAGGAGAGCGTGCACCCCCTGCGAGACCCCCCAGGCGACCGCGGCGGCGACCGCGGCGGCCGGCAGCAGGCGGACCGCGAAGCGCAGCAGCGTGCGCTCCTCCAGCCCGCCCACCAGCCGGCTCAGCACCACGAACGAGACGATCGCACCGACGCCGTACGCCCCGGCGTATGCGATCACCAGCCGCGGCGAGGTCTCGCCGGGGGAGATGTCCCGGGTGAGCCCGTAGGCCAGCGCGATGTTCACCGTGGCCACGACACACTGGATGACGAACACCAGCCGCGTGTGCTCGAGGGCGTAGAAGCCACGCAGCACCAGGTAGTGGCTGGTGAAGAAGACCAGCCCGGGCGCGAACAGCGACAGCGTCGGGCCGAAGAGGGCGAACGAGTCGCGGGCGGCTCCGTAGCCGTAGATCAGGTTGGCCACGTCGAGCGCCACCACCGGCAGCAGCAGCGCGAACGGCACGATCAGCGCGTAGGCCGTGCGCAGTGTCGAGCCGACACCGCGACCGAGCGCCGGCAGGTCGTGGTCGGCGGCGTACGCCGAGAGTCGCGGCAGCATCGCGGTCGCCAGCGAGACCGTGGCGATCGCGTGCGGGACCATCACCAGCAGGAACGCGCTGGAGTACACCGTGTAGCCGGTCGCGCCCTGCCGGTCGCACGAGTCGACGGCGGCCGCCGTACCACTGGACGCGATCCGCACCACGACCGTGTAGGCGATCTGGTTGACGATCACGAACAGGACGGTCCAGATGCCGAGCCGGAGCGTGTGTCCGAGCCCGGAGCCACGGAAGTCGAACCGCGGGCGGTACCGGTAGCCGGCCCTGCGCAGGAACGGCAGCAGGACCAGCAGCTGGACCGCGATCCCGAGCGTCGAGCCCAGCCCCAGCAGCGCCTCCTGGCCCGAGGAGAACGGCCCGAGCACGGAGTCCGTCACGGCCGCCGGGGAGCCTCCGCGGCAGACGTCGGCCGCGCGTCCGTAGACCGCGAGGTAGGCGCCGAGCACCGCGACCGAGATCACGTTGTTGGCGATGGGCGCCCACATCATCGGGCCGAAGCTGCCTCGCGAGTTGAGCACCTGCCCGACCAGCACGAACATGCCGTAGAAGAAGATCTGCGGCAGGCAGTAGCGGGCGAAGTCGATCGCCGACTCCCGGTGCGCCGCCAGCTCGGGGGAGGAGTAGGAGCTGGACAGGAACAGCTGCATGAGCAGCGGCGCCGCAAGCACCAGGATCGCGGTGACCCCGGCGAGGAACAGCCCGGCGAGGGTGATCACGCGGCTCGTGTACGCCGTTCCGCCGTCCGCGTCGTACTTCATGGCGCGCACCAGCTGGGGCACCAGCACCGCGTTGAACACACCACCCGCGAGCAGGATGTAGAGCATGTTCGGGATCGTGTTCGCGATGTTGAACACGTCCGCGTGGAGCTGGATACCGAGCGCCGCCGCGAGCAGCGCGCCGCGGGCGAAACCGCTGATCCGGCTGACGACGGTGCCCGCCGCCATCAGGGCAGTCGAGCTCAGGACGCTGCGGGAGCTCGCAACGTCGTCACCCGCTTCGCTCACGGTTCGATCACGGTTCGATCACGGGGCGGCGCCCCGCGGCTCAGTCCACGCCTGACCCAGCGCCGGATGATCATCACGACCAGCAGCGCCATGCCGGCGGCCATGATCGCCCAGATCAGGATGCCTACCTGGCTGCTGCGCACCGAGAACGAGATCGGGGTGCCGACCTCGTCGCCCTTCTTCGTGATCGGGACCAGGGTGACCTCGCGGACCCCGATGCCCGACGAGGCCGCGCTGAGCCGCACGGTCGTGCGCTGCTTCGCTGGCAGCGTGATCGTGTTGGGTGTGTCGATCGTGAGCTGCGGGCTGTTGGTGCGGGCGCGGATCCCGACCCGCACCCGCTGGTCGAGGTCGTTGACCAGGGTCACCACGAAGTTGCCGGTCTTGCCGGACATGGTGACGAACGGCCTGCCGACCACGACCCGGATCCCGCGCAGGTCGTCCCTGATGTCCGCCCTCAGCTGCTCCGCGTCCCGGACGGCACCGAGCCGGTCGTTCCGGGCGTGGTACGACGTCGCCTGCAGGGCGAGCCGGGTGTAGCCATCGACGGCGCCGTCCGCGTTGGTGAGTGCGTCGGCGTACACCTGGGCCTGGACCACGGCCCGGTTCGCGGCCCGGACCATGCTGGGACCGACCTCGGCCCTGCGCTGTCGCGCCGGGTAGGTGAGGCGGATGCGCCGGGGTGCCGTGGTCGACGGGGCGGGAAGGCCCACGAGCCGCAGCCACGGCTGGTCGAGGGCGCCGAACAGGTCGGCCTGCCGCCAGTCCGTGCCCGGGTCCCACCCGGCGGGAAGGATCACGACCATCGGCGCCCTGGAACCGCTCATCGCCCGCAGCGCCGCATCGGAGACGATCCGCTGGCGGATCGCGAGCGCGGTTCGCGGCGCGGACGGTCCGGGGCCACCGGACTGGGCGCCGGCGTCACCGAACAGGATCTGCTGCCCGGCCGGGCTGCGCCAGTCGGTGCGCGCCGGATGGTCGGTGCGGTAGGTGAGCAGCACCCGTGTCTCGCTGTCGATCCGGCGAAGCGCCGACCGGGGCAGATAGCCGCCCGGCGGGACCACGGCCGCCTGGGCGTCGACCCGGTAGGCCTCGAACGTGCCGCGCGCAAGCTCGAACGAGGAGGTCAGCAGCTCCGGGGAGCGCCGTGCGAGTCCGGCCACGTCGGGATCGGAGTACCCGGTGCCGAGCACGGCCTTGGTGGCGGCGACCTTGGTGAGCCGGTCGAGCCACGCGCGGGCCCGAGCTCCGGCCGGGTCATCGTCGTCGCCGCTCTCGTCCGCGGTGGCGTCGGACGACGGGGTGCCGGTCCGCTCGCCCCCCTCGTCGCCGGGGGTGCTGCTCGGCCTGGGTGAGGGGAGGCCGCCGTCGATCGGGTCCTGCGGCGTGCCGGCGAGGGTGTCGGCAGCGTCGAGGACCGTCGGGTCGACGACCAGGGTCACCGGCGTCGACCCAGCGCTCTCGACCTCCCCGAGGATCCGCTCGAGGCGGCCCTCTTCACCGAGCAGCCGTTCCCAGCGCCTCGGCTCGACCAGGGCCCCTGTGCTGTCGCGGCGGACCTGGGCACGGAACGGCATCACCATCGTGAGGTCTGTCCTGGGGGTGGTCGCGCGGTACAGGGGGGCGAACGTGCGGGCGCGTCCGTCGGCGACCGTGTCGCGGCCCAGCTTGTTGGTGCCGAGCGCATGCACGCCGACCCAGTACACACCGCGCTGGTCGGGGATCGGCAGCTCCGAGCGCGGGATGCGCAGCGAGAAGTCGGTGGACTTGCCCGGGGGCAGGTCACCGATCGCCACGAACGCGTGGCCGGTCTGGAGCCGGTCACCGACGTCGGCGTCGTACGGGAGCGCGGCAGCCTTCACCAGCCCGGCCGAGGTCGTGATCGGCTCGGTCGACACGAACGCGTGCACGTTGATGTCCTGCCACGACCCTTCGGAGGTGTTGGTCACGATCCCGCGCAGCCGCAGCGTGCCCGACTGCGGGATCGTCGCGGGTGACATCGACGTGAGCCGCACCGCCAGCGGACCGGGCTGGCCCTTGCCGGCCGTGGGTGCGGCGGCCGCTGCCGGGAGTCCTCCGGCGACCAACGCGGCGAGCAGCGCGGGCACCAGCCAACGCACGCGCGACAGCGACGTACGACGGGACCGATGCACCCGGCGACTCTATCTGCGCCTAGGCTGTTTCCCCGTGTCCGACCAGCCCCTGCAGATGAGCGAGGTCCAGAGCCGCGCCGTCCAGGAGCTGCTCCGGATCGCGCCGGTCATCGACGAGCTCGGCGCCCGGTTCGAGGGGGCCGGCGAGGAGATCGCGCTGGTCGGCGGGCCGGTGCGCGACGCGATGCTGGGTCGGCTCCAGCAGGACCTCGACTTCACGACCTCGGCCCGTCCCGAGGTCACCGAACGGCTGCTCAAGGGCTGGGCCGACGCGATCTGGGACGTCGGACGTGCGTTCGGCACGATCGGCTGCCGCAAGGGCGAGTGGCAGGTCGAGATCACGACGTACCGTTCCGAGGTCTACGACCGCGACTCCCGCAAGCCGGAGGTGGCGTACGGCGCCGCGCTCGCCGAGGACCTGCTGCGACGCGACTTCACCGTCAACGCGATGGCGGTGACGCTGCCGGGTCGGCGGTTCGAGGACCCGTACGGCGGGATCGTGGACCTCGCCCACCAGACCCTGCGCACGCCGGGCCGGCCGGAGGACTCGTTCTCCGACGACCCGCTGCGGATGATGCGCGCAGCTCGCTTCGCCGCCCAGCTCGGCTTCACGGTTGCTCCCGAGGTGCTGGCGGCGATGACCGACATGGCGGAACGGATCACGATCGTCTCCGCCGAGCGGGTGCGCGACGAGCTGGTCAAGCTGGTCTGCTCGCCCGATCCGCGCCGCGGGCTCGGCGTCCTTGTCGACACCGGGCTTGCGGCGTACGTGCTGCCGGAGCTGCCGGCGCTCGCCCTCGAGCGCGACGAGCACCACCGGCACAAGGACGTCTACCAGCACACGCTCACGGTGCTCGAGCAGTCGATCGACCTCGAGGACCGACTCCCTGACGGCGGACCCGACTTCGTGGCCCGCTTCGCCGCGCTCATGCACGACGTGGGCAAGCCCAGGACCCGGCGGTTCGTCGGCGACGGCACGGTCACCTTCCACCACCACGACGTGGTCGGCGCCAAGCTCACGCGCAGGCGGATGCAGGCGCTGCGGTTCTCCCGGGACCAGATCGACGCGGTGTCGACGCTGGTCGAGCTGCACCTGCGCTTCCACGGTTACGGCTCGGGGGAGTGGACCGACTCCGCGGTCCGCCGCTACGTCCGCGACGCCGGCCCGCTCCTGCCGTGGCTGCACGTCCTGACGCGAGCCGACTGCACCACCCGCAACCGGAGGAAGGCCGATCGGCTCCGGCGTACCTACGACGAGCTCGAGGCCCGGATCGAGCGGCTGTCCGAGGAGGAGGAGCTGGCCTCGATCCGGCCCGACCTCGACGGGAACCAGATCATGGAGATCCTCGGGATCGGGCCCGGCCGGGCGGTCGGCGAGGCCTACCGCCACCTGCTCGAGCTGCGGATGGAGCACGGCCCGATGTCACAGGACCAGGCCCGCGCGGCCCTCCTCGCCTGGGCGGAGGAACGCCAAACTCGTTGAGATCGGCCTCCGGCCCCGTTGAGGTGGGCCTCCGGGCCCGTTGAGTGGGGAGTTGAGGCCCAGGGCTTCGGCTCGGTGGACTACACACGGACACCGCGACGACACCCGACCGGTGGGTGGGCGGAAGGCGCCCTGTGGACGAGCGTTCGGGAACGTCCGCTGCTCCTGTTAGACATGCAGGCGTGACCACGACCACCGAGGAGCGCCAGGTGACCCGCGAGCGGGCCGAGGCACACCTGCGTGCCCTCGTCGGCCGCGACGACGCGCGGCTGCGCGAGGACCAGTGGTCGGCGATCGAGGCGCTGGCCGTCGATCGTCGGCGCTCGCTGGTCGTCCAGCGCACGGGCTGGGGCAAGTCGGCGGTCTACTTCGTGGCCACGCTGCTGCTCCGCGCCGAGGGCTCGGGGCCGACCGTGATCGTCTCCCCGCTGCTGGCGCTGATGCGCAACCAGATCGCCGCCGCCGAGCGGGCCGGCATCCGCGCCGTCACCATCAACTCGACGAACATCGAGGACTGGCAGCCGATCAACGCCGCGATCAACGCAGGCGAGGTCGACGTCCTGCTGGTCAGCCCCGAGCGGCTCAACAACCCCGGCTTCCGCGACGAGGTGCTGCCCCGGCTGGCTGCGACCTGTGGCCTGCTGGTGGTCGACGAGGCGCACTGCATCTCCGACTGGGGCCACGACTTCCGGCCCGACTACCGGCGGATCCGCACCCTGCTCGGCGACCTGCCCGACGGCATCCCGGTGCTGGCGACCACCGCGACCGCCAACGCCCGGGTCACCGACGACGTCCGGGAGCAGCTTGTCCTGAGCAGCGAGCGGGGCGAGCGTGTCGAAGGGCTGGGCACCGACGTGCTCGTGCTGCGCGGCTCCCTCGACCGGGAGTCGCTCCAGCTCGGGGTGGTCCGGCTGAGGACCCAGGCCCAGCGCCTGGCCTGGCTGGCCGACCACCTCGCCGAGCAGCCCGGCTCCGGCATCGTCTACTGCCTGACCGTCGCCGCGACCCAGGAGATCGCCGACTACCTGCGCTCGCGCGGCCACAACGTCGCGGCGTACTCCGGCCAGACCGACCCGACCGAACGGCTGGCACTCGAGCAGGACCTCGCAGGAGGCAAGGTCAAGGCGCTGGTCGCCACCAGCGCGCTCGGGATGGGCTTCGACGCGACTCTTGGCTTCGTGGTCAACATGGGCGCACCGCCGTCGCCGGTCGCCTACTACCAGCAGGTCGGCCGTGCCGGCCGTGGCACCGACGAGGCCACCGTCGTGCTGCTGCCGGCGATCGAGGACCGCGACATCTGGGCCTACTTCGGGTCCCTCGCCTTCCCGCGCGAGACGCTGGTCAGGCAGACGATCGAGGTGCTCGCGGCGGAGGGACGGCCCCTGAGCACGCCCGCGCTGGAGACGTACGTCGAGCTCAACCGCACCCGGCTGGAGACGATGCTCAAGGTGCTCGACGTCGACGGCGCGGTCCGGCGGGTGCGCGGCGGCTGGGAGGCGACCGGTCGCGAGTGGGCCTATGACGAGGAGCGCTACCGCCGCGTGGCCGAGGCCCGGGCGCGCGAGCAGCAGGCGATGCTCGACTACCTCGACACCGACCGCTGCCGGATGCGCTTCCTGCGCGAGCAGCTCGACGACCCGGAGGCCGCCGACTGCGGGCGCTGCGACAACTGTGGGGGTTTCGCGGTCTCGGCCGACGTCTCCGCGTCGGCGCTGGAGGAGGCGGACGCCCGGCTCGCCCGGCCGGGCGTGGTGGTCGAGCCACGCAAGATGTGGCCGACCGCGCTGGCCAACCTCGGGGTCGAGATCTCGACCAGCTCGATCCGGCGCCTCAAGGGCAAGATCTCGGCGGGTGCGTCGGAGGGGCGCGCCGTCGCCCGGCTCACCGATCTGGGCCATGGCCAGGCGCTGCGTGACCTGTTCCGGCCGGGTGCCCCAGACGGCCCGGTGCCGGTGCCGCTGGTGCACGCGGTGATCGAGGTGCTCCGCGACTGGCAGCCCCACGTCGACGGCATCGTCGTCGTCGAGTCGGCCACGCGGCCGATCCTGGTCGCCGACCTGGCCGACGGGCTGTCCCGGTTCCTCAAGAAGCCGCTGGTCGGCACGTGGGCGATCGCCGACCCATCGGTCGAGCCCGGCCGCGGGGCGATGAACTCCGCCCAGCGCGTCGCTGCCGTGGGCCGGCGTTGCCGGCTGGAGGGTGAGATCCCGGGTGGCACGGTGCTGCTGGTCGACGACGTGGTGGTGACCGGGTGGAGCCTCACGCTCGCCGCCCGCGCGATCCGGGAGGCCGGCGCGACAGGTGTACTGCCGCTGACGCTCGCGGTGCAGTCGTAGCAGCGGGATGGGGCAGGCTCGCACCATGCGCTTCGGACTCACCATCCTTCCCGAGATCCCCTGGGCCGAGGCGGCTCCGCGCTGGCGAGCCGCCGAGGATCTCGGCTTCGACCACGCCTGGACCTTCGACCACCTCGTCTGGGGCGGGCTGCCGGAGTCGCCGTGGTTCGGCACGACGCCCACGCTGACCGCCGCGGCCATGGTCACCTCCACCATCCGGCTCGGCACGTTCGTGTCGTCGCCCAACTTCCGGCACCCGGTCACGTTCCACCGCGACGTGCAGTCGCTCGACGACATCTCCGGCGGCCGGTTCCTGCTGGGGGTGGGCACCGGCGGTGATCGCGACTCGCGCATCCTCGGCGGTCCCGACCTGAGCGTGAAGGAGCGGGTCGACCGGTTCCAGGAGTTCGTCGACCTGCTCGTGCGGCTGCGCACCGAGGACCACGTCACCTCCGACGGCACCTGGTTCTCGTCGTACGACGCGCGCACGCTGCCGCCACTGCGCGACGTACCGCTGATCGTGGCCGGCAACGGACCCCGGTCCGTGCGGTTCGCGGCGCGCCGCGGCGACGCCTGGGTCACCACCGGCGGCAACGCGGAGACGCTCGACGACTGGTTCGCCGGGCTGACGGCGTCGACCCGCGTGCTCGACGAGGCGCTGACCGCCGCCGGTCGCGAGCCGGGCGGGTTCGACCGCTACCTCAACCTCGACTCCTCGCCGCGCTTCTCGCTGGAGAGCACCGAGCTGTTCGCGGAGCTGACCGGGCGCGCCGCCGAGATCGGGTTCACCGACGTGATCACGCACTGGCCCCGGCCCGACTCCCCCTACGCCGGCGACGAGGCCACCCTGAACTCCGTCGCCTCCGACGTGATCCCCGCCCTCCGCCGCGGGTGACCCGTCGCAGATGGCGGCTGTCGATTGGGTGACCCGTCGCAGATGGCGGCTGTCGATTGGGTGACCCGTCGCAGATGGCGACCCACTGGTGTCTCCGGCCGTGACCATCTGCGACGGGTCAGCGGTCTCGCGTCGACCATCCAAGACGGGTCAGCGCCCTTCCGATGACCATCTGCGACGGGTCAGCGCCCTTCCGTCGACCATCTGCGACGGGTCAGCGTTCAGGGGTCGACGAGTTGCCAGCCGTCGGCGTCGGCGAGGACCTCGATGTGCCCGCCGTTCTCGAGCATCCGGCGGTGGCCGGTCAGGGCGTGGAGGGTGACCGCGGTGGCCATCTCGTGGGCGACGACCAGCACGGTCTCGCCGCGGTGCTCGTCGGCGATCGAGCGCAGCGCCCCCTCGAGCCGGGCGACCACGTCGGCACCGGACTCCCCGCCGGGGAACCGGGCCTGGAGGTCGCCGGCGAACCAGCGGTCGGTGACTGCGTGCAGTCGGTCGAGGTCGAACGGGCCGCCGAGCAGGTCTCCGATCGCCATCTCCCGCAGTGACTTGTGCGCGGTCACGGCCCGCTCGCCGGCGAGTCCGAGCCGGGCGGCCACGATCTCGGCGGTCTGGACGGCGCGAGACGTGTCGCTGGCGCACACGCGTGCCACCCGCCGCCCGATCAACGCGTCCGCGAGGGCCACCGACTGCTGCCGGCCCTCAGGAGTGAGTGATCCGCCCTCGTCGGAGAACCAGTCCTCGACGTACTCCGCGTCGCCGTGGCGGGCCAGCACCAGCGTCGCGGCGCAGAACAGGTCGCTCACCGGCTCATGGTAGGGGCGAGCAGGTCAGGGGGCCGGGGTCACCGGCTCGTCGAGGAGTCGACGGAACGTGTACGCCGCCCCGATCAGGACCACCGGGGCGGCCACGAGCAGGCCGACCAGGCAGAGGAGAGCACCCACGATGAAGGCGACGACGCCCAGCAGGTAGAACACCAGCGTCGCGCCGAGGTGGCCGGTGGTGAACGAGAAGCTGGCCTTGATCGCGTCGACCGGGGAGAGGTTCTTGTCGACCACGTAGAACATCGACCAGTTCAGCAGGAACGCGGCGATCAGGCCGGGCAGGTAGCACAGCAGCGTGCCGACGAACGTGATCAGCGCGATCAGGGCCGCGGTCCCGATCACCTGAGGCTTGACCGCCCACGTGAACACCTGGTTGATGGAGGCCGGCCTGCCGTCGGCGACGTTGAGGGCGTTCTTGATCAGGCCGGCGCCCAGCGACTGCACGATCAGGCTCACCACGAGCCCGGCGAGGGCGGTGGCGAGCAGGCGGACGAACGGGTTCGGGCCGCACACCGCCCTGACGCTCTGGCCCCCCACTGTCGTCGTGCAGTCGCGGGTCGCGAGCAGCGTGGTCGCCAGCAGGACCTGCACGATCGCTTCGACGACGATGACCACCAGGAAGACGACCAAGACCGGGACCAGCATCTCCGAGGGCCTCGCCTTGAACTTGTTCCAGCCGTAGCCGAACGCGTCGGTGGCGTTGTACGGCCCTTCGCCCGGTGGGGCGAACCCTCCCCCGGGCGGCGGGGGCGCCTGTCCCGCGCCGCCGTACGGCGGTGGCTGCCCGTACGGCGGCGGCGGCTCGTACGACCCCTCCGGCGGCGGGGGCGGCGGGCCGCCTTGGCTGCTGCCCGAGTCGCCGGGAGGAGGCGGAGGAGGCTGTTCGCTCATGTCCGGATGGTAGAGCGAAACACCCCCTGCGCCTACGAGCGCAGGGGGTGTCTCGATGACCAGCTGAGAGAGGTGGCGCCTACCGCTCGACGTCGCCGCGGATGAAGGCCTCGACGCTCTCGCGGCCCTGGTCGTCGGGGCGCTGGACCGGCGGCGACTTCATCAGGTACGACGACGCCGCGAGCAGCGGGCCACCGATGCCGCGGTCGAGGGCGATCTTCGCGGCCCGGATCGCGTCGATGATGATGCCCGCGGAGTTGGGAGAGTCCCAGACCTCGAGCTTGTACTCCATGTTCAGCGGTACGTCGCCGAACGCGCGACCCTCGAGCCGGACGTAGGCCCACTTGCGGTCGTCGAGCCACTGCACGTAGTCCGACGGCCCGATGTGCACGTTGCGGGCGCCCATGTCGTGGTCGATGTTGGAGGTGACCGACTGGGTCTTCGAGATCTTCTTCGACATCAGCCGCTCTCGCTCGAGCATGTTCTTGAAGTCCATGTTCCCGCCGACGTTGAGCTGGTAGGTGCGGTCCAGCACCACGCCGCGGTCCTCGAACAGCTTGGCGAGCACCCGGTGGGTGATGGTGGCGCCGACCTGGGACTTGATGTCGTCCCCGACGATCGGGACACCGGCGTCCTCGAACTTCTTCGCCCACACCGGGTCGCTGGCGATGAACACCGCCAGCGCGTTGACGACGGCGACGCC
>Ga0207708_10000838_pt1 | contig 23148 bp, 20 predicted proteins | sample KBSK5101metaG_FD_184340 | JGI IMG/M metagenome (GOLD analysis project Ga0207708, IMG submission 184340) | Corn, switchgrass and miscanthus rhizosphere microbial communities from Kellogg Biological Station, Michigan, USA - KBS K5-10-1 metaG... | ecosystem: Host-associated > Plants > Roots >...
CGACCCGGACCCGACGCGCGGCCGCGTGCTTCACGACGTTATGGAGCGCCTCCTGGGCGATCCGGTACAGCACCTCCTCCGCCGCGAGGGGCAGCCGGTCCGTGAGGTCGGTCTCGACGAGGATCGGCAGCCCGAGTCGGCCCTGGAGCGCGCTGGCGTGCGTCTTGAGCGCGCGCACGAGCCCGTCCTGCTCGAGGTTGCCGGGTCGTAGCTCGAAGATCAGCGCGCGCATCTCGGCAAGTGCCTCGCGCTGCAACTCGCGCAACTGGGCGAGCTGGTCGCGGGCGCCGGCCGGATCCTTCTCGAGCAGCATCTCGACCGACCGGGAGACGAGTGTCATCGAGAAGAGCGCCTGGGTCACCGAGTCGTGCAGCTCGCGCGCGAGGTGTGCGCGCTCCTCGCCCGCGGCGAGCTCACCGGCGTGGCGGCGGAGCTCGTTCTCGAGCCGGATCTGGTCGCTGACATCGCGGGTCGCGCCCTGGATCCCGGCGAAGTTCCCGTCAAGGTCGACGACGCCGATCGATCGGACATCGACCGGCACTCGGCGGCCGTCCGTGCCCACGAGGGTGAGCGCCGCCTGCTGTTCCCGCGCGGGATCCGCAACGAGGTCCGCCCACCGATCGCCGGCCACCGGCATGCTGTCTGGGTCGACCAGGATCGAGAAATGCTGGCCGAGGATCTCCTCGGCGCGATAGCCGGTCATCCGCTCGATCGCCTCGGAGGTGAACGTGAACTTGCCCTCGGCATCGGTCGAGAAGACGACGTCCGGAGACTTCTGGACGAGGAACCGGAAGCGCTCCTCGGACTGACTCAGCTCGCGTTCCAGGCGGAGACGCTCCGAGATGTCGCGCGCGACGCCGTTGATGCCGACGACGACACCGTCCTCGACCTTGGCAAGCACGTTGATCTCGAGCGGGCGAGGCGTGTCGTCTCCGTCAAGGAAGTCCATGCGCACCGAATGGACGGTGGTCGGCTCATCGAGCACCGCCTGATAGCTGCCCGCGGCGGCCTCTTCCCACCCGGGCGCCACCTTCTCGAAGAACGGCCGGCCCAGGCTTTCGTCCAGATCCCAACCGAGCATCGTCCGGGCCCGGTCCGAGAGGAAGGTGTACCGGCCGTCCGCGTCGGTCGCGAAGACCATGTCCGGCGACGACGAGGCGAGCGTCCGGTAGCGGTCCTCTGATGCGCGGAGGTCGCGCTCGAGGCGGTCGCGCTCGCGCATGTCACGCACCGAACCGTTCGCGCCGGCGAACTTGCCGTTCTCGTCGAGCGTGGCGATGGCGATGAACTCGGCAGCGACGGCGGATCCGTCGCGGTGCCGCAGGTTCAGCCGGCCGCGTACCTCCTGTGAACCCTGCTCCATCTGCGCGGTCCAGTCGCTCTCGGCGACGTCGCGCGAGGTCTCGTGGACCAACGCGCCGAAGTGACGGCCGAGCAGCTCGTCCGGATGCAAGCCGGTCAAGCGCTCGATCGCGTCCGAGAGGAACGTCAGGTTCGCCTCGCCGTCGATCGACCAGATCACGTCCGGCGCGTTCTGGACGAGGAAGCGATAGCGCTCCTCGGATTCGCGCAGCTCGCGTTCGAGGCGGGCTCGCTCGGAGACGTCGCGGACCGTGCCCTGAGCACCGACCCACACGCCATCCTCGAATACGCCGGCGTTGGTCACTTCGGCCGCGAAGGTCGTGCCATCGCGGCGGACGAGCGTGAGGGGCACCCGGTCGACCAGGTCGGGATCACGCCCGACCGCGCCGTACCGGTCCCGGGCGAGCGGCATCGAATCGGGGTGGGTCAGGAAGGAGAAATGCTGGCCGATGATCCGGTCGATCGGCCAGCCGAAGAGTGCCTCGGCAGCGTCGGCCATGAACGTGAAGATGCCGTCGGTGTCGGCGCGCCAGATCACGTCCGGCGTCGTCTGGACCAGACCGCGGAAGCGCGCCTCCTCGCGGGTCAGCCGGACGAGCAGGTTCGAGTTGGTAAGGGCGATCGCGGCCTGGTCGGCCAGGCCCTGCAGCAGGTCGAGATCGGCGGCCGCGAAGGTCCGCGGCGATGAGGTCGATACCGCCAGCGTCCCGATGACCTCGCCACCCGGTGCGCGGAGTGGCGCTGCGGCCATACCGACGAGTTCCATACGGGTCGCTGCCGAATCGTCGTCGGATTCGTGCGGGATGCGCTGGTCGGACATGTAGTCCGAGGTCCAGACAGGGACACCGTCCTGCGCAGCGAGTCCGTTGATGCCGCCACCAAGCGGGAACCGCATCCCCAGGAGCCATGCCCGCGTCGCCTCGTCGGCCCCACCGGCGACCACGACCGGGATCAGGTACTCGCCGTCCGGTGCCATGCGCGTCAGGTGGGCGCCGTCGGTGTCGAGCAGCCGACGGGCTTCCTCCACGACCCGCTCGAACAGCTCGTCCGGGTCGGTCAGCGCGGCGATGCGCGCCGTGATGTCACGCAGCGACCGCTCGGTCTCCGCTCGGCGGGCAAGCGCGCGCTTCGATCGCTCGAGCTCGTCGATCAGGCGTGCGTTGGTTATCGCGATGGCGGCCTGCTCGGCGAGACCGCCGAGCACGGCGATATCGATCTCGTCGAAGGCGCTCGGCTCGTGGCTCATCACCTCGATCGCCCCGAGCGGACCCGCCTCGCCGATGATCGGCGCAGCGATCAGGCCGCGGACGTTGGCGAGCTCGGCGAGCGAGTCGGTCAGGACGTCATGGTCGAATTCCGCGGTCCGGTAGTCCTCGACATGGATGACACGCCCCTCGCCGACCGCCTTGCCGGCGACTCCCTGACCGACGCGAAGGCTGTTGAGCTTGAGCGCCTCGCGCTGCGAGGCCGGAAGGCCCGCGTCGTACGCCCACACGAGTGTGTCGCGATCGTCGTCGTATTGGTCGATGACGGCACCGTCCGCGCGCAGGAGCCGGCGCGCCTCGTCGACGATCGCCTGCAGGACCTCGTCCGGCTCGTGCAGGGCCGTGACGCGCGCGGCGATCTGACGAAGCGTCCGCTCGGCGTCGGCGCGCCGCTCGACGTCCGCCTGGGATCGCGCGAGCGCCTCCATCAGGTTCGCGTTGACGATCGCGATCGAGGCGTGGGTCGCGAGTGCGGACAGGGTCTCGACGTCGCTCTCGGAGTACGTGCCCGGCTCCCGCGAGACGACCGACAGAACGCCCAGTGGCCGCTTGTCTTCGCCGGTCAGCGGCACCGCGATGACCGCCCGGATCCCGGCGGTCGTGATGAACCGCTCGATCCCGGGTGTCGTCACGAATCGCGAGTCGGCGAGGTAGTCGGCGGTCATGTACGCCCGCTGTTCCTGGAACGCCAGCCCCGCGACGGCGTTGCCAGGCTTGATCCCGCCCGTCCGTCCCCAATCGGGCACATCGCGCATCGCGTCGCCGGCCGAATACGCCCACAGGAGCGACTCCGTCTCGTCGTCCCAGAGATCGATCCGCGAGCCATCCGACTCGAGCAGGCGGGCGGCCTCGACCACGATCCGGTCGAGGACCTCGGTCGGATCGAGGATCGATGACACGCGGACGGCGATCTCGCGGAGAGTGCGTTCGGCGTCGGCCCGACGGGACGTCTCCTCACGCGATGCCTCGAGCTCACGGATGAGGTTGACGTTCGCGATCGCCACCGCGGCCTGGTCGGCCAGACCCGCGAGGACCGCCGCGTCCTGATCGTCGTAGGCGTCCTGTCGCTCGGCGTAGACCGTCACGGAGCCGATGACCTGGCCACGCCGGAGCAGCGGAGCCGCGATGACCGACTTGATGCCGGTCTCGGTCACGAACCTGTCGCGTTCCGGCGTGTGCCGGAAGCGCGGATCGTTCATGTAGTCCCCGCTCCATTCGACCTTGCCGGTCGTGAGCGTTAGCCCGGAGACACCGGCGTCCTGTTCGACATCGACCTCGTCCAGGAACGCGGCGTCATACGTGAGCCGGGTGTCGGTGTGGCGGTAGCCGCCGAACGAGCTGTCGCCCGGGTCGAACAGATCGATCATCGCCCCGCTCGATCGAAGGAGGCGCGTCGCTGCATCGACGATCGCCTGGAGGAGCTCGTCCTGATCGCGCAACGCGTTCACGGAAGCGGCGATCTCCCGCAGCGTCCGTTCGGCCTCGGCGGTGCGCTCGAAGGCCTCGCGCGATTCGGCCAGCTCTGTGATCAGCCGGGCATTGGTGATGGCGATGGCGGCCTGGCTCGACAGGGCGCGGATCAGGGCGACGTCGTCACCGCTGAACGCGTCGGACCGAACGGAATACACCTCGATCACGCCGAGCGGGCCGCGCTCGCCGGTGATCGGCGCGGCGATCATCGAGCGGAAACCGGTGCGCTCGTAGAAGTTCGAGTTCTCCGGTCCCGGCGGGAACAACGATGCCAAGTCGTCGCCGGCGACGACGACCCGGTCCTCGGCGACGGCGACGCCCGTGGCGCCCTCCCCCACAGAGATCCAGAGCATCGCGCGCTCTTCGTCGGTGAAATGCCGGCTCAACCCGTCATCGTAGGCCCAGCGCAGGTTGCCGGACTCGGGATCGAGCAGGTCGAGGATCGCACCCTGTCCGCCGACCAGCCGACTCGCGAGCTCGACGACCTCCTGCAGGATCTCGGCCGGGTCGCGCAGCGCCGTGATCCGCGCGGCGATCTCGCGTAGCGCCTGCTCGGCGTCGGCACGGCGGGCGAGGTCGCTCCGCGACCGATCGAGCTCCTGGCGGGAGCGATCGAGCTCCTCGATGAGGCGAGCGTTCGCCATCGCGCTCGCGGCATGCTCGGCAAGCGCGCGGACGAGCGCGATCTGGGCTGGATCGAAGGCATCCCTGTGCCTCGAGAACGCGCCGAGTCCTCCGAACACCTCGTCACCCGCCAGCAGCGGGGAGACGACCATCGAGGTGATGCCCAGGTCCTCGACGACGCGATCGGCGCCGGGCGAATGCCGGAACTGCGCGTCGTTCACGTAGTCCGAGGTCATGACGGTCGTCCGTTTCGCGACCGCAAGGCCGAACATCCCTACGCCGGGCGCGAGCTCGAGCCCGCGGATCCAGTCACGCGTGCGTGCGCGCTTGATGCCGGCATCGTGCGCGAAGCGCAGGTTCCCGGTGGCCGGGTCCATGAGGTAGACCATCGCCCCATCCGCGTGGAGGAGGCGCGCCGTCTCTTCCACGGCGGCGGTCAACAAGGCGTGGAGCGCACCGTCGCCGCCATCGGGATCCTTCTTTCGGCGGCGAGGTCTGCGTGTCGTGGTCCCGTTCGTCGTTGCCGCGGGTCCCGCAGGAGCTAGGGAAGTCGCGGTGGCCGCGTTTACAGCGGCAGGCGGCGCCGGCTCGACCGGCGTATCGGGGTCCGGCGAAGCGGGCGTGCGCGAGCGACGGGATCGGGTGGTGGTCATCGGGGGTTGAGGATACGCCCGGGTTTCGAACGGCGAGCATCGCCGTTCGGCGATGGCGCCTACGTCATACGGCCGAGGAGCGGGTCGTCGTAGGGCGGCTTCGAACCGGGGGCGAGCGTCCGGTCGTTTCGGCGTCGCTTGCCGGGCGCTGGTGCAGGGTGCCGGCATCGACGATGCCTCCCGTCACCGACCGGACTGATCCGGCAATCACCACACACTGACGAGGTCCCGCTGAGATGTTCGCCGCTCGAACGCCGCTCCGCATTTCCGACGTCGTTATCCGCGCCGCGATCGTCGGTCTGGCTCTTGCCACCGGCTACATCCACCTGAAGCTGGGTGGGCTGCTCTTCACCCTCAACGCGCTCGGATACTTCACCGCCGCCGCCGCGATGGCTGTGCCGCTCGCGCTGGCCGTCCGCTTCCGCTGGTTCATCCGCCTCGGCCTGATGGGCTATGCCGCGACGACGATCATCGCCTGGGCGCTCCAGGGCCCTTACTTCCAGCTGGCCTACATCGCCAAGGGCATCGAGGTCACGCTGATCGCGCTTCTGGTCATCGACTTCGCCCGCCACGACGGCAATCCCGTCAACGTGGTCAAGGCCGAGCTCGCCAACTTCAGCAACTTCGTCGCCAAGGCCCGCGGCACCGCGGCCTCCGGGGCGTAACCATCCGGTAACGGTTCCGCGCTAGGGTTAGCGCGCCCACACAACGACCCATCGAACGAGCCGCGTCGTCAGGCGCGGCTCGTTCCCCGCGTCAAGGAGATCCATCGATGAAACGAGTGCTCCAGGGCCTGGCCCTTGCCGGACTCGCCGCCATGACCGTGGCCTGCTCCTCCGGAGGGTCGAGCAACACGCCCGCCCCGACCGCTGCGGCCAGCGGCGACACATCCTCCCCGGCCGCCGGCGGCACGACCGTCGTGGCCAAGGACATCGCGTACCAGCCGACGTCGCTGACCATCCCGGCCGCTACCGCGACCGCGATCACATTCGACAACCAGGACGCCGCGCCGCACAACATCGCGATCAAGGACGCGTCCGGCGCCCAGGTCTTCAAGGGTGAGATCGTCACCCAGACCAAGGTCACCTACAACGTGGATGCGCTTCCCGCCGGGACGTACGGGTTCTGGTGCGAGGTCCATCCGAACATGACCGGGACACTGACCGTCCAGTAGTCCGACGTCTCCTCCAGTAGTGCCACGACCCCGGGTTCCTGCCCGGGGTCATTCCATGTGTAGCGCGTAGCCGATGGCGAAGCGTTCCGCCGTTCGTCGGGTACCGTTGAGGTGACCACAGCGGGGAACCAGATGCTCGAGATCGATGACCTCGCCAAACGCTACGGATCGGTCGTGGCGCTCGACGGGGCGACCTTCACCGCCCGACCCGGCCGGATCGTCGGCTTCCTCGGGCCGAATGGAGCGGGCAAGACCACGACGATGCGCTGCATCTTCGGTCTCGTCGAGGCCGACCGAGGCCAGGTCCGCTGGAAGGGCGGCCCGGTCGATCGAGAGACGCGGCTGCGGTTCGGCTACATGCCGGAGCAACGCGGCCTGTATCCGCGGATGCGTGTCCTCGAACAGGTGTCGTACTTCGCCCAGCAGCATGGCCTCACGGCGCGTGCTGCGGATGACGCCGGGCGCCGCTGGCTGGATCGCATGGGTCTCGCCGATCGTGCCAAGTCGAAGCTCGAAGAGCTGTCGCACGGCAACCAGCAGCGCGTCCAGCTGACGGTCGCGCTCGCGCATGAGCCGGAGCTGCTCGTGCTCGACGAGCCGTTCTCCGGTCTCGACCCGCTCGGGATCGCGACGATGACCGAGGTGCTCCAGGACCGAGCGCGGAGTGGCGTCGGGGTCGTCTTCTCGAGCCACCAGCTCGACCTGGTCGAGGATGTCTGCGAGGACGTCGTGATCATCGCCCGCGGTCGCGTCGTCGCGGCCGGCGCCATCGAGGAGCTCAAGTCTCGCTCGGGGCGACGCCACCTCGAGGTCGAGGTCGTCGGGTCGGATGGGACATGGCTCGACGGCGACGGTTCGTTGACCGTGCTCGAGCACGACCGGGACCGGGTCAAGCTGCTGGTCAGCGATACCGTCGATCTCGACGCCCTGCTGCAGCGTGCGCGTGCCGCGGGCGAGGTCCGGACATTCGCCTACCAGCCGCCCAAGCTGTCGGAGCTGTTCATGGAGGCCGTCACGCCCTCTTCGGACGGCGACGGCGCCGAGCCGGCCGCGGAGGTGCCCTCATGAGCCGCTGGCGGAGCGTGTGGCTCGTCGCCAAGCGCGAGATCCTCGAGCGCGGTCGAAGCCGCGGCTTCCTCTTCTCCGTGGCGTTCACGACGCTCCTGGTCATCGGGTCGTTCGTCGTTCCGACGCTCCTGTTCGGCGACAAGGACACCAAGACGATCGGCGTGGTCCAGCCGGCTCCGCCGGATCTCGATACGGCCCTGACCGCGACGGCCGGCCGGGTGGACCAGAAGATCAGCGTCGTCCCCTACGACGGCGCGGACGCGGCCCAGGCAGCCCTCGGTGAAGGTCATGTCGATGCCGTCCTCGCCGTCCCCGCGGACCTCTCCTCCGCTGGGACGCTCCATTTCGCCAAGGAGCCCGACCAGGCGATCACCCAGATCGCATCGGGCGCCGTCGTCTCCCTCAGGGTCCAGCAGGTCCTGACGGATGCGAACGTCGATCAGGCCGCGCTCACCGCTGCCCAGCAAGTCCCGACCGTCCAGTCGCTCGACCCGCAAACCGAGGCTGATCAGGCCCGCTTCCTGTTCGCGAACATCGGCGCCGTGCTGATCCTGATCGGCATCTTCAGCTTCGGCTTCACGGTGCTGACCGGCGTGATCGAGGAGAAGCAGAGTCGGGTCGTCGAGGTCGTCCTCTCGACCGTCCGGCCGCGTGACCTGCTGATGGGCAAGGTCCTCGGCATCGGCATCCTCGGTCTCGTCCAGCTGCTCGTCTTCGTCGTCGCGGCGATGGCTGCGGCCACCCTCACGCGCCGCTTCACCCTGCCCGAGACGACACCCGGCGCGATCCTGATGCTCACGATCTGGTTCGTCCTCGGGTACGCGCTGTATTCGACGGCGCTGGGCTTCCTGGGCGCGCTCGCGTCGCGGCTCGAGGAGGCGTCGAACGCGTCCACGCCCGTGACGATGATCGCGATGATCAGCTACTTCGTGGCCATCTTCGCCGTCATCAACGATCCGTCCGGGATCGTGGCGCGCATCGCGACATTCATCCCGGCATCCGCCCCGTTCGTCGTGCCGCTGCGGGCGGCATTCGACGCGATCTCGCCGGTCGAGATCGTCATCTCGATCGTCATCACGGTGGCGGCGATCTGGGTGCTGTTCACGATCGGGGCGCGGGTCTACGCCGGAGCGGTCCTCCAGACCGGCGGCCGGATGAAGATCCGCGACGCCTGGCGGTCGGCCGTCGGCTAGGGGTCGAGCGGCTCGAACAGGCCGGGCAGCCCACCGGCATGCCAGAACACGATCCGCTCGCCGTCCCACGCACCTGAGCGCACGCCGGCGACGAGGCCCGCGAGCGCCTTGGCGGTGTAGATCGGGTCGACGAGGATCGCCTCCGTCCGCGCGAGCAGGTCGGCGGCCTCCTGCGCCGCCTCGGTCGGTCGTCCGTAGCCAGCACCAATGAACCCCTGGTCGAGGTCGATGTCAGCGGCGTCGACGACCGCGCCGAGCTCGCTGGCGGTCCGCGCGATCACCGGGCGCAGGTCGTCCGCGGTCCTGGCGACGACGATGCCGGTCACCCGCGTCGCGGGCCGGAGGCCGGCCAGGAGCCCGGCCTGGGTCCCACCCGTCGCTGTGGCCAGGACGATGCGGTCGATCCCAAGCGCCGTCTCGTCGGCCTGCGCGATGACCTCCCGCGCGGCCAGCAGCTGGCCGTAGGCGCCGACCGCCCCGGTCCCGCCTACACCGATCACATATGGTCGCCCGCCGCGGGTCGCGACGTCGTCGACGATCTCGGCGACGGTCGACTCGCGCTCGGCCCGGTCGGCCGTCGCGAGCTGGTGGACGGTCGCGCCGAACGCCTGCGCAAGACGGACGCCCGGCCCAGGCGGATCGAGCGGCGGCCCGGATAGGACGAGATGGACAGCGAGGCCCGCACGGGCGCCGGCCGCAGCGGTCAGACGAGCGTGGTTGGACCAACGCCGACCGCTCGTGATGAGCGTGTCGGCCCCCTCGGCAAGCGCCTCGCCCACGAGGAACTCGAGGTTCCGGAGCTTGTTCCCACCGAACGCCAGTGGCAGCAGATCCTCGCGTTTGATCCAGACCTCGGCGCGGCCGTGCAGCGACTCGCAGAAGCGCGGGAGCGGCTGCAGTGGCGAGGGGCCGTCGAAGAGCGGGAAGCGCGGCGGGGACGCCATCGGGGCCGATGGTAGCGACCTATCATCGGCGGATGGCGACCCGGATCTCCCCATCGGACCGTGTCACGACCGTCGGCCAGCACGCCGGCATGGAGCGCTCGATCGCGATCTCGCGGCCGACCGTCGGATCGGAGCGGCTCTATTCGTCGATCGTCTCGACCGCGCCCGGGGACAAGACGCGGATCCACCACCATGGCGATTGCGAGACATCGATCTACATCGTGTCGGGGCGCGCGAATTACACCTGGGGCGCGACCGGTCTCGAGCACGCCATGTCGGCGTCCGCCGGCGACTTCATCTATATCCCTGCGGGCGAGATCCACGTCGAGGAGAACGCGAGTGCAAACGAGCCGCTGGTCGTCGTGCTGACGCGGAACTGCCCGGACTCGCATGTCGTGTACCTGGACGATGGGCCGGACGGCGGCGACGACGTCCCCGCACCCTGTTGACCGCGGTCGCCGGATGAACGGCAGCTGGCAGGACCGGTCCTTGCTGGACCTCCTGCATGAGTTCGGTCTCGATCTGCTGCCCGAGCACGAGTTCCCCACTGACGGCTGGTCCGGCGCGACGTTCACGTCCATCGCCGACAGCGATGGCCGCAGATACGTCCTGAAGCGGACATCGCTGGCGATCGACTGGATCGCGCAAGCGACCCGCGACGACCAGCTCCGCGAGGGCTGGCTCGCCGCGTTGCCCCAGGGCACCCTGGCGTGGATGCCCGGCTCGATGGTGCCGTACCTCGGCGCGGCCGCCGACGGCGACGGCGTGGCCATCCTGATGCCGGATCTCTCCAACGAGCTGATCGCCTGGGAGCGACCGGGTCACGACCCGGCGATCGACCGCGCGACGCTTGCCCGCGTCGTCCGGGCGATGGCTCGACTCCATGCGGTGCCGTGGACCCGCGTCCTCGATGGGGCGCTCGACCGCCACGGCGATGAGGCGCCACCGTGGTGTCCGCTGGCCGAGCGGCTGACCCTGCTCGCCCCGACATCGGCCGCCCGCTATGCCGCCGACGGCAACCCGGTCGGCGACCGCTTCCTCGAGGGCTGGGCGCTGTACGACGGACGCGCGCCGGACGCCGCGCGCGACCTTGTCGCGCGACTCGACGCCGACCCGACGCCGCTCGTGGATGCGCTCGGCAGGCTGCCGGGACTCGGGCTCCACGGTGACCTCAAGCTTGCGAACGTCGCCTTGCTGCCGGAGGAGCGCGTCTCGTACATCGACTGGCAGATGACGCTGGTCGCGCCGGTCGCCGTGGAACTCGGCTGGTTCCTGGTGTCGAACAGCGCCTCGCTTCCGCTGGTTCCCGACCAGATCGTCGAGGGCTACCGCGAGGCACTCGCGTGGGACAGCGGCCGCTGGGGCAGCGAGGGCCACGGGCGCGATTTCGATGGGCTGGTCGGCGACTGGGAGGCCCAGCGTGACCTCACCGCGATCGTCGGTTTGCTGTTGCGCGGCTGGCGCAAGGGTATCGATGCCGCAGCCGGCCTCGTGCTGCCATCCGGTGTCTCCGCAGCGGATGACCTCACCTGGTGGTGCGAGCGCGCGGTCGAGGCGGCCGAGCGTCGGCTCTAGCGCGAACCTAGGCCGGCGCGGCCAGGTCCCGTCGCGGGAACACCGCGAGCGCGTAGGCGACCCCGATGATGATGACAGCGCCGAGGATCGCGAAGTCACGAACGTCGGGCAGCCCCGTGAGCGCCCGTTGCGCGTCGAGGTAGTGGAACAACGAGTAATCCTGGAGGAACGCGGCGTCCGGCCACAGCGAGCCCACCGCTTCGAAGAAATACGACACGAGCACGAACGCGAGCGCCACGCCGAGCGCCGGTGTGAGGCGGTCGAACGAGATCGAGGCCGCGAGCGCGACAGCCGCGAACGCACCGTAGAGCAACACGGCGTTGAACCACAGGAGCGGCAGGTTCCCCGCCCCGAGCTCGTCCAGCCGACCCGTCGCCCCAGCACCGCCGAACGTCCCGAGGGTCTGCGCGGCCACGGTGAGACACACGAACAGCGCCGTCGCGAAGGCGGCGGTGAGGTACAGGACGCGGCGCGAGATCGGCCGCGCGAGCAGCACCTCGAGCGTGCCGCGCTGGCGCTCGCCGGCGATGGCGGCTCCGGCGAAACCGACCGCGAACACCATGTTCAAGGCGACCGCGAACGGGTGGATGAACCCGAGCGCGACGGATCCGGTCAGCGAGAAGATGTCGCCACCGCCGAACTGGGCGAACTGCGGCGGGATGATCCCGCTGTCCATGATGCTGCGGAACTGCTGGCCGAACGCGTCGTACACGATCGGCAGGATCGCGCCCCAGATCGCCAACCCGATCGCGACCAGCAGCAAGCGGAACCAGTTCGCGCGCAGGACATGCACGAGGTACGCGCGATTCATCGAGCGACCGGCGTGACCACGTCGTCCGCGTAGAACTCGAGGAACGCGTCTTCCAGGCTCGCGGGTTCGATGGTGAGGTCGTGGATCTTCGCGAAGGCGATCGCGGCCAGGAACGGCGCCACGTCCCCCTCGAGCCCGCAGGTCAGCCGGTCGCCGTTGACGTGGATATCGCTCACACCGGGGACGAAGTCGAGCATCGGTGCGTCCCCGTCGAAGCGCAGTTCGACGTTCCGCCTCCGACGGGCGAGGAGCGCGGCGACGTCCTCCAGCGCCACGAGCCGGCCACTCCGGACGATAGCCACACGATCGCAGATCCGCTCCACCTCGGATAGCACGTGCGACGAGAAGAAGATCGTGCGACCGGCCGCGCGCAGTTCCTCGAGGATCTCGTAGAACGCGCGTTGCATCAGCGGGTCGAGACCTTCGGACGGCTCGTCCAGGATGGCCAGTTCGGGGTCGTGCTGGAGCGCCTGGATGATGCCGAGCTTCTGGCGCATCCCTCGCGAGTAGTCGCGAACGGGTCGATGGAGCGCATCGGCGAGCTCGAGGCGATCCAGGAGCTCCGCCCGACGCGTCGGTGCCCGCCCGGACATGGCTGCCAGCTCGTCGAGCAGCCGCTCGCCGGTGAGTCCGTCCCAGAACGCGATGCCACCCGGCAGGTAGCCGGTCCTCCGCCGGATCTCGACGGATCCGCGATCGATGTCATGGCCCAGCACATGGGCCACCCCGGCGCTCGGATGCAAGAAGCCGAGGAGCAGCCGGATCGTCGTCGATTTTCCGGCACCGTTCGGGCCGAGGAAACCGAAGATCTCGCCGGGCTCGACCGTCAGGTCGAGATCCGCCAGCGCCGGCGCGAGCTGACGCCCGTACTGCTTCGTCAGTCCGCGTGTCTCGATGACGGCCATCGAGGGGAACCCTACCCCGTTGCTCGTCGTGCGCGCACTGGCGACGTGCGGCCGTCAAGCCTCCAGACTTCGCCTCCGACGCCACCCGCACGGAGGATCCTCGATGCCCAAGCACGTCCCGGATCTGCCCGGCATCGAGGCTGGGCCGTATCCGTTCTCGCAGGTCGTCGAAGCGAACGGCTTCGTCTTCCTCGCCGGCCAGGTCGGCGATGCCCCGGGCTCGCACGGCGTCGTCCCGGGCGGCATCGAGGCCGAGACGCGCGCGATGCTCGAGAACGTCGGTCGTTTGCTGGACGCCGTCGGGCTTTCCTACGCAGACGTCGTCAAGTGCACGGTCTACCTGCGGGACTTCGGCGATTTCGGCGCGATGAACAAGGTGTACCGCGAGTTCTTCCCGCAGGACGCGCCGACGCGCGCGACGGTCGGCGTGACGGCCCTCGCCGCGGACTACTCGGTCGAGATCGAGGTGATGGCGACGCGCTGAGGCGCGCGGCGCTCAGGCGATGATCGTCGCGAGGAACGCGGCGACCCGATCGAGCGCGTCGTCCAGGACCGGCAGCAGTCCGTGACCGAGCTTCGGGTAGGTGTGGAGCTCGACGGGGCCACCCAGACGACCGACAGCCTCGCGGAGAAGGTCGATGTTCGCGAACGGGTCCGACTCGCCCGAGAGGAACAACGCGGGGCAGCGGATCTCCGGGAAATGCGCGGTACGCGCCGCGGTCCGGTCGGGCGAGCCGGGTGGATGGAGCGGGAACGAGAACAGGATCAGGGCCGCGTACGGCGATGACGGCTCGGCTGCAGCGAGGCTCGCGACGCGACCGCCGAAGGAATGACCGCCGACGACCGTCGTCGTCTGGTCGGGAACGACCTTGTGGAACGCGGGCAGCGCCTCCTCGGCCTTGCGTTTCGGCAGATCGATCGCGGTCGCCTCGATGCCGCGGCGCCGGAGACCGTCCACGAACGGCTTCATGCTCGCGGACGTGCCGGACGCGCCGTGGCCGAGGTAGCAGTGGAGCGCCATATGGTCGGTAGCGTAGCCTTCGGCGATGACCGACGGACTCACCCGCTGCTGGTGGTCGCTGTCCAGGGACGCCAGCCCGGATCCGCGGATGGTCGAGTACCACGACACCGAGTGGGGCGTGCCGGTCCACGACGACACGGAGCTGTTCGAGCGATTGGCGCTCGAGTCCTTCCAGGCTGGCCTGTCGTGGTCGACGATCCTCAACAAGCGCGACGCATTCCGCGCCGGGTTCCGCGGGTTCGATCCCGCCGTCGTCGCCCGGTTCGACGATGAGGATCGCGCGCGCCTGATGGCCGACGCAGGCATCGTGCGGAACCGCGCCAAGATCGATGCGACGATCGGCAACGCGATCGGCTCGCTTGAGCTGGCTCGCGAGTTCGGCTCGTTCGACGCGTATCTGACGTCGATCGTGCCTGGGCCACCGCTACGCTTGCCGGCCGGTTCGACAGGCGACGACATCCCAGCAAGCACGCCGGTCTCGGATGCGCTGTCGAAGGACCTCAAGCGCCGCGGGTTCCGCTTCGTCGGGTCGACGATCGTCTATGCCTTCATGCAGAGCGTCGGTCTCGTCGACGACCATCTGCCGGGCTGTTTCCGGTATGGCGCCGTTGGCGTGACACGCTAGCTGTCGATCCGGAGCTTGAGACTCCGCCCATCGAACCGAGCGATGGAGCCAAGGAGTCGACGAGATGATCAGCATCGATTGCCCGTTCTGCACCGGCCATGCGCAGGTCGACGGTGCGCTCGAGACCGTCAGCTGTGATGGTTGCGGCGTCACGGTCGAGGTCGCGCCCGATGCATCCGACGCCCTCGATCTCGCCGCCTAGATCGCGGAGGTCGTGCTCGGCAACGTCGTCGCGCGGCGGAGTGCACCGATCGGGGCGAAGCCGAGGGTCAGCACGACGAGGACGAGACCCATCGCCGCGAGGGTCGTCGATCCATCCGTGAGGTCGATGAGTGCCCCGCCGACGAGCATGCCGATCGGCTGAAGGCCGAGCGAGATCGTCCGCGCGGTGCTGCCGACGCGACCGAGCAGTTGGTCCGGGCTGAGATTGGTGCGCGCCGTCAGGTAGGTCACGAGCACGACGCTCTGTGCGGAGCCGGCGATCAGGGCCGCGCCGAGCAGGACCGGTATCTGATCCGTGCGCGAGACGACCGTGAGGAGGATGCCGGTCGTGAGCGTGCCACCCAGCAGGAACGGGGCGACCGTGCGACGAGACGTTCGGGCGGTGAGCAATGCGCCCAGCACGGTCCCGATCCCGTAGGCCGTCAGCACGAGCCCCAGGATCGTCGCGTTCTGCGCCATGTCCCGCGTGACGTGGACCGTCAACGCCGCGACCAGTGGGGCGAGGGTGATCGAGACCAGACCCCAGAACAGGATCATCGGGCGCAGCACGGGATGGTGCACGATGAAGACGATCCCTTCCCGGATGTCAGCGATGAGGCTGGCCTCCGAGCGCTCGGCGGGTGCCCGCAGGTCGCGCCGGATCAGCGCCAGCACGAAGCTCGAGATCGCGAACGAGGCCGCATCGATGGCGAGCGTGAGGCCGGCACCGATCGTCGCCGCAAGGAGCCCGGCGATGGCGGGTCCGATGATGTAGCCGAACGAGTAGACCGCCTCGAAGATCGAGTTGGCACGCGCTAGTTGGGGCCGTCCGACGAGGATCGGCACGGACGCCGTGTAGCCGGCCAGGAAGAACGAGCGGAGGATGCTCATCGGCGCGGTCACGAGGAGGATCACGGCGAGGGTCGGGCCGCCGAGCACGACCGAGATCGGGATGAGTGCCGTCAGGATCGCTCGGCCGAGATCGGCCAGGAACATCATCCGCTTGCGGTCGCTCCGATCGGCGAGCGCACCGGCGATCATGCCGAAGAAGAGATCGGGCAGGGTCGAGAGCGCCCCGACCACACCCATCCACAGACCCGATCCCGTCAGCGCCAGGACGAGCAGGGGGAGGGCGGTGAAGCTGACGGCATCACCGAGCGCGGAGACGCCCTGGGACGTGAGCAGGACGCGGAAGTCGTGGTTGCGTCCGAGCGGCAGGGGTTCGGGCACCAGCGGATGGTACGGGCGTGACACCTCCGGGGCTGGACCGAGCCGTTAGCATCGTGTCGCCCGGCGGAAGGCGAGGGCGAAGGGGGCTATCCAGGGAGGCATGATGGACACCCGCAAATACCTCGCCGAGTTGGTCGGCACGTTCCTCTTCCTGACGATCGGGTACTCGTCCGTGCCCGCGGCCGCGGCCGCCGGCGTCTCGACGCTGGTCGTCGTCCCGTTCGCCTTCCCTCTCGGTCTGCTCGCCGCGATCTTTGCGGTCGGGCACATCTCCGGCGGGCATTTCAACCCGGCGGTGACGGTCGCGGCCGTGCTCGACAAGCGGACCGACACGACGGACGCGATCGGCTACATCCTCGCGCAGGTCATCGGCGCGATCGCTGCGGCAGCCGTGGTGTACGTCGTCGCGGGCCAGGCTGCGGTCGCAGCCGGCATCACCAAACCGGGTGGGGGCATCACGGACGTCGGAGCCCTGATCCTCGAGATCGTCCTCACCGCCGGCTTCATCCTCGTGATCCTCGTCTCGACCAAACGGGCACCGGGTCTGGCGCCGCTCGCCATCCCGCTGACGCTCGTGGGGATCCACTTCGCCGCCGCATCCCTGTCGGGCGCGTCGGTGAATCCGGCCCGGTCGATCGGATCGGCCCTGGTCGGCGGCGACCTCACAGGCCTGTGGATCTACCTCGTCGCTCCGATCATCGGCGCGATCGGCGGCTGGGCACTGTTCAGGGTCCTCGACGAAGAGGATGTCGAGGAGGTCGAAGCCTAGCTCGCTCGCCCCTTTCGGGACCGTACCCGCGATCCGATCAGAACCAGGATCAGCGCGACGACGGCGAACAGCGAACCGACCAGGATGAAGGTCGTGTCACCGAGCGCGAGTCCCGCCGGCGCGGTCGTCGGCGGGGCAGTCACTGCCTGAGAAGCGGTCGCCACGGCCGTCGGCGCGGCAGCGCTCGCCGTCGCACGTGGTTCCTGAGCCGGCGCGGCCCCGAGGCCGAGGTAGCCTGCGACGCCGTTCGTGAAGAGCGGCGTCGCCCCATCCGACCCATGCGGCCATCCCCCGAACCGATCGGTCCGATGCGCATCGAGCTGATCGTCGTAGAACAGGATGAGATACGGCGCGTCCTTGTAAGCCATCTCCAGCATCTGACGGACGAGCGCCTGGCGCTGCTCGACGGTCGGAGCCCGTCGTTCCGCGTCGAACAGCCGGTCGTACGCCGGGTCCGAATAGCTACTGTCGCTGAGCTTCCCGATCTGACTGGTCGTCAGGAGCGAGAGCAGGAAGTCGGGATCCGGTGACCCCGCCCAGCTCCAGAGCACGGCGTCGTAGTCGGCCGTGCCGCCGGCCTCGGGGGTGTATAGCTGCTCCTCGAGCGTGTCCGGCTCGAGGCCTTTCGGCGTGACGCCGATCCCGACCTTCTTCCACTGGTCCGCGATCGCGAGGGCGGCCGCGAGGTACCGCGGGTGCGAGGTCGGGTAATAGAGCCGCAGGTCGATCGGACGGCCGTCGAGATCCTCGCGCGTCCCGTCCGCGTCCGAGTCGACATACCCAGCAGCGGTCAGGCGCTTCTCTGCCTCGGTGACGTCGAACGTTCGCGGATCCGCAGGTTCGGTATGGAATGGCGCGCTCGCCGGCGGGACGAGCGTGGTCGCGGGTGTCGCGTGGCCGTCGACGGCCGCGGCGATGACCGCGTCACGGTCGATCGCGTAGTCGAGCGCCGCGCGGAAACGCGGATCGCGTACGGCCGGTGTCGATGCGCCACCACCATCGATCGGCTGCGCGTAGGTGTTGAAGGCCAGGTGGGTGAAGCCGGATGCGGCGCCCTGGACGACGTCGACGTCCGGCGACGCTTCGAGGCCATCTACGTCGGCTGGCGCCACCCCACGCGCGTAGTCGATCTCGCCACGCTCGAGCGCCGCAGCCAGGGAGGCCGGGTCAGGGAAGAAACGGAAGTCGACCTCGCCGACGTACGGACGTCCTCCCCAGTAGAACGGGTTCTGGGCGAATCGCGCGGAGCTGCCGCGCTGCCAATCCACGATCTGGAACGGGCCCGACCCGACCACCGGTGGTTCGCGCTGGAAATCGGTGGCGGCGGCCGCGAACGGGACGCTCGACCAGACGTGCTCCGGCAGGATCGGCACCTGGGCCCCAAGTAGGAGCGTCGTCGGGTTGGCGGTGGTCATCGCAACCGTGTGGGCGTCGACGACCTGCACGGAGCGAAGGCCCGCGGCGCGTCCGAGCACATCGCCGTAGAGCGACAGCGGGTGGTCGGCCCGCCCGTCCGCGTGGGTCGCTCCAGGGAGCGGCTGGTCATTGCCACCCGGCGCCCACGGTCCGATGTACCTGGGATCCCGGCTGGCGAGGATGTAGCGGAACGTGAACGCCACGTCATTCGCATCGGCGACCTCGCCATCCGACCAGCGCATCCCGTCGCGGATCTTGAACGTCCACGTCGTCCCATCGCGCGTCCAGCTCTCGGCGAACCCCGTCGGGACGTACGTCCCGTCGGGCCCGACCCCGACCAGGACGTCGTAGTCGAGATTCGACGCCTCCGCGGACGACCCGATGAACGCGAGGTTCGGGTTGATCGAGTCGAATTCCTGCGTCGTCCCGATGCGCAGGGTGCGGTCGTCCTCGGCCCCGGCGGCCGGACGTGGCCCGGCGATGGCGACGCCGACGAACGCGCCGACCGCGACGAGGGCGGTCGCCCCCCGGAGACCGCGGGTCATGGCGCCGGAGCGGCGTCCACCACGGGCAAGACTCGACCGCCAGATTCCAGCGCAGGTTCGGCGAGCCAGCATGCCGACTGGTGGCCGCCGCCGACGTCGAACAAGGGTGGCGATTCGACGCGGCACCGGTCGAACGCCTTCGGGCAGCGCGGATGGAAACGACAGCCCGACGGGATGCGAACGGCATCCGGGGTCTCGCCCTTGAGGATCATCCGTTCCGAGCGACCTTGGCGCGACATCGGTTCGGGCGACGGTGCCACCGACACGAGCGCTTCCGTATAGGGGTTTCGGGGCGTGCGGATCACTTCCTCGGCCGTGCCGATCTCCATGATGCGGCCGAGATACATGACGGCGATCCGGTCGGCGAGCACCCACGCGAGTGACAGGTCATGGGTGATGAACAGGTACGTCAGCCCCCGTTCCCAGCGGAGCGCGAGCATCAGCCGGAGCAGCTCCGTACGGATCGAGACGTCGAGCATCGAAACCGGTTCGTCGGCGACGATCAGCTGTGGCCCCATCACGAGCGCGCCGGCGATGACGACGCGCTGGCGCTGCCCACCGGACAGCTCGTGCGGGAACCTCGCCGCGTAGTCCTCGGCAGGCCGAAGCCCCGCCGCGTCGAGTGCTCCGAGCACGCGCTCGCGTCGCTCGGCCGCCGAGCCGAGGCCGTTGACCTCGAGTGGCTCGGCGACGAAGTCGTAGATCGTCTGTTTCGGATCGAGCGTCTCGTACGGGTCCTGGAAGATGATCTGGACGCGGCGGCGGTAATCGCGCAGCTCAGGACCCGACCAGGTCGTGGTGACGTCCTTGCCCTCGTACGTGATGGTGCCGGCCGTCGGGCGCGTCAGCTTCACGATCACCCGGCCGATGGTCGTCTTGCCGCTCCCCGACTCGCCGACCAGCGCGAGCACCTCGCCTCGCCGGAGGGTGAGATCCACGCCGTCGACGGCGCGAACGACCGCCGTCGGCTGGCGCATCAGCGAGTCGAGCAGTCCACCGCCGATCGGGAAATGGACCTCGAGGCCCTCGAGCCGCAGCAGGTCGTCGGTCATCCCGGAGCCGCCACAGGCATCTCGCCGAGCGCCTCGGCGGGCGGGACCGTTACCGGGACACCGTCGCTCCCGGCCGGATACAGATGGCACGCGACGCGGACGCCGGAGAACGTCGTCTCGGGTGGGACGACCTCGCGGCACACGGGCATCACGAACGGGCAGCGCGGTGAGAACCGGCAGCCCGGTGGCGGTTGACGCAGATCGGGTGGCTCGCCGGGGATGACGTCGAGGGTGCGGCGGTCGGCATGGATATTCGGGAAGGCGGCCATCAACTTCTGCGTGTAGGGATGGCGCGGCCGGCGGAAGACCTCGTCGACCGGCCCTTCCTCCGCGATCCGGCCGGCGTACATGACCATGACCCGGTCGCATGTCTCCGCGATGACCGACAGGTCGTGCGTGATGAGGATCAGGGACAGCCCGAGCTTCTGGCGAAGGTCCTCGAGCAGCTCGAGGATCTGGGCCTGGACCATCACGTCGAGCGCGGTCGTCGGCTCGTCGCCGATCACGATCGCCGGATCGCACGCGAGCGCCATCGCGATCATCGCCCGCTGGCGCATCCCACCCGAGAGCTGATGCGGGTATGCATCGCCGCGCTTGCGGGGGATCCCGACGAGCTCGAGCAGGTCGCCCGCGCGCTTGCGCGCCGCCTTGGGTGTCTCGCCGAGACGCTCCTCGATCGGCTCGGCGATCTGGTCCCGGATGCGGCGCACCGGATTGAGGGCATTCATCGCCCCCTGGAAGACGATGCTGATCTCACGCCAGCGGTAGCGACGCAATGCGTTGTCCGATTTGGGCACCAGGTCGATGCCCATGAGCGAGATGCTCCCGGACATGATCTTCGCGTTCGCCGGCAGGATCCGGACCAGCGAGAGCGCGGTCGTCGTCTTGCCGCAGCCTGATTCGCCGGCGATACCCAGCGCCTCACCGTGCTCGACCTTGAACGACACGCCGTCGACCGCGCGGACCGGGCCGGACCCCGTCGAGAAGTACGTCTTGAGATCCTCGACGACGAGCAGTGGCGCGGCGGGGTCGGCAAGCTTCGGCAACGGCCGCTGGCGGCGTTGGGCCGCGGTCGTGATGCCAGCGCTCGGCGCGACCTCCTCGATCGCGGCGACCGCTTCGAGGGCGTCCTGCTCCTCGAGCTCCTCGGTCTCGACGTCCGGCGGCGTGATGCCGTCACGGGCTGACGGCGGGACGGGGAGACTCATCGGCGTTCGCGCCGGCGCGGGTTGAGGAGGTCGTCGAGCGCGGTCCCGAGCAGCGTGAAGGCGAACACGACGAGCACGATGCAGGCGCCCGGCGGGACGAAATACCACCACGCGCCAAGGTTCGCCGCGCCGACGTCTTCGGCGGCGTTGAGGAGCTGGCCCCACGACGGCTGGAACGGATCCCCGAGACCGACGAACGACAGCGTCGTCTCGGTGAGGACGGCACCCGCGAACACGAGCACGGCATTCGCGACGATCAGGTTCACCACGTTCGGAAGGATGTGCTGTCGGACGATGTGAAGCCGACCGGCGCCGATCACCCGGGCACGGTCGACGAAGGGCCGCTCCTTCAGCGACAAGGCCTGCGCTCGGAGGATCCGCGCCGTCGACGCCCAGCTCGTGATACCGACGACGATGACGATGACGATCAATGTGGTCCGGATGCCGAGCACCGAGGATCCGCTACCGATCACATCCGCGATGATCGGCGCGAGGATCAGCGCCAGCACGAACGTGGGCAGCACGAGGAAGAAGTCGGTGATGCGCATCAGCACGCTGTCGAGCTTCCCACCGGCGAACCCGCCCACGATGCCGATGACCCCGCCGATGAACACGGTGATCAACGTCGCAAGGAACCCGATCACCATCGAGATGCGTGCCCCATGGACCGTCAGGTTCAGGATACTGCGGCCGATCTCGTCGGTCCCGAGCGGGAACTCGAGCGAGGGTGGCTGAAGGCGGCCGCCGGTCGCGGTCGTCGCGGTCTGGAGTGGCCCGACGAGCAGCTCCGGGATCGCGGCAAGCACGACGAAGAACACGAGGATGACCAGGCCGGCGAGACCGTCCGGCCGCGCGATGAGTCGGCGGACGAGCGAGGCTTCCCGAGCCCGTGGCGCGGGCGCGGCGGCGTCCATGGTCGCGGCCGGCGTCGTCATGCGCGGACCCTCGGATCGAGCCTGCCATAGATCATGTCCGCCCCGAGATTCGCGAAGACGACAGAGATGCTTAGGACCAAGAAGATGCCCTGGAGCACCGGGTAGTCACGGCTCTTGAGAGCGTCCACGGTCAACGTCCCGAGGCCCGGCCAGTTGAACACGACCTCGACGGTGATGGCACCCGCCACCACGTACCCAAGGTTGATCGCGATCAGGGAGACCGTCGGCAGCATGGCGTTCGGCAGCGCATGCCCGCGAAGCACGCGCGTCTCCGAGATCCCCTTCGCTCGCGCGGTCGTGATGTATTCATCAGACATCGTCTCGATGATCGACGAGCGCATCAGGATCGAGTACTGGCCGATCAGGCCGAGCGCGACGGTCGCGACCGGCAGGACGAGGTGGGCCGAGAGGTCGGCGAGGTACTCGAGCGGAGAGTCGTGGGCGACGCCGAGCGTCGTCATGCCGAATGACGGGAACCAGTGGAGGGTCGACGCGAATATCAGCAACAGGGTCATGCCGAGCAGGAAATACGGCATCGAATAGAGGATCAGCGAGACGCCGTTCCCCACGAGATCGACAGCGCCACCCCGTCGCCAGCCGGCGTAGGCACCGAGCGCAAGGCCGATGACGATGGCCAGGATCTCTCCCAGGCCGAAGAGCAGCAGGGTCGGGCCGAGGTGACTCCCGACGACCTCGGTGACCGGCCGTCCCCTCTGGCCGAACGAGTTGCCGAGGTCGCCCCGGAATGTGGCCCCGACGTACGCGATCAGCTGGTCGGGGATCAGCGGCTTGTCGATGCCCCAGCGCTCGCGCGTCTGCTGGATAGCCTCAGGGGAGACGTTCGGGTTGCGCGCGAGGATGCGCTCGGGCGACCCGGGCATCGCCCGGAACAGTACGAAGTTGACCAGGACGATCAGGAAGATCGTCAGCGCCGCCTGCGCGAAGCGGCGGACGATGAACCGGGTCGCCACGGTCGCGTGTCAGTCGTGGGGCAGGCAGCGGAGGCACGGCCCGAGCGAGCCGGGCGTGCCCCGCCGGTGCCCGACGATCACTCCTCTTGGGTCGCCTTCGTGCCGCGCCGGCGGACCACCAGCGTCCCGGC
>Ga0207708_10000847_pt1 | contig 23031 bp, 21 predicted proteins | sample KBSK5101metaG_FD_184340 | JGI IMG/M metagenome (GOLD analysis project Ga0207708, IMG submission 184340) | Corn, switchgrass and miscanthus rhizosphere microbial communities from Kellogg Biological Station, Michigan, USA - KBS K5-10-1 metaG... | ecosystem: Host-associated > Plants > Roots >...
CCGGCGATATCCTGCTGCCGCTCGAGCGGGCCTTCTTCAACCGGCTGCAGAGCCAAATCGGCACGCTCGACGAGGAAGTGCTGCTCATTGTCTACCTCGACCGGGCGGGCGCTCTGATCGGCGACGAACTTGTCGCCGGCGGTACGATCGGCTCGCATGGCATCGCTCGCTATGGCGGGTCGGATCTCCCGAAGCCAACGACCGTGGTCCTCCTCTATTCCGCGCACTCGGATGTGGCCGCCGTCGAGCCTCCGACCTTCGTTGTCGTCGGAGAACATGACCGCATTGCTCCTCCCGCGATCATGAAGAAACGGGTGGCGGCGTTGCGACGACAAGGAACACCCGTCGAATTTCGAGAGTACCCAGGCGTGGGGCACGGCTTCGGGTTGGGTGTGGGAACTCGCGCGGAAGGCTGGATCGCGGAAGCGATCGCATTCTGGGCGAAGCGCGTGGCCTTTTCTACCGCAGGTTCTTGAGATAGATATTCCGGAACTCGACCTTCATCGGCGCTCCCACGTGCAACTGCACCCCGATGAGCCCCTTCATCACGCCTCCGGAGTCCAATTCAGCAATCGAGGTGCCCATGCATCGGCTTCGAAAACGGGCTGATTTCGAAAGGTGTGTGTAGTTGGCTACCCATTCACGGATGACTCGGCGCACTTTGGAAGAGACGATCAAGGCGGATCGCAACATCGTCGCGGCCGGCCTGCTGCAGGATCTCGCGCTGCTGCAGGGCTCGCCGCAAAGCGCGTTCGGTTACAAGCGCGCCGCGAAGGCGCTCGCGGCCGGGATCGATCGCTCCGTCGTCGATCTGATCGAGGAAGGCACGCTGCGCGACGTCCCGTTCGTCGGCGCGTCGAGCGAACGCCTCGTCGCCGAGCTCGTGCGGACGGGGACGGCGGCGTCGGTCGATGCCAGGGTCGATGCGTCCAGCAAGCGGAGCGAGGTCGAGAAGCGGCGCCGCTTCCGCCGCGCCTATCTGAGCCGGCACGCCATGCGGCTCGCGCTCGACGCGGCGCTCCCGTCCTCGATCGTCTCCACGCGCGGCTATCTCGGCGATCTGCAGATGCACTCGACGTGGAGCGACGGCGGGGAGTCGATCGAGACAATGGCCCAGGCCGCCCACGAGCTGGGGTGGACCCGCATCGGGATGACCGACCATTCCTACGGACTGCCGATCGCGCGCGGCATGAGCATGGACGCGGCGCTGCGCCAGCACCACGAGATCGATGGCGTCAACGAACGGCTCGACGGGCGCGTGCGCGTTTACAAGGGGGTCGAGGCGAACATTCTGGCCGACGGCGCTCTCGATCTGCAGGAAGAGGAGCGGCGGCTGTTCGAGTACGTGATCGCGTCGCCGCACTCACAGTTGCGCAAGGACCACGATCAGACGGCGCGCATGCTGGCCGCCGTGAAGCTCCCGGGAGTGGCGATGCTCGGCCATCCGCAGGGACGGATGTACAACAGCCGTCCCGGGATCAGCGCCGACTGGCGGAAGGTCTTCCGCGAGGCGGCGGCGCGCGACGTCGCCGTCGAGATCGACGGCAACTGGCACCGGCAGGACGTCGACTACGAGCTGGCGGCGATCGCGCTGGAGGAGGGCTGCCTGTTCGCGCTCGACAGTGACGCCCACAGCATCCCCGAGCTGCCGTTCACCGACTACTCGATCGCCCACGCCCGCATCGCCGGCGTCCCTGCCGACCGCGTCGTCAACTGCTGGGACGAGTCGAAGTTCGACGCCTGGCTCCGCGACCGCCGCGGACCTGCAAGTCGCAGCCGCTCGCGGATCACGGTGGAGGCGCCGGCCCCGCGAAGGCGCACCCAGAAAACCGCATCGCCGAAGCGCCGTGCCAAGTAGCCGGCCCTTCGGGGGGTCAGGTCTGCAAACCGCCCGATTGGGGGTCAGGTCTGCAAAACGGCTCATCGTGGTGCCAGATCGGCAGGATCTGCCACCCGCAAACGCCGGTTTCGAGAGCAGATTCCGAGATCTGGCACCCGCAAAGGCCAATTTGCAGACCTGACCCCCGGGGACTGCACGTTTGCAGACCTGACCCCCGAACTGACCCCAGGGCGCTAGCGGTTCTTCACGGCAGCGGCGTACCGGGACGCGAGGGGGTGGCCGAGCTTCTCCTCGATCGCGCGCGATGCGGCGAGAACGCGCTCGAGGCTGACGCCGGTGTCGATGCCCAGGCCGTCGAGCATGTAGAGCAGGTCTTCAGTCGCGAGATTGCCGGTCGCGCCGGGCGCGTAGGGGCAGCCGCCGAGACCGCCGGCGGAGGCGTCGAACGTCGTCACGCCCAGATCCAGCGCGGTGAGCACGTTGGCCAGCGCGGTGCCGCGGGTGTCGTGGAAGTGCAGCGCGACGCGGTCGAGCGGGACGCGGGCGGCAACGGCAGCGAGGACCGGCGCCACCTGGCCGGGATGCGCGATGCCGATCGTGTCGCTGACGGCGACCTCGTAGGCCCCCATCTCCATCAACGCGGCGGAGACGTCGGCGACCGCGGCCGGCGCGACGGCGCCTTCGAACGGGCAGCCGAACGCAGTCGAGACGTAGGCGCGCACCGGCAGCCCGGCGTCTTTCGCGGCGGCGCACACCGCGCGATACGTCTCCAGCGACTCCGCGATCGACTGGTTGATGTTCCGCCGGCTGAACGACTCCGACGCGGCGGCGAAGACGGCGATCCCGTCGACCCGCGCCGCGATCGCGCGCTGCAGCCCGGCGAGGTTGGGCACCAGGGCCGTATACCGGGTGCCGGAGCGCCGCGCGATCCCGGCAAACACCTCAGCGGCATCCGCCATCTGCGGCACCCATTTCGGGCTGACGAACGCCGACACTTCGATGACGCGATGCCCGGCGTCGCTGAGCGCATTGACGAACGCGATCTTGTCGGCAGTGCCGACCGGCGCCGGCTCGTTCTGCAGCCCGTCGCGCGGGCCGACCTCGACAATTCTCACGGCCGACGGCTTACTCAAGGTCGATCAGGCTCCTGTCCGGCTGCACCAGTTCGCCCGGCTGGCAGTGAATGGCCTCGACGCGGCCGTCAGCCGGCGCGCGCACCGGCAGCTCCATCTTCATCGCTTCGAGCACGATCAGGATGTCGCCCTTCTTGACCTCGCCCCCGGGCTTGACCTTGATCGCCACGACGGTGGCGGGCATGGGCGCGGTCAGCTCGCTGCGGACGTGCGCCCCGCGATGCCCCTTGCGTGACGGGCGCGCCTCGACGATCTCGTAGACGACACCGTCGTGAAAGACCCACGTGGTCCCGCCCGCCACGATCGCGTAGGCCTGCGTCACGCGATCGCCGTCGCGCACCAGGAACTCGCCGTGCGCAGGGCCGCGGAGGACAGACTGCGTGCCGGACATCAGCGTCCCCAGCCTTCGAGGCGCGACCACGGGTCGAAGGCCGCCATCGTCACGCCTGTCGCCGCTGACGCGCCGACGTCGCGCGAGGACTGCGCCATGCGCGCCACCGAGAGCACCAGCTCCGACGGCTCGGTCTTCTCGAGCAGCGATGGCAGGTGCTCATCGACGAAGCCGGTGTGCAGATCGCCTGCGCGGAACGCGGGATGCTCCAGTGTGCGGATCAGGAACGCGACGTTGGTGCGCACGCCCAGGATGGGAAACTGCCGCAACGCCGCGACGGCGCGCGCGATCGCCGCGTCACGCGTCTCGCCGCTCGCGATCAGCTTCGCCAGCATCGGATCGTACTGGACGGGAACCGCCGTGCCTTCCTCGACGCCGCTGTCGATGCGGATTCCCGGTCCGTCCGGCTCACGGTAGAGCGCGAGCGGACCCGCCTGCGGCAGGAACCCCGACGAGGGATCCTCGGCATAGACGCGGCATTCGATCGCGTGCCCTCGTTGCGCGAGGTCTTCCTGCCGCCATGGCAGCGGCTGCCCCGACGCGACCAGCAGCTGCGCGCGCACCAGATCGGTGCCGGTCACCATCTCGGTGACGGGATGCTCGACCTGCAGGCGCGTATTCATCTCGAGGAAATAGAACTTGGCGGCGTCCCCGGCGCCTTCGAGCAGGAACTCGATCGTCCCCGCATTGCGATAGCCGGCGCTCGTCGCAGCGGCCACCGCGGCCTTGCCCATCCGGCCCCGGACGGCCGGCGTGAGGACGGGGGAGGGGCTCTCTTCGACGATCTTCTGGTGCCGCCGCTGAATGGAGCACTCGCGCTCGAAGAGATGCACGGCGTTGCCGTGCGCGTCGGCGAACACCTGGATCTCGATGTGGCGCGGCCGCTGGATCAACCGTTCGACGTAGAGCGTCCCGTCGCCGAACGCCGCCTGCGCTTCACGCCGCGCCGACGGGATCGCCTCTGCGAGCGTGGCCGCGTCGTGCGCCGCGCGCATGCCTTTCCCGCCGCCGCCCGCGGACGCCTTGACCAGGACGGGAAAGCCGATGGCGTCGGCCGCGGCCGCGATGCCGGCATCGCTCTGATCGGCCGGCGTCCGCCCCGGCACGACCGGTACGCCGGCCTGTTCCATCAGCGTCCGCGCGCCGATCTTCGATCCCATCCGCTCGATCGCGTCGGCGGGCGGGCCGATGAAGATCAGCCCGGCGTCCACGCACGCGCGCGCGAACGCCGCGCGTTCCGAAAGGAACCCGTAGCCCGGATGCACCGCGTCGGCCCCGGATGTTCGCGCCGCGGCGATCAGCGCCGGGATGTTGAGGTAGCTCTCCGCCGCCGGCGGCGGCCCGACGCGGACGGCCGCGTCGGCGGCACGCACGTGGCGCGCCGTGGCGTCGGCGTCCGAGTAGACGGCGACCGTCTCGATCCCCATCTCGCGGCAGGCGCGGATGACGCGCAGCGCGATCTCGCCGCGATTGGCTACGAGGACCCGCGTGATATCCATGAGGGGAGACGCTTTGCCAGGAACGCGCTCATGCCTTCCTGGCCTTCGCTCGAGACGCGCCGGTCGGCGATCGCGTCGATCGTGTACTCGATGGCCGACGTGCCTTCGTTGCACGAGACGTGCGCGATGAGCGCCTTGGCCGCCGCCACCGCTTCGGGCGCCGAGGTCGCCAGGTCGTTGACGTATTTCGCCACGACGCGATCCAGCTCCGACTCGTCGGCGACCGCGTGCACCAGCCCGATCTCCTTCGCCCGCGCTGCCGAAAAGCGCGCGCCGGTCAGGAACAGCTCGCGCGCCGCCGAGGCGCCGATCTTCGCGATGGCGTAGGGGGAGATCACCGCCGGCAGGATGCCCAGCTTCACCTCGGTGAAGCCGAACGCGCAGTCTTCCGCGGCAACGACGACATCACAGACTGCGGCGAGGCCGACGCCGCCGCCGAGCGCCGCGCCGTGCACCCGCCCGATCAGCGGGATCGGCAGCCGGTCGAGCGCTTCGAACATCCGCGCCATCGCGCGCGCGTCGCGCACGTTCTCGTCGCGGGTGTAGGCCACCATCTTCGACATCCACGTCAGGTCGGCCCCCGCGCAGAACATCTTCCCGGCGCCCGAGAGCACCGCCACGCGCGCGGCCCCGTCCACCTTGACCGACTCGGCCCACGCCGTCAGCTCCGCGATCAACTCCTCGTTGAAGGCGTTGCGCACCTCGGGCCGGTTGAGCGTGACGCGGACGAGGGAACCGTCGGTGGTAATGAGAAGCGACATACGCTACATGCGGAAGACGCCGAAGCGCGCGTCGGGGATCGGCGCATTGAACGCGGCGGAGAGTCCGAGCGCCAGCGCCTGCCGCGTCTCGGCGGGATCGAGAATCCCGTCGTCCCACAGCCGCGCCGTCGAATAATAAGGAGAGCCTTCGCGCTCGTACTTCTCGAGGATCGGGTCGCGGATCGAGGCCTCTTCTTCCGGCGACAGCGTCTTCCCCTCGCGCGCCAGCTGGTCCCGCTTGACCGTGGTGAGGACGCCGGCCGCCTGCTCGCCGCCCATCACCGAGATGCGCGCGTTGGGCCACATCCACAGCAGCCGCGGCTCGTAGGCACGGCCGCACATGCCGTAGTTGCCGGCGCCGAACGAGCCGCCGATGATCACCGTGAACTTCGGCACCACCGAATTGGCGACGGCATGCACCATCTTGGCGCCGTCCTTGGCGATGCCGCCGCGCTCGTACTGCCGGCCGACCATGAAGCCCGTGATGTTCTGCAGGAACACCAGCGGCACGCCGCGCATGTTGCACAGCTCGATGAAGTGCGTCGCCTTGAGCGCCGACTCCGAGAACAGCACGCCGTTGTTGGCGACGATGCCGACGAGGAAGCCGTGGAGCCGCGCGAACCCGGTCACGAGGGTCGTGGCGTACCGCTCCTTGAACTCGTCGAAGCGCGACCCGTCCACCAGCCGGGCGATGACGTCGCGCACTTCGTACGACGTCCGCGTGTCGGCGCTGACGATGCCGTAAATCTCGCGCGGATCGAAGGCCGGATCCTCGGGCGCGGCGACGTCTGCCGGCAGCCGCTTCACGGTGTTCAGCGTCGAGACGATCGTGCGCGCGAGGTGCAGGGCGTGCTCGTCGTCGGCGGCGAAGTAGTCGGCGACCCCCGAGAGGCGCGTGTGGACGTCGGCCCCTCCCAGCTCTTCCGCGGTGACCTCTTCGCCCGTGGCCGCCTTCACCAGCGGCGGTCCGCCAAGAAAGATCGTCCCGGTGCCCTTGACGATGATCGTCTCGTCCGACATCGCCGGCACGTAGGCGCCGCCCGCCGTGCACGACCCCATCACCACCGCGATCTGGGGAATCCGTTCCGCCGACATGCGCGCCTGGTTGAAGAAGATGCGCCCGAAATGATCGCGATCGGGAAAGACCTCCGCCTGCAACGGCAGGAAGGCGCCCCCCGAGTCGACCAGGTAAACGCACGGCAATCGGTTCTGGAGCGCGATTTCCTGCGCGCGGACGTGCTTTCGTACTGTCAGCGGATAGTAGGTGCCCCCCTTGACCGTGGCGTCGTTGGCGACGATCAGCACCTCGCGCCCCGACACGCGGCCGATCCCGGTGACGATGCCGGCGCTCGGCGCCTCGTGGTCGTAGAGATCCCACGCCGCCAGCGGCGACAACTCGAGGAACGGGGAGCCCTGGTCGAGCAGCTTGTCGATGCGGTCGCGAACCGGCAGCTTGCCCTGCTCGCGGTGCCGCTGGACGTACTTCTCCCCTCCGCCCTCCTTCACCCGGGCCTGACGCTCCCGAAGCTCAACGACCAGAGCCGCCATCCGTTCGAAATTGCGCCGGAAAACGCTACTTGAAGGGTCAACAGTGGAGTCGAGACGGTCCATCACCGGGGTTCGATTATAGCCGTGATGCAATTCCCAACAAATGTCCACAATCTGGACAGTTGGCGAGGATTGTGTATATATTCATGGCCGGTATGACGACAGCCAAAAAGAAGTACCGCGTCCTCGCGATCGACGACGAGCCCGCGATGATCGAGTGGCTGAAGATCCTCCTCGAGCATGAGGGCTATGAAGTCCGCACGGCGATGATCGGCACGCGCGGCGAAGAGATCTTCAAGACCTGGAAGCCGGATGTCGTCATCACCGACATGATGCTGCCCGACGTGGACGGGCTGGAGCTGCTGCGCAAGTTCAAGCAGACCCACGCCGACACCGAGGTCATCGTCGTCACCGGCCACGGCAGCGTGCCGAAGGCCGTCGAGGCGATGAAGGGAGGCGCGCACAGCTTCGTCGAGAAGCCGATCGAGCCCGACACGCTGCTGGCGGTGCTCGAGCGCGCCATCGAGCGGCGCGACCTGGTCAACGAGAACGCCCTCCTGAAGCTGAAGGTCGAGGGACAGTTCCGCTTCGGCAATATCATCGGCAAGAGCAAGAAGATGCACGAAGTGCTCGAGCTGGTGGAGAGCGTGGCCGGCAGCGACGCCAACATCCTCATCCAGGGGGAGAACGGGACCGGCAAAGAGCTGATCGCCAACGCCATCCACTACAACTCGAAGCGCGCCAAGGGCCCGTTCATCAAGATCAACTGCGCGGCGATTCCCAAGGACCTGATCGAGTCGGAGCTGTTCGGCTACAAGAAGGGGGCCTTCACCGGCGCGCAGACCGACAAGGAAGGGCTCTTCGAGATGGCCGAGGGGGGCTCGCTGCTGCTGGACGAAATCGGCGAGATGCCGCCGTATCTCCAGACCAAGCTCCTCCGTGTGCTGCAGGAGCGCGAGTACCGCCCGATCGGCAGCGACCGCATCGTCCGCGTCGATTTCCGCCTGGTCTGCGCCACCAACATCGATCTCGACGCGGCGCTGCGCGACGGCAAGCTGCGCGAGGACCTGTACTTCCGCATCAACACGATCACGCTGCGGGTGCCGGCGCTGCGCGAGCGCACCGAGGACATTCCGCTGCTGTGTGAACATTTCCTGGAGAAGTACAAAAACCGACACCAGCGGAACGTGAAGTCGATCGCTCCAGCGGCGTATCACGTTTTGATCCGCCATCGCTGGCCGGGCAACGTCCGCGAGCTCGAAAACGTGATCGAGCGCGGGGTGCTCGTGGCGAAGGGGAACGAAATCACGGTGAACGATCTCCCGGAATCGCTGCGCACCGAGAGCGCGACGACGACGGAATTCGTGATCCCGCCGCACCGCACGCTTGCCGAAATCGAGAAGATGGCCATCCTGCAGACGTTGCAGCGTACCAACTGGAACAAGCAGGAAGCGGCGCAGATCCTCGGGCTGTATCGTCCGACGCTGTACAGCAAGATGAAGAAACACGAGATCCAGGACGGCGGCAAATCGGGGGCTCGTCGCGCGGCTGGCGCCTGAGGAGACTTCGCTGTCGGGCAGAGGAAGCGGGGCCTAGGGATGGGGCCTAGGAGGGCAGCGTCCCTCGGCCCTATCTCCAGGCCCTTTTTCCTGAGCCCCATCCCTCGGCCCTATCCCCAGGCCCCAATTCCTAAGCCCGACAGCGGACGAAGTCCGTTTCCCCTCCGTGGCACCCCTTTTGATACTCCATGAGTGATCGCGAGTGCGGGCGCGTGTGTGCCGGCACCGTCGCGCCGGAGCTCGACGAGCGACGGCGGACCGATCAGCTGAAGGAGGCCACGTGGAAGAACGATCGCGGGTATTGCTGGCGACCGTCATGGGTGCGGTCGCGGGCGGCGTGTGGGGCTGGTTGTATCTCACCGAAGGCGGCCGTCGCGTACGGTCGCAGATCGAGCCGAAGCTGGACGATTTCGTCCGGGAGCTCGCGAGCGTTCGCGGCACCGTCGAAAAGGCGCGCACCGCCGCGAATGAAGGGTGGCGGTCGCTGAATGAAATCACCGGCGCGGCCCAGCAGGGGCGCTGGTCGGCGTAAAGGAGCACAATGGACCCAAACGCATTGAGCATTCCGCTGTGGATCATGGCGGTCGTGAGCGTGCTGCAGGCACTGCTCCTGATCGGGATCGGCATCGGGGGCTATCTCGTCTACTCGCGGGTCATGACGCTGGTCAACGATCTCGAGGCGCGGCAGATCGCGCCGCTGCGCGAGAAGGTCGACGCCATCCTTCTGGACGTCAAGTCGGTGACCGCGCGTGTCAGCCAGCAGACGGAACGGGTAGACCACGCCATTTCGGGAACCATCGATCGGGTGGACGACACGGCCGCGCGCGTCCGCGCCGGCGTGCACGACAGGGTCAGTCAGGCCGCGGGAGTGGTGCGTGGCATCCGCGCCGTGATCGTGTCGCTGCTTCACAGGGAATCACACGCATAGTTTCGAGGAGGACACATGGCATATGAATACGATCGTTTCGAGCGTGAAGAGGGGGGCGGCTCGTTCCTGATGGGCCTGCTCGCCGGCACCGTGCTGGGTGCGGGACTCGGCATGCTGTTCGCGCCGAAAACGGGATCGGAGCTGCGGTCGCAGCTTGGCAATCAGCTCGCGGATTCGACGGGGCGCCTGCGCGAGGCGGCGGACCAGGGTTACCAGCAGGCCACCGAGAAGGTCAGCCAGATGATGGATCGCGGCCGCGAGGCGTACGATCGCGCGCGCTCGAGCGTCGGGAACATGGCGGCGGCGGGCACCACCGGATCGAGCCCGAGCCAGGTCGGCACGACCAGCACGTCGGGCGGCGCGACGACCAGCTCGACCAACTACGGCTCGAGCGGCTCGCAGGGCGGCGGTTACGGCGCGTAGCCTTCGATGACCGAACAGCAAGCGCGGAAGGTGGCGGACGCGGTCATCGCCGTCGCGGTCGTAGGGGCCGCGATCGTGGTGCTGCGTTCGCCGAAACTGCGCCGCATGGCCTGGCAGCTCGCACGGCAGTATGCCGGCGGGCCGCTGGCCGTCTGGACCGCCACCACGGTCCGTCAGGCCTGGGACGAGAGTGCCACACGTAGAATGATGTCGTGAACCTGCGACGAGCGGGCCTTCGGATTTATGCCGAGGCCCGCCTGACCCTGCTCGCCATCTGGCGCGGCGTCGTCGGCGTCTACCACAGCAATGACCTCACGTTCGCGTCGTCGATCGCGTACTACTCCCTGCTCTCGCTGTTCCCCTTCTTCCTGCTCGCCTTCTCGATCCTCGGCAGCGTGACGTCGGATCCGGCGGATCAGGCCAGGATTCTCGACTTCGTCCTGCATTATTTCCCTCGGCAGTTCGAGTTCGTCACCACTCAGCTCACGTCGATGCAGCAGGCCAAGGTGCAGCTCGGCGTGGCCGGCAGCCTGCTGATGATCTGGGCCGCGATGGGAGTGTTCGGCGCGATCACCTCGGCGGTCAACCACGCGTGGGGCGTGGACAAGCAGCCGAGTTACCTGAAGCACAAGCTGATTGCCTTCATGATGCTGTGCACCTCGGCCCTGTTGCTGCTCGCGGGACTGCTGCTGGTCAGCGCCATGAACGTCGCCGAGGCCCGCTGGTTCGCGGTGGTCGCGGTGAGCACGCCGAAGTTCATCGCGGTGATGCACCACTTCGTGATTCGCTGGGCCAGCACGATCCTCTTCATCCTCGTCGTCGGGCTGGTGTTCTACTTCGTGCCGAACGCCAAGGTCCGCTTCCGCGACGTGTGGGTGGGGGCAGTCGTCACCGGCCTGCTGTGGCGCGGCGCGCTCTTCGCGTTCGGGTGGTACGTGCGCGACCTGTCGCGCTTCAGCCACATCCACGGCTCGATCGCCGCGGTGGTCGTGTTCCTCGTCTGGATCTACACTTCGGCGATCCTGCTGCTGTACGGTGTCGAGGTCACCGCCGCCAACGCCCGGCTGCGACGCCACCGTCCCGACGAGATCCCCGCCGCTCCCGCGCCGCGCGTGTAGCGCCACGGATGAACCCCACCGGTGAACGCCACAGATAAACACGGATGAACACAGATAAAGACAAACGCAGAGGGAGAGCCACAGAAAACCAATCTGTGTTTTTCTGTCTTCATCTGTGGCCTTCCCCCCTTCAATGCGAGGTGCTTGAACTCACGCCTCGTCGAGGTTCCGTGGCGACGGGCCGTTGATCACGGCGCCGAGCTTGTCGAAGCGCGATCCGTGGCAGGGGCAGTCCCATGTGGACGCGGCGGGGTTCCAGGCGACGATGCAGCCAAGGTGCGGGCAGACGGCGGATCGGCGGTGCACGGTGCCGCGCTCGTCGCGGTAGACGGCGATCTTGCGGCCTGACTCGACGATCACCGCGCCGTTGTTCGGCGTGATCTGATCGATCGACGCGACGTCCCCCTTCGTGAGCCAGTGCGTGTACTGGAGCGCGACGTTCAGGTTCTCCTTCACCCACTCCACCGCGGCGCCGGTGCGGACGCGGCCGGGATCGTAGAGCTCGATCCAGGGATTCTGGCGGCGCAGGATCAGGTCGGCGATGAGCATCCCGGCGATCGTACCGTGCGTCATCCCCATCCCGGAATCGCCGGTCGCGATGTAGACGTTGTCGGCGTCCAGCGGATTGCGCCCGATGTAGGCGAGCCCGTCGACCGTCTCCATCACCTGCCCGGACCAGTGGAACTCGACCGCCCCCGCGGCGGGGAAGCGCTCGCGCATCCATTGCTCGAGGCGCGCGAAGCGCGCGTCCGCGTCCTGCGCCTGGCCCGCCTTGTGATCCTCGCCGCCCGCGATCAGGATGTCGACGGCGGCGTCGTTGTCGCCCCCCAGCTCCCGCTCCGTCGCGTGGTGCAGACGCACGTAGTGGTACGGATCCTCGGTGTCCCAGTACAGCGCCGGCGTGATCGCGCCCGGCGCGACGCGCGCGCCGATGGCATAGCTGTGATACGGCGCCTGCTTGGTGTGGATCGCGACCAGGTCGTTGAACGGTGAGTTGGTCGCGACGACGATCGCGCTGGCGCGGATGACGTGCCCCGACGCGGTCTTTACCTGCGCCTCGGTGTTGCCTGTCGCTTCGACCGCGCGCGTGTTCGAGTAGATCTGGCCGCCGCGCCGCTGCAGCGCGCCGGCGAGCCCGTAGAGGTACTGCAGCGGATGGAACTGCGCCTGGTTGGAGAAGCGGATGCAGGGGCCGCTCTTGAAGCCGAGGACGCCGGCGTCGGGCATCCGGTGTGCCTTGGCGTTGGCGGCGCGCGCCGCTTCGAGCTCTTCCTCGAGCTCTTCGACCTTCCCGTTCCGGCCGAGGAAGAGGAAACCGTCGAGCCGCTCGAAGCGACAGTCGATGTGCTCCTCGTTGCAGATCGTCTCGATGCGATCGATCGCGCGCGCGTGGCTGTCGCGCGCGAGCCGCGCGCCGTCGGGGCCGTGCAGCCTCAGCATCTCCTTGAATGTGTCGTCGATGACGTACGACAGGTGCGCGGTCGTCACCGCCGTCTGCCCGTGGCCGACGTGCCCTGCGTCGATCACGATGACCGTGCGTCCCTCCCTCGCGAGCAAGTACGCGGTGGTCAGGCCGGCGATGCCGGCGCCGACGACGCACACATCAGCGGTGGCATCGCGCGCGAGAGGTTCGGTGGCAACCGTATCGGCAGTGTCCAGCCAGAGCGATGTACTTTTCGGCATCGCCCGTGTGAGGTAGCAAAAAAGACTCCGTACACGGCAGGACAGGGAGGTCCGAAGACGCTCCCTGCAGCCTTTGTGGCAGGCAGTTGGTGGCGAGGCGGTTGCCCCGGCTGAACGCCTGGGCGGCGGGCCCGACTGCCTTGCGGCGACCGGACGCCCCCTTAAAAAGCAACCGGGGTGCCAACGTGAAATGCTCGGGAAATGCAGGAAACATGCGTTCCTGCCTCTGCCGTATAACGCCGACTCCTCTTTAGTGTGTAGCGTGCGACACACACCTGAGTCGCGTGCTGCACGGACGAGGAATGCTTACGCGCGGAGGCGCTCTTCGAGAGGCGTCACGCAGTTGTCGCACACGCCGCAGCGCTCGAACCCGTCCGCTTCGCCGAAGTTGTCGAGCAGCAGCTTCCACCGGCAAGCCGCGCTCTGCGCGTACTGCTGCATGCGCTCGAGCTTCACGCGATCGGCATCGTGGCGCGCCGCGTATTCCCTGGCGATGACGTCGACGTCGGCGGTCTTCAGCTCTCTGGCCATCGCCAGGATCGATCGCACCTTCGTCTTGGGCACGCCGACATCGTCCGTCGAAGTGCCGGCGGACTTCGCGTCGAGCACGGCGCGGATCGCGTCGGGGCCGGGGAACTTTCCGCCCATGAAGAACTGATGCGTGCGCCGGTCCTCGATGCGATACATCAGCACGCACGACGAGGGCTCGCCGTCACGGCCGGCGCGTCCCGATTCCTGGTAGTAGGCCTCGAGCGATCCGGGCATGTCGTAGTGGACGACGAAGCGGATGTCGGGCTTGTCGATGCCCATGCCGAAGGCATTGGTGGCGACGATGGCCCGGAGCTCGCCGGCCATGAAGCGATCCTGCGTGTCGTGCCGCGCCTTCGCGGCCAGCCGGCCGTGGTATTTCTCGACCCGCAGGCCCTCGGTCTCCAGCAGCCGGGTGACTTCGTCGCAATGCTTGACCGTGGCGACATAGACGATGCCGGTGCCCTCGGCGCCGCGCAGCCTCTCGACGATCGTCTGCTGCTTCTTGATCTCGCTGGCGGTGTGCTCGACGGCGTAACGGAGGTTCGGGCGGTAGATGCCCAGGTTGACGACCAGAGGCTTTCGCAGCCCGAGCTGCTTGCCGATGTCGTCGATCACTGCCCGGGTCGCCGTGGCCGTGAGCGCGAGCACGGGCGGCCGATCGAGCTTCCGGACCACCGATCCGAGCGAGAGGAACGCCGGCCGGAAATCGTGGCCCCACTCCGACAGGCAGTGCGCTTCGTCGACGACGAACAGGTCGATGTCGGTCTTGCGCAGCGTCTCGATGAAGGACGCGTCTTCGAGGCGTTCCGGCGTCGCGAACACGAACTCGACCCCGCCGCCGCCGATCGCCTCGAGCGTGGCCGTCAGTTCGCTCGCGGCTACGCTCGAATTGACGACGTGCGCCGACACGCCAAGCTCACGCAGCTTGTCGCACTGGTCCTTCATCAGCGCGATGAGCGGAGAGACGACGACGGTCGTGCCCGGCAGGTGCAGCGCCGGCAGCTGGTAGCAGAGTGACTTGCCGGCGCCGGTCGGCATCACCGCGACCGTATCCCGTCCGGCGACGATCGCGTCGACGACGTCCTGCTGGCCCGGGCGGAACTCGGACAGCCCGAACGTCCCGCGCATGAGCCGCTCCAGCGGGCCGCGTCGCTTTGCCATGCGTCGGGATGGAGCAACCGATGTGCCGACGACCGACGACCGAGGACCGAGGACCGACGACCGAGGACCGACGACCGAGGACCGACGACCGACGACCGACGACCGACGGCCTCGGACCTCGGGCCTCGGGCCTCGGGCCTCGGACGTCGGACGTCGGACCTCGACTCGCGTCAGTAGTACTGGGCGAGCGTTTCGACGCGGCTGGCGACCAGCTTGCGGACCGGGATGAAGAGCAGGTAGGCGATGCCGCAGGCGACGGCGCACCAGCCGAGCAGGAAGAGCGGCGCGAGATCGGCGCGATGCAGGACGCGGACGGCGACCCAGACGAGCAGCGCCGACGGCGCGATCGCGGCGGCGAACGACAGCATGCCGAGCAGCCCGGCCGCCTGGTGCGCGTTGCCGTTGGTCCCGATGCTGTTCAGGTCCACCGTCTTGGGAAAGATCGCGGACAGCGCGGCGGCGGCCGGCGCCAGGAGCACGTAGCTCGACACGAGGCCGAGCGGCATCGCCAGCCACAGCGCGGGATTGCCGCCCGGCAGCAGCACTCCGGACAGGATGAAGCAGAAGACCGCCGGGCCCGCCGCGATGAGCGCGTTGCCCACGGCCTTGCCGATCAGCAGGTCCCTGATGCTGAGCGGCGCGAGCATCTGCCGCGTGAAGCCGGCCTTGTCCACCGCGAACTGGTTCATCGCCAGCGGAATCAGCGCCAGCACCGCGGCAAAGCAGCCGAACGTGGCGAGCGCCAGGCCGTTGCCGTTGGCGGAGAGGAAACGCCCCAGGCCGCCGCCTCCCTGGTAGGCCAGCGCGGCGAGGATGATCGGCATCAGCAGCGGCGAGCCGATCGTCGCACGGCCGCGCGGCGAGCGCAGCGCCAGCCGCAGCTGCGTGAACGCGACGGCGGAGGCCGCCGGCGACAGCCCCGGGATCACGCGATCCCACAGTCCGCCGAACGCGCCGGCGCGGCGCGTGCCGAGCGAGACCGGCATGTCGAGGACGCGGTTGAACATCGCGAGGGCCGCCCCCTGGATGAACGCGGTCAGCAGCAGCAGCTCGGCGAGCGGAAACGCCGCGCTCGACGGCTTGACCCGTCCGTCGCGAATGCTGCGGCGATACGCTTCCGAGGGCACGTAGGGCGCGAGACGCAGCGCCGCCATCGCCACCGGCGACGGGGGCAGCGCGTCGCGTTCGGCGCGCGTCAGCCGGCGGCCGTCGCGATGGTCCGGCCGCATCAGGAACTGCGGCAGGATGCCGATCATCGGCAGCACGAGGATCACGATCAGCATCACGATGTCGCCGCGGCGGCGGTCGCGCAGCAGCACGTGCAGCGTCGACGCGGCGAGATTGGTGAGCCCGAGCACGAACAGCAGGAAGACGAACCCGGCGAGGAGGGCGATGAGCGCGGTCACGAACTGCAGGCCGATCGCCAGGCCGATCGGCACGCCGACCAGCACCGGCACCATCAGCGCGATCCACGGATCGGCGAGCGCCGCCATGGCCTGCGAGACGTAGAGCGCCGAGCGCGGGATGGGCAGCAGCAGCAGCCGGACGACGTTGCCGGTGTCGCGGGTCGGCAGGACGATCGGTCCGGCGATGCTCATCGCCAGCCCGATCAGCAGGAAGAAGCGGATCAGCTCCATCGGCACCACCCACGATCCGGTGGCGACGCCGAAGCCGGCGGTGATGCCGAGCACGAAGAGCGCGATGCTCGACGGGATCAGCAGGATCATCGCCATGATCGGGCCGAGCTTGTCGATGGCGACCGAGAAGCGCTCGAGCGTGTCGCGCGCGCCGGTGCGCTCCAGCGAGTTGACGAAGATGCGCCAGCGCATCCACAGGAAGGCGCGGAAGACGCGGGTCATCGCTACAGCCAGTCGAGCGCGGCCGCCGGGCGCTCGCCTCCGACCAGGTCGATGAACAGCTCCTCGAGCGAGCTCTTGCCCTGCGCCCCGGCGCGGACGTCCTCGATCCGCCCCTGCGCCACGATCCGCCCGTTGGCGATCACGCCGATGTGCGTCGAGAGGCGTTCGACGATCTCGAGGATGTGCGAGGTGAGGAACACCGTCCCGCCGCGCGCGACGAACGAGTGGAGCAGCTCCTTGATCTGCCGCGAGGCGACGGCGTCGATCCCTTCGAACGGCTCGTCGAGGAAGAGCAGCCGCGGCGCCGGCAGCAGCGCGGCGGCGAGCGCGAGCTTCTTGCGCATGCCGTGCGAGAAGTCCGCGACCAGCGTCGTCGCCGCGCCGGTGAGATCCATCAGCGCCAGCAGATCGATCGAGCGCGGCTTGAAGGTCTCCGCGGGAATGCCGTGCACCTGGCCGACGAAGCTGAGCGTCTCGGCCGCGGTCAGCCGGTCGAACAGCGCGAGATCCTCCGGCACGACGCCGACGCGGCGCTTGATCTCGACCGGGTCGGTGCCGGGATCGAGCCCGAGGATCCGGATCTCGCCGGCCGACGGGCGCAGCAGGCCGGTGAGGCACTTGATGGTGGTGGACTTGCCGGCGCCGTTGGGTCCGAGGAACCCGTAGAAGCTGCCGGCCGGAACGTGGAGATCGATGCCATCGACGGCGCGCTTGGCGCCGAACACCCGCGCCAGCCCGCGCGTCTCGACCGCGAATTCCATCAGCACCGCATTGTATGTCAGCATGACCATATGAACCGTCTCTCCCGCGAGCGCAGCCCCTATCTTCTGCAGCATGCGAACAACCCGGTGGACTGGTACCCGTGGGGCGACGAGGCGTTCGAGAAGGCGCGCCGCGAGAACAAGCCGATCTTCCTGTCGATCGGCTATTCGACATGCCACTGGTGCCACGTGATGGAGCACGAGTCGTTCGAGAGCGAGGAGGTCGCCGGCGCGCTCAACGCCGACTTCGTGTCGATCAAGGTGGATCGCGAGGAGCGGCCCGACGTGGATCGCGTCTACATGTCCTTCGTCCAGTCGACCACCGGCTCCGGCGGGTGGCCGATGACGGTGATGCTGACACCGGATTTGAAGCCGTTCTTCGGCGGCACCTATTTTCCGCCGCACTCCAAGTGGGGCCGCCCGGGGTTCATGGACCTGCTCGGGGAGATCTCGCGGGTCTGGAAGGACGATCGTGCGCGCGTCGACTTCGCCGCGGCGGAACTGTTCGATCGCCTCAAGGAGGTGACCGGCGCCGAGGGACGCTCGCGCCCGGAATCGACGGTGGCCGGAACCGACGCGCTGGCCGAGGCGGTGGAGCACTACCAGAAGGCGTTCGATCGGCGCAACGGCGGCTTCGGCGACGCGCCCAAGTTTCCCCGCCCGTCCGAGCTGCTGTTCCTGCTGCGCGAGCACGCGCGGACCGGCGCCGATGCGCCGCTGGTGATGGTGGTCGACACGCTGCGCGCCATGACCACCGGCGGGATGCGCGACCAGATCGGCGGCGGCTTCCATCGCTACTCGGTCGACGCCGAGTGGCGCGTGCCGCACTTCGAGAAGATGCTCTACGACCAGGCCCAGCTGGTGCTCGCCTTCCTGGAAGCCAGCCAGGTGCTGCGCCGTCTTTCGGGACACCAGGGATCCGATCAGCTCTGCGCCGGCATCGCCGAAGACACGCTCGGCTATGTGCTGCGCGAGCTGCGCGACCCGGCCGGCGGCTTCTACTCAGCGGAAGACGCCGACAGCGAGCCATACGACTTCGAGCAGGGAAAGCCGACCGGCGCGCCGAAGAAGGAGGGCGCGTTCTACGTCTGGAGCGACGCCGAGATTGGGGCGCTGTTCGGCGACGACGCCGACATCGTGCGGCGCCGGCTCGGCATCCGTCCCGAGGGCAATGCGCCGAGCGATCCACAGGGAGAATTCACCGGCCAGAACATTCCGTACACCGCCGCCTCGGTCGTCGAGATCGCGCTGTCGGCGGATCGCAAGGAAGCCGAGATCGACGCCGCCCTGTCGCGTGCCCGCTTGACCATGTTCGAGGCGCGCGCGAAGCGGCCGCGGCCGCATCTCGACGACAAGGTGCTGACCTCCTGGAACGGCCTGATGATCGCCGCGCTGGCCCGCGCGGCGCGCGTCCTGCCGGATCGGCCGCTCGCGCCGGCGTGGCTCGACGCCGCGCGCCGCGCCGCCAGCTTCGTCAAAGAGCGGCTGTGGCGGGCGGACGACCGCACGCTGCTGCGCCGGTACCGCGACGGCGACGCCTCGATCGAGGGCTACGCCGAAGACTACGCCTTCCTGATCTGGGGCCTGCTCGAGCTGTTCCAGGCCGACGGCGACGCAGCCTGGCTGGCGTGGGCGCGCGAGCTGCAGGCGGAGCTCGACGCGCGCTTCTGGGACGAGGCCGACGGCGGATGGTTCAGCACGACCGGCCGCGATCCGTCGGTGCTGCTGCGCCTGAAAGAGGATTACGACGGCGCCGAGCCCTCCGCGAGCTCGGTCTCGGTGATGAACCTGATCGCGCTCGCGCATCTGGTGGATGACGAGGAGGCGCGGAAGAAGGCCGAGCGGACGCTCGCGCGCTATGGCGAACACGCCGGCCGCGCCGCGCGCGTGATCCCGATGATGCTGGCGGCACTCTCGGCCTGGCACGCCGGCGGATCGCAGATCGTGATCGTCGGCGACGAGCGGGCGCGGCAGCCGCTGCTCGCCGAAGCGGCGCGGCATTATCGTCCCTTCACGGTGCAGATCCCGGTGACGCCGGGCGAGGGGCAGCAAGCGGTCGCGCGAATCCTGCCGTTTGTCGCCGCGATGGCGGCGGCCGACGGGCAGGCGACGGCGTTCGTCTGCCGCGAGTTCGCCTGCCGCGAGCCGGTCACCACCGCCGCCGCGCTGGCCGCGCAGCTGACGTCCGCATGAGCGCGCCGGTCTCCGTCGCCTTCGACGAGCGGCAGACGCGCGCCGCGTTCACCCTCTACCATCCGAAAGGGAACATCGTCACGGCGGAAATGATCGCCGCGCTGAGCCAGGCGATCGACGGCGTCGTCGAGAACCCGCACCTGAAGCTGATCACCATCGAAGGGGCCGGCGCGGACTTCAGCTTCGGCGCGAGCATTCCCGAGCATGGGCCCGCGGAGATCGGCCGCGTCCTGCCGGAGGCGCACAAACTGATCTACGCGCTGCTCGACCTGCCGGTGGCGACCGCGGCGCTCGTGCGCGGCCGCTGTCTGGGCGGCGGGTTCGAGATCGCGCTGGCCTGCGACTTCATCTTCGCGGAAGACTCGGCGAGGTTCGGCCTGCCGGAGATCGCGCTCGGCGTCTTTCCGCCGACCGCCTCGGCGCTGCTGCCGCCGCGCGTCGGCGTCGCGCGCGCGACCAGCGCGATTCTCACGGGACGGCTGCAGCCCGCGGCCGAGTGGCTGCGCTTCGGGCTGCTCGAAGCGGTCGTACCGGACGGCATGCTGCAGGCCTCCGTGGATCGCTGGTTCGAGGCGACCCTGGCGGGGAAGTCCGCCGCCGCGCTGCACCATGCGACCGCGGCGGCGCGTCTGGGGCTGCGGCGTCACGTCGACGCCGTGCTGCCGGAGCTCGAGCGCCTGTACCTGACCGAGTTGATGAGCACGCACGACGCGGCGGAAGGGATCGCCGCGTTCCTCGAAAAGCGCGCGCCGAAATGGACCGACCGCTGACGCTTCACACGTTCGCCGCTGCTCGCGTTCACCACACAGACACAGAGGTCACAGAGCCGCTTGCAGCGTTTTTGCGTTCCGGCTGTCGACGTCGTCGTGAGTTCGACCGCTTGGGTTCAGCGGCACTGCTCGAATAACCCAATTCTCTCTGCGCGTCTCCGTGCTCTCTGTATCTCTGTGGTGAGGTGAGCAGCCGCGACGACCGACGCGGCGCGATCTCGGTCTCCAACATGCACCACGGGGACGATATACTTGGCGGATGCAATTCGACGTCGAGATCGTCCTGCGCGAGCGCGATTACGCCATCACCGAGCGCATCGAGCACGGCACCGAGCCGGGGGCGTGGAGCGAAAGCGACGTCGAGTCGATCCTCAAGCAGATCCTGCTGGCCATCGACCGCGCCAAGAATCCGGCGCAGAAGGGGCGGCACGTCGTCCTGCGCGGCTTCAGCTGGATCGTCGAGCCGATGGGAGAGGAAGTGGTGATCGCGCTCGAGATCCCGATGGGGGCGGCGGTCGCCGGCCCGTTCTCGATCGACCGCCAGCGGCTCGACGAGATGGTCCGGCGGGTGATTGCCGCCGCGGCGACGCCCGGGCCGACGATCCATTAACGTCAGATCGATTACAAAACCGGCACGGCGTGGACGCACACGCAACGCCGATTTCCTCGATTTTCCCAGTCTTTCTTCCGGTACCGGTCTTGCCAACTCTGCCGTATCCGAATCCGGTTTCGGGCTGCTCCCGCCCGTCTATGAAACTACCCTTTCGAGTCCTCGTCCTCGAAGACGACGAGCACGCACTCTCCGGGATCGTTGAGCTCCTGCGCGACGCGGGACACAACGTCACCGGCGCGGCCACCTACGACGCTGCCAAGCGGCTCCTCGCGGTCAGCCCTTTCGACCTCCTGGTGTCCGACGTTCGCCTGCGATCGTTCAACGGCCTCCACCTGGTGATGCAGACGCGCACCGATCATCCCGAGATCGGCGTCATCATCATCACCGGCTACGACGACCCGTTGATCGACATGGAGGCGCACCGCTATCACGCGCAGCTGGTGCGCAAGCCGATTCGCCCCGCCGAGTTCCTGCGCACGGTGAACGAGGCGCTGGCCAAGGTCCGCCGCCAGCGCCGCTGGCCGCGCAAGCGCGTGGTCGGCGGCTTCCGCGTCACCGTCAAGGGGCGTCCGGCGGCGGTGGTGGACGTTTCGTACGGCGGGCTGCGCCTCGAGCTGCCGGAGCCGGCGCCGGTGTCGGAGTCCTTCGACGTCGAAGTGGCCGGCATCGGGCTGCACCTGGAAGTGCAGGCGGTGTGGTCGCAGGCCAGCGAGCAGTCAACCTGCACGCTGTGCGGCGCGACGCTCGCGGCCGAGCACACGCCCTCGGCGCGCACCTGGCGCGCCATCGTCGATCGTCTCTCGGCGTAAGTCTGATTCGGCGGTAGAGTAGCGCGCATGATGTCGCGCGCCGCTCTCGTCCTGTTCGTTGCGCTCGCCCTGACGCAACAGCCCCCGGCTCCGCCGGGGGCACCTTCTTCTTTCGCCGTTCCCGCCGACACCTTCGCGCTCGAGGAAATCACCGCGGCGCAGCTGCAGCAGGCGATGACGGCGGGCCGTTACACCGCGCGGCAGGTCGCCGAGCTGTACCTGCGGCGGATCGAAGAGATCGATCGCCGCGGGCCGGAGCTGCGCGCCGTCATCGAAGTCAATCCCGACGCGCTGGCGATCGCCGATGCGCTCGACGCGGAACGGCGATCGAAAGGACCGCGCGGTCCGCTGCACGGCATTCCCGTATTGATCAAAGACAACATCGATACGGCCGACAAGATGATGACCACCGCGGGCTCGCTCGCGCTCGAAGGGGCGCGTCCGCCGCGCGACGCGTTCATCGTCGAGCGGCTGCGCGCGGCCGGCGCCGTGATCCTCGGCAAGACGAACCTGAGCGAATGGGCGAACTTCCGCTCGACGCATTCGACGAGCGGCTGGAGCGGCCGCGGCGGGCTGGTGCGCAACCCCTACGCGCTGGACCGGAACGCCTGCGGATCGAGCTCCGGCACGGGCGCCGCCGTCGCGGCCAATCTCGCGGCCATCGGCGTCGGCACCGAGACCGACGGATCGATCGTCTGTCCGTCGGGAACCAACGGCCTCGTCGGCATCAAGCCGACCGTCGGGCTGCTCAGCCGCACCGGCATCATTCCGATCTCGCACACGCAGGACACGCCGGGCCCGATGGCGCGGACGGTCGCGGACGCGGCGCTGCTGCTCGGCGCGATGACCGGCGTGGATGCGGCCGACGCGGCGAGTGCGGCCAGCGCCGCGCACGCGCAGACCGACTACTCGAAGAGCCTCGACGCCGGCGCGCTGAAAGGCGCGCGCATCGGCGTGGCGCGCAAGCAGTACTTCGGCTACAGCGACGCGGCCGACGGCGTGGTCAACCAGGCGATCGCCGACATGAAGGCGCAGGGGGCGATCGTCGTCGATCCGGCCGACATCCCGACCGCGTCGAAGATGGACGGCTGCGAGATGGACATCCTGCTCTACGAGTTCAAGGCCGACCTGAACGCCTACCTGGCGAGGCTCGGCGCGTCGGCGCCGGTGAAATCGCTCGACGAACTGATCGCGTTCGACGAGCGTGAGAAGGCGCGCGAGATGCCGTTCTTCGGCCAGGAGCTGTTCATCTCGGCCCGCAAGAAAGGCGGGCTCGATTCACCGCCCTACAAGGCCGCGCTGGCGAAGTGCCGCGTGCTGGCGCGCACGCAGGGGATCGACGCCGTGATGACGCAGCATCGCCTCGACGCGATCGTCGCCCCCACCGGCAGCCCGGCGTGGACGACCGACGTCGTCAACGGCGATCACTTCACCGGCGCGAGCTCGACGCC
>Ga0207708_10000849_pt1 | contig 23018 bp, 27 predicted proteins | sample KBSK5101metaG_FD_184340 | JGI IMG/M metagenome (GOLD analysis project Ga0207708, IMG submission 184340) | Corn, switchgrass and miscanthus rhizosphere microbial communities from Kellogg Biological Station, Michigan, USA - KBS K5-10-1 metaG... | ecosystem: Host-associated > Plants > Roots >...
GCGGCCGAACCGGCGACGACACCAGCGATGAGGCCGGAATAGCGGCCGCTCCGGTATGTCCCTTCTACGGCGTAATCCATCGCCTAGGTCAGGGCGGGCGCCCGGGGTGACCAGGGTATGGCCGACTCCCAGATTGACCCCGCCGAGGCCCTGGTCGTGGTGACGGGCCTGGAGCCGTTCCTGAGGCACACGTCCCGGGACCTCGGATCGGCGATCGTCCGGTCAGAACAGCTCCCGGAAGCAATCGAGGCCAAGCTCTATCGGTTCATCAACCGCACGGAACGCGAAGAGCCGTCCGACCTTCCCGCCTTCGACTTCGATGAGGTGGTCAAACTATTGGACGAGCCCGAAACGGAGGCCGTGGAGAAGACCCTGGCGGCCTTCGGGGGGCAGCATGCCCTCGCCCTGGCGGTGGGGGCCCAGGTAACCCGCATTCACGCCTACGTTCGCCAGCAAATTCCCCGCCCGGTCCATATCGGCCTGGACGGCCCCGAAAAGCTCACCCCTGCCCCCTCCGACCTCTATCGCTTCCGCCGGTGCTGGCGGATAGCCGAGCGGCCGCTTTCCCTATTCGACGAGCTCCAGGAGTACGCCCTATCCCGGGATCAGGTGAAACACTTCGCCATCATGTTCCCGACGACTTGGAAGACCTTCTGGCCGACCGTCCAGGAGTGCCTTGTTCGGAAGAAAACCGTCTCCGAGGCCTGGCGCCTGTCCCGACAAAAAGAAACGCTCCTGCGCGTTCTGGGGCAGCAGGAGGCCCAATCCCTGAAGCTCGCCCAGGCCCTCGCCCCCATCTACGCCCAGGAACAGCAGGCCCAGGCTGCACAATCTGCGCAACGCACCACGACGGCCGTGGCCATGGGCGGCGAGGCGACCCCCGTCCAGCGCCTCGACGCGGCATCCTGAACTAACGCACAGCATTGCGAACCAGTCCGACCGGGTGCACGGTTGAGGCATGAGATACGTCCTCGCGTGTGCGTTGCTGGTGGCCATCGGATGCGGCGAAGAAGAGCAGCCGACGACGGGTGTCGCCGAGTCCTGGGGCTATATCTGGTCGTTCGACAGCGGCGAGCCGCCGTTGCGTGGCGATCTCACGCTGTACCGAGGTGAGAAGCTGTCGGGGACGGTCTACCGGCCGCTGAACTACCCCGCTGGCGCAGTTTGGGATACCACGATTGCGGGCAAGTCACTCGGGGCCGTCGAGCTTCTGAACTTCGGTAATCCCTGGTGGACCCTCGCGTGCGATGCCGAACTGTCCTGCACGGCGACCCAGGTCGACGACGGCAGTACCGGGACGTTTCAGGGCACGCGCAACTAGGGCTGCGTGTAGTCCCGCTCTGAAGCGGGCTGCTCGTTCAGGGCCGCGAGCCCGCCCCGGCTGATCCTGTCGGCCACGGCGTTGGACACGCCGAGTTGCAGCGCCATCGCGCCGAGTTGGCCCGGATTCGCGCCCGCGCGGGAGGCTTGCACCAGCTTCGCCATGGCGAACTGTCCAGCGCGGACGGTGGGCATGCCCAGGCGCCGGACGCCTTCCGCCGCCACGCCTGCCGCGAACCCCTCCACGCTTCCCGACATGGCGCCCGCTGTCGGCAGGAGGACCGAAGTCAGCAGGTTTCCGGCGGTCGTCTTGCCCTGCGCCGCTTGCTCTGCGCGTGCCGCCAGCGCGTCGCGTGTCGTCGCGAACGTGAAGATTTTCTTGTTCAGTTTGCGTAGCTCGGACATGTCGAGGCCGACCCGTTCGCCCTCGTCCTCAATGGCTCCAACCACGTCGCGTTGAATCGCCCGCTTCGCCTGCATGGCAAGTGTCCGCGTTTGCGGGTCGTCCGTTGCCGGCATCAGGCCCTCGCCAAGCTCGTTGGCGTAGTTCCGCATCGAGCGAGCCGGCAGCTTTTCTCCCGGGGTGATCTTCCCGTCGGTGCCGTACTGGTTTCGCAGTTTGGCTAGCGCCCTGTCATACGCATCGGCGATGTACCCCCGCCCCTCGGCGAGCGCCTTGTCCATCGACCCCTGAAGTCGCTCCTCCACCCGGCCGAGGTCGACGCCTCCGTTCTTGGGCGCCTTCGCCGGGTTCGCGAACCGTGGATCGGGGGCGTTGTCGATCGACGTGTAGTAGGGCTCGGTTTGTTCCGCCAGCTTGTCGAGCCTGCGGGTGTACTGCTTTGCGACGATCCCCGGATGGCTCTTCGCGAGAACGCTTTGCCCTGCTTCGAGGGGCAGATCGTTCCCGATCTGCTCGTACAGGTTCTCGCCGCCCTCGCCGGCCACGATGCTAGCACGCTTGCCGACCTTGCCGACCGTCCCGCCAGCCTCGCCGCGCGAGACGGCTTCCTTCCCCACTTCTTTCACCCGCTCGGGCGTGCGACCGATGTACCCGCCGATCGCCCCCGTCCCGCCCGACAGGATGAGGCCGGCCGGATCGCCCGCCGCCTGGCTGGCCGCCTCGAGCCGGTGTCCTGGCTCGGCGGAGAGAGCAGCCATGCCTGGAGCCGTCGCCTCGTATTGGGCGATGCTTCGCACGGCCCCGGGGAGAGCGCCCCGGCCAGGAATAGCCGCGCCTACCTCGCCGGCAACGAACTGCACCGGGGACGGCAGCGCGCTGCCGGCAAGCGCCCCGGCCTGTCTGACGCCCGGTGCGGCCGCTGCGTCGGATTGTGCCTGCTGCTGGCTGAACGACGGATCGCCGACGCGCTCCCCTACGGCGCGCGCCGCCTTTTCGGCGAGTCCACCCGTCGTAACGTCAGAAATCCCCCGCTCCAACTCGCGCCGCTTTTCGGGATTCTTCGAGAGAAAGTCGCTTTGAGCGACGAGCGGCCCCACGCCGGGAATCAGGTACGCCCCCGCCTGGAGCGGCGTCCGTGGGGTCGATGATTCCGCGCTGATGTTCGCCAGCGTCTTGGCTCCCTGGACGATGTTCCCGCCCGTCTGCTTTAGGTTGTCGAGCAAGCCGGGGCGGGGAGTTGCAGCGAGGGCCTGGATATTGGCGTCGTAGCCCTGCGCGGCCGGGCTGAACTGCCGACCCGTGGGCGCGGCCTCGGTTTCCCATGGGAACGGCTTGGCGGCGGGCGCTGGCTCGTCGAACAGGCCGGCGTACTTGCCCTTGGGTTTCTTGGACGGCTCCTCGTCGTCCGCGAAAAGTGCGTCGTACTTGCCCATCAGAGGGTGTCGACTTGGCCGAGGGAGCGAAGAATCTGGAGCGCCTTCGCCTTCTCGGCGCGGGTCGCCTTCGGGTCGGCGATTGCCTCGCGTGCCAGCTTCGCCCGCGGGTCCTCACGTTTTACTGCGGGCGCCGCGGCCGGCACGCTCCCGCTCTTCTCGAGCACGCGCCCGGCCGTGCCGGTGAGCTTGAACTGATCGCGCACTTGCTCGCGAGCCGCCGCTAGGCCGCCCTCGCTCTGGGGGCCGTACTGGCCATAAAAGTTGTTCCACTCGCCCTGGGAGATGGCGGCGCCCGATGCCGTGCGGCCGATGTTCTCCATGTAGCGCCGCACGTTCGTGAAGTACATCCGCGCGCGGGGCGACAGCCCGTCAAATTCGTTTTGCGCCAGGGCGCCGACAGACTGGAGCCCGCCACTGACGAGGCCGCCGATCACGGCCTTGGCCCCGCCGCCCTTGCCCATCTCCTGGGCCTGTTCGACCTGGCGCTGGTTGTTGATCCACTTCTGGACCTCATCGCGCGAGGGCGTGTACTTCATCTTTTCGATGTTGTCGATCGCCCGGATCGCTGACGCGGCCTTCGTCGCCTTGTCGCTTTCCCCTGCCTCGACCTTGTTCTGTTTCAGCGCGTCGGCAACTGCCTTCTGCCCTGCCTTCCCGCTCAGTCCCAGCTTCGCCGCATACGTGTACAGGCCGGGCGTATCGCCGGGGTGCTGCTGAACGTAGTCCGCGAGTTGCGAGGAGGTGTCGAGCGACGGGCCCGGGCCTCCTCCGCCGCCCTTCGGCTTTCGCGCGGCCGCTGCTGCAGCGCGGGCCGCTGCCGAGATGTCCGCTTGCGCGAGGCGCGTCTCGTCGTCTCGAATTCCCGCCAGCGTTCGCTCGCGCTCGGCGAGTGCGGCCTGCTCGATCTTCTGGACGTCGGCGTTGGTGTTGATCTGAGCCTGGGGGACGCCCAGCTTCGCCAGCTGCTCCCGCAGCATGGCCGCGCTCGAGTCCAGTAGCGCGGCGTGCTTCAGGTCGAGTTGTTTGAACGCGTCGTCGCGCTCTTTCGTGGCCTGCTCGACGTCCTTGCCCGACTTCGTGGCGACCTGGAACAGCTTCTCTTGCTGCGCCTTCTGGCGGGCGATGTTCTCTTTGTTCGCCTCGGTGATGATCTGCAGGGCGGTGTTCGGGCCGCCATTGATGCCCGCGGCGTAGCCGCCCATCCCGACCGCGATGGCCTTCAGGATGCGGGTGGCGAAGTTGTCGGACGCCTGGGGGTCCTTGATGCCGAATGCCTTGAACGCCTCGTAATCGTCGTTCGCCTGCTTCTGGCGCTCCTGGATTCGCTTTGTCGCCTCGTCGGCGATACGCCGCTGTTCCTGGCGGAAGGAATCGGCGATAAACGACTGGCTCTCGGCCTCCTGACTCTTGGCCGTGGCTCCGGCGGCGCTCACCCCGCCCTGATCCTGGGCGGTCCCCTGGCGGGCGGCGGTGTTCTGGTCGATGCTGGCGAGGTTCGCCGACTCTGCCGGGGTGACCACGCGGCTCACGGGGACCGGCGCCGGCATCTGGGGCGAGTACGGCTTGACAGTGGGCACGCTGGCCGGGAGCACATTCGGCACCGGGGCGGCGGGAGACGGGGCGGGCATCGGCATCGGGGGTTGCGTCATCTGCTCCGGGCCGGGGGCCTGGCTCGGGGGCGGGGGCATGGGGTTCGGCGCGCCGGCCAGTATGGTTTTCCCTGGCCCGAATGACAGGCCAATTTCGTCCTGCCTGGGAGCGCCGTAGGCGAGCGGGATCGGCTGCGCCCCGGCCTGCTCGCCGATGTCCCCGCCCAGCGGATGCTCGTCGTCGTCGAATTCGCCCGTGGCGGGGTTGAACATCAGCGGGCCTCGACCTGGCTGATCCGCTTGTTCATGGCCGACAGGGTGGCGAGAATTGCCCCGACCGACTGCGGGACGTCGACGGCTTCCGTGCCATCAGGCAGCTTGCGCACGAGGCTTCGCCCGACGGCCGACCGCTTGAGGTCCGTGGTGACGATGCCGTATCGCGTCCCCGGTGCTGCTCCGGGTCTGCTCGGGTCCTTGTACCGCCAGGACTTCGGGTCGAGCTCGGCGGTGAACTCGGCGATTTCAGCCTCGGCGCGCTTGATGTCGGTCTTCTGGCGCGGGTCGGAGATGAGCGCCGCCCCGGCAGCCGAAATGCCGCTGATGAGGGCGGCTTGTCGCTTCGCCTCGGCCTCGGCCATCTGGGCCTCCACGCTCCCGCCACCGACAGAGGTCGTCCCGGCCTGCCCGGTCGCCGTGAGTTGGTTCTGGGCGAGGTCGTTCTGCGCCTTCTGGTTCAAGGCGTTGGTGCTGACGGCGTTGTTCGCGTTGGCGATGTCGGCTTGGGTCTGAAGCTGGCCCGTCGTGAGGTTCGCCTGCGATTGGTTGTTGGCGTTCGCCAGATTCACCGCGTTGGCGAGTTGCGCGCTGGTGGTGTTGGCGGTGGTCTGGTTGTTGGCGTTGGCGAGGTTCGCCTGCGTCCCTAGCTGGGCGTTCTGCAGCGCCGCCGCTTGCTGTAGCTGGGCGTTGGTCTGGTAGGTGGTGTTCAGGGCCCCGGCGTTCGCGAGGGCGGCTTGCTGGGCCAGGGTGGCGTTCGTGGTGCCTGCCTGGAGGCCAGCCTGCTGGTTGGCGATGCCCGCGGCCTGCTGTAGCTGGGCCTGGGTGGTGTTCTGGTCGTTCGCCTGCCCGGCGTTGAACTGGCTTGCCCCCTGGGCGAGTTGGGCCTGGGCCTGGGCGCGCGCGGCGTCGATTTGGGCCTGGGTGAGCGTCGAGGTGTTCTGTGCTCCCTGGTTGGCGAGGTTCGTCTGCTGCTGCATGCCGGCCTGATTCGTGGCGAGGCCGATGTCAGCTCCTCGGGTCGTGTCGAGGACGCTCCCGAGTTGGCCCCGGGCTGCCGTGATCTCCTGGGCCCGGAGCAACGCCTGCTGCATGATGGCGTTTTGGTTCATCTCGGCGGCGTTGATCATGGCCGTCCGCTGGGCCATGCCCGTGTTCATACCGTTCGCGGCCTGGGCGAGGGCGTACTGATTCGCGACGTTCCTGTCGGTCGCGTTCCGGAGCATGATTTCCGCCACGCTCGGCTCCTTGCCGGCGATGGCGCCCTCCAGTCCCGAGACGAGCCCCATCTGGGAGGCCCGGATTTGTGCCTGCTGGGTCGGGTCGATGGTGGCGGAGTTGGCGAGCGAGGTCGGCCCGACGCGGGTGCCGCCGATGAGTGCCGTCTGCGCCTGCTGGGTGGGGGCGATCTGGGCGGCGGCGATCTGCTGGGCCTGGATGGCCTGCTGCTGGGGCGTCAGGGCCGTTTGGCTGACCTGGGCGGCCTGCGCCATCTGGGCTTGCGCAATGGCGGCTTGAATCGGGTCGAGCTGCTGGGCCTGGGCCGCCTGGATGGCATTTCGTTCGGCGATGGTGGGGGCGGCGACGTTCTGATAGTTGTCGTATGCCGTCCCCATCTTGGCGGCGAGGGCGTTCTGCTGGGCGATGGCGTTCTGGATGTTTGCCGCCGCGTCGCCGGACAGGGTTGACGGGCCGCCGCCGATGTTGCCGATCGGGTTGCCGCCGATGCTGATCGTCCCGTCCGGGCCAACGGTGACGTTGTTGTTCCCGGTGCCGGTGGCGGTGTCGATGGCGACGTCGTTGATCTTGTCCTGCGTCGAATCCGAGAACCCCGGATGCCCCACCACGTTCCCGGAGTCGAGGACGTCCTTGACGTTGGTGGCGGTCTTGTTCGGGTCGTTGACGGCGTCCTTTACGAAGTCGGTCGCGCCCGAAACCGGGTTGTAATCGGCGTCCTGCAGCGGGTTGCCGAGATAACGACCGTTTGTCTCACCCCAGTTGGCGAAGTGGTTGACGATCTGGCCGCCATCACCAAGGTCAACAATCTCGCCGGTCTGGGGGTTGATCCACGTGGTCACCCCATCGGGGCCATCGATCTGCTTCCAGCCGGCCTCGATGTATTTCCCGAAGGCCGTATGCGTGACCCACGCATCGTCCAGCGCTGGCTGGCTGGTGACAACCTGCTGCTGCGATGGAGCCGTCGTCGTCGTTGTGGGTGTGGACGTCGCGACTGCTGCGCCAGGCGCAGCGGCCGAACCGGCTGGAGATGTCAGGCCCATGCCTAGGTCAGGGCGGGCGCTAGGTCATTCGGCCGCTGGACGTCACCGTAGACCCCCGCTTGCTTCCGATCGTCATCGTGGCCCCGGTGAGTTTGAAAGTATCCGTAGGGGAGCCGGTAATCGTCAGTACAGGCCGGACGGATGTCGACTTGGCCTTGCCGTCCGGCGGGGTGTACTGGACCTGTGCCGTCCCGGTGACCACGGCGATGGTCTTCGGGGTCCCAGTCACGTTCCCGCTGAAGTCGTACTCCGCGTCAACGCTCAGGGTGCAGGAGGCGAGCGCTTCGAGGGTGAAGTCAATCGACCAGAGGCGCTGGTATCCCGCCAGCCCGGCGAGCTGGATGTGGGGGAACGAAATCCTCGGGATGATCGTAGCCGTGCCGTTGAACGTGTCCCGCGCCAGGGAGATGCTTTCCTGGATGAGCGTCCCGTCCTCGAGCAGCATGCAGAACCCGTGGATCGGAGAGTTGGCGCAGGACACGATCTTCTTGTCCCCTGTCACGTAGTAATCGGCATACCAGCGCTTGTGGTAGTAGTCCCACACGAGAACCTGTGACGTCGGGTCGTGGGAAATCGTCGCGAACTTGACCAGCGGCCCGTTAGGAGACAGGGCGGCCCCGGTGATGTACGTATTGAGGCTCGTGAAAGCCTGGATCGGCCCGCCGACCTCGGAGAGCTGTAGCCCCCGGTCCAGGAGCCACATATTCCCCATCGTCGACTGAAACATGATGCCGTCGGGCGTCTCGATGACCGATGAAGGGTTGACCGTGCCGATGGTCCGCGAGACTGCCCGGGGCTGATTGAATGACCCTTGGCCGAGGTCGTTGGGGCCGTCGCCAGAGAGCACGTAGATCGCTGTCTTCTTGAACAGAATCCAATTCCCGTCCATCGCGGCAAGGGCAGTCACCCCCCCTGCCCCATCGCCGGTGATCGTGACCTTGAGTAGCGGGTTGAACCCTATCCCGGCCCCGGCCTTGTATTCCTTGGAGAACCAGAACTCCGTGGGGTCCTCGGCGCTCACGATGCCGACGCGGTTTCCATTCACCTCGAGTAGCGAGTGCGAGGGCGGGTTGAAGTTCTCCAACACGTTGCCGTTGAAGTAGGCGGCCTCCCCGGCCGCGGCGTTCGCATCGCTCATGGTGTCAATGAACGTCACGACGGAGCTGGGGCCGCCGATCGACTCGCCGACCTTGTTGTAGAGGGTCGCGCCCGTAGCCGCTGGTCCTCGACGGTAGTACTCGTAGAAGATCACGCCAAACCCGGTGCCGACCGTGAAATGTGCCGCGCCCCGCATCAGGGCCGGCGTGTTGTAGGCCAGCGTCACTCGATTATCTCCAGCCCCCAGCGTGACTGACGCCGGCACGCTGGCGGCGGAGCGTATGTATCGCCCAGATGCATCTATGCCCTTGGCAACGACACGGTAGGAATAAGTCCCGCTCGCCGTCATTGATCCGCCCGCGGCCGACGGTGTTATCGTCGTTGGCACCTCTGGGTAAAATGGAAACGTGGCCGGCTGGATCGCGAAACCATCATCGATGTGCATCACGCCGCCAGGGATGAACACCGTCCCACCGAGCTCGCGGGCCTTGAATTGCGCCTGAGCGGTGAAGCTCAAGTACGAGATGACCTTGAACCCGGTGCTCGTGTCACCCGTGGGCGTTGACACCTTGCGATTGCGTGCCACCGGAATGACAACCGCTGACCCCGAGATGATCGGACTTGCCAGCGATGACGCCTGGCGCCGGCCACCTCCCTCGCCAGCCAGCGCGACGCAGACTGGGCCTACTGTGCTCGTTGGGCCAAACAGTCCGGGCCTGTCGCATGCCGCGAGTTGATATCCGGGCTGCACCGCAGACGCCATCGTAAGCAAGATGTGGTAATTCCCGTCCAGGAACTTCGCGCTCCTGCTGTAGAGACTTTGTCCATTCGCGAACGACACGACAGAGGCCGCCCCGGTCCAGATGCCTTGCTTGACGATATCGTCGACAGGATTTGCCGCCGTGACGTCCCAGAACACGAGATAGTCCGTCGCGGACACCCTGAGATGACCGGTGACGTTCCTAATATTGGCCGTCGCCGTCGCGTCGATCACATTCGTCGCAGATACGACCATCGTCGTCGCGCTCATCGTCCGAACGACCACGCCGGACGTCGATCCAGCCGTCACGAGATACATGTTACCGGTAGCAAATGAGTCATCCATCCACGCCAGAGCGAAGGATGCGTCGGCGGCGGCCGTGTTGACCGTGGACGTGATCGCTCCGGTCGACGGGTTGAAGATGCAGCACGTAACCCCGCCAGCAGCAGCCTTGAACGCCACGGCTATGTTGTTGGTGCCGGGGATCGCCTTCACGTCGAAGAAGGGGGAGGCCGCGAGCCCCGCCGTGATGGCCGTGATACCGTTCGACGCGCCATTGTTGTAGCGATGGGCGTTCAAAGTCGTTCCAGCGTCGGCCCAGAAGATTGCACTTTGATTGCCGCCCGTCGCGCATACCTTCACGGCCGCCGCCGACTGCATAGTCATGGCGCTGAAGCCCCAGGCCGCGATCGATCCCTTCCTCCCGGTCGATGTCTCGCGGGCCTCGGCAAAACGCAGGCCGGTGCCATTGGTCCAGGCCGCGATCCGGTAATTGATCTGCTCCATCATGTCCGGATCAATCGACTGCGTCACCGTGGAACCGTCGGAGAATGTCTGCTCGATTCCGGATATGAGCGCCGTGTAAACCGGGTACGGGTGTACCGTCACGCCGCCCGTAAACTGATCACTCTCCCAGCCTGTCGGGTTCGTGGTCCCATACCGGACGGCGGCGGGCTGCGATGTAAGCGACCGCCAGTTACGAGCAATCGACGCCACCCCGCCCCTTTGGGAAACGAACAGGTTCGTCCCGGTCCCCAATACCTGCGTTGCGCTCAGCAGCGCGCAGCCGTACCGCGGACGCATCTCACCTGTCCGAAGCTGGAACATGTTCTCCAACTCCAGCAGGGCCGGGGGGGCTACCAGCTTCGGATTGGTCTTGGTGTCGAGCGACCCGCCGACGAGCAGCGGGATTCGACGCTCTGACAGAGCCCGTGCCATCTCAGTACGCGGATACTTCCGCCCATGAAAAGTCGATGTAGACGCTCGATCCGGCCGCGGCGCCCAAGAGCACCCTGTTTTCCACGATCAGCCCCTCGTTCTGGGCGAGCACGAACGGGTGTGTACCGTTCACGTCATCGAACACGTCCATGACGGTCGGGTCCAGGCGTTGCGGGTCGGCGAACGCGAGCGTCAGCCATTTGGGAAGCTGGCCGACTGACGTTCCGTCCTTGGTGAGCGTCCCGCCCGTCATGCCTGCAGCGGCCCCGGCGACCGTGACGCCTCGAATCTGGGCGTTGCCGGGAGGGGCTGTCATGCCCGTGGTGAGCTTGACCGATGCCGTCGGGGTGACGGTGTTGGTGTTGTCGAGGACCGTGAAGCTCGTCACCTTGAACACGTCCAGGCTGTCCTCGATGGCCGCCGTATGGGCCGCGGTCTGGACCCACTTCACGAGCATGCGCGTCGGGACGAGTAGGTTCGTTCCCGCGTTGCGGACCTCGAACAAGCGGGAGTTGGCCGCCTGGGTGGCGACGAGGGCGCACCGGTGGTTGGTGCGGTAGTGGCCGATTGAGCCATAGGGAATCGGCTTCACGACAACGTGCGCCGCACCGTTGCCGGTGGAGACGTTCCCGACGCGCTGGACGTTGGTTGCCGTGGTGGGGTCGTTGATCGTCGCCATTAGCCGCCTACCTGGTAAGCAAACGCGTATGTGCCGACGACGATGCCGCCGGCATTCCAGTACACGCGGATCGTGTTCGCATCGACGACGTATCCCGTCGCCTGGATGTCGTTGAACAGGAACTCATCCCGAGCGTTGCCCTTCGAGGCGATGGGCTGGGCGGTCTGAACCACCGCCACGTTCTTCCCGGCGACGAGGCCGGTCAGCCCCGCGACGTCGAACGTCCCCGACACAGCGCCCGAGCCGAGGTCCTGGGTGAAGTCGGTCCACGTCCCCGACCAGGCGGTGGACGTGAGCCACTTGCTGATCCCATCGCTGGCGAGGTCGGCGACTGCCCCGCCAGGGAGCGAGATGGACGTGAGCCCGTTGATCGTGTCCCCTCGGCTCGGCTGCAACGTGACGGCGCTGGTCGAGGTGTTCACGATGATCACCACGGCGCCCGTATTCGTCCCGAGCGAGTTTGCCGGGGGGAGGGTGAGCGTGTTTCCCGGCCCGCCGGTGTACGACACCAGGGAGGCGCCAGAGGGGACGTTCCCGGTCGCCACCATGGCCGTGACGGGCGATGACACCGTGTCGTGGTCGACGGCGAGCTGCTCCACCGCCTTGCGGACGTTGTCCTGCACGCGCGACAGGTCGGACGTCGCGACCTGGACCTTTTCAAAGAGCCCCTTGCGCGCCATTACGGCCACCCCGCCCCGCCGACCTGGTCGACGTCGATGATGGTGGCCGGGTCGGACGAGTCGTTGAACTCGGCGAGAATTTCCTCTAGCCGCTCTTGCAGTTCGATCTTGAGCTCCCCGGCCAGCTCGTAGCTTTCGTCCTTTAGAGCGCCCTTCCGCGCCGCGTCGGTCTCGATGAAGTCGACGTAAGGCTCAATCAGGGTCGCGATGTTGACCGAGTCCCCCGAGCCGTCGGTGGCAAACGCCACCGGGCCTGCGAGGTAGTAATAGGCGTAATTCCCCGCACACAGGCTCGCCGGCTCGACGACGATATTGCTGGCCTGGATGTCGAAGGCCAGCTCCCGGCCCGACCCCCATGCCGGAAGCACGCCCTGCGCGTCCCGCTCGCCGAAGTTGAACTGACGCAGCGTGCGCCGTGAGCTAGGAACGCTCGGGTCCTTGGTGACACCGCCCTCCCGGAGCTGACGGAAGTCGGTCGCCAGCGCGACGGTATTGCCTCCTATGCCCGTCAGCGTGAAGGTCGTCGACTTGTGCCATCGGGCGGGGGCCTTGACGACCAGGGCGCGGTAAAGCCGCTCTTGCCCCTGGTTGATCCACCGCCGCCAAGTTGGATCGCCGACGATGGTGTTGTTGAGGAGGTCGGCGCGGTCCTTGGCCCCGAGCATGATGGTCGACAGGGGCGTCGCCATCGGTTACTCCTCCGGGGTGGGGGCGCTCGTCGTCGCGTTGAAGTCTCGCAGGGCCGAGCAGAGCGCCGGCACGTCGACCTTGTCGGTCGAAATGCCGAGCGCCTTCGCCACGGCCATCGCGGCGGCTTCCTCGGGGTCGTAGTCTTCGCCCTCGGCCGCCTCGTCGTCCCCCTCGCCCGGCTTCATCTTGCCGGGTGGGGGGATTTCCGCGACGATTGCCTCGATGTCCGACTTCGCCATTACGCCCTCGTCGAGTCGCTGACAACCAACTCCCACAGGATGATGTCGCCCGAGGTCGGGTTGGTGGCCGTGGCCCCGTCCGCCGCCGTGCAGACGATGGAGAACGTCGAGAACCCCGCCGTTCCTCCGAATGCCGCAGCGGAGATGCCCGTGATGGCGCCCTCCTTCGCGGCGTTCGGCGAGGTGCCTGCCGTCGGCCCGGCCATCTGGACGTACCCCCGCCCAGCGCGTCGATAGGCGCGATGGATGGTGGCGTCGTAGCGACCGGCGCCGGCGTTCTTGACGAACGTCACGCCGCAATCGCGAAGACCGGACTGCGCGTTGACGGCGCCAGCCGCCCCGATTTCGATGAAACCACCAAGGATGGTTTCGTTCGGGAAGATGGTCCGTTGATTTCGGTGCTTCTGCTGCTCGGCCATGGGTCGGGTCCTTTCGAGGACCCAGGGGCCGGCATTTCTAGCCCCCGGGTGTCCCCTGTTGCGTTACGCCAGCTTGATCACCGCGGTTGCCGCGCCGTTCGTGACGCCGAAGCACTCGAAAGCCTCGGTGCGAGCCTCGATGCCCGCGTCCGCGCTCTGACGAAGCACGGCGTTACCGTCCTCGTCGTCCATGTGCGGGGCCTGTCCCATCGACGGGTGATCGACCGCCTTCGGGTCGAGCACGTACGCCTCCGAGTTGGGGCAATACTTGTCCGAGATGACCGGCAGTTCAACGCCGTCGGCGTAGACGAGCAGGGCCTTGTAGCCCGTCCCGCCCCGGCCGGTGATCATGGTGTATTGCTTGTCCTCCTGGCTCGCCGAGAACTCGATGAACTTGTCAACCGAGACGACCGCCACCAGACGATCGGCGTTGCCGACCGTCGAGCAGAGGTTCGCGGCCTCGACGAGCGCCTGCGCCAGCGACTTCCCCGTGGTCGTGCCGTCGATGATCCAGCCGAAAAGGAAGCTGTTCGTCGTGCGGTCGTTCCCGAAGAAGTTCTCACCACCCGACGGGGCAGTCGTCGGCACCCAGGCAGGCAGGCCTGCCGGACGGAGCCGCGCGGGGGTCGCGCTGTCCTGCCGGTCGCCCTTGGTGAAGATGATGTCGTTCTGGGCGAGGCCCGCGACGGCGTTGGTGTTGACGTCGAGATCGATGGTCCCGGCGCTGTAGTTCACCTTCGCCACGACGGCCGACTGACCCGCGCGGAGCGTGTTGGCGCTGATGGTGGCCGAAAAGACCAGCTTCATGCCCTTCACGAACCGGAAGGCCATCGAGCGGTCGACAGCCCCGGTGCGGGGGTTGCCGAGCGTGATGGTCGTCGAGGCGCCCGCGGCGTTGGTCATCGTCGCCAGCTCGCCGAATCCGGTCGTGAACAGCGCGACCGAGCGACGGTGGCCCGAGTACCGCAGCGCCGAGTCGATCTCGTGCCGCAGGACCGGAATCCATCCGCCTTTCTGGTTGCGCGTGCGGGCGATCTGCCCCTTCGACACGCTGGGCGCCTGGTAGTCGTCGCACCAGTCCACCTTGAACTGGAAGCCCGAGCTCTGGGCGTTCTGGCCGCGCTCCTGCGCTTCCGAGAACGTGGCCGAGCCGGACGGGTTGTCGCCGACGACGGTCAGGAAGTTGTATGAGTCGCCCGCACCGTCGGTGTGGTGCTTGACCAGGTTGAGCAGCCGGGAGCTGTTCTTGCTGATCGTGTTGACGACGACGTCATTGGAGTAGAACCGCTTGAGAAATGCTGCGCCGTTGGTGGGATTTGCGCCGGAAGCCATTGGTTGTTACCTCGAGGTCAGACGCCGAATTCAGCGAGGATCCGGCGCTCGCGCTCATCGAGGTCATCCGTGGGCAGATCGTCCGGGAGGTCCGGGGTTTCCGCGACGGGTACGCTCGAGAGCGACGTGGGTGCCTTCTTCGCTAAGGCTGTTGCTGGCTTCGCTGGGGGCGCGTCTTTCTTGGCCGGGGCTTGCGCCTCGGTGGATACGGGCTCGCGCTTCCCGTACCGCTTCGACTTGCCGAGCATCGCCGCCCTGGAGTCCTCGACCGCTTGCGCGGCGATGTCCCAGGACAGAATCGCGGGCTTCGTGACGTTGCCCTTGTCGTCCCGCTCGGAATGCTTTTCGTAGTAGCCCGTGATGACGTCGATGACGTCACGCTGTAGGCCCAGGGTGTTGACGAGGTCGAATCGCTCGTCCGCGCTCACCTTGGCGACGATGTCGTTGCGCCAGTTGGCGGCGGTCTGCTCGCGTTCGCGCTGCTCGCGCGCGGCCTCGCGGTCGTTCTGCTCCTGGCGAAGCTTGGCCACCTCGCGCTCGGCGGGGCTTTTCTCCTGGTCGATAAAGCCCTGTAGCGCCTTCTGAACCAGCGCCTCTCCGCCGTGGGCGAGCAGGAACGCGGCGGGGTCTTTCTCGATGGATGCCACGAGCTCGTCGTGCTTCTGGGCCTTCGAGGCGAAGGACTCGGCGGCCGATCGGGCGGCGCGGGCCTGGTTCTGTAGCTCGACGACCTTCTGGCGCTCTTCGGCCAGCTTCGCGAACCCTCGCCGCAACTTCGCCGCCTCGATGTCGTTGGGCGGGGTCTCGGGGGTGGCTTCGGGTGCCGGCTTGGCCGGGTCGGTCTTCTCTTCGGCCTCGGCGGGTTTCTGGGGCTCGGCGGCGGGCTCCGTGCCGGCCAGGACCTCGTCGAGGATGGCGGCCGCCGGGTCTGCACTCGCGTCGCCGTCGACGAACGACAGCGAAGGCTGTGCGGCAGCTGCAGCCTGCGCGGCGGCGGCGCCTTGCGCCTCGACGATACCGACCGATGCGGCTACCTCGCCCATCAGCCGTCGACCTCATTGCCGGCCGACCCGGTGGCGTAGTGCTTCGGGTCGGGGAGCAGGCCCGCCTCCTCCCAGTCGACGACCTCTTCCGGGGTGGCGAGATGGGGGTGCGCCTTGACCAGGTTCGCGAGGCGCTCGGCGTCGTGGTAGTTCGTGACGCGGCGGCGCTTGGTCACCGGGCCGCGTGCGGCGCGCTCCTTGGCGCGCTTCTCGCGGATGGCTGCCATGTCCGATTCGAGGTCCGACCCGCGCGGGGCCACTTCGACGGGCTCCGGCTCGCCGAAGTCGTTGTCCTGGACCGTCTCGACAAGTGTTTCCCTCGCTGGTTCTTTCGCCTTTGCCATACCCTGGTCAGGGTGGGCGCCTTACCCGAGCGGGGCGCCGGGCTGGACGGGCGGTGGAGGGCCGCCGGGGCCTGGCATTGCCGGCGGGGCGGGTGGCTTGATCTGCGCCTGGAGGGCGGCGACATCGTCGAGCCACTTGTAAATCTGGTCCAGGTGCTTTTCGGGCACGTTGCCGATTTCGCCCGAGGCGCGGTACTGCGAACCGACACGGAGGCAGGTCGCCAGGTCCATGGCCGGATCGGGCGTGCGGTACTTCCCGTCCTGCAGCATGTCGTCGCAGATTTTCTCGGCCTCTTTCTCGGCGGCTCGGTCTGCTGCCATGTTCGCGTCGGGGTCGAGGTCGTCAAGCGCAGCCTCGGCCCGCTTCGGTGACCAGATGCCTTCGGTGACCAGCTCCTTGACGCGGTCGATGCGGCCCTGGGGCGTGGTGGGTAGCAGGGACGTCGGGTAGGGCTCGATGACGTAGGCGTCTTCTTCGAGGTCGACGTCTTTCCAGCGGATGCTGTCGAGCAGCTCCGTGCCAGGGGCGGCGATGCGACGGTCAGGGTCGTCCTTGTAAAGCTCGCGGGCGATGTCGACGAAGGCCCGGAAGATGTCGATGTGCAGTTGCTCCCACCGCTGGGACAGAACAGAGAACCGGGCCGTCTGGACGTCGAGGGATTCGCGGATCGCCTCGCCTGACACCGTGCCGGCCGCCTTCTGCCCTGATGCCAGGGAGGGAGAAACGCCGTACGCCTCGAAGCCCTTCGCCCAGTGGCGTTCGAGGTGCTGGTAAACCTCGGGGGATAGGGCCGTCGGCGACCACCACACCGGGGGCATGGTGCCGAACTGGATCACCGAGCCGACCTGGTTTGTGATCTCGCTCTTGAGAATCTTCGAGCCGCGCTGAATGCCCACACGGGGGACGCAGGCGAGGTGCTGTGCGCGAGCGATGCGATCGAGGAGAATGTTGATCGCCACCTGGTTGTCTAGCAGCACGTCGGCCGCACTGCGACCGTAGGGGCCGGATAGCGCCGGGTCCCAGCAGAACAGGCGGATCGCGTGGTATGCCTTCGTCCATTCCTCGTCCAGCAGCGTCCCGCCCTCGCCCTTGACGGCGATGACGTGCCTGCCGTCGCCGGTGCCCTTGTCGGTGGGCAGGTGCCAGGCTTCGTAGACCCGGATCAGGTCGGCCCGCCCGCCCTGCATGGTCGGATCTTCCTTCTGGGCGCTCAGGATGGCGTTCTTTTGCGCGTCGGTCTTGCCGAACTTCTTCAGGACCGTCTTGCGGGCGATGAACTTGCGGCGATAGAGCGTGCGGGGCTCGGCGTCGATACCGTCGTTGGCGTCGATGAGGATTTCCCAGCCTCGAACGACGGCCAGCTCGGGCCTGTCGGTGCCCTTGATCGTCTCCAGGCCAACGATGTCGATGGCCCCGGCCTGGAGGAAGCCGAACTGGGTCTTTTCGTAGACCCGATTGAGCGAGAACAGCCCGTCGCCAAGCTGGGTGAGCTTCTTCGCCCTCTGCTGCTGGCGGTAGTTCCCGGCCGTGGTCACGCAGCGGGCCCGAGGCTTGGACCTGGAGACCTGGGACGAGACGGTCAGGATGACCGAGCGGACCTGATTCCAGGTCGATTCGCCGGGGGCGATGCCGGTGCCGGTGACGAGGCCGCTCAGCGTGGCCCGGCCGCCGTACTGGTATAGGTTCTTTACGGCGGTACCCTCGAACAGGGAGGCATAGAGCAGGTTCCAATCCCCCCGCTCCATTTCTGCGGGGGAGGTTTCGATCTGCTGGGCAGCGTCGACCATCATCCGCCCGCGCTCCTCGGCGGTGGTGGCGTCGAACCATGCTACCGAGTCGGCGTTCTTGTCCGCCTCGTCGTCGAAGTTGAACCTGTCGACCTCGCCCGGCTTCTTACGCTTTGCCATCGGTCACCTCGACGCCATCGGCGATCGCGTAGCCCGGGATGCCTCCATACTTCGCCACGAGTGTGGCCGCTTCGTTGATGGCCTCGGCGATCGACGGCTCGGGTTGGGCCTTGATGTAGTCGTCGAGCAGGCGCGGGGCTGGCGGCTGGCCGGCAATGCGCGCCCGCCTCTTCATGGCCTTTAGGACCGACTTCCAGGGGTGGCCGTGGAGACGGGCCAGCTTCTTTGCGTCCTCGCGGGTGACGGTGCCGGTGATGCCGCGAGCCAGCTCGGCGACGGTGGCGGGCATCAGTTCGCCCCTTCGGGCGCCGGCGCTGGTTCCTTCGGCCACAGCCGCCCCGGCGTGTCGCGGGCCATCTTGGCGACCCCGTTCAGCAGGGCGGCGATCGCCTCATGCTTCCGGCTGCCCTCGTAGAACAGCGGGCGGTCGGATGCTGGGCGACGGAGCCAGGCTCGCCAGGTCCGCCCGTACCGAGCCACGCGATAGGCGAGCATCACTGTCTTCCCGGCTTGTCGGCGTACGCCTTGCGGATGCGGGACACGGTGTCCTGCAGCGCCATGGGGGCGGGCTGGGACCACGACGTGTCCGCCGAGACGTCGACATCGCCCCTCGGAACCTCCAGCGGGGCGGCGCCAAGCTGCAGCAACAGCTCGCCATCGTGGTACGCCGTGACGCCAGCTTCCCGTAACGCGCCGAGAAGCCCCTTCAGCTTGCGCAAGTCCATTGCGCTGGTCAGGGAGGGCGCCTAGAATGGCGTTGGTCTCAGATGCCCACTGACGAAGCGCGACGAATAGCGAGGGATGTACACGTCGCGGACCGCACCGTGGTAAGTGGGGGTGGCCCCACCTTGACGCCGTCCCCCCGAGAGGAAAAGCGTGCGCCAACCGGCGTTTGCCGGGGCCGGCGGAGGGTTCGATTCCCTGGCGCGGTGCTACTTCTTTCGTACCCGCCTACTCGAATAGATCGCCGACTAGCATCTCTTCGTCGTCCGCCATTGCGCTGGTCAGGGAGGGCACCTAGAGTGGGGCGATGGACGAGCCGTTCGACCTTCTCAAGTTCTTGGTCGGGTGCTGGTTTGTGGTCCGGTGGCACGACATCGCCAGCCGTTACGACGTGGGACTACCCGAGGACGATGCGATGCTCCAGCGCGCGACGCTTGGGATCATCCAGCGGGTCACCCGTACGGAATCACTCCAGCAAGTCGCCGATAAGTAGCTCCTCGTCGTCCGCGATGTCACGCGTCCCTGCCTTGGCTGCCTGGACCCGGCGTTGCTTCTTCGCCCACCGTTCCCGCTTCTGTTCCTCGATGGGCTTCGGTACCGCCGGCTCGGTGTAGCTGGCCCAATAGCCCTGCAGGCCGTACCGCGCGGCCTCTGACGGGTCGGGGTGCCACTGGCTGGACCAGCGCCATGTGCCTTTTGCGCGGGCCTCCTGGTCGAACCTGGCGCGCTGGTAGTCCTCTTCCAGGGCTGACCCGATCATCACCCGCAGCCAGCCCTTCGTGAGCAGGTCGTTCACCCGGCGAACCTGCCCGGGGAAGTCGGACTTATTCGCGGCCCTGACCAGCGGAATGCCGTAGTCCGTCCCGAAGGTGTCGATTTCGAGGGAGCCCGACCCTGGGTCCCAGTAGATATCGTCAGTCGGGTACTTGTCGACGAAGACAGAGAGCGTCGAGGCTATCTCGCTGAGCGGGACAGGCGTATCACGAGGCGTTGCCCACTCGGCGACGTGCTGGATTTCGTGGGTGTGCTCCCCCCAGCCCCACACGACGATGCTGGTCCGGTCGGAGCCGCCTGGGTCGATGCCGATCGTGAACTGGTCTATCCCCTCGTGTGGCATAGCCGCAAACGCAATACCATGCTCCCAGTCGACCGTTTCTAGCCAGGCTGGCACCTCGGCCTTGTAGCCGTTCCGCTCGCGGCTGTAGCGATAGGCCGTTGCGCTGAGGTCCCAAACCCGCCGCATGTACCAGTCGCGCTGAATTTGGGGGTCGTCGATGGTGAGATTGTGCTCCCGCATGTGGTCGCGGAGCTTCGCCATCGCTTCGGGGGTGTGGACGTTTGCCGCGCGGCCCCATTCGTGGTGACGCCAGCCCTTGCACTTGCACTGCTCGCCGTCGAGCGCCTGGGGGTGGGCGCGTTCGTAGAAGGGGCCTGCGGGGACGTCGGGCAGAACGCCGCTTTGGATGATCTTCGTCGTCGGTCCCAGCATGGGGACGAGCAGCGTGTTCAGGATGTACTTCAGAACGCCGGGGGGCTGGTCCTGGGCCTCGTCGATGATGACGATGCCGTGATTCCGCAGGCTGTTGCCCAGGAACTTCTTCACGTTCGAGAGGTCGTCGGTACCCCCGAACATCACGCGGGAGCCGTTCGGCCATGTCGTGATCATGGTCGTCTCGTTGTGCCAGTCGTCCGGGATGCCGTGGCGCTCGCAAAGGCCCTGCTTCCAGATCGGAACCCAGTTGCTAACCTTGACGCCGGTCCCCTTGAGGCCGAGGAACAGCCCGACGCTGCGGGGATTCTCGTCGGCGTTCCTGCCCAGGATGAAGTCGTCGCCCCAGGTCTTCCCGCTCTGCCGGGCGCACATGACGTGCTGATAAGGCGACGGATCGGTTACGAACGCCAGTTGAGGGCCGTGACCGCCGGCGAAGGCTATCGGGTCCCAGCGCGGCCGCGTTGCCCGGGCCGCCAGGGCTTCGAGCAGAGGGCGGAGGTTGGTCACGCCAGGCCATCGAGCAGGTGGGGCATGTACCGCAGACCCAGCTTCCGCTTGAGCCTCGCTCCCTGCTCGGTCATGTGGGTGGCGATGGTGCGGCCACTCAAGAGGCGGGCGGCGAAGCCTTTCCCCCGGTACTCGCCTCGGACGTGTACGTAGTGGGCGATGTCGTTGCCGTCGTTGTCCAGCAGCGCCCAGGCGGCAATGACGGCGGGGGCGCCTTCGGGGTGTAGGACCACAAGCCTGCCGGGGCCGGTTACCAGGCGTTCGATGCGCTGGTGCTGGAGAGCGTAATAGTCCTCGTGGCGCATTTCGGGGTAGTAGCCGCGGGCTCCCTTGAGCCAGGAGTGAAACACATAGGGCATGTCAGCACCGAGGCCGGGGCGCTCGATGACGGTGACGACTTCACGCATGGCGCCGCCACTCCGCGTAGTACTGTTCCGCGTACCGTCGCCATGCGTCCTCGACGAGGACTTGCCAGCCGCCCTTCGGCTCGGGCACAAGCGTCGCCTCATAGGACGCAATCGCGTCACGAAGCTGGGTGATGTTGTCGGCCCAGCGCTCCCGGCGGACGATGTCTCGAATGCTAGTCCGCATCGCGGCCCAGTAGTTCGCGAAGCTCGGGGATGCCCTTCGCCATCTCGGCCAATTCCTCGAGACTCTTGTCGCCGAATTCCCCTCGTCCTCCCTTGCGCTGGTCGCGCTGGATGGCGCTGAGGGTTCGGGCGTAGAGGGCCACCATGTTCCCGAGCTCGGGGTCCATGGGGGAGGTGTACTTTGCTTGGATCGCCTTGAGGTCGCGGATCAGAAGCTTGACGGCGAGCTGCGCGCCAGTTGCCGCATCATCACCGCCGCCAGCTTCGCCAGGATTCGCGGGTCGCACCGGCTCACCAGCGCCCGGAATTGCGTCGCTCGTTGCCGCTTTGCGTTTCGCCATCGCTTTTTTCCCTTGCTAACCTTGCTAACCCGCTTACGGGTTCTTGCGAGGTGTCCTCTGACCGTTCGTCGCGTAATGGTCAGGGCGGTCCCGATGTCCCTTTCTCCCATGCCCTGGGCGTGCATGCGCCAGACTCGGGCCTCCTGGGGCGGGAGCTTGGGGCCGTGATGCAGGACGGATTCAGCCCAGGCGGTATAGGCGGCGCCGTCCTCGGTGCGTTCGGCGAGGCGGCGATCTTCCTCGGGTGTCTCGATGATGGGGTGGAGGTGGCCGCGGTCGGATAGCTGGCCTTCGCCGTCGGGACCTTCGTCGAGGATGTCCGGGCCGAGCTTGGCGTACCACTGGCGCTGAAGGGCGCGGGCCGGCTTCACAGCTTGCGAATCCCCTTCCACCAGGGGCGGTTTGAGTGCCGGACGTACCGCCAGCCGTGGGATTTCATGGCCTGGAGAACATCTCGCCCCAGCGCCGGCGAGAACTCACGTCGCATGCAGGCGGCGACGTACTTCGTGATCTCGCTATGTCGGATTCGCCCGCGTGCGGCTGGGGCTGCTGCAAACCCGGTCAGGACATGGGCGCGAATCTGCTGTAGGTAGGCGAGGCGTTCGAGGGCGATGCGAAGTTCTAGCTTCACCAGCCCTCCGGGTACAGGGTGGGGCGCCTGTCTGCCGCCGACCCCATCAGACAGATGTGATCGCCCCGCAGACCGCAGCGTATGCAGCGAGAGGCCCCTACCAGCGAGGCCCACTTACCTCGATAGCTTTGTCCCTCCTGGGTACCGCCGCGCTCCTTCGGGAAGTCGTGACCGAGTTTTCGGGCCCGATTTCGGAGGGCGTAGACGCGTGTGATCGGGATTCCAAGGTCGGCGGCCTGCTCGACGGTGTCCATGGTCTGGGAGGTTTCGATCACGCGAGCGAGCTGGGATCGGAAGGTGTTGACACGCTCGGCGTAGCCCGAGGCCGGTATGTATCGGTGGGGGCGGTTGGCGTTCCGGCAGGGGATGCAACGGGTGAAGGGGTAATCGGGGGCTAGCTGCTCCCTGCAGCGGATGCAGCGGTGCTGATCCTTGAGGCGCATGTAATTCCGGTGGGAGCGGGCGGACGCCACTTCAAGGCTATCATGGGGGGCCCGTCTCATCGCTTCGCCATATGGCTCATTGCCACTCCAGGTTCAGGTAGTTATGCAGTCCGCGATGTCCAATCCCATGCCAGCACTTAAGCTCCGACTTCTCGGGATGGCGAGATTGGCAGGCGCGCACGGGGTGCTTCTCGCAGGAATTCCCGCCTGAGACGTCCGGCTCCCCTTCGTTCACGCAGTCCCACTCGTCGCACTTCACGTTCGCTACGCTTGCTCGATCAAGGTCCTTCATCGCGCGATCACTCCCTTCCGGCTTTCGCAGTCCACGCACTTCTCAGCGAACGGCAACGCGTTCTTGTGCAGCAGCGAAGCCCCCGCCTCGAGACGGCGGACGTAGCAGTCGTCACAGAGCTTCAGCAGTAGGGTAACGGGGCTGTCGCGGAAGCCCAGGCGGTAGAGCTTGACGTTCACGAACATGCCCCCCTGCCAGCCCGCCAGTCGCACTTGAGCTTGTGCGGCGGGTCCTTGTCCTCCTTCACCTCCCAGCCTGACTCGATGGCGGCTTGCTTGTGCTTGGGACA
>Ga0207708_10000850_pt1 | contig 22983 bp, 18 predicted proteins | sample KBSK5101metaG_FD_184340 | JGI IMG/M metagenome (GOLD analysis project Ga0207708, IMG submission 184340) | Corn, switchgrass and miscanthus rhizosphere microbial communities from Kellogg Biological Station, Michigan, USA - KBS K5-10-1 metaG... | ecosystem: Host-associated > Plants > Roots >...
CCCAGGTCACCGTGAGTTTCTCGGAGCACCGGTTGATCGCGCCTACCGCCACGCTCGCCGCCACCCGCCTGGAGATCGGACGACGCATTATTCTTCGGCTCGCGCAGGTGGCCCTGTCGCGAATCATTGCGCTGGACACGAAAGCGACCGAGCTACAAGAGCACAAGGCATTCCTCGGCGCGCGAATCCGTCTGCTGAACCTCGCCCGCGACGGTATGGAAGGTATCGTCAAGGACCCGGCCACCATTGGCGAGGAGAGGAAGACGCTCGAGCGCGAGTTGAAAGAAACGGTAGAGGACTATATCGAAACCAAGTCGAGCCTCGCGACGCTCGACGGGTACATCGGCCAGATCGACGATGTATTCTCGCACCCCGAACAGCACGCGACGCTCACCCGTACGCCGGTGCGCATCAGTCGCATGGGTTACAAGGTGGACGATGCCGCGACCGGGCCGGTCAACGAGGTGAATTTGGCGGAACTGTCTATTGGCGAGAATCTACGGGGCGCAATAGCCATAGTACGGTGCCTGCGCAGTGAACTGCCACCCAAGGAAGACCTCGTGGCGAAGGCGGAGCGCTATTTGTAGCAACGCCGAACTTACCCCGGCATTTTGCCCAACCTGAGTGAAGGCTCGACAACACCTGCCCGGTCCCATTCTCCGCGAGTTGTTTGCTCCTTCAGTGCAAGAGCGGCAGTCGAAGCAGGAACCGTCAGGTTCTGAGCGGGCCGTCAACGGGTGACGAACAGCAGCCAGGGCGTGCCCACCAGCAAAAAGATCGTGAGGAAGAACGCGGTGGTGAGGAGTCCCATCCGGTACAGTTCGCGCTGGGTGAGGTAGCCGCTCGCCACGAAGATGACGTTCTGGCTGCCGCCCTGCGGCGTGATGACCGAGAAGTAGCTGCTCGCGAACAGCAGGGCGAAACACAGCAAGGGGGCGGGGACGCCGTTCTTGACCCCGACGGCGATGAAGACGGCGAGGAGCGCCAGCACCTGCGAGGTCTGACTCACGAACAGATAGTGCAGCAGCACATACAGCACGAGCAGGGCCACATACACAACCAGCCACGGCAGCCCTTCGAGGCCCGACGCCAGCCGTTCTCCGACGTACCCCATGAAGCCGAGTTCGTTGAGCTGGCCGCTCAACGCGAAAAGCACGGCGAGCCAAAGGAAGGTGGCCAGGGTATCGCCCTGCTTGGAAATGTCGTCGAGCGTAAGCACGCTGGTCGCGAGCAGAACCCCCAGACCGCCAAATGCGACGGCGGTGACACTGAGGTTGAGTGTGCCGGCCAAAACCCAGCCTGTGACCATGACCGCGAACGCAACGGCGGTAATGAGTTCGTCCCGGCTCATCGGCCCCATTGACGCAAGCGCGGCGCGCGCTGCGCGGGGAGCGTCGGGCGTTTTGCTGACTCCCGGCGTGAACAGGCGGCGGACCACCAGCGGGAGAAGCAGCATCGCCGCGAGCGTCGGCACCAACGCGGCAGTGAGCCAGCGTCCGAACCCGATCTCCACGCCGGCTTGCGCGGCGAGCTGGGCTCCGATTGGATTGACCGACGTAGCCGTCAGCCAAAGAGCGGAGGAAATGGCGAGACTTGCCATGCCGCAGAACATCAGGTAGCCGCCGAGGCGGCGTTTCTCCTGATCGTCCGGCGTGGACCCCGCGCTCTGGGCCAGCGAGAGCACGATCGGAAAGATCACGCCGCCGCGCGCGGTGTTGCTGGGGAAGGCGGGCGCGATGATCGCGTCGGTGAAGATCACGCTATAGGCGAGCCCTAGCGAGGAGCGCCCGAAGGCGCTTACGATCAGCAGGCTGATGCGTTTGCCCAGCCCTGATTTCACCACCGCCTGCGCGACGAGGAATGCCACAACGACAAGCAGCACACTCGGATTGGCGAAACCGGCGAACGCCTTGCTCATGTCGAGGATACCGGTGAGCACCACAGCGGCCACCGCCAGCATCGAGGAAGTCAGCAGCGGGAAGGCGCCGAGGAGGACGGAGACGATCGCGCCGGCGAAAACCGCGAACAGATGCCACGCGGGACTCGTAAGGCCCGCGGGGACGGGAGCGAACCAGATGCCGAGAACCAGCGCGAATACGGCGATCTGTTTCGCCACCAGACTCAGCGATATCCGGGGAGCAGTCATGGCTGCTTTCCTGGCGTTGCCGGCTGGAGATCGCTCCCGCCGCGACGGACCCGGCCCTTCAGGCCAATGGCCCGTCCCTGGATCGTGCCTTCCTCTGCTTCGATCACGTACTGCCACTGGAATTCGTATTCGCCTTCGGCGCCGTCGTAACGGCCTGTGCCGCCGGTAATGGTGCCGGTGATCCGATTGCCGGTGATGACCTTCTCCCCCTTCAACTCGCTGAACACCTGGTCGCCTCGTTCGTCTGTCCACACCGCGCGTCCCATCAGGCCGCGCACATCGTCGTAAAAGGCAACGACTTCGGCGCGAAAGCCCACGCCGGGTCTCGCGCTACCGCTCAGCAGCATCGTGCCGTTCACACCGATGATCGATGCCTTGTGGTCGCCGCCGAGATGGAGCGTATGCCGCGTACCCGAGGCGGTCCACGAACCCTCGAACGCGTGCCAGCCACCGCCCGCCAGGGACTCCGACGGATTGGGTTTTTCCCCGCAGGCAGCCACCCCCATCATCAGTGCGAAAGCGAGCGGCAGTGCAGTTCGATATCGCCTCAGACTGTGGAGAGAGCCCATTCAGGTTGTTCCTCGCGCAGAATTTCAATCTACCTGTCGTCGGGTTTACCGTACCGCTGCAATGCCACAGTAATACCACAGTAATGCGATACCACAGTAATGCCTTGCAGGCGCGGCATGTACGGCCTTCGATACGCGCAACTGATTCGCATGGAGAATCCGGATAAGAATTGCGGAAAACCGCAATTGAACATCGATCATGAAAATAGCATTCACATATTTGATTCGCATGAAATTTCAATAGTTTCGACATCCTTCCTCTCGAAGCTCGTACTGCGTTTTTCAACGTCGTGGTAGTGGACCAAGGTCCAATAGTGTTTTCGCTCGCAAGCGCTTATTTTGACGCGCGTCGATCAAGAATCCGACTATGACCTAGTGCCCGGGAGGAGGGGTCAAGGATGGGAAGGTTGGTAGTGAATGCACAGCCTTGGAATGGACCGGGTTCGACCCTGTGGCTGCGTTTCCCCTATTCTCCCAATGACAAACGGGTTGCCCGCCTGGAAATCCCGTCATGCTGTGAGGACAGTTGTGTACGCCTCCGCTAGTGGAGCTTTTTCATCCGTAACACGATGACCAGGCGGCTGATCGGCGCCTTCGCATTAGGACTGCCTGAAGCAGTCACCCACAAGGTTTGCAACTGATCGATTGTCTACCAGGAACAAAGGACGAACCTCATGTCATCCCCAAGCACCGGCACCGCGAAACTGGATCACTTCTTTTCTAGCTCGTCCGCGCGGCTGGATCGCTGGCGCGAGTTGAATGCCAGGGCTCAAGCCTGGGCGGCCGAGCCGCAGGGCGGCAAGTCGCGTGATGGACGCACCGCCGTGGAAGCAGCGCTGGTGGAATTGCGCGCGCTCGAGGACTTCTTCGCCTATCCCGGACCCCGTCTGATGAAGGCGCTGACCGAACGCATCAACAGCGACGACGCGTTGGGCGTCGGGCGGATGGTGCGGCGGATGAGCGGCGCGCTGCTCTCGGGCAGCTATCGTTACGATGGCGGCGAATGGGAGACGGCCGACGATGCCGCCGATGCGCCGCCGGAACGGCTGTCGCCAACGTTCAGCGGCGGCGAGTCGTATCGACCTTACTTCGAGACCTTGTTCGTGACCCCGGCGCCGGCCGGCAGCCGCGCGAAAACCGCCGGCGAACTCCGCCAGTTGAGGCGCAGCGCCGACGCGATGGTTTACGAGCCGGTGCTGGTTGGCAGCGTGGAGGATGCTCTGCTCGCCACCATCTTCAACGGCAAGATCGAGGCCGTGGTGATCTTCGATGGCATCCCTGTGCCGTCGCAACACGACGTGCCGCTGCTGCGTGAAGTGCTTGCCACCCAGCAGCATATCGACACCTCGAGCCTGGCGCCGCGCGAAGTCGGCCTGACCCTGGCGCGGCTCATCAAGCGCGTCCGCCCCGAACTCGACCTCTACCTGCTGACCGACCGGAACGTGGAGAAGCTGGCGGGCGATCCTGCCGCCTCGATGTTCCGCCGCGTTTTCTACGAAGTCGAGGAGTTGATGGAAGTGCACCTCAATGTTCTCGAAGGGGTTGCCGACCGTTTCTCCACGCCGTTTTTCGACAACCTCAAGCGCTACGCCGCCCGGCCGATCGCCACCTTCCACGCCCTGCCGATCGCGCGCGGCAAGTCGATCATGAAGTCGAACTGGATCCGCGACATGGGCGAGTTCTACGGACAGAACCTGTTCCTCGCGGAATCCTCGGCTACCACCGGCGGCCTGGACAGCATGCTGGAGCCGACCGGCAACATCAAACTTGCCCAGGAGAAGTTCGCCCGTGCCGTCGGCGCGGACCACGTGTTCTTCGTCACCAACGGGACTTCCACGTCCAACAAGATGGTCTATCAGGCGGTGACCGCGCCGGGCGACATCGTGATCGCCGACCGCAACTGCCACAAGTCGCACCACTACGGCATGGTGCTGTCGGGCGCACAGCCTCTGTACGTCGAAGCGTTCCCGATGACCGAATACTCGATGTACGGCGCGGTGCCGCTGCGCACCATCAAGCAGGCCATGCTCAACCTCAAGGCCGAGGGACGACTTGATCGCTTGAAGATGGTGACGCTGACCAACTGCACGTTCGACGGGCACGTCTATAACACGCGCCGCGTCATGGAAGAGTGCCTTGCGATCAAGCCCGATGTGCTGTTCCTGTGGGACGAAGCGTGGTTCGGATTCGCGCGCTGGTCGCCGTTCCTGCGCCCGCGCACCGGACTGGGTGCGGCGGCTGCGCTCGAAGAGTGGCGCGCCAGCCCCGAGGCGCTCAAAGCCTATGAAGCTCAGGCAGCCGAACTCGGCGAAGATCTGGACCCGAAAGATCCGCGCCTGCTCAAAAAGCACCTGATTCCCGATCCGCGCAAGATGCGCATCCGTGTGTACGAGACCGATTCGGTGCACAAGTCCATGTCTGCATTGCGCCAGGGATCGATCGTGGCAGTGCGCGACGAGGAATACAACCACCACGCATCGGCATTCCGCGAAGCCGTTTTCATCCACGCATCCACCTCGCCGAACCAGCAGATCATCGCCTCGCTGGATCTGGCGAGGCGCCAAATGGAACTCGAAGGCTATGAGCTCGTCATGCGGGCTTTCGAGATTGCGTTTGCGATCCGTCGGGCGGTGGCGGAACACCCGATCATCTCGAAGTATTTCCGCGTATTGGGCGCCGATTCCATGGTGCCCGCCGAGTACCGCACTTCGGGTTTCAAGGATTTCCTTTCGCCGGGCAGCAACTGGTTGACGGCGCTGAAATCGGTGCAGGAGGACGAGTTCTTCCTCGATCCCACGCGCATGACGCTGGTCTGCGGTACCGCCGGTTACGACGGCACCTCGTTCAAGGGCTTGCTGGCCGCCAAGTACAACATCCAGATGAACAAGACCTCGCGCAACAGCGTGCTGCTACAGAGCAACATCAACAACACGCGCAGCGACGTGGCCCTCCTGATCAAGGTGCTGCTCGAGATTTCGCAGGAGATCGAGGCGCGGCTCGCCGAAGGGGGCGAGAGCGCGCGCGGGGCCTTTGCGGCTCAGGTGAAAAACCTCATGGAAGACGTCCCCGACCTGCCGAACTTCAGCCGCTTTCACGACGGTTATCGCGAAGATCCGGGCAGCGTCACACTCGAAGGGGACATGCGCGGCGCGTTCTTCGCAGCCTATGAAGAGGACGACTGCGAGTACCTGCCGCTGATGAGTCCGAAGATCGACGAGCGGCTGAAGAGCGGCCCGGAACTGGTGTCGGCCAACTTCGTGATTCCCTACCCGCCCGGTTTCCCGATCATGGTGCCGGGACAGGTGATCGAAGCCGACACGATCGGCTTCATGCGCAAGCTCGACGTCAAGGAAATTCACGGCTATAACAACGCACGCGGCCTCAAGCTGATAAAGCTGTCGGCCATCGGCGCGAAGCCTCCGGGCGCAAAGAAGGCCGGGCCGGCATCTGCGGCGCCGGGCAAAGCAAAGTCGAAATAAGAACCGCCTGCATGAAAAAAAGGCGATCATGCAGGCGGTCATTATTCAGGGTCCAGCCCCGTGACCAAGACAATACCGGTTGACCAACCCGAACAAGCGGATCATCGGAGCCAAACAAAACGGAGGAAATCATGATTGACTGGTTCTTTGCGACGCTGAAGCAGTACCCCGAAATCGCGATCTTTCTCGCGCTGGGCCTGGGCTACTACTTTGGCAAGTTCACCTTCAAGGGCATCGGCCTGGGAGCGGTCACCGCCACCCTGATCGCCGCCGTCGTGATCGGGCAGATCGGCATCACGATCAACCAGCCCCTCAAGGCGTTCTCGTTCCTCATGTTCCTGTTCGCGGTCGGCTACGGAGTCGGGCCGCAGTTCGTGCGCGGCATCGCCTCGAACGGACTGCCGCAGGCGATCTTCTCGGTGGTGCAGTGCGTGTTCAGCCTGGCGGCCTGCGTGGTGATCGCGAAGATCGCCGGCTACGATCTGGGCTACTCCGCCGGACTCTATTCGGGGTCACAGACAATTTCCGCAGCGATGGGCTTGTCGACGGACGCCATCAACCGGCTGGGCAAGTCGCCCGAGGAGGCGAAGGCGCTGCTCGACTCGATGCCGATCGCCTATGCGGTGACCTACATGTTCGGCACCATGGGCTCGGCGGTCGTGATCGCCGTTCTCGGCCCAAAGCTGCTCGGCATCAATCTCGTCACCGCCTGCAAGGATTACGAAGAGAAAAACGGCGGCGGCAGGAAGGACCTCGGTGGGGCCGGCTCTGCCTGGCAGCGTTGGGTGCTGCGCGCGTACAAGGTACGTTCCGGCGGCCAGGCGGCCGGACTGCGCGTTACGGAGGCCGAGTCGCTTGTGGCCGATGCGCGGCTCTTCGTGCAGCGCATCCGCCGCGATGGCAAGATCATCGATGCAACCACGGACACCGTCCTCAAGGAGGGTGACGTGGTCGCGGTCGCGGGCGAACGCGAAGTGCTCGTGAGGGCGCTGCAGAATGCGGACGAAGTCGAAGACAGGGAACTGCTCGCGGTGCCGGTGGAAGGGGTCGACGTGCTGGTGACCAACAAGGCGGTCGACGGCAAGACGATTGCCGAGTTGGCGCAGCTTCCCGCCGCGCGCGGCGTTTTCCTGCGCAAGATTACGCGTGGTGCTACTGCCACGGACATCCCGATCCTGGCGAACACCACGGTCGAGCGCGGCGACCTGTTTACGCTGGTCGGGCGCACGCAAGATATCGCCGCCGCCACCAAGCTGCTGGGCGTAGCGGACCGCCCGACCGACGTGACCGACATGGCGTTCGTCGGCGCGTTCGTGGTGGTCGGCGCGCTGATCGGCGCGCTGGTCTTCAAAGTGGCCGGGGCGCCGCTGACGCTGTCCACCGCGGGTGGCGCGCTGGTTGCTGGCATCGTCGGCGGCTGGCTGCGCTCGGTACGCCCGTCCTTCGGGCGCATCCCAACGCCTACCGTCTGGTTCATGAACTCGGTTGGCCTCAACATTTTCATCGCCATCGTCGGAATCTCCGCCGGGCCGGGCTTCGTCAATGGCCTGAAGACGCAGGGCATCGGCCTGTTCCTGTGGGGCGCGCTTGCTACCACCGTTCCATTGGTGCTCGGCATGTTCGTGGCCAAGTACGTGTTCCGCTTCCACGACGCACTCACGCTCGGCATCGTTTCCGGGTCGCGCACGACCACGGCATCGCTCGGCCTGGTCTGCGATCAGGCCAAGAGCCAGGTCCCGGCACTCGGGTACACCGTCACCTATGCCGTCGGTAATACGCTGCTCACGATCTGGGGCATGATCATCATCATGCTGATGTCGTGAAGCGCGCATTTCCGGACTCAAGACCCACAAGGAGATATCAATGGACTTAGACCTCAAACAGTACGAGAAATTGGGCCCGTTCGAGATCAAGGACTTCGTCGCCAAGGTGGCAACAAAGTCGGCGCAGGAAAATTCCCTCTCGTACCTGAACGCCGGTCGCGGCAACCCGAACTGGGTCGCTACCGCGCCGCGCGAGGCGTTTTTCCTGCTCGGGCAGTTCGCAATCACGGAGAGCAAACGCGTCCTCGACCTGCCGCCGGGCGTCGGTGGCATGCCCAAGGCACCGGGTATCGCTGGCCGCCTCGAGGCCTGGTCGAAAAAACACGACGACATGCCGGGTGCGCCCTTCCTGCAGGCGATGGTCCCGTGGGCAGTGAAGAAGTTCGGCTTCGACCCGGACAAGTTCGTGCACGAGCTGGTGGATTCCATCATCGGCGACCATTACCCGGTCCCGGACCGCATGCTTGTGCACAACGAACAGATCGTCCACGAGTATCTGCAGTGGGCGATGTGCGGAAACCCGCGTCCGAAGGGCACCTTCAAGATCTACGCGGTCGAAGGCGGCACCGCCGCCATGTGCTACACCTTCAAGTCGCTGAAGAGTAACCGGATCCTCAACCCGGGCGACACCATCGCGCTCGGTGTGCCGATCTTCACGCCTTACCTCGAGATGGCGCACCTGGAGGACTACGACCTCAAGTTCGTCGAAGTGCACGCGAAGCAGGAGCACAAGTTTCAGTACCCGGACGAGGAGATCAAGAAGCTCCTCGACCCCAAGATCAAGGCCTTCTTCATCGTCAACCCGGGCAACCCGTTCGCCGTCGCACTTTCTTCCGAAACGATCAAACAGATCGCGGCCGTGCTCAAGAAGCGGCCGGATTTGATCCTGCTGACGGACGACGTCTACGGAACCTTCGTGCCCGGCTTCCGCTCGCTGATGGGTGAGTTTCCGAAGAACACCCTCGGCGTCTATTCGTACAGCAAGTACTTCGGCTGCACCGGCTGGCGCCTGGGTACGATCGCGATCCACGAAGACAATATCTTCGACGAAATAATCGCCAGGCACCCCGAGCCCGTCAAGAAGCTGCTGGACAAGCGCTACGGCACGCTCACGCTCGAGCCGCGCAAGCTTGCCTTTATCGACCGCATCGTGGCGGACAGCCGCGACGTTGCGCTGAATCACACGGCGGGCCTGTCGCTTCCGCAGCAGGTGATGATGAGCCTGTTCTCGCTGAGCGAGCTGATGGACGAAAAGAAGGACTATCAGAAAGCCTGCCTCGGCATCGTCAAGAAACGCGTCGAGGCGACACTCGAGGGGCTGGAAATCGAAGTCGGCCCGAACGAGCAATTCGATTACTACTACGGCCTCATCGACTTCGAATTCTTTGCCCGCAAGTACCTGGGCGAGGACATCGTGAAGTGGATGAAGGCGAACGTGCATCCGCTCGACATCGTGTTCCGGTTGGCACAGGACCACGGCATCGTCCTGCTCAACGGCAGCGGCTTTGCCGCTCCGGACTGGTCGGTGCGCATATCCTTCGCGAACCTCGATGATCACGTTTACGACGACATCGGCCGGGCGGTGCGCGCTATTGCGCGCGGCTACCGGCAAGCCTACGAGGCAAGCACAGGCAAGACCGGAAAACCGGTCAAGGCCGGAAAAGTTTCCCGCACGAAAAAGCGCTAAACCTGACGCGGAACATGGGTTGCAACGGCGAAGAACTACGCGACGTTCTGCGGAGAGCTTCGGCAATGTCTCAATAATAATAATGTCCGGGTAAGAGGGATCGCATGGACTATGTTGTACGCGCGCTGCAACAGAATCCGGAACTGGCGATCTTCCTTGCGCTCGCGATCGGCTTCCTGATCGGGCGCGTCAAGTTCGGCAGCTTCAGCCTCGGCATCGTCGTCGGCACGTTGCTCGCGGGAGTCCTGATCGGGCAGTTAGACATCAAGGTTCCGGCCATCGTGAAGACGGTGTTCTTCGACCTCTTCCTCTTCACCACGGGTTACAAAGTGGGACCGCAATTCTTCCGCGGGCTCAAGCGCGATGCCATTCCCCAGATGGTGCTCACGGTCGCCCTCTGCGTCACGTGTTTGCTGACGGCGTTCGGGTTCGCAAAGCTTCTCGGCTACGACGTTGGGACGGCCGCCGGACTCCTGGCCGGGGCGTTCTCGGAGTCCACGGTGATTGGCACTGCGGGCGAGGCGATCCAGCGCCTGGCGATGCCGGACGCGGACAAGGCAGCACTGGTGAACAACATCCCGGTCGCCTACGCCGTGACCTACCTCATAGGCACCGCCAGCCTCGTCTGGTTTCTTCCCACGATCGGACCGAAGCTGATGGGAATCAATTTGCGCGAGGAAGGCGCACGCAAGCAGGCCGAGATTGCGGGCGCGGCCGAGCTGGGGCTCGGCGTCGTCTCGGCCGCGAAATTGTTCGATGTCCGTGCGTACCGCCTCACCAATCCGAACCTGGTGAACCGGAGCGTGGCGCAATTGGAGGCCTTACCACCGGATATACGGGTGTTCATCGTGCGCATCAATCGTGGGGGCGAGATCATCGAGCCCACACCGGACACGGTCGTGCGCCAGGACGACGTGGTTGCGGTCATGGCCCGGCAAGAGGTGCATGTCGAGCGCGGTGACAAGGTCGGACCGGAAGTGGACGACAAGGGCCTGCTCGAAATTCCGATCGAAACGCTGGATGTGGTAGTCACGCAGGGTTCCCTGGTTGGGAAATCCCTGGCAGACCTGGCAAGGCTCGAGAGCGCCCGTGGGGTGTTTCTCCTGCGCCTTACGCGGGCCGGACAGGAGATCCCCCTGGCGCCCAGCACCCTCGTCGACCGGGGAGACGTGCTGTGTGTCATTGGCGCGAAACCCGAAGTCGAGAGGGCGGCAAAGGAAATTGGATACGCCGATCGCCCCACCACGTCGACCGACATGGTGTTTGTCGGCACCGGGATCGTCCTCGGAGGTTTCGTCGGCCTGCTCTCGGTCACCGTTGCCGGCATCCCGCTCACCCTCACCGCCAGCGGCGGCGCTTTGATCATGGGACTGGTGTTCGGTTGGCTGCGCTCGGTCTACCCGTTCTTCGGCCGCATTCCCGAGGCGGCCATCTGGATCTTCGATACTGTCGGGCTGTGCATCTTCATCGGTGTGGTCGGCCTGAGCGCTGGCCCCAGCTTCATCGCCGGCTTGCAGAAGACCGGCATCAGCCTGGTATTCGTCGGCCTGGCCGCAGCCCTTCTTCCTCATACGCTGGGGATCCTTTTCGGACGCTACGTGCTGAAGATGGAGCCGCTTATCGTCCTCGGCGCGTGCGCCGGAGCCGGGACGATCACGGCGGCGCTGCGTGCAGTGCAAGATGAAGCGCAAAGCAGTATTCCCGCGCTCGGCTACACCGTGCCCTATGCCATCGGCAACATTTTGCTGACGGCCTGGGGACCGGTACTTGTCGCGTTGATGACGATCGGAAAATGAAGTTCGCTCGAATTGTTCGCGAGTTGCAAGGCAGATACAAGAAAGGAGAATTGCCGTGACTTTACACAATCAGTCTGAAGTGCGATCTTCGTTGCGTGTGCCGTGCCGGGTAGCGCAGTGGTTCGCCGGGTTGTCCATGGTGGCCACGTGTCTCGCGTTGGCCAGCGGCATGACATCTGCCTTGGGGCAGACGACGCCTCCCGCCGAGTCGGTCGAGCAAGGCGTCACACCCATGGACCAGATCGACCTGACCAATCCGGAGCCCGGGCAAATCCTGGTTCCGACCCCGACAAAGAAGGAACCCTTCTTCGAGGACTCCAGAATCAGCGCCCAGGCACGGACCTTTTATTTGTACCGCGACAAGTACGACAACAGCATCAGCGAGGCATGGGCGCTCGGCGGTTCGGTCACTTACACATCCGGTTATCTGGAGAATCTGTTCAGGATCGGCGCTGCCGCCTACACGTCGCAACCGCTGTACGCGCCGGATGGCCGCGACGGTACATTGCTCTTGAAGCCCGGCCAGGAAGGCTACACGGTGCTCGGCCAGATTTACGGTGAAGTCAAATTCACCGATGAACTCGCCGGAGCCTTCGGCCGCAAGGAATACAACACCCCGTACATCAACAAGAACGACAACCGGATGACGCCGAATACCTTCGAGGGGGTGACCCTTTACGGAAAGTCTGGCGGGCAAGGCGGTGCTCCCCAGTGGCGCTATGGCGGCGGTTACATCACGAAGATCAAGGAACGGAATTCCGATGAGTTCGTCTGGATGTCCCGCGACGCCGGTGCCAACGTGGATCGCGGAGTCTTTGCGGCGGGCGCTAATTATTTGGAAAAGGATTTCTCCATAGGCGCGGCCAACTATTACTCCGACGACATCATCAATATCTTTTACACGGAGGGCAAATATGCGCCGGCGTTTGGCAGCCAATACAAACTGAAACTGCACGCGCAGTTCTCCGACCAGCGCAGCACGGGCAGCGATCTGCTCAAGGGGACGTCTTTTTCCACGCATCAGTGGGGTGTCAAAGCCGACCTTGCCGTGGACGCGGCGCTGTTCACCTTGGCCTACACGGATACCGCGAACGGCGACACCATGCGCAGTCCCTGGAGCGGCTATCCGGGCTATACGAGTGTGCAAGTGCAAGATTTCTTCCGTGCCGGCGAGTCGGCGCTCATGCTCAGAGCGGCATACGATCTCTCCAACCAGTTCAAAGGCGCCAGCGTCTATGCCCTTTGGGTTCACGGCGCCGGAGTCGCCGCCCCCAACTTCAACGAAGACGAGGTCGATCTCAATCTACAATGGGCGCCGGATAAGAGCGGGCCGTTGAGAGGTATGTCGTTCCGGGTACGGCTTGCCCATGTCACCCAGCGTGGCGGCGGCGACCCGGACATCACGGATTTTCGTTTCATCGTGAATTACGACTTCCCGCGCCCCTGAGTTGCGACGGGTCAGGATCGCGATCGATTGGATACAGCATGGCTGGAATCGCTGTGGCACGGACTGCTGGACGCGCAGTCATTGCGGGGGACGTTTGAGCTTCCTGCGATCTTCGATATGGGCGCGGTGTTCTTCTTTGCGCTCACCGGAGCCCTGGCGGCGATTCGCCGCGGTTACGATTTTGTCGGCCTGTTCATCATGGCGTTCGTGACCGGTGTCGGCGGTGGATTGATCCGCGACGGCCTGTTCATTCAGCAGGGCCTGCCGGCAGTCGTCGCCGACGGCCGCTATCTGATCGTGGTCGTCGTGGCCAGCGTGGCGGGCCTGGTCATCGGCGGATTCATCGAGCGCTTCCAGAAGGCCATCGCTTACATCGATGCCCTCGGGTTGGGCACGTACGCCGTGGTCGGCGTGCAGAAGGCGCTGGTCGCGAACATGAGCATTCCCGCTGCGATCATGATCGGGACCATCAATGCGGTCGGCGGCGGATTGCTGCGCGATATCATCGTGCGTGTCGAGCCGCTCATGCTAAAACCGGGCCAGTTCTACGTGCTGGCCGCGCTGCTCGGCAGCGGTCTGTTTGCGGCCCTGACCATCACCGTCCAGTTGCCCGTGCACCAGGCGGGGTTGATCGCGATCGGCGCGGCCTTTCTGTTCCGTGTCTTGGCCATCCTGTTCAATTGGCAAACCAAGGCGGTGCGTCCGTGGTTCACGGAGGGTAAGGAAACCACCATGTCCGACGACGAAGCCCGCAGGCAGGAGCAGATGCGCGGCGACGACAAGAAGTGAACGAAACGGCGAAGTGAAAATGTCCATCAAGCCGTCCATCAACTGGCTGTTCGTCTTCATACCGGTCACGCTCGCGCTCGAGCATGCGGGTTTGCCGGCGCCCTGGGTATTTTTCTCGGCTGCGGTTGCGATCGTCCCGATCGCGACCCTCATCGTGCGGGCCACCGAGCAGATCGCCACGCGCACGGGTGACGCCGTCGGCGGCCTGCTCAATGCAACTTTCGGCAACGCGCCTGAGCTCATCATTGCCTTCGTGGCGCTCAAGGCGGGTTTGCTCGACATGGTGCGCGCCTCGCTCATCGGTGCGATCCTCGCCAACATCCTGCTTGCGCTCGGTGTCGCATTCCTGCTCGGAGGCTTGCGTTACCGCGACCAGGACTACAATCCGGCGGCCGCTCGGGTCTACAGTTCGATGATGCTGATCGCCGTCGTGAGCCTCGCGGTGCCGAGTGCGTTCAGCCGTTTCTTCGCGCCTGAGGAGACAATCCGCCAGGAGACGCTGCTCAATGTAGGTTTGGCGATCGTGTTGCTCATCGCCTACGCACTTTATCTGGTGTTCATGCTGAAGACCCATCCGGGCGCCTTCGCCGCCAAGGGCGGCCACCATGGCGAGGAAGCTGAAGGCGCGCATTGGAGCGTGCCGCGTGCCGTCGGAACTCTGGTTGGCGCCTCGGTGTTGGCAGCGTGGATGAGCGAGATTCTGGTCGGCGCCGCCGAGGGCACGGGACAAGCTCTAGGCATGACGCAGGTGTTCATCGGCATCGTGTTCGTGGCGATTGTCGGCGGCGCGGCCGAGAGTCTCTCGGCCATCGTCATGGGGCGCAAGAATCGGATGGACATGACCATCGGCATCGCCTTAGGCAGCTCGATCCAGATCGCCCTGTTCGTCGCGCCAGTGCTGGTGCTGGCGAGCTATTTCATTGCGCCACAACCGCTCGAACTGTCCTTCGGGCGCGCCGAGGTCGGCTCGCTCTTTCTGGCGGTGCTGATCGGCGCGGTGGTTTGCGGCGACGGGCGTTCCAACTGGTACAAGGGCGTGCAACTCATCACGGTTTACCTGATCATCGCGCTCATGTTCTACTTTCTGCCGGACACGCGCTCCGGCTAGCACGCTGGCCAGCGTCGTGGCATGGAGCTCACGTACCAGATAAAAAAGGGAGATGGTATGTCGCAGGTGGAAGAACAGAAGCGCGCACCAGTGCTGGATCCGGTCCATCGGGTTTCAGAGATCATCTTCGGTCTGATAATGGCTTTGACATTTACCGGCACGCTGAGCGCTGCGACTGCCGCGCGCGAGGAAATCCGCACCATGATGTTTGCAGCACTCGGCTGCAATCTCGCATGGGGACTGGTCGATGGGGTCATGTACCTGGTCCAGACGTTGACCGAACGAACACGTAACTTCACGCTGATGCGCCGTGTCCGCAGCGCTGTGCGCCCGCAAGAGGCTCACGCGATCATCGCGGAATCCCTTCCCGGGCGCCTCGCTACGCTCATCAGTGCCCAAAGTCTGGAGGAGATGCGCCAGGGACTCGTTGCGCTGCCCGAACCGCCTCTGCGCGGCCGCCTGGGCTGGGACGATTACGTCGCCGCAGTTGGCGTGTTCCTGGTTGTCGTTCTCACGACCTTTCCCCTCGTGGTGCCGTTCATGGTGTTCCAGGAGACCGCGTTTGCGATGCGGGCCTCCAATGCGGTCGCCGTCGTGACGCTATTCGTGGCCGGCTATATGCTCGGTCGCCATTCCGGCGGGGTTGCCTGGCGATCCGGGCTCGTCATGGTCATGATCGGCCTGGTCCTGATAGGTTCCACCATTGCGCTCGAGGGAATGGCTGAGTAGATGCTGAACAAGTGTGCGATCGCGATCGCCCTGCTCGTGCCGGCACTGGCGTGCGCCGCGCCGGACAACGGGGATGCGCCATCATCCGCGTCCGCAAGCGCTCCCGGCTGGGCTTATTCCGCGACCGGCATGTATTATTTCCCCCACGGCCAGGACAATTTCCTGCTCGCTATCGGCACGGCCGATCGCGGGTCGCTGCATCTCGAGGCGCGCTACAACTACGAGGCGCTCAACACCGGCTCGCTGTTCGCCGGCTGGACGTTCTCGGGCGGCGACAAGCTCACCTATGAGCTGACGCCGATACTGGGCGCGGTGCTCGGTGCCACGCAGGGCGTCGCCCCTGGGTTCGAGGCGAGCCTGACATACGGCATCGCCGACTTCTACATCGAAGCCGAGTACCTGCACGACCTGGAGAACCAGGGGGACAGCTTCACATACGCTTGGAGCGAGCTCGGTTTCAGTCCGATGAAGTGGCTGCGTTTCGGCTTGGTCGGCCAGCGCACGCGTATCTATCAGAGCGATCGCGATATCCAGCGCGGGGGATTCGCTCAATTCATTTCCGGCAAATTGACGCTCGGACTCTACGTCCTCAATCCCGATGATAGTGCGGACCGGATCTCGATTCTGTCGCTCGGGGTGCAATTCTAGTCTCAACCGTTTGCCACAGAGGACACAGATACCCTACGTGCGTAGCACGTCGGAGTACCCTTTTAGATCACAGAGGAAGACCAACACCCAGATCACTCATAGGGGAACAATGGCTATGCGCTGGTAAATGATCGGGTGTTCCGCCCCGGTCACCCGCAGATTTTGTTGTTCTCTGTGGCAGCCGATTGAAATGATCGGTAATCAGTTCGCCCTAAAAGCGGATGCCGAGCCCGAAATACGCCCCGTGCAGCGCCATGTCCCAGGCGAAACCGTTATCCTCGAAATCCTGATAGAGGTAACGGTAGCCGGCTTTCAGCGAAAAATTCTTGGCGAACTGCCAGTTCGCCCCGGCCATCGCCTGGTAAGTGAAGTCTGAACCGTTGCCGCCGGCGTCGACATAGCCCATGACCGACCACTTCTCTGCGAGGGGCACGGTTACGCGCACACCGACGACCGGATCCCACCAGCTTTTGCCGACACTCAGATGGTGCGTGCCACCCGGCAGCAAGCCTCCGGTCGTCACGCCAAGGTCGAATTCGGTATCGATCTGCGTGTAGCGCACCCCACCGATAATATCGACCGCCGTCCGGTCATCGAAGACACGGTAACCCAATGACGGCTGGTAAACCTGCTGCCTTATCGTGGTCTTGAGCTCACCCGTTGCGTTGCTGATGCCCAGGGGTCCCTGCCACGAACTGGACGTTTCGCCCTCGAGCCGAACATAAATTGCGTCGAACATGATCAGCCAATTTTCCCTGCGCGCCTCGATGATCCCCATGAATACACCGTCGAGGTGTTGGATCAGTTTTTCGATGGGTACGTCGACGTCTGCCGTGACACCCAGTGCTCCGATGGAGCCATTGAGACCCGCCGCGAAGAGATAAGGGACGAATTCGAACTGCCAGGACTGCTTGCTTTCTTCCGAGGCAATGGCGTCCGAGGCAAGCACGGCAAGTGCTGCGCACGCTGCAACAACGGCAAGCCTGCCAGCGTCCGCCTTCATTGGATAGCCTCCATCACCTTGCGGATTGGATGCAGTCAAGACCCCAGGATGCTATTTCTTGATCATGCGCATCGCCAGCGATTCGGTATATTCAACCGAAATGCGATCGCCTTTCTCCAGCTTCTCCAGGCCCTGCACTTCGTCGATCACCTTGATGGCGACAACATTCCCTTCCGGTCCGCGTACGGCAAGGATGCGCGTACCGTAGTCGATCGACTCCACGGTGCCGGCAATTTGGCTTATCTTCACTATCGTGCCGCCCGGGATGTCGCCCTTCGGCGCGAGCTTCATGGTCCGCCCGGAGGAAGACGATGCCGCGCCGCCTTTCGTGATCGATACGGCGACGGATTCGACATAGCGCACATTGAATTGCGCTCCAGGATGGACCTGGTCGAGGTTCTGAGCTTCCGGCGGGACGGTGATTACGGCCATGTTGCCGCGCGGTCCGCGGACGGTTACGGTGCGTTTGTACTCGTCCACATCGACAACTGTGATTACGGCGTCGGTTGCATCGATCACCAATGCCTCGTCTTTGGTTTGGGCGGTCGCCGCGCCGAAAAGGCTAAAAGAGAAAACGCCGAGGACGATTGCAAGACTGGATTTCATTTCGATTGCTCCTGTTAGGGGTCTGGGATAGGAAGCTGCAAAACAATACTATGCGAATGCCGGGTATTACGGTGGCCGGATTGACATCGCCGGATGCGGATGGCTAGTGCCGTCATGATGGATCGCGAGGGCATGGACGCCAATTGGACCAAAGGCCAATAGCGCCCGGCCATGGGCGCCATGCAAACTTGGTCTGGTATGAAGCCCATCCAATTCGCGGTACTCTCCACAGCCATCTATTGGTCCGTTTGCGCGGCGGCGGTTGCCAAGGAGCCTGGCACCCCGCATGGGCCGATGAAGGCAGGGCAAATCCGGATTGAATATGTATCGCCTCCGAATCCGGCGCATCAGGAAATCTATGAACGCGTGAAGGAGCGCCATGTTCTGGAGCGCTTCAAGGATTATTTGCGGCCGATACGCCTGCCCAGGCCCTTGCTGCTGAAGTTCGATGGATGCGACGGCGAATCGAATGCGTGGTACGAGCCGGAAGACCACGCGGTGACTATCTGCTATGAGTACATCGCCGAGGTTTTGAGCGAGGCGCCTGAAGAAACGACGGAGGCGGGTGTCACGCGCGACGAAGCCATCGTGGGGCCGGGTGTCGAAGTGTTCCTGCACGAAATCGGGCATGCACTGTTCGATATGCTGAAAGTGCCCATTCTTGGACGCGAGGAAGATGCGGCCGATCAGATCGCGGCCTATTTACTGCTGCAATTCGGCAAGGACGAAGCCCGTCGAACTGTCGTCGGAGTCGCCTACATGTACGGACATCAGGCGAAGGGCCAGACACCGAAAATGGAGCAGTTCGCCAATGTGCACGGTTTGCCCGGCCAGCGTTTCTACAATCTGTTGTGCATGGCCTACGGCGCCGATCCGGTGCTCTTCGCTGATCTGGTGGAGAAAAAATACCTGCCGGAATCCCGCGCGGAGGGCTGCGCCGATGAGTACAAACAGGTCACCTACGCGGTGCAGAAACTGATAGCTCCCTATATGGATCAGAAATTGGTCAAGAAGACGAAGGCCAGAAAATGGCTCAGACCGAGCGCTCCCGCGGATGGGAAATCGGGAGCCGTGTCACAGTGAATTCCGATTACACTTTTGCAACGATGTTTGGATTGCTCTCGGATTACCCCATCCCCACCCCAGCCCTCCCCTTGAAAGGGAGGGAGCAAAGATGCACTCCGAAATACCTAACACTCCTTTCCCCTTCAAGGGGAAGGTCGGGATGGGGATGGGTGAAGTAGCGTGTCAGAAGAGGACTTTGACGAGGCGGCCGAGCAATTCTTCGAGTGAGATCATGGTCAGCGTTAATGGCAGCAGAGGTAGCAGCGCGAATACGCCGAGTTGAATTAAAGCTTCCTTGGTGAACGGCACCGATCTCATACCGCGCACGATTTCGAAGCTGTTGCCGAGATCGGCCAGCGACTGGATGTCGCCGCTGCCGAGCAGCGCTTCATCCGGCGCCACGCTGCCACGCAACCATTTCCGGTCGAAGTCCTGCACGTAGCGTTGGGCCAGCGAGCCGTATTCGCGCAGGCCGACGCGCTTGGCACGGGCCAGCACCGGGATGAAAACCAGCAGCGGCCCCACTACAGCGAACAGCATGATGGCGACCAGGCCGAAGATCTCGACTTGGAACTGGGGCAGTTTCGCCCCGACGAAGAAAATTTGATTGGCTATCGAGCCAGCCAGCAAGGCGCTCTGGGCCAGCAGCAAGGGGGCAAAGGCGGAGCTGACATTGGCGAGAAAGCCCAGACCACCGCAACGATCCGGATGGGTCGGTACAAGTTTCAGTTCGATACGCGATACCTGCCACAGGAAGCGCGCCCACACGAACAATCGAAAATACCAGCGCAGGAGAATGAACTGGACCAACGGCAAGCTGATGCAGCCGAGCCACCAGCCGGCGAGCGACGGGTGCAATTGTCCCGGCGCCGCTGTGCCGTACCAACTCGACACACCTATCGCGGTGTGCGTGCGCCAGATGAGCATTACGCCGACCCCGTAGACAATGGCGATCATGGCCACTTCCGCCGAAACGGAATTGCGCAGGCGCTGGGCCGAAGCAAAAGCTTCGTCGAATTTCGTCCTCGCCGAGTGCGCAATCAACCCCCGCGCCACGAACTCCCGGACCAGGGGACGCATGCGCTCGTGGACGACGAGCTCCGCAACCAAGAGCAGCGGGAGCGCGATCAGGAATCGCACATGCACGTCCACGTCGTAGAGAAACGGCATCTCCACGCCGCTGCCCCAAGCGCGGCCTTCCAGAATGGACAGAATCAGCAATGGCAACCAGGCGAAAAGCGAGATGACGATAACGCGCCGGTGCAGCAATTCCAGTGTGCTGCCCGACAGGCGCGCACGACGGAAAATCTGATATAGCGGCCCGCCCAGGACCAGCGAGAAATCGTAGGGCTCCGCGGTCAGTTTTCCGGGATTTTCAGGGGTCATGATGAGGCAAATCTGTCATTCCAATTGCCGTTACGTTGTCAGGGCAGTTGCTCTTTCACGTACAAAGGAGGCCACGCATTTTAAGCTCGTCCTTCTCCGGTTATCGTTGCAAGACGGGATTCGAGGAGGCGCTTCACTATATCATTCACCAATGCGTTCTCGACTGGCGAAGTATTCGAATATTGGTTGAATGAACGTACACCGCACGGCATCATGGCCAGCTGGATTGGCAAGAAAGCCGGCGGAAGAAGAATCTCCACTCGAAATCGACGTTTCCAGACAGTGAGCAGACGATGGCTAAAATGCCCCGCATAGTTTCGTGGAGGTCACCTTTCCTGCTGCCCGCGATCGGCGTGTTCGCGTTTCTCGTTGCGTTCGCGGTACTCCTTGCCGTCCTCAGTCCCGCGCCGCCGCGCACCGTCCAGATGGCTACCGGGGCTGAAGGGAGTGCCTATGCCGAGTTCGGGGAGCGTTACCGCGAGTTGCTCGCCCGGCACGGCGTCACGCTGGAACTCGTGCCCACCAACGGCGCCGTGGACAATGTCCGCAAGCTCAACGATGCGAAGTCAGGAGTGAGCGTCGCGTTCGTGCAGGGCGGATTCGCCGACGCAGCCCAGGCGCCGGACCTGGTATCCCTGGGTACGGTATTTTACGAACCAGTGTGGCTATTCATCCGCGGCGATCTGCCCCGTGCGTCTGCGGACATGCTCAAAGGACGGCGCGTATCGATCGGCCCGGAAGGCAGCGGGACGCGCAAGCTCGCTTCGGAATTGATCACGGCTGTGGGGTTAGACCTGAGCGGTGCCGAAGTGCTCGACCTGACCGCGCTGAAATCCGGCGAGGCACTGTTGCGCGGAGAAATCGACATGGTCGTGATGGTGGCTCCGTGGGAATATCCCGTCGTGCGCCAGCTTCTCGCTTCCGCCCGCGTCAATGCGATTCCCTTTAAGCGCGCGGATGCGCACATTGCACTGCGTCCGTACCTGAACAAACTCGTCGTGCCCCAGGGAGTCGCAGACCTTGCCCACGACCGGCCGCCTACCGACGTCGCGCTGGTCGCCCCCAAATGCAGCCTGGTGGTGCGCAACGACCTGCATCCAGCAATCCAGTACCTGCTGCTCGAAGCTGCCATGCAAGTCCATTCCAGGCCGGGGATTTTCCAGAAGGCCGGCCAGTTTCCCGCCGCGGAGCCGATCGACTTCCCGCTGAGCGACCAGGCGCAGCGTTTCTACCATGCAGGCCCGCCTTTCCTGCAGCGCTACCTGCCGTTCTGGATGGCGGTATTCGTCGCGCGCTTACTGGTGCTGCTTATTCCGATTCTCGGCGTGGCCTATCCGGCGATCCGGCTGTTGCAGGCAATCTACGGTTGGGGAATGCGCCGACGCATCTTTAACCTGTATGGCGAACTCAAGTTCCTGGAAGCCGATCTCGAGGCGCGCGCACCCGGGACGCCAGCCGACGATCTCCGGGCATCTCTGGAAAAGCTCGAGTACAAAGCCAATCACATGCGGGTGCCGGTGACCTTCGCGCACTTGCTCTACACCGTCCGCGTCCATATCGGCCTGGTAAGGGCGCGGCTGCAACGGCATACAAGCAACTAAGGTTGTTGGCCGATGCGCCTTTGCGGCGAAGTCCGGTGGCGCGATCCAACATACCGGCCTTACGGCCCTGGCTTGCTCAGGCAAACGAAGCAATCCGTTGAATCGTCCAAAACGCGGCAACTGAACCGATAGCGTAGGGCGGAATCATCCCAGCCCAGGCTGGCCAACTCGTGCGCACGCGGCGCAGCCCAGCGATCAAGGCGAATACTGCGCCGATGAAGAGCAATTGCCCGACTTCCACGCCGATATTGAATGCGAAAAGAGCGAGCGGTATCTCATTCTCGGGCAAACCAAGCTCGCGCAGCGCGCCGGCGAATCCAAGGCCATGCAACAGACCGAACATGAACGCCACCATCCACGGAAAGCGCTCCAGCAGCCCGATCTGTCCGTGACGTTGTTTGGCCAATTCACCGGCCAGGAACAGAATACTCAAGGCGATCACCGCTTCCACCGGAGCCTGGGATACATGCACCCAACCGAAAGTGGCCGCCGCAAGCGTGAGGCTGTGCGCAATGGTAAATGCAGTGATCGTCTTCACCAGCAGCCACCCGTTGCGCACAATGAGCAGAAGACCGAGCATGAACAGCAGGTGATCGAGCCCGCTCACACGGTCATCCATGCCAACCGCGGTCAGGCCCAGGTCTCCACAGGCAGCGCGCCATGCGTCCAGAGAATAGTCAGGCAATACGTCGGCGGCGAGAGTCCAGGTCAGCAATAACGGCCACAACGCGGCGCGCGGATCATCTCCTGCCAGGATGGACTGGATGGCTTTCTCGTAATAATTGAGACGCGCGGAATGGATCCGCCCATCGACGCGGTGTTTGGCGGCTCTGAGCGGTTTGTTACAAACCGCTGTAAACGGCTCCCGCCGATGCCGTCGGGCGGCACGCGTTCATTCCTCAGCGAGCAGCTCCTGCACCAGGCACACGAGTCTGTCGGGATCGACCGGTTTGGTGGCGAACCGCACCCGCTGATCATGCGAGGACAGGACAACGTCCGACGAGGTATCGCCGCTCAGCATGATCGCCGGAATCATCTGTCCCAACACCGCCCGGACAGCGTCAATCACATCCAGCCCCGTCTTGCCGGCCGGGAGATGGT
>Ga0207708_10000852_pt1 | contig 22969 bp, 22 predicted proteins | sample KBSK5101metaG_FD_184340 | JGI IMG/M metagenome (GOLD analysis project Ga0207708, IMG submission 184340) | Corn, switchgrass and miscanthus rhizosphere microbial communities from Kellogg Biological Station, Michigan, USA - KBS K5-10-1 metaG... | ecosystem: Host-associated > Plants > Roots >...
CCGGAGCCGTCGAACAGCTCTTCCAGCGTGCGGTGGCCGTCGATCCGCCTCAGGACCGCCCGTTCGCGCTCGCCCAGTCGCCGCCGGACGATCTCCTCGGCGCGGGGAGCCAGGATAGGCAGACCGATGGAAGGTCCGACGTAGGTGTTGAAAACGCGGGTCAGCAGCGGGCGCGCCGGCTCGATGACCTCGACGATTCCCGGGGCCGGCGCCTGATCGGCCTCCTGCAGCGCCGACTCGGCGGCGGCGACCGCCCCGGCGAGATCGCCCGCGTCCAGAGCCGCGCGGGCTTCATCGATTCGCTGGGCCGCGCGCTGGCGCCAGGGAGCGACGCCGACATCCGCCGGCTTCGCCGTCGGGCCCGAACCGGGGCGCACCGGGTCGGAATCTCCGACACGACGGGTCTGTTCGACGACGCGCTCCGGGAGAGGCGCAGCGGGATCTCGAACCGCCGGTTGGTGGTAGGGCGTCTTCTGCCGCTCGCGCACCATCGACTCCGCCATGATGGCGGGGATGGGCGAGGTCAGCGTGGGGCGCCGATCGCGCGCCACGTCTATCTCGGCGGTCTGCAGAGGGTTGCGGATCGCGCGCGGCCGCGCGTCGCCGTCATCGTCGGCGGCGTCGAACTCCTCGGTCCGGGGCCGTTCGCTGCGGCCTCCGGAGCGTGCGAGGTCGGGCGCGGATCCCTCCCGTTTCATCCTCCTGAATTTCGGCAGTCCATCGCACGGTCTTGAGCGCGTGTGAGGGAAGTTTCTTGTGCGGTTGCCGCGGGCGGGCGACGCTTGCCGCGATGACGAGGCGAATGTGCGTTGGGGTACGCGTACTTGTGCTGGTGGGCCTGGGCGCCGCCGCCGGGTGCGGCGACGGTAAGGGCAGCGGCGCGCCGGCGGGTTGCCTCCAGGCGCAACCGTGCGGCGGCGAGGTCGTCGGGACCTGGACCTTCGTGGGCGGCTGCGTCAACACCGACCTTCTGGTGGGTGACCTGACCGCGGCGTGCCCGGCGTGGACGATCGGCGCGAGCATCGATATCTCCGGCTCCGCCACCTTCGGCACCGAACTTTCCTATTCGATCGATGCCGCGGAGACGATCACCATCACGCAGAACATCCCGCTCTCGTGCACGACGTTCGCGACCTGCGCCGACGTCCAGGCCGACCTGGCGGCGTCGCTGACCGGCGCCGTCGTCGCGTGCACGGGCACGACCACCTGCGCCTGCGTATCCACGCAATCGGAGCCTCGCACGGTCATCAGCGGGACCTATGCGACGTCTGGATCCAGCATCGTGCTGACCCAGCAATCGCCGCCGTCGTCCACGAGCGACGACGTCTACTGCGTGCAGGGAAAGACGCTGCACCTGATGAGCGCCGTCACCCAGAACGGGCAGATGAAGATTGCGATCGACGACGTCCTGCAAAGACAATAAGCGATGACCGTGAAGACGCCGATGCGCGCAGCGCTGGTCGTCCTGACAACGCTCGCGTTCGCGCCCGCCGGATGCGGCGGCGGCGGTGGCGGCGGCACCACGCCCAGCGATTGCCTGCAGTTCCAGCCCTGCGGAGGCGACGTGGTCGGAACGTGGCTGTTCGACACCGTCTGCTCGGACCCCGCGGTCAACGACATGGAGCTGGCGGCGCAGTGCGGAGGCAACGCCGATCGGAAGGCGACGGGCGTCTCCGGGATGCTGTCGTGGCTGATCACCTTCGCCGCCGACGGAACGACCATGTCCGGCGAGCTGATGGAGAGCTTCCACTCGACGCAGATCATTCCGCTCAGCTGCACGACGCACGCGGCGTGCGCTGACATCGACGCCGACCTCACGGGCCTGACGTCGACGGCGACCTGCACCGGAACCTCGACCTGCACGTGCGATTACTCCGGAACGTTGAGCCTCCCGACGGCGACGGGCACCTGGTCAACGTCGGGAACCACGCTGGTGCTGGACAACGGCACCGGCGATCCGTATTGCGTCGCGGGAAACCGCCTTCACGTCATGACGATCGCCCCGACAGCGATGGGCCCCACGGGCGAGCCGCTGACAATCGGCGCGCTCGTCGGCACGAAACAATAGAACTCACTTCGGAGGATGCTCATGAAGGTCTCGTTCTGGAATGCGTGTGCCGTGGCGATGGCGCTGGCAGTGACGGCCTGCGGCGGTAGCGGTGGTGGCGCGACCTGCAGCGTTCGGCCGTGCGGCGGCGACGTCGTCGGCAACTGGTCCGGCGACAGCGCGTGCCTCGACCAGATGACGTTGAATCAGCAGTTCCTCGCGAGCCTCGCCGGCGAGTGCCCGACCGCCTCCATCACCAACGTGACCTTCGTTCCGGCCGGCACGATGGCGTTCGCCGCCGACCTGACCTACACCGCGTCGGTGGCGCTGAGCGGAACGATGGACCTGAACATGCCGGCCAGCTGCCTCAACGGCCAGACGTGCGAGATGGTGAACGCGTCGATCCAGGGCGCGGTCGGCGGCGAGATCCAGTCGGCAAGCTGCGTGGGAAGCGGATCGTGCGTCTGCACGCTGCACATGCTCATCGAGCTCGAGGCGTCGTCAGGGACGTACGCGACGACCGGCACGATCCTGGCCCTCACCGCGACCACCGGCACGGGCGACAGCGGCAACTACTGCGTCCAGGGTTCGACGCTTCACCTCGTCGACGTCGACATGACCATGCCGATGGGGCGGGTCCGGAGCGACATCGCCTTCAACAAGCAGTAACGGCGCCGCCCGCTACTCCAGCGCCCACTCGAGCAAGGCCTTCTGGGCGTGCAGGCGGTTCTCCGCCTGCTGCCAGACGCCGCTCAAGGGGCCTTCGATCACGTCGTCCGAGATCTCCTCGCCGCGGTGGGCCGGCAAGCAATGCAGGACCATCGCGTCGGGCGCCGCGCCGCGCATGAGCGCGGCGTCGATGCAGAACCCGACGAACGCCTGGCGGCGCGCCTCGGCCTCCGCCTCCTGCCCCATCGACGCGAACACGTCGGTCGAGATCACGTTGCGCCCTGCGACCGCAGCGGCCGGCTCACGCATGACGGTGATCCGGCCCCGCTCCGTTGCCCGCGCGCGCATCAGCACGCCCTCGTCCGGCTCGTAGCCGGCCGGGCACGCTATCGCCAGGTCCAGCCCGAGAATGCCGGCAGCCTCGATCCAGGAGTTGGCCATGTTGTTGCCGTCGCCGACCCACGCGTACTTCGCGCTGCGCAGCGTGTGGCCGACGTCGTCGGCGCCGAAGCGCTGCGCGACGGTCTGCAAGTCGGCCAGCACCTGGCAGGGATGCAACAGGTCGGTCAGCCCGTTGATCACCGGGACGGTCGCGAAGCGCGCCATCTCCTCGGCCCGTTCCTGGCCGAAGGTGCGGAGCATGATCGCGTGACAGTAGCCGCTGAGCACGCGCGCGGTGTCGCGCAGCGGCTCGCCGCGTTCCAGCTGCGACCCCTGCATCCCCAGATACAGCGCGTGGCCGCCCAGCTCGTACATCGCGATCTCGAAGCTGGCGCGCGTGCGCGTCGACGCCTTCTCGAACACCATCCCCAGCACGCGCCCGGGTCGGGTCGCGTGCGCGGTGCCGGCGACGCGCAGGCGGCGCAGCTCCTCGGCGCGCCGGATCAGCGCTTCGATGCCACCGTCCGGAACATCCCAGAAGCTGAGGAAGTCTTTCGTCTTGGTTTTCGTCTTGCTCGTCATCGCGCTATCGCCCCTCCGAGAGCACGCGATCCAGGATTTCGATTGCCTCGTCGATCTCCGCCTTGCCGACTATTAGAGGTGGCACGAACCGAACGACGTTCGAGCCGGCCAGCGACAACAGGAGGCCGGCCGCCCGCGCCCTCACCACCACGTCCGCCGGATCCCCATCGATGATCAACCCTTGCAACAGGCCCCGCCCGCGCGCGCCGCGCGTCTTGGGCCGGCGTCGCTCGGCCAGGCGCAGCAGCGCGGACCCGAGATGAGCGCCCATCTCGCGGCAGTGCTCCAGCAAACCCAGCTCGTCGATCGCCTGCTGGACGTACAGCGCGGCCGCCGTCGCGAACGGGTTGCCGCCGAAAGTCGACGCGTGCGTGCCGGGTTCGAACCCGCGCGCGACCTCCTCGTTGGCCAGCATCGCGCCGATCGGCACGCCGCCCGCCATGCCCTTGGCCAGCGTGACGACGTCGGGAACGACGCCCTCCCCTTCGAATGCGTAGAAGGTTCCGGTGCGTCCGGTGCCGGTCTGGATCTCGTCGAAGATCAGGACCGCGCCGGCGTCGGTGCAGGCGCGGCGAAGCTCCTGCAGATAGCCCGCCGGGGGCAGGTTGATGCCGCCCTCGGCCTGGATCGGTTCGACGATCACGGCGGCGGTGCGATCGGTGATGGCCGCGCGGGCCGCCGATGCGTCGCCGAACGGAACGAAACGGACGGGCGTGACCAGCGGTCCGAACCCGTCGCGGTATTTCGGCTGCCCGGTGACGCTGAGCGCGCCGAGGGTGCGCCCGTGGAAGCTGTTCTCGAACGCGACGATCTCGGTCCGTTCGGGCTGGCCGCGCGTGACGATCTGATAGCGGCGCGCCAGCTTCAGCGCGGCTTCGTTCGCCTCGGTGCCCGAGTTGCAAAAGAACGCGCGCCCGCGAAAAGCGCGGTGGCTCAGCGCCTCCGCCAGCTGAAGCTGCGCCTCGATGTAATAGAGGTTGGAGACGTGCAGCAGGCGGCGCGCCTGGGCGGCGATGGCGTCGGCGAGGCCCGGGTGGCCGTGGCCGAGGACGCAGACCGCGACGCCCGCCGTCATGTCCAGGTAGCGGCGGCCGTCCACGTCGTACAGAGTGCACCCCTCCCCCCGCGCCATCACGATGGGCGCCTGGCGGTAATTGTTGGTGAGCAGGCGTCGGCCCGCTGCGACGAGATCGTCCTGCTGCGGCATGGGGCCACTTTACCATCCCTGGTTCGAGGCTTAGCTTCCCCGGACCGATGAGCTTGACGGCCGCCCATATGCCGGCCCCGGCGCCGGCAATCGCCAGCACGGTGACGGCGGTGCCGCGCTATTCCGCCACGCAGGCGCAGGTGAAGGCGCGCATGCGCGAGGTGCTGGATCTCCCGGCGCGGCGGCTGGACGCGGCGATGGAGTTCTTCGATCACGCCGCCGTGGAACGGCGCTTCAGCGTCGAGCCGATCGAGCGGCTGGGCGTTTCGCGTTCGGTGGGCGACATCCAGGATCGCTATCGCGAGCACGCCTTCGGTCTGGGGCGCAAGGTCGCGCGCGAGGCGCTCGCGCGCGCGGACGTCGCGGCCGCCGACATCGATCTGATCGTCACGACGTCGTGCACGGGGATCATGATCCCGTCGCTGGATGCCTACCTGGTCGACGATCTGGGACTGCGACCCGACGTGCGCCGGCTGCCCATCACCGAGCTCGGGTGCGCGGCCGGCGCGGCGGCGCTGGCGCGCGCACACGATTTCCTCGTCGGCTTTCCCGGCTCTCGCGCGCTGGTGATCGCCGTCGAGCTGCCCAGCCTGAGCATGCAGCGCGCCGATCTTTCGCCGGCCAACCTGGTATCGACGGCGATCTTCGGTGACGGCGCGGCGGCCGCGGTGCTTTCGGGCGGCGACGTCGCCGGCAGCGGCGCGGGCGGCGCGGCGGTCGCGATCCTCGAGACGCTGTCGCACATCTGGCCGCGCTCGACGTACGCATTGGGATTCGATCTGAAGGATGATGGCTTCCACAGCGTGCTGTCCAAGGACGTCCCCACCCTGCTGAAGAGCGAAATCGCGGCGCTGGTGCGCGCGCTGGCGGCGCGGCGTGGTCTGGGGCGCGAGCAGCTGTCGTCGTTCGTGCTGCACCCGGGGGGCCGTAAGATCCTCGGCTTCGTCGAGGAGGAGCTGGGCCTATCGCGCGCCGACACGCAGCCGTCGTGGGACGTGCTGCGCGACTACGGCAACCAGTCGAGCGCGTCGGTGCTGTTCGTGCTGGACGAGTGGCTGACGCGGCGGCGGCCGGCGGCGGGAACGCACGGCGTGCTGGCGGCGTTCGGGCCCGGGCTGACCAGTGAGATGCTGCTGCTGGGCTGGAACTGACGTGGCCGGGTCGACGATATTTTTCGTGGTGCTGGTGGGCGCGGTGGGGGCGCTGCGCCTCATCGAGATGCGCCTGTCGCGCCGGCATCAGCGCGCGCTGGCCGAGAGCGGCGCCGCGGTGCTGCCGGAGCGGGTGTTCCCCGCGATGGTCGCCCTGCACACCGGCGTCCTGGTCGCCGCCGTCATCGAGGTGCTTCTGCTGTCGCGGCCCTTCGTCGGCGCGCTGGCGATCCCGATGGTCGCGCTGGTGGTGCTGGCGAACGCGCTGCGCTTCTGGGTGATCGCGACGCTGGGCGTGCACTGGAACGTCCGCGTCGTGCCGTCCATGCCGCTGGGCGTGGTGACGAGCGGGCCCTACCGCTACGTGCGCCACCCTAACTACGTCGCGGTGTTCGTCGAGTTGACGGCGCTGCCGCTTGTGCACGGCGCTTACCTGACGGCGATCGCGGGCGCGCTGCTGCACGTGGCGATCCTGTACCAGCGCATCGGCCTGGAAGAATCCGTACTGATGGCCGACGAGGCGTACCGGCGGGCGTTCGCGGGCAAGCCGCGGTTCCTTCCGTTCGCATCCGCACCGCCGCCGCCCCGCGACGACCGCCCATGGCCGACGTCGTAATCGCGGGCGGCGGGCCGGCGGGCGCGACGCTGGCGCTGCTGCTCGGGCGCGCCGGACTGTCCGTCGAGCTGTACGAGGCGAAGAAGTTTCCGCGCGAGAAGCCGTGCGGCGAGGGCATCATGCCCGCCGGCGTCGCCGTGCTGGAACGGCATGGCCTGCGCGCCGCCGTCGGCGGACGGCCGCTGGCGTCCGTTCGCTATCACGGCTTCGGCCTGACCGCGGAGGCCGGCTTCCCGCTGCGGGCGGACGGCAGCGCGCCCGTCGTCCTCGGCCAGCGGCGGTGGGCGCTGGATCAGACGTTGCTGACTACCGCGCGCACCACGCCGGGCGTGCGCGTGTTCGAGGAGGCGCCCGTCGAGGGCGCCGCCGTCGAGGGCGGTCGCGCCATCGGACTGCGCGTGGGCGGCGAGCTGAGACGGGGCGGTCTGGTCGTGGGCGCCGACGGTCTGGAGTCGCCGGTACGCCGGTCGCTCGATCTCGAAAGCCGTGGGCGTGAGGATCGGCGCGTCGGCGTGCGCATGCACTACCGCCTCGCCGCGGGCCGCAGCGAGCCGTCGCGTCTGGAGATCTTCGTTGGCCGCGGCTACGAGCTGTACGCGGCGCCGTTGCCTTACAACGAGTTGCTGCTGGCGGCGCTGGGCGATTGGGATGCCCTCGGATCGAGCGCGCGCGAGGCGATGGACCGCTGGATCGGCGAGCAGCCGCGGCTGCGCGAATGGCTGGACGGTGCGACGCCGCTGACCAGGCTGGCCGGGCGCGCGCCGGTGACCCGCCGTGCCCGCGCCGGATTCGCGCCGGGCGCGGTGCTGCTGGGCGACGCTGCGCGCGCGACCGATCCGCTGACCGCAGGCGGCATCGCGCACGCGCTGGTCACCGCCGAGCGCCTCGCCGCCGTGATTCCCCGCGCGCTGGCCGAGGGCGACGCACCGATCGCGCGCTTCGACCGCGAGCGCCGTCGCCTGCTGCGCGCGCACGACTGGCTGACGCGCGCGCTGGTGTTTCTCGTCGATCGGCCGTTGCTGGCGCGCGCGACGATGCGGGGCATGCGCGCGACGCCGCGCCTGATGTCGGCGCTGCTGGGCATCGGCGGCGGCGTGGCGATTCAGCCGCCTGCACCGGCGCGCGCCAGTGTCACGGCGGCAATCAGCGCGGCCCCGGCGCTGCCCGCGAGCAGCGCAACCGACCAGAACGCGACGCTGTCCCAGCGCGCCGGATCCGCGTAACCGCCGCGGACCACGCGCGCGGCCTGCCAGATCGCGACGGGCGCCAGCACCAGCGGCGCGAGCGCCACCCGCCACGGCAGCGCCCCCTGCGCCAGCAGCGGCAGCATCCCGAACGGGGCGATGGTCAGCGCCGCGTAAAGCCGCGCCCCCGTCACGGCGCCCAGGCGCACCACCAGCGTGCGCTTGCCGGCGACGGCGTCGCCCGCCGCGTCGGGCAGCTCGATCGCCAGCAGCATCGCGAACTGCAGCAGGCACGGCAGCAGGCACGCCGCGAAGATGCGCGGGTGAACGTCGCCCGCCTGCAGGTAGTAGCCGAGCAGCGGCACGCTCAAGGTGACCACGGCCGCGGTCGTGAGCTCGCCGAGGCCGCGCGCCGCGAGCCGCAGCGGCGGCGCGCTGTAGGCCCAGGCCAGCGTCGTCATGACCACGCCGACCGGCACCAGCAACGGCCGATCGGGCGCGCGAATCGCCAGCGCCACCGTGGCGCCCATCGCGCCGAAACCCAGCACCAGCGCCGCCGCCAGCGCGACGCCCGGCGGCAGCGCCCCGTCGGGCAGCACGCGGCTGCCGCCCGACCAGCGCGTCGGCGTGCGGTTGGCGCGATCGGCCTCGAGGTCGAAGAAGTCGTTCGCGTAGTGGGTCATCAGCTGCGCGGCGGTCACCACCAGCTGCCCCCACGCGTACAGCGACAGGTCGAACGGCGCGCCCGCCGCCACCGCCAGCGCCGCCCCCATCCCGTAGAACACGAAGCCGCCCACGAGAAACTTCGGCCGCCCCAGCTTGATGAACGCCCCGATCGCGCGCCCGATCGCCACGGGGCCAGTTTAGCGGCTACTTCCCGATTGGAAGCAGGTTTCGCCGCTTGGGCTTCGCCTGGAACGCGTGCACCCACTGCGGCCTGGGCGGCAGCTTTCCCGCGACGATTCGCTGCTGCCATTGTTCGTCGGTCAGCCGTTCGCCCGACGCGAACTCGTAGTACGAATAGACGGGACCGACGTACGCAGCCCGATCGCCGCGGTTGTCGATCGCCGCGACCAGGTAATCGACGTTGCCCACGCCGACCTCCAGGACCTGGTGATCGCCCGTGTGAACGTCCGCGATCGTGGGTTTCCACTCCTCCGGCTCCCCGTAGATGAGGGCGGGGTACCAGCCCGTGTAGACGATCCTCGCGGTGCAGCCACCGGGGCGCTGTTCCGTCTCGATGGTCTGCTTGATGAACTGCTTCTCGTCGGCGTCGAACGGCTTTCCGGCCAGTTCCTTCCGCGCGAGCGCCGCCAGCTTCAGCATCGTGGTCTTGAATCCTTCGAGGAACGTCGTGAGGTACTCCGCGTTTTGCAAATTGAGGTCCGTCAGCCGGCTCCTCGCCTGATCGGCGAACAGCGCGATGCGCTCGTAGAACAGCGGGTACGGCTCGACGTAGCCGGTCGGGTACTCGCAGACGACCCGCATGCTGGACGATTGCTTGGCGTAGAGGATCGTGTCGTGGCGCAGCTCCGCCCACGAGCCAAGCTGCGCCTGCAGCTGCTTGCGCGCCCAGGTTTGCGATCGCATGACCTCGGGAACCGCGCCGCGCGGGATGTCGTCCAGCTTGGTGAGCGCGCTCAGCCAGAGGTCGTACTGGCTCGCGTCCCACAGCGCCGCCGGCCGCGCCTCGACGATCTGTCGGGCCGCCAGCAGGTTGGCCGCGTAGTGGTGCTCCTTCAGCTCCGGCTGCAAGAGGACCACCGCCTCATCGTTTCCCAGCGCCGCCATGACGTCGAGGCCGACCGGCATATCGCGCTCCTCGCGGTGCCCCTTGTACAGGATCGAGTCGAACACGACCTTCGACGTGATGAAGCTGTCGATGACGAACCGCTGCCCGAACAGCTGGAAGACGTCAGGCAGCGCGATCTCGTCGCCCCCGCCGGGCGGGCGGCCGCCGATCTGCGAGCGAATGCGCTGCCCCTTTCCGGCGACGGCCTTGCCGATCGCACCCAGAAGCTCGGTTCTTGCCAGATCCGCCGGCTGCTTCGCACCGGTCTTGTTCGCAGCCGCGAGAATCTCCGGGACGGTGGTGTTGTCGCTGAGGCCGACGAGAAACCCCACCGCGCGATCGACGGCGGCCAGCGCGTCGACCTGGTTCGCGCGCCGGACCAGCAACGACAGCAGGACGGCGTCACGCAGCTCGCGCCCGGCGTCGGCGTTCCCGAACGCGGCGGCAGGCGGCGTCAGGTTGAAGCCGACGTCGACGCGGCCCAGCCACATCATCGCGCGGAAGTAACGGCGCAGCGTCGGCGATCGGGTGTAGTGCCCGCGCGGCTTGAACTGCGACCAGTCGATGATGACGCCGGCGCGGCCATAGAGCTGCACGTTGCTGCTCTCGACGCCGGCGGCGATCGCGCGCAGGACCGCCTCGACCTTCGCGTCCTGACCGGTGGCGGAATGCGCGCGCAGGCCGGCGGGGTCAGCCGCGAAGTTGGCGCACGACTCCGCATATTCCAGCGCTGGGTCGCAGCTGGGCGTGATGCCGTTTCCTTCGAGCAGGTTCAGCGCGACGGTGAGGTAGAGGTCGACGTCCTCGACGCTCTTCCGGAGCTGCGCCTCCCCGAGCGCCCGCGCCTCGGCGCCGAAGGCCGCCTGCGTCTCCGCGAGCAGCTTCTTCATCGTGGGCACCAAGAATTGTTCCTCGATCTGGACCAGGATCGCGTCGAACGATCGGTGCATCGCGTGCAGGATCGAATCGGTCGTTATCAGGACGGGAAGGTCGTGGTGATAGATGCCGAGGTAGGCGCTCGCCATCGTGAGCCGCTGGCCGTGGTCCACGCCGACAATGCCGGTACGCTGGTAGAGCCGCTGTTCCTCGGGCGTCAGCGCCAGCGACTTCTTGATCTTGTTGTAGTAGGCGACGCGCGTCGGATCGAAGCTGGGGCGCCCGTCCGGCCGCCGCGTGATCCGCAGCTTCTTCAGCAGGTCGGGATATTCGAGGTCCTGGTTCTGGGCGCGAATCGCTTCGAACTTCGAGGCGATCGCCTGCTCGGACGGCGCGAGATGCGGAGCCGGCTCGCGCGGCTTCGGCGGCGGCAGCCGCCCGCGATTGCGAAGCCCGGCGGCGGTCGCCAGACTCGCGCAGCCAACGATCGCAACAGCGAGCGCGACCGATTTCCGCCTGTACCGCACCCGCCCCGATTGTGCGCCCGCGGGCCCGCCCGCTCAAAGTGATCCAGGTTCCGGACTCCAGACGCCCTTCCACTGCGGCGGCGCGGGCACGGGCTGGTGCCGCAGCCACAGCTCGACGATGCGGTCGTCCTGGAACAGCGGGCTGACCCAGTAGCCCTTGCGGCGCGACAGGTCGATCGCCATCGACGAGGTCAGCGGCTCGTTCACCACCGTCCCGGGCGGCGTGTAGCTGGAGTGCACGAACCAGGCGTGTCCGTCGCGCACCACGATGAAGCCGACATGGATGTTCAGACCGACGACGTAAAGGCCCTCACCGAGGCCCACCAGCCGCTGTTCCAGCTCCTCTGCCGACAGGTTGCCGTAGCGGTGGATCTGGCCGCCCGGCGGCAACAGCGCGCGCTCGATCCACGCGGCCGGCGCCTGCGAGAAGCGCGCGCGGCTCTCCAGCACCAGCCCCGCGTTCTGCAGCGCCGCGGTCAGGAAATAGCTGCACGAGATGTACATCCCGGGCTCGTGCGGCAGCGACGCCGTCGCCTGCGGGCCGCCGCCCGACGGCATCCCCATCCACGCCGGGAACACCTGCGACACCAGCGTCTCGACGATGAACCGGCGCGCTTCGTCCCGGATCGCGGCGCGCGCCGGTCCGCTGCGCGCGGCGGCGTAACGGGCGCCGAGCTCCGTCCGGCGCGCCGTCACCTGGTCGAGCACGACGCGGTAGCGCGCGGGATCGTACGTATCGGGCGCGGCGACCGCGGGCGTCGCGAGCGGCGCGACGGCGCCGACGATGCTCGCGACGATCGCCGCCAGGACGACGGGTTCAGCTCTCCAGGCGGACATTCTTGACCTCGTGCTTGCGGATCCAGGCGGCCACGACCTCGATGTCCTCTTCGGTCTCGACGGCGATGCATCCGGCCGTCCAGTCCTGCGCGACAAGCGACGCGAGCTGCGCCATCGTCCAGCCGTGCGGCGGGCCGTGAATGCCGATGGCGCTGCCGGTGAATCCCATGCGCGCCTGCGCGGGCGTCGGGTACTGAACGGGAACGAAGATGTGGAAGCCGTGCGAGGCGCGCGGTGATCCCAGCCCGTAGCGGCCCAGAGGTGTGCGGCCGTCTCCCTGCCGCTGCTTGCCGACGCCGCCCGAACCCAGCGCGACGGTGAACGCTCGCTCGATCTGGCCGTCGTTGCACAGGTACATCTGGCGAACGCGGGTGACGACGACGACGGCGGTTTCGGCGTCGCGGCACGCGGACGAGGACGGCGACGAGGACGAGGGCGAGGACGAAAGCAGGAGGATGGCGAGAGGGATTTGAATGGGCATGGGGCAGCCCGTTTCGCAACCGCGGTGCCACCGTCGGATCCGCGCAAACCCGCGTGGCTCACCGGCTTTTCAACCCGCAGCGGCCGCGCGCGTGCCGCCGGGCCGGCACGCCGTAAACAGCCTTTACGGCCGGCGCTAGAATGGGACCCCGCCGTTGAACCTGCTCTGCCCCGCTTGCCACACGCCGCTGCCCGCGGATGCAGACGCGGTGGTGATCTGTGCGACCTGCTCGGCGGAGGTCGATGTCACGCGCGCCGGCACGATCGCCGGCCGCCCGCGCTTCGTTCCGGAGATCGATCGCACCGGGACCGACGTCGGCGGGTTCCGGATCGAATCGCGGCTGGGCGGCGGTGGGATGGGGACCGTCTATCGCGCGACCGCCGTCGCCGACGGCACGCCCGTCGCCGTGAAATTCCTGGCGCCGGCGCTGGCCGATAACGCCGACGTCGTGGCGCGGTTCGCCCGCGAGATCGCCACTCTCACGCGCCTGGAGCATCCGGCGATCGTGCGCGTGCTGGCCCATGGAACGCAGGACGGCACGCCCTGGTTCGCGATGGCGCTGGTCGAGGGCAGCGACCTGCGCGCCCGCATCGCGAAGGGCGCGCTGCCGCCGTCCGAGGCCGCGGCGGTGTTCGGGCGTCTGTTCGCAGCGCTGGCGCACGCGCACGAGCGCGGGGTCGTCCACCGCGATCTCAAACCCGCCAACGTGCTGCTCGGCGCGGACGGCGCGCAACTGGCCGATTTCGGCATCGCGCACCTGGAAGCCGAGTTGCTGACGGGACCGATGGTCACGCGCCTGACCGAGACCGCGGCCGTGCTCGGCACGCTGCCGTACATGTCGCCCGAGCAGCGGCGCGGCGGGGCCGTCGATCGGCGTTCCGATCTGTTTTCGGCCGGCGTCATGCTGTACGAGGCGGCGACAGGTGTGTTGCCGCAGGGCGCGTTCGCGCCGCCGTCGCGGCTGAACCCGATGTACGGACGAGGGTTCGATCGCATCGTGACGCAGCTGCTGCAGGCCGATCCAGCGCGGCGACCGCCGTCCGCCGCATCCGTCGGGGCCGCGCTGGCAGCGACGCTGCTGCCCGGACGGCGCCGTCCGCTTGCGCTCGCGGCGTCGGTCGGGGCGATGCTGCTGACGCTGGTGGGCGGCACCTTCGGGATACGCGCGATGTTCCGCCACGACGGCAAGGTCGAGACGAAGGCCCTCGCCGACGTCGGGCTGGAGCCGCCGAAGCCGGCGCCCACGACCGAAACGCCGGCGCCGGCGCCCGTGTCGACGTCGGCCAGCGAGGGCCTGACCAAGCTGATGGGAACGGGCGCCGACGAAAAGCAGCGCTCGCGCGGCAAGATCAAGCGCAAGGTGGTCCTGAAGGCGGTCTCCGACGTCAAGAAGCTGCGCGCCGGGGTCAGCAAGTCATCGCCGGCCAAACCGACGCCCGCGAAGTCGGCCGCCAGGGATCGCAAGAAGGACGCGAAGCGCGAGCTATCGGACGAGACGTTCGCGCCTCCCCCGCGAAAGTAGCGGCGCCAAGTTCGTTTACGCTTCGTCGGGCGTCCAGCGCGCGGCGACCCACTCAGACGCGAACGGCCGCCGATCGACGGTGGCATGTCGCTTGCGCAGCGTCGCGGGCGTGCGCCGGCGGACTTCCCGGCGCCGAGGAGACAACGCCATGTTGAAGACAATCATCCGGACGACCACCTGCCTGGCGGTGAGCACCGCGGCGCTCATCGCCGTCACGAAGCTGGACGCGACCGCCGGCGACCGTCGTTCCCGTTCAAATCCCGAATCGACCACGCCCAAGCCGGCCCCGAGCAAGCCGGCGCCCCCCGCCCCGGCGCCCGCGCCGCCGGCACCCAAGCTGACGCTGACCACCATCGCCCTGCCGCCCCCGCCGGTTCCGTCGACGGCGGCGGATACCGTGAAGGTGCCGAACTGGAAGGGCAAGCGCCTGTCCGTGGCGTTCCGCGACGCGCGCAAGCTGGGCATCACCGTCACCGCTCTGGATGACCGGGGCGACGAGGTGAAGACGGGCGAAGTGCTGCCCATGATGCCGGCGTCGGACTTTCGGGTGCGGCGCATGCTGACCGCGGCCGGCACGGCCGTCGAACCGGGCGCCGTCGTCCAGGTTCGCGTCCGCGAGATCGTCGAACCGGCGGAAGGCTACTAGCCTGCTCCGCGCCGTGGATGATGCGATCGGCATCGATGTCCTGACGCGTCCGCTGCTGTTCGTCGCGCTCGCGGCGCTGACGTTCCTGCCCCTGGAACACATCGCCGCGGCGCACGCTCGGCGGCGATGCCGCTTCGCGACCGATCTCGCGTTCGCGACCATCAGCCAGGTGCTGGTGCAGGTGGGCCTGGTGTTCGCGACGGGCGTCGTGCTGGCGCGCCTCGACGCCCTCGCGGTCGACCGGCCGCTGCTCGTGGACATCGGCGACCGGCGCGCGCGCTTCGTCGCCGAGGTGGCCGTCGGCCTGCTGCTGTTCGAGCTGGGCGGTTACCTCTATCACCGGCTGGCGCACGCGGTGCCGGCGCTGTGGCGTCTGCACGAGATCCACCACTCGTCGGAGACGATGGACTGGCTGGCGTCGTTCCGACAGCACCCGCTGGAGATCGTGCTGGTGACGCTGGCGCAGAACGCGCCGCTGGTGCTGCTGGGCGTGCCGCTGGGGGCGCACGCCACGGTGCTGGTCGCGCTGAAGCTGGCGACCGTATTCGTGCATTCGAATTTCCGCGTGCCGATCGGCCCGCTGCGTTTCGTCGTGGCGACGCCGCGTTTTCACCATCGCCATCACCAGCGCGGCGGCGCGGTCGCGAACTTCGCGTCGTTCCTTCCGTTCATCGACCTGCTGTTCGGCAGCCACAGCGACGCGTCCAGCGCTCGCTTCGGCGTCGAGCGCACGCTGCCCGACAGCTTCGTCGGGTTGCTGGTCGCGCCCTTGCGGCGCGGCCAGCGGGAGACGTCCTAGAAGGCGCCGGTGGCCGCCGGACACGCGGCGGCGGTCAGCGACACCGTGTCGACGAAGAAGTTCGTGTTGAAGTCGTAGTCGGTGATGGCGGCGAACCCGAAGTCGAGCGGCCGGCCAGCGAGGTTGAGCGGCAGCTGTACCGAGAACAGCGTCCAGGCCGTCGTCGCCGTCACGTTGCTCAGCTCGACGAGAACGGACGCTTGCTGGGTCACAGAATCGTAGATGTACGCGTCCATCGCGTCGTAGACGACCGGTGCCGTCTCCTGGGTCGCGACGTAGTAATAGAAGCTGTACGTGATCGACGTGGCGCCGGCCGGGATCGTCAGCGTCTGGTACAGATCGTCCGCGGCGTCTTCGTAACCACCTTCCCAGGCGATGAACGGCGCCGTATGCGCCAGCAGGCCGGACGGCGGCGACGCGATGATCGAATAGCCGACGCCGAGGCCGCTCACCTGCGTCCAGTAGATCGGACTGGTGTCGAAGTTAGGATTCCGCAGCAGCTGAATCGTCGACGCGCCGGTGTTCTGCCAGAAGCCGGTCGAATCGCAGATCTGGTTCTGGCCGCCCTGGCAGCGCATGGTGTTCGGAACGCACTGGCCGCCGCACACGCCGGCGCCCGTGCAGACGAACGGACACGGCTGGCCCGACACCCATTGCCCCTGCGCGCTGCACGACTGCGGCGTGTTGGCGAGGCACCGCATTGCCGTCGGCGTGCAAACGCCCGCTCCGCCGGTCCCGCCGGTCCCGGCCGTGCCCGTGGTTCCGATGATTCCGGCCACGCCCGTCGTCCCGGCCACGCCCGTCGTCCCGGCCACGCCCGTCGTCCCGGCCACGCCCGTCGTCCCACCGCGGCCCGTCGTCCCGGCGATTCCCGCCGTGCCGGCCACGCCCGTCGTCCCGCCGACGCCGGTCGTCCCGCCGCGACCGGCGACGCCCGTCGTGCCGGCGGTGCCCGTCGTGCCGGCGACGCCCGTCGTCCCGCCGCGACCGGCCGCGCCCGTCGTACCGGCAGCGCCCGTCGTGCCCGCAGCGCCCGTCGTCCCGCCGCGACCGGCGACGCCCGTCGTACCGGCAGCGCCCGTCGTGCCCGCAGCGCCCGTCGTCCCGCCGTTGCCGCCGCTTCCCGTGGCGACCGAGCCACCGCTTCCGGTTGTCCCGGCGGTCGCCCCGGCCGCACCGGTCGTCCCGGCGCTGCCAGAGTCGCCAGCCGATCCGGTCGTCCCCGCGGTGCCTCTCGCACCGGCTGCGCCGCCGCCCATCCCGCCCTTGTCACCGGCGTCGGGGCTCACGCTCACCGACCCGCAGCCCAGACCGAATCCGACCAGGAGGACAGCGATCCGCTGTCCGAAACTGCTAGATGACCTCTTCATTGCCGGCGCCCCCGCAGATAAGTGCTGCCGTACGATAACTGGCGCCGCGCGCGCCGGAAACGTTTTTATTGCGGCCTTTTGTCATAGCGTGACGGCCGCTACGCTCGGCGCCGTGGCTTGACGCCGCTGCCGTGCCGCTGCCCGCAGCCGCTGGCGCTTCTCGGCCTTGGCGATCGCGAACGTGATGGTGCGGTCGGGGGGCAGCACCCACGCCGACAGGAACCGCGCCGGATCCTTCAGCTCGCCGTCCTTGTGGACCTCGAAGTGCAGGTGGCTGCCCGACGTCTTCACGCCCGTGCGGCCGACGGTGCCGATGATCTCGCCCGCGCGCACCGCCTGTCCCACCTCGACGCGGAAGCCATTGAGGTGGAAGTAACCGCTGCGCACGCCGCCCTCGTGCATCACGCGCACGAAGAATCCGCCCGGACCCATCACGCTGGTCTTGCGGCGCCAGCGCTTGAGGTGCCGCGGCAGCAGCTCCAGCGCCGGGTGATCGCCGGTCATGTCGACGCCCGCGAACACGACCACGCCGTCCGCCACCGCGCGCACCGGCTCGCCGATGGTGGCGTCGATGTCGACGCCGCGGTGCGAGCGCTCGCCGCCGTCGCGGTCGACGCCCAGTCCGCTGGTCCCCAGGCGCGGCGCGCCCTCCAGCGGCGACGTGACCGCCACCGCCAGCGTCGACGGTTGCAACACGACCGGCGCGCCCTCGTACGCCTCGAGCAACCTCCGACGCGCGGTCAGCGTGCGGTCCTCGGGCGTCGCGCCCCACACCTTGTCGCCCCAGAAGAAGTGAGCGACCGCCGAGCGGTGCGGCGTGCTGCCAATCGCGCGATCGATCGCGACGTGTTCCGTCTCCCACATCGACAGCAGCGCGGCGCCGACGCGCAGGTTGTGGGCCGGGTCGAGCAGCTTCTCGCGCTCCAGATCGGCGCGCGGGAACGGCAGCCGCGCCCCGGGCGCGAACATCGACGCCTTGATCTGCAGCAGGCCGACGCCCGTCACGCTGGTCATCCACGGACGGCAGCGGCTGGTGCGGTAGGCGAGCGCGGCGAGCATGAACGCGTCGCTGCCGGTCTGGGCGGCGACCTCGCGCACGACGCGCGCCAGCTCGGGCAGGCCCTCGTCGCGTGCCACCTCGCCGCACATGCGGACGAAAGCCGCGTCGAAACGGGCGGCGTCGACGGGGCCCGAGACAGCGGGCGGCTCGGCCGGCCAGCCGTCCGGATTCTTCAGCTCGTGAATCCCGCGCTTCAGCGGCACGGCCGATGGGCGCTGCCTCAGACCGGCGACGACATTGCCTGCCGGCGTGGTGGCGCGCGCGATGGCGGCGCTGGCACCGGTGCGCGCGTCTGGGATTTCAGCGGCGAGGAGAACCAGGGAGACCGGAACGACGGTCGCGAGCATCCGTGTACGGGCGTCTGACATCGGCCAAGCCCGTCGAATCCTTTAGCCATTTCCGGTCACTGCCGATGGCGCGGGTCGACTTGACGCGGGTGAGAGCGTAATCGCATGCAGGCCGCGCTGGCGTTGCTGGGGGTTCTGCTGTGGCAACTCGCTTTCTGGCTTCTGCTGCGCTCCGGATCCTTCCTGGGCGCGCTCGGCGCGAACGTCGTCTTCTGGTGCGCCGCCTTTCCGGCGTGGGCGGCGGCCGCGCGGCGCTGGTGGCGGGCGTCGACGGCGCCGGACATGACCTTCGCGCTGATGCTGAGCGCGCTGACCGCCGTCGCCTGCATCTACGCTGAGACCGACCTGCCCGAAGCGACGCGGCACGCGTGGGGCTGGCTCGGCTTCTCGGGCGTGCCGGTCGCGCTGATCGCCGCGCTGTTCGCGACCTTGCGCGCGCGGGCGCTGCGTCGGGCGCGAGACGCCACCGGCGCGATCGCGGACGCCGACCTGGGGCCTAAACCCGTGACGGTCCTGGTGATCGCGGCGTTGATCCTGGTCGTCGCGCTCGCCGGTTTCGCTGTGCTGATCGCCGTGACCATTCCCGGCCCGCGCTGACGCGCACCGACCTCATCAATCGAATCGGAATCGGCGCGCGGCTTTGCGCGATTCTAAAAAAAAGATCTTGACGGTTAAGGTAGCCGCGCTCAGGGTGACATCGTCACATGTTGTTCATTTGCCAACCAACGAGCGCCGCGAAAAGGAACGCGTCATATGCGACGTGGGCCCGCTGCGAACGTCTGTTTGGCGGTCATTACAACGTCGATCCCGCCGGAGGCTCGAGAGTCACAAAGCCGATGTCCCAGATTCTCGAGCCTTCCACCCTTCAGCCTGGGGGCGATAGCTAGAGCCTTTATTTCATAGGTTCTTGCGAAAGCCGCCCAGGTGAAGTCGACCTCGGCGGCTTTTTTCATTTCTGCGTTCGATCACGCGGCACGGCAAACAAGACCACGCGCCGCGAACGGGAGAGATCTGTCCGGATGCCAAATCGATCCAACGAATCAATGAACCGCGGCAACAACCCTGGCGACGGCCAGGGATGATCTTTGACAATCAAATAGTCGACGATGCCCGTGGCCGGGCAAAGACCGGAGGTTCCACCTCCGGCCCCGGCCACACTTTTGCTCCTGAAGCCGATCTGGTGATGGCGCCTGCCTGAAGAGCAGGAAATGCTGGTTCGATTCCAGACGGGAGCACCGGGGCGCAGCCCATCTTCGCGAGCTCGTCCGCGCAAGCGGACCGATGGAGGGTGGTTATCAACTTGCTCAGTTGGCGCCCCGACCTTTTTGCATCTGTGGGTCGCGATCTGGGATCAGGCTGGTCTCCAAAACCGGCCAGCGGGGTTCGATTCCTCGGCCGCCTGCGAGCGACCTCGCCCTGGTACAGTCGTCCGCTCTTCTCGTGAGCACGCCCTACTTCCAGGTGGAAGCCGTCGAGCGTTCGTTCCGCGAACTGGTCTTGCGGCTGACGGTGATCTCGACCAACCCGGACGGCTTCTATATCGACCGGAACTTTGCGGTCCAGCTGGCGCTGAACGCCGCGATCGACAGCCCGTTGACCCGCGACGTTGCCCGCCAGCTCGGTTCGGAGGGGAATCTGCACGACGCTCCCGATGACTTCGACGCAATGGAGAAGGCGCTGGGGACGATCGCCTATCAGTATGTCGAGCAGGTGGAGATCCTCGCGACCGACAAGCTGCATCCGACGGCGAGGAAGCTCGAAACGGGGACGATTCGCTGGGAGGACCGCGACGACGACCAGCTCGATAGCACGGCGACGTACCGCCTTCTGTTCACCAAGGCTCAGTGGATCGATCACATCAAGGTCGGCGACAGCTGGGACAGCATCGCCTACGACATATCGAACTGGGAGGAGAGCGAGCGGGACTACGGGGTCGAGGTCCTCGAGCGTGACGGGACCAAGATCGTGCTTCGCGCGAAGCGAATTCTCGAGCACGAGGAGGACCTGGCGCCAGCGAGCGCGCGCTTCGTGCTCGGCGTGCTGATCGAACGCGCGGAGGCGACGCGGACGTTGTTCGGCGACAGCGTCCCCATTGTCGACATCTTCAAGGACGACGCGATGATCGCGGCCGCGCAGGAACACATCAAGAGCGTGGCCTGCCGCGAAACCGACGGCGACACCGTCACGCTAGAAGCTGTCGTTACCGATCCCGCAATGATCGAGAAGTTCGAGCCCGGCATGCGCTGGGCCGCCTTCGGAACTCACTGATCGAATTCGAGTCGCGACCCCGCGCCGCCATCCTGCTGATCCCGGAGACCCCGGCCTGATACGCCGGAGAGTTGGGATCCACGACGAGATGTCGTGGTGGCGGCGGATGAAGTACGCGCCGGCAGACCGCGTGTCGCACGTCTGCAAGTCGGCGGTCACCTGGAGGGGGTGGCCGCCGTGCCCTGCCCTGCAAGCGTAGACGGCGACGCACCCGGCCCGTATCCGGGGGAGGACCGTTCGAGTCGGTCGCGGGGCTCCGCGAAGGTGATGATCGCGTCGAGCGTAGGCGGGCTCTGCCCGCCGGAGCTCATCGCGGGAGGGTTTGGGAACCCTCCCAGGGTTCCCATCTGAATGCAGGGAGGGCTGGGCCCTGCCAGGCCTCATAAGCCTGGAACCAGGTCGGTTCGATTCCGACCCCTGCAACCTGCACCGAAATATCGAGACGCGACCTCGCGTCGCCATCCTGCTGATCAGCGCGCCGGCCTGGTAACCCGGCTGCGCAGGTTTGTCGGGCTGGCGGCGGATGAAGCGCGCGCCGGCAGACCGCGCGTCGCACGTCTGCAAGTCGGCGGTCACCTGGTGGGGTGGCCGCCGTGCCCTGCCCTGCAAGCGTAGACGGCGACGCACCCGGCCTGTACCCGGGAGAGGACCGTTCGAGTCGGTCGCGGGGCTCCAGTGGGCTGTCAGCGCGAGCGCGCCGAGCGGTTCCGAGCCCGCGCGCGGAACGTCGTGGCCTTCGCGGCCGCGCCGATCTCGTCGTAGAGGCGCGCGACCGCCTCGAGCTGGGTCGGATCCTTCGCGTCCAGGCCGGCCAGCGCCTCGGCGAGCGCGCGGTTCGCGCGCTTCTTCCGGCGGCGGTCCGCGCGGCAACGCGCGCACTGCTTCGGGTACACCCAGATCAGGAAGCCCAGCGTCTCGTACCAGTGTCGCTGTTCCGCCGCCGAGAACACGGACGCGGTCTCGCAATCCTCACAGCGGAATGGCCGATCGATGTACGCCGCGAACGGCGTTCCCAGCCCGAGGTTCTGCTTCGCGATGTCCGCCTTCAATGCGCGCTTTGCGTGAATGCAGCGATCGCAGGCCCAGAACCAGTCGCTGCCGCCTTCCAGCGCAAGGCGCCGCATGCCGTCAGCCAGCGGATGGAACGGCGACGTGGGCGGGTAGCTCGCCGCCTCGCGCTTGAACCACGCGCTCTCGGTCGCGCGCAGCAGCTTCTGGCCATCGACATCGCGCCGCTTCCCGCACGCGGGACAGGTCGCCTTGCGATCGGTCTTCGGCATTCGAACCAGCAATCAAACACGAAACGAGAAAGGAGGTGAACCATGACGATCGTTCTGTTCCTGGACAATGACTGGCAACCGCTGCGCGTGGAGCCGTGGACGCGCGCCATCACGGATCTGTTCCTCGGCAAGATCGAAGTGATCGAGTACAGCCGCGACCGCGCCATCAAGGGAATCGGCCGCGACTACCCGATGCCCGCCGTGGTTCGCCTCTTGCGGCGATTCCGGCGCGACCGGCAGGCGATCAAGTTCTCGCGTCTCAACATCTACACGCGGGATCGGTTCACCTGTCAGTACTGCGGTGTGCAGTCGCTCGCGGAAGACCTGACGTTCGATCACGTCGTTCCGCGTTCGGCCGGCGGCCGCACGGCCTGGGACAACATCGTGACGGCGTGCGTGCCGTGCAACAGCACCAAGGCCAACCGGACGCCGCAGCAAGCGTCGATGACGCTGCTGCGCAAGCCGGCGAAGCCGCGCTACCTGCCGACGGTGACGGTCAAGATGGACGGCCGGCACGTTCCGCAGGAGTGGCGTCCGTACTGGAACGTCACGCTGGATCGGTAATGGCGGTGTGGGAGGAGGACAGCGGCCCGCTCGTTCGGCGACGAGCGGGCGGGCCGGCTGATTTGCTGACTCGATACGCACCGAGCGCTGGGACGCAAGGGGCGCTGTAAACGCCCCGCCTCTGGCTAGCCAGGTTCGATTCCTGAGCGGTGCACGAAGCGCGCGTGCGTGCAGCGAACGCACGACGAACGACACGTACGCGCGCGAAATGTTCGCGTGGGGAGCCGGCGAGCTTTGCTCGCCGCGTACCATCGCGGGATGGTTCGGGAACCCTTTGAGGGTTCCCGACTTGATTGCCGCCGACGCCCGAACGGTCTGGGCTCCGGCCTTTTAAGCCGGCCTGAGTTGGTTCGACTCCAGCCGGCGGCACGCAACCGACACCACGAGTCCCAAGCTTTGCTGGCGAAGCACCCGGCTCTTACCCGGGCGAACGGGGTTCGATTCCCCGGGGGCTCACGAAAGGAAGAGAGGAGGACGCCATGGAAAATACCGAACGCTGTTTCTGTTGCCGTGGCCCGTTCCACCCGGCGACGGGGCACTATCACCGACCCGACGTGCCGATCTGCGGCGCGTGCACGAAGCGATTCGTCTCCTGGTTGAAGGGACACACGAAGCGCCGCTGGGGTGGGAAGGACTTCTACGCCCACGCCGCGACCAGCATCAAACCAGGGATGGGTCGTTCGTCCTGAATCGATTCCTCGGCGCGAAGGCTTGATGGGAAGCCGCCTGTTTCGGGAACAGGAGGGTGCGAGTTCGACTCTCG